>WPCG01066720.1_pt1 | contig 33146 bp, 32 predicted proteins | sample 5403311 | NCBI WGS metagenome assembly WPCG01 (sample SAMN12869467, study PRJNA574797) | sludge metagenome | isolation source: wastewater treatment of Control | place: China:Beijing | collected 2019-05-17
GAAGGTGGATGCCACCCTGGAGTCCACCCGCCGCATGGCCCGCAGCAAGCGCGTCATGTTCGGCATCGGCTTCGTGGCATCGGTGTTCTACGGGCAGCTGCCGCTGCTGGTGCGCGATTTACGACAAAAGGATAATGTCGAACTGGGCCTGGCCGAGCTGACCACGGTGCAGCAGATCCAGGCCCTCAAGGCCGGACGCATCGACATGGGCTTCGGCCGCCTGCGGATCGACGACCCGGAAGTGGAGCAGGAGGTGCTGTTCGACGAGCCGATCATGGCCGCGGTGCCCTGTGGCCATCCCCTGGAAGGCACCACGCCGACCCTGGCCGAGCTCGCCCGCTACCCGCTGATCCTCTTCCCTGCCAAGCCCCGCCCCAGCATGGCCGATATCATGCTGGGCATGTTCCGCCGTCAGGGGCTCAAGGTGGAGGTGGTGCAGGAGGCCAACGAGCTGCAGACGGCGCTGAGCCTGGTGGCCTCGGAGATCGGCATCACCCTGGTGCCGGAGCAGGTGCGCCGGCTGCGCCGCGACGGCATCAGCTACATCTACCTGGCGGACCGCTCGCTCACCTCCCCGGTGATCTGCAGCCGCCGCCGCGGCGAGAAGCCTTCACCGATCATGCAGGAGGCCAACGCCATCCTCGAGGTGTTGGTGGAGAACCGTCGCAGCGGGCGCTATCCGTGAGAAAAAAGCTGCTCGGCGAAGGCCGTGATGAAATAGACGGGATCTAGCTTTTTCAGAGCCCATTGGTTATCGCTGTGGCTGGCCAGAAACCGCTTCGCTCGTCGCCCGTAGGTAGTTGTGATCCACCAACGAGCAGCTCACGGCGTTGGGGCTTTCTGGTTCCAGCGCAGCTTTTCCTTTATCAGGCTCCTTAGCTATCGTCGTTACGAACTGAGGACGGGTGGCGACACAGCGGCTTGACGCTGATCTCCATGTAGGGGAAGAGGGGCAGGTTGGAGATGATCTCCTGCAGCTCGGCGTTGTCCTCGACGTCGAAGATGCTGACGTTGGCGTAGCTGCCGGCCACGCGCCACAGGTGGCGCCACTTGCAGGAGCGCTGCAGCTCCTAGCAGTCTGTCTGGCTTGAATTCAGGCCATAAAAAAGCGCCAACTACAAATGTTGGCGCATAAAGACGCTATCGAAACAGCAGTTAATCAATAAAAAACTCTAGAACTGGAACTGCACGCTTGCTTGGATGCGGCTGGCGTCGTCCGACTCGCCGCTTACACGCTTGATATCGGAGTGCTGATATTCGATGCCCGCGGAGAGGCGCTGATTGACGTCCCAGATCAGATTAACGTAGGAGTACTGGATCTCCTCGGCATGGCCCTGAAAACCGGCGATATCGTCAGGCAGGTCCTGCTTAACCCAGGAGGTGCCGATGGCGCTCGACCAGTCGCTGGTCCAGTTGTGCTCTATAGAGGCACCGAAGCTCTGGAGGTCCACGGTCTCCAGTGAGCCGTCGGCATCGATATAGGCATCCGGGGTACGTGCCGCAACCGGCGCCGCGGGAGCCATACTCAGGTAACGCCCCAGACCGCTGCCGACGGTGGCATTGGCCTTGAAAGAGGTACTCGCACCCAGCGGCAGGGCCAATTGGGCGGCCACCCCATAGCCGGTAGCGCTCTCGTCAACCCCGGAGGTGGACTCGTTGGTGGAGAACTGACGCACAACACCAGAAATGCCGAAGGTCTGACCGTATTGGTAGCGGGCGGTCAGGTGGGGCAGCTCGGTCTCGGAAGCCACGCCACCAATGGGCGAAATCAGGCTGGCAGGCTCTTCCAGGGAGACCGAGAAGGCGTTGGGGCCAGTGCGATGAGTATACCGCACCTGATTGACCAGGCTGGTGGCATAGCCGATGGGGCCACCCAACTTAAGGATCCGCGGCGTGCCATGGAAGTGCATGAAGTTGGTCCAGCTCTTGCCGGCCAGCACCCCCATATACTCGCCGTAGGCATGGCGCAGGTTGAAGGAGCCACCGGGCAGGAAGTGACCCTCCACGAAGGTGGTCACGGTGCCGCGATCGGTGCGGGTGTGGGTGCGGAAATTGAGCCGCGACTCGTTGCCGGTGAAGGTGGTACGGCCGTCTGTCTCGTTTGCCGGATTGAGCAGGTTGAGCGGCTCGGTCACTTCGCCGAGATCCGCGTCGAAGTCGTAGAGTGCATCGAACTTCGCGTATCCGCCAAAGGCCACATCGGTGTTGGTGCCTGGAATATTGAAGGTTGAACGATGGTTCCAGGGCGGCCCCACGCGACTCGGCTCGCCCGTGACCACCGGCTCTCCGGCGGGGACAACATCGAAGGCCTGAGAAGTGGCAGCAGCCAGCCCCGCCGGCAGTATGATAGCCAGCGTAATAACCTTGTTATATTTCATTGTGAAAGTTCCTCTCGAACTAGTATGTCAGAACGTTGATTGTTGTCGGTTCCGCTGCGTTCTTGTCGTTTTCGTCACCTCCCGCACACCTTTTTCAGGCCATAATTTCCCCTACCCCCGGCATGCCGGAGGCGAGAAGACGTAACGTCAGGTATTAGTCAGTAGAGCTTCTTCTGTGGCGGACCGGAGAACTTCAGTTCTCCGACGCTGGGCATATCCACCTCCACCAGGGCCGGGCCGTGATACCCCACCGCCTCAGCCAGCACGCCGGCGAAGTCATCGCCATGGCGGACTCGCCAGCGCTGGATACCCATAGCATCGGCCAGTTGCTGAAAATCGGGTGTGTGAAGCTCGTTGTAGTACTGGCGCCCCTCGAAATATTTCTCCTGAATGCCTCGCATCACTCCATAGCCACCGTCGTTCATCACGATCAGCACCATGTCGAGGTTCTCCTGGACCATCGTCGCTAGCTCGCCCACGCCCAGCGCCAGGCCACCGTCGCCGACCAGGGTGACCACCTTGCGCTTGGGTTGGGCCACCGCGCAGCCTATACCGTGAGCCAGGCCCAAGCCGATGGCCCCAGCCAGGGAGTGGATATTGGTCAGCGGCCGCTGGATGGGCAGCAATCGGCTGCCCCAAGTGCTGCCGGATACGGTGATATCGCGCACGAAGATGCCATCCTCAGGCAGAGCAGCGCGCACCGCGTCGCTAAGCTTGGCGTACTCGCCCACCTGGGTACGCAGTGCCTGCTCGGCCTGGCTCACTGCCTCAGCCACGGCGGCGTCATAGGCGGCGTCCGGCGTGCGCCCAGTGAGGCGATCGGCCAGGCGGCCCAGCACATCAGTGCAGTCGCCGCAAAGGAAGTCATCGGCCCGGTAGTTGCGGTGGGCGGCAGCGGGGTCGATATCGATCTGCACCAGGGGCCGGGGCAGTTCGACGGAGTAGGTCTTGGTCTCGTTACTACGCAGGCGCGAGCCGGCCACGATCATCAGGTCGCTCTCGGCGAACAGCGCTTCAACCGAGTCGGCGTTATGAAAGGCGCGCAGGCTGCGCGGATGGCTGTCGGGTAGCACGCCCCGGGCATGGGTGCTGGAGACCACCGGAATACCAGCATCAGCCAGACGCCGGACGGCGTCCCCCGCCTCCAGGGTGCCGCCGCCGATCCACAGCAGCGGGCGCTTGGCCGTAGCCAGCCGCTCGGCCAGGGCGTCGATCGCGTCATCGCTTACCGGGGCCGGGATAGCCGGGGCCACCGGGGCGGTCTCTACCCACTCCACCTGGGCGGCCTGAATATCGATGGGAATCTCGATGCTCACCGGGCCCCGGGGCAGGGTCATCGCCTCGCGAATGGCGCGGTGCAGCAGAGGCACCGCCTGCTCCGGTGTGCAGACCCGATAGGCCGCCTTGGAGCTGGCCTTGAGGAAGGTGAGCTGATCCTTGGTCTCGTGGATGAAGCCGGCGTCCCGATCCAGGTAGTCCTTCTCCACCTGGCCGGTGATATGCAGCAGCGGCGTGCCTGCATTGAGGGCCTCGAGCAGGGCGCCGATGGCGTTGCCGGCGCCGGCGCCGGTGCTGGTCAGGGCCACACCCAGGCTCCCAACCCGGGTGTGGGCGTCGGCCATGGTCACCGAACCCGCCTCACCCCGGGCCGGCACGAAGCGAATCTTGTCGCGCCGGCCGATAGCGTCGGCGACCGGCAGGTTGTGGATGGAGATAACGCCATAGACGGCGGAGACCTCATAGGCTTCGAGGGTACGGGCGATCGCTTCGCCGACGGTGATGGTACTCATGGTGAATTCCTTTGTTGTGATTGCCGGCGCGACGTCAGTTGGCCCAGGCCATGGGGGCGCTGCCCAGCCCCAGGTAGAGGCTCTTCTGCTGCATGTAGGCCTGGATGCCCTGGCGCCCCTTCTCACGCCCCAGGCCGCTCTCCTTGAAGCCACCGAAGGGGGTGGAGATGGCGAACTTCTTGTAGGTATTGATCCACACCGTGCCCGCCTCGAGCCGGGCGGCCAGGCGCAGGGCGCGGCGGTAGTCGGCAGTCCAGATGCCGGCGGCAAGGCCGAAGACGTTGTCGTTGGCCAACCCCACCAGCTCCTCCTCGTCGTCGTACGCCATGGCCACCAGCACCGGGCCGAAGATCTCCTCCTGGCAGACGGCGCTGTCGTGGGGCAACCCCTCGATGATGGTGGGCAGGTAGTAGCTTCCCTGGGCCAGCTCGGTGTCATCGGGGGCGCTACCGCCGCACAGCACCCGGCCGCCCTCGGCGCGAGCCTGGTCGACGTAGGCGGCGATGCTGTCGCGATGGGCCTCGCTGATCAGCGGCCCCAGGTGGGTGCCGGGGGTCTCGGGGTGACTGATACGCAGGCCCCGGGTGATCTCCAGAAGGCGGCTCATTACCTCGTCATAGCGGCAACGCGGGATGAAGAGGCGCGAGCCAGCGATACAGGCCTGGCCGGCAGAACTGAAGATGCCGTAGGCGATGCCCTGAGCGGCCTCCTCCAGGTCAGCATCCTCGCAAACGATAGTAGGCGACTTTCCGCCTAGCTCCAGGGAGGTTCCGATCAGCTTGTCAGCGGCGATATGGGCCAGGTGACGGCCGGTGCTGGTGCCACCGGTAAAGGAGATCTTGCGCACCTTGGGATGGCGCACGATGGCCTCGCCGATCACACGACCACGCCCCGGCAGGACGCTGAGCAGCCCCTTGGGCAGGCCCGCCTCCTCGAACAGCTCGGCAAGCTTGAGGGCCAGCAGCGGCGTCGCCTCGGCGGGCTTGACCACCACCGCGTTACCGGCGGCGAGTGCCGGGGCGATCTTCTGCATCTCGCTTGCGATGGGCGAGTTCCAAGGGGTGATAGCGGCGATAACCCCTAGCGGCTCGTAGGTGCTCAGGGTCATTAGATCGCTGCTGCGCGGGGTGGGCAGCTCGCCCTCCAGGGTCTCGCAGGCCGCAGCAAAATAACGGGCGGTGCCGGCGGCACTAGCCACCAAGGCGCGGGTCTCGGCCAGGGGCTTGCCGTTATCGCGGGTCTGCAGGGCCGCTAGCTCCTCGAGACGCGACTCGATCAACTGGCTCACCCGGTAGAGGATGGCCGCCCGCTGATGGGGCACTAGGTCGCGCCACTCGGGGCGACGCCAGGCCGCGTCGGCGGCCTCGATGGCCTCTTCCACGTCCTCGAGGCTGGCCGCATTGAGCCGGGCGTTGACGGAGCCATCGGCAGGAAAGGTCGAGGCCATGGGGTCGCCGCGGCCCGGGCGCCATTCACCGGCGAGAAAGATCGGTTGCGTCATTGGGGTGCTCCTTTCGCTCACACCGTCACCGGGTCCAGCGCCTGGCGACAGGCGCGAACGACCGACAGGGCGGCGAGCATAGAGGTCTTGGGGTTGCTCTCCAGGGGCCGACCGTTGAGTTCGATACGGAACTCGCCGAACCGCCCCTGGGCATGAATACGGTGGGTGTTGCGCGTGGCTGCCGGATCAGCGGTGAGGCGCACGGTGGTAGCCTGCATGCCGATCCCGGCCAGGGCGATGGTGGCCGCCACATTAGCGTTGGCCGGGAAGAGGCGTGCGGCCTCGCCGGCGGTACCCTCGTAGAAGACCGTTGCCTCGGTGAGGGCGCCCAGGTCCACCAACTGCTCGGCGTGGCTACCCTTCCAGCTCTTGGGCGCCTTGCAGGCCTCGTAGGTCACGCTGTCCAGGCCCCCCTCCCGGGCCGCGGCCAGGCCGTCCATGCCGGCCACGGCGCCGGAGAGCACCAGCATGCGCCCCTCGCCGCGTTCTGCGGCCTGGCGCAGGCGGCCGTAGAGGCCCTCATCGGCAAGGGCGCCGGTGGCCACGATGGCCAGGGTCAGGCCCCGCGAAAGTACCGGCTCGCCGTGCTCGGTCAGGCCCGGCTGGCCGGCGCACTCGACGACCAGGTCGGGGCGCCCCTCGCACTGGTCGATTGCGGTCAGCACCTCGACACCGGCGCCCAAAAGCTCACGGGTGGCGGCCACCAAGGGCTCAGGTACCACCACCCAGGCGAGCGTCAGGCCCGCCGGCAGCAGCCGGTGCACTTCCTGGGCCATGGCCCCGTAGCCGATGATCATCAAGCGTTTGGTCGTCATTGCGGGGGCATCCTCGCGGGTCAAAGGTGGTGGTTGAAGCCGCCGGAAACGTCCAGGGCGGCGCCGGTGGTAAAGGAGGCCAGGGGCGAGGCCAGGAATACCAGCGCGCGGGCCGGTTCCTCGGGGCGCCCCAGCCGCTTCATGGGGATACCGCGCTTGGCTGCGATGCCGGCGATCCACTGCTCCCAGCTCAGCGTCTGGTCGTCGCGGGCCACGAAGCGACGGCGCCACTGGCCCGACTCCACCATGCCGAGCAGGATGGAGTTGACCCGGATACCTTCATCGATCAGCTCATGGGCCAGGGAGTGGGTCAGGTTGAGCAGCGCCGCCCGGGCCGCCGAGGTGGCGATCATGTGGGGCTCCGGCTGCAGCGCTAGCAGCGAATTGACGCAGGTCAGGGAGCCGATCTCGGAGGCGGCCAGCTGGGTGCGGAAGGCATTCAGCGGGTTGATCACCCCGAACAGCTTGAGATTGGCCTCGGCGAGCCAGGCCTCTTTGGGGGTGTCGTCGTAGTGGGCCACATAGCCCTGGCCGGCATTGGCGATCAGCATGTCGGCGCCGCCGAAGCGCTCGGCCACCGCGGCGGCGAAGTCGGCGCAGGAGGCCTCGTCCAGCACGTCGCAAGGCTTGGCCAGCAGCTCGGCGTCGGGAAACGCTTCCAGCAGCGCCGCTCGGGCCGCCTCGAGGCGCTCGGCATTGCGGCCGCAGAAGGCCACCCGGGCCCCCTGGGCCAGCAGCAGGCGTACCGCCTCCAGGCCGATGCCGGAGGAACCGCCGGTGACTACGGCGACGCGTCGTTCGATCAGGAAACTCATGGGACTCTCCTAAGGGGTCTCTGAGGCATTCACCGCACCGAGCAGCGGATGGGCGAAGTCGTCGAGGGCAGCGGCGAAGGCCGCGGGGGCATCGATATAGCTGGCGTGGCCGGCCCGCGGAATGTCGCGGTAGGGCACCCCCAGGCGGCTAGCCAGGACCCGGGCATCCTCGGGGGGGGTGATACGATCCTCGTCGCCACAGATCACCAGGGTGGGCACCGCCGTCGTGCGGGCCAGGTAGCGTCCCAGTTGGTCATTGGCCAGCATCCAGCCGGCCTGGGCGAAGCCCTCCACATGGAGCTTGCCCATCTCCGCCTCGACCCGGGCGATCTCCGCCGGATCGGCGCCCTCGCGCAGCAGCCGCGGCGCCCGGGCCTTGGCATAGGCGCCATGGCCCTGCTCCATCAGTTGCGTCCAGCGGCTGCGATAGACCTCGTCGCGCTTGGCCTCATCGGCATCGCCATAGCCCTGGGCCGGATCCGCCAGTACCACCCCGGCCACCCGGCTGGGGTAGGCCGCCAGATAGGCACCGGCCATAATGGCCCCCAGGGAGTGGCCCACCAGCACGCAGCGCTGGACGCCGAGCCCGGCCAGCCAGGCCTCCAGGCGATCGGCATAGTCCGCGGCACGGGGTGCCTTGACCTCCAGTGGCCAGCTCTCACCGTAGCCCGGGGCGTCCCAGGCCAGCAGGCGGTAGCCGGGCAAGTGCTTGGCAAGCTTCTCCCAGGAACCAGCGCCGGAGCTGATACCGTGCAGCAGCACTAGGGTAGGGGCAGACACTAACGACTGCTCTCGATAGCATTGGGCTCCGCTATCGAGGTTCAAGCATTTGGGATCCACGATGCATTACCTCGGATGGCAATCGGACATGAGACCAGCCGCACCAGGCGTACTAGACACCCAGTGCCAACCCATGCTGCAGATGCTTAATTGCGCTTGACCTTAGACAGAGGGTGATCCTCCGGATAGGTGGGGATTTGCGGCTTGGGCGTGCCCAGCATCACGCACATCAAAGCCTCTTCCTCGCCGTGATTGAACAGGCCCCGATAGATGCGCGGCGGAATGGAAATGACGTCACGCTCCTCGAGAACTGTTTCCATGTAATTGTCGCCATCCTTGAGGAAGAGTGTGATGGTGCCCTTGAGTACGAAGAACACTTCCTCTACATCGTCATGCACGTGCAGCGGTCCTTCGCACTTGGACGGCAACACCATGGTAGAGAAGGTGAAGTTTTCGGCCGGGATGGTGTTGGTATCAGCCTTGACTCCGGTGGCACCGGTGCCGATATAACGCATCTGGGCACGGCGGTACTTGGGGTCGAAGTCGGCCTGAAACTTCAGGGCGTTCCAGTCGTACTTACGTCCCTTGAAACGAGCCACGCGGGTTTCCATCCACTCTTGGAAGGAGAGGTTATCGGGCTTCTTCCAGGTTTCGAGCATCTCTGACATCGTCGTTTCCTCTTATCGGTATCCACGGAAATTTTCCGAGACATTTTGCGACCCGTCAGGGTCATTTAATGGCGACTAGACTGCTTTCGAGACAAAGGCGGCTCTGGATCGCCGGCGAAGCGGCAATCGACCTATTCACTAACAAATGATCGAGGCGTTGAATAAGTATCCGGGTCGCTATTGTCTCGCTATCGAGTCGCACACTCCTAGTTCAACAGGCATTGTTCGCCAGACTTATCATTAATTTATATGAACTTAAATAACCCGTCAGGCTTCGCTCTTCTTCTGCCGACGGGTCTCGGCGTCGATACCACCTTCCACAGCCCACTCGGTGAAGGACTCCAGGGAGTGCTCCATCTCCCGCGGCTCCCAAGCCTCAGTGAGATAGTCTTCGTTGGTGTAGTACTCGAAGGCACCACCCACAGGGCTATTTACGTACCAGAAGTAGGCAGAGGATATAGGGTGGCGTCCAGGGCCCAGGAAGGTGCTCCACTGCTTGCGGTTCATGGCCAGTCCGCCACCGATCACCTCGTGGATGTCGCGAACGGTGAAAGCCACGTGGTTCAAGCCAGCACCCCGACTTGGCAGTTTCAGCAAGAAAAGGTTGTGGTGGCCACCACGAGCCTGCATGCGCAGGAAGACGGCCCTGTCGGTATAGCGGTCGGAGACGGCAAAGCCCAGCTTGTCACGATAAAAAGCTTCGGTGGCCTCGAGGTCGTCGACGAAGAACACCGCATGACCGATACCCACGGGCGTGGCCCGCTCGTAGACCGGACTCGCCTGATCGATGCGGCGCATATCACCGTGCTGATTGATCGGAGTGACCTCCAGCTCCACCTCGCGCAATGTGCTGACACGGATGGCCACCGTCATGCCGTTGGGGTCACGGCATTCGATGGCGTCTCCCCGGTCGACGTAGCCCTGCTGGTCGGCCAGCAGCTCCTTTAATTCCTCTAAAGCAGCCTTGTCAGCCGCACCCCACGTCATGCGACGCAGAGTCGAGCCGGACTCGAAGGCCGGCGGCAAAGCCGGATCATCCACCGGCGCCAGACTCAGGCGCGCACCATTGAGGGTTTCAAAAGTGGTCTCGTCCACCGGCGAGAGCCCGAAGTCGGCCACGAACCGCTTGCCGACCTCCAGGTCCTCCACTCCGAATTCCAACGCTTCGATTCCAACGATGCTCATGCTCTTAACTCCTGCGTCGCTCGACGCGGTTATCGTCTGTGTAGCCCGCGCCTGGGCGTCGGGCGATTGCTGGCCGGCCCGGCCGGCTCCATATCTAGGCTAGGTACCCCGGCGTTCAGCGACACTGCGATAGCCAAGCAGCCCGGAGATCGTCGCCGCAGCCTCTTCCACAGGGCCGCGCAACCGTTCGCGTTCCTCGGCGGGAATCTCGTGCACCGGCACCATAATGCTCACCACCGCCTCGACCTCGCCGTCGGCGTTGAAGACGGGATAGACAATGGAGGAGATACCAAGCTGGAAGAAAGACTCGGCGATAACATAACCGCGGCGGCGATCCTCCTGTACCAGCTCCCACAGCGCCTCCCGGCTGGCCGGGGCCCCCGGCTGGGCATCGGGCAGCGCCTCATCAGAATAGAGCGACTCGAACTCATCCCGGCTCAAGCCGGTCAGCAGCATTCGTCCGAGGGAAGTACGGTGCACAGGCAGCCGAGTGCCCACGCTGACCCGGCGGATGGTGGCGTTGGCAGCACTGACGCGAGCCACGTAGATGACATCCTGGCCATCGCGGATAGCGATATGGCTTGAGCAGCCCGTGGTATCGCGCAACGATTCAATCACCGGCTGCCCCACCTGCACTACATCCAAGGAAGCCACGTACTCGAAGCCAAGTCGCAGAACATTGACGCCCAGTGAGTAAAGTCCCGTGGCTGGATGGCGGCGCAGGAAACCCATGTACTCAAGGGTCTGGATCGCCCGGTAAGCGGTCGCCTTGGGAATATCCACGCGCTTGGCAATCTCGGCGAAGCTCATCTCACGATCGTTGCGACTCAGCTCCATCAGGATCGTCAGACCCCGCTCCAGGCCGGGGATCAGGTATTTGCGCTCGTCTTTATTGCTCATTTGGCGTGCTCTCCGTGGTTGGCCATTCGGGTACCAGCATACCCCTGCCTCTGTCGCGTGGCATGTCTGCGCGCTTCGGTCGTCTGGCACCGCGAGTCACTTCCGCGGCCTATGGGCCCTGGGAGAGTCGATCTCGGCCTGGTGTCTCGGCCGGCCTCTCGGCCAGCTTTGATTTTTCAAATATGAAACACAATTTATTATCTGATACAACCAAGATAAGTGGTTATCGGGCCCTTGTCAAGGCTTGGGAGGAACCGAAAAATGAAGCACAAGATACTGATTTAAATAAGTATTTTCGGCGCCCTCGATGACAACCGAGAGCGCCGAGGAATGGCTGGGAGGGACAATGGAGCGCTGGAGGGGTCAGGCGCGGGCCGTGGCCACCAGGCTGCGGTCGCGCAGGGCGATCAGGCGCTGGCTCAGCCGCTCCTGGAGATCGAGGCGCATCGCCAGGCATTCGGGGTCGCTCCAGCGGTTGCTGAGCTCGTGGGGGTCGGCCTCCAGGTCGTAGAGCTCACCCCCCACCTCCCCTTCGAAGAGGCTCAATCGCCAGCGCTCGGTGACCAGGCTGATGATGCTCACCCGCGCCTCGCTGTCGCGAAACACCTGGATGCCGGGATCCTCCACCAACACGTCCGCTGCCGGCACCTCGTCGAACAGGTTCTGGCCCTGCATGCCGATCGGCACCTTGAGGCCGGCCCGCTGCAGCAGGGTGGGGGCCAGGTCGATGGCGCTGCCCAACCTTCCCGAGACCTCACCCTCGCCTGACCGCCGCGGGTCATGCCAGATCAGCGGTACCCGCAGCACGCTCTGGAAGTGCAGGCCCATCTTGAGCATGCTGCCGTGATCGCCCATGTAGTCGCCATGATCCGAGGTGAAGGCCACCACGGTGTCGTCGGTGAGGCCCTGGGCCTTCAGGGCGGCCAGCACCTCGCCCACGGCATCGTCTACCATGCTGATGCTGCCGTAGTTGAGGGCGATGATCTCCCGGGCCTGGCACTCGTTCACCGCGAAGGGCCAGTGGCTCTGCGGATCCTCGGTGCCCCAGCGATAGGCCTCCAGGGCGTACTCGGGCAGCCCCTCGATGGCCTCCACCGGATGGTGGAAGGAGGCCGGCAGCGTCACCGCGTCCGGGTCGTACATCGACCAGTAGCGCCCCGGCGGGGTAAAGGGGTGATGGGGGTCGGGAAAGGAGACCACCAGCACGAAGGGCGTCTCGGGATCCTGCTCGGCCAGGAAGTCGCAGGCCTGCTCCTTCACATAAGTGGTGGGATAGAGCGCCTCGGGCACCGCGGTGCGCCAGCACTGGGGGGCCGACACCGTGGTCGGCAGGGCCTGGGCGGGGCCGCGCAGCGCGGCCGGATCCGGATGACGCGCCTGCAGCCAGGCGGTGTAGTGGCCATCCACCAGGTCGCCGTGGCCGATGCACAGCCGGGTATGCTCGAAGCCGTAGTAGGGGCCCGGCAGCGCGAGACCCGGCTGCTCCGCCCAGCGGCGGCGCACCTCCCAGCCGTAGTCGTCACCCTGGCGCTGGTCACGCCGCGCCAGAGTGAGCCTCGGGGTGTCCCCCTCCCCGCCCGGAGTCCGGGGGGGCGCCGGAATATCGGTGACGTTCTGGAAATGCGCCTTGCCGATATAGCCGGTGCGGTAGCCTTCCCCGCGCAATACCTCGGCGAAGGTGAGGCTGTCGAGTCCCAGAGGAATGCCGTTCTGGCGCACCCCGTTCACCGAGGGCATCTGGCCGGTGACCAGCGCCGCCCGATTGGGCTGACAGATCGGCGTGACCACATGAAAGCGTGTGAAGCGCACCCCGCGCGCGGCCAGGCCATCGATATGGGGGGTCTTGAGAGTGGGGTTGCCGTAGCAGCCCAGGTGATCGGCACGCTGCTGATCGGTGATAAAGATCACGAAACTCGGGCGTCGCATAGGAGTCTCTCCACGGCCCACCTCCCCGGGCCGGCGGTATGCCTGGCCCGAGGAGGGCGGGATCAGCCGAACATCCAGCCGACCGGCACGGTGACGATCTGCGGGAAGACGAAGATGATGCCGATGGCCAGGAAGTCGCAGATCAGGAAGGGGATGGCGGCCTTGTAGATGCTACCCATGGTGGTGCCCTGGGGCGCCACCGCCTTCATCACGAACAGGGCCGCGCCCAGCGGCGGCGAGGTGGAGCCGGTCTCGATGGCCAGCAGGAAGAGCACCGCGAACCAGATAACATCAAAGCCCAACTGATCCACCACCGGCACGAAGATCGGCAGGGTGATCAACATGATCGGCAGCGGCCCCATGAACATCCCCAGCAGCACCACGGTCAGCACCATGGCCAACACGATCATGTGATCGTTCACCGGCAGGGAAAGTACGGCGTCCATCATGCCGAAGGTAGTGCCGGTAAAGGCCAGCAGTTGGCTGAAGGCCACCGCCCCGGCGACGATAAGCAGCACCATCACCGAGATATTGGCACTCTCGAACATCGAGCGACGGAAGTTCTCCAGCGTCAGGCGACGCTTGGCCAGGGCCAGCAGGATGGTAGCCACTGCCCCGGAAGCCGCCGCCTCGGTGGGCGTAGCCAGGCCCAGGAAGATCACCCCCACCACGGCGAAGACGATAAAGCCGATGGGCAGGATATTGCGCACCCCCGCCTCCACCTTGACCCTGAGGGGCGTCGGCGCCACATCGAAGGAGGGAGCCAGATCCGGCTGCAGGGTACAGCGGCCCCAGATATAGAGGCTGTAGAGCAGCGCCATCAGCAAGCCCGGGGCGATGATGGCGATCAGCAGTCGGCCGATGGATATCTCCGCCACCACCCCCAGCACCACCGCCAGGGCGCTGGGGGGAATCATGATGGCCAGGCCCGCGGAGCCGATGATGGGCCCCAGCGACATGGGTTTCTTGTAGCCGCGCTTCTCCATCTCCGGGGTCAGGCTCGAGCCCAGCAGGGCGATGGCCCCCATGCTGTTACCGGTCAGGGTGGAGAAGAGCACCCCGCCACCCACCGCCATAAAGGCTAGGCGCCCCTTGAGCTTGCCGAACCACTTGTCGAGGGTATCCATCAGGTCATTGGCGATGCCGGAGCGGAACATCACCTCGCCCATGATCATGAACATGGCGATGGGCACCAGGGTGAAGCTGGTCAAGGCATCGGTGGTGTTGATCACCAGCTGCTCGATGCCGGAGGTGCCACCCAGGAAGACGTAGGCGCCAACCAGGTTCACCGCCAGAAAGGAAAAGGCCACCGGCAGCCCCAGCATCATCAATACCAGCAGGGCGCCGAGAATAAGCGATAGCGTTAGCCACCAATCCATAACATACCTCCACAGGGGGGCCTGAGTCGGGTGAGCCGACAGGGGGTCAGCGCTTCAGACAGGCCACGGCCTGTGCCACAAACTGGATAGAGAGCAGCAGCATGCCCAGGGGAAAGACCCAGGTGAGCAGATAGCTGCGCGGTGCCAGTACGGTGGTCTCGCGGGTACCGAACTGGTACTGGTCTAGGGTCACCGCCAGGCCGTACCAGGCGGCATAGAGACAGATCGCCGCGCCGAGCACTCCCATCAGGAACGCCAGCGGCATCTGCAGCCGCGGCGGCAGGTGCTCGGTGACGATATCGATGGCTACGTGACGGTTCTTCTCCAGCAGATAGGGCGCACCGAGGAAGGTCATGTAGAGCAGCGCATAGCCGCTGATCTCCACCACCCAGAGTAGCGACCTGCCGAAGATGAGTCGCGACAGGATCTCGCAGAAGACGGCTGCCGTGGCGGCCACCAGCGTGACTGCGCTGATGCCCGCCAGCAGCAGGTTCAAACGGCTCACGCCCCGCATAAGAAGTGCCAGGAGAGACTTGCCGCGGGTGAGTGACTGTTGCATATCGAGCCACCTGAAGTAGGGAAAGTCGGGGGCCCCCCGGCCAGGATGGGCCGGGGCGCCCCGCCGGGGTGAATCACTCCACCAGCATGGAGCGCAGTTCCGCCGTCAGCTCGTCGTTGCCGATCTGTTCCTGCATATGCTCCCAGGCCGCATCGATTGCTATCTGCAGGTAGCGCTCCGCCTCGTCGCCCTCGAAGGCGATCTCCTGGAAACCAGCGGCCTCCACCTCAGCATTACCGGCGGCGATCACGTCACCCCAGCCCCGGTCGAGTTCTGGTCCCAGGGTATGGCGCACATAGTCCTGCAGCGACTCGCGCAGCTCGTCGGACATCCGCTCCCAGGCCCGCTGGCTGACCAAGACGCTGAAACCGGCGCGGTAGAAGGGCGGAGTAATGTAGTAGTTGACCACGTCCTCATACTGCTCGGCCCAGCCCAGGTTGCCCTGCATGAAGCCGTCGATGGCCCCCCGCTCCATGGCGGTATAGATCTCGCCGATGGGCAACACCAGGCCGTTGGCCCCCAGCGCCTCGATGAAGGGCAGACCGGTGGGGAAGACCCGGATGCGCTTGCTACGCAAGTCATCTAAGCCGTCGATGCGATCCTTGAAGAAGAGATAGAATTTTACGTCGGTGGCGGGAATCTCGCCCAAGTAGACCAGGCCACGGTCGGCATGGATCTCGGTCATGCGGTCGTAGTAGCCACTCTCGAGGATCTCCTCGTAGTTCTTGAAGGAGAAGTTGGCGCTGCTCGAGGAGGGCACCAGGCCGGAGTAGTAGCTAGGGCTGAGCAGCGCCATGTCAATGGAGTTGTTGCGCACCGCATCGGCCAAGCGGAAGGGGGGCATCACCTCGGGACCACCGCGCCAGTTCAGCGCCAGCTCGCCTTCGAACTCCTCGTTGACGGCATTGACGAAACGCTCAAAGCCATTAGAGACCGCGGCGGTCTTGGGGGTAAAGCTCACCACATTGAGGGTTACAGCGTCAGCGGCAGAATTTAAGCTTAAACCTGCCAAGGAAACACCAGCAATCAGGGAGGTAATAACAGTTTTTTTCATTGTATTTTCTCATTATTGCATTTCGATTTCTTGTCACTCAATCCAGAGCAACACCCCAGGCATCATAGCCATATACCCAGTCGGCATTGCCTTCACCCTTGAGCCAATTGTTGGCTCGAGAGCCGCGCTGAACCTGAGCGGTGCGCTCGCGACGGGCTCGCTCGTAGCGGGCCAGGGCCGCAGGCACGGACTCGCGGTCGGCCTCGGCCAGGCAGCGGGACAGTACCACTGCATCCTCGATAGCCATGCAGGCACCCTGAGCCATGAAGGGCACCATGGGGTGTGCCGCATCGCCGAGAATTGTCACATGCCTATCGGACCAGCGTTCCATGGGTTCGCGTACATAGAGGGCCGACTTGGTGACGCTGTCGCAGGCCGCCAGCAAGGCACGCACGTCCGGGTGGAAGTCCTTATAGACCTTACGCAGCTCATTCACGTCGCCGGGCATGGTCCAGGATTCCTCGCGCCAGCCCTCCTGGGGGGTGGTCGCGAAGATAAAGACCTCCTCGCCACGGGTCAGTGGGAAGACCACCACCTGGCTGTCGGCGGTCTCGCCCCACCATTTAGTGAAGGCATCAAGGTTCTCCACCTCGGGCACCGCACTGCGCGGCACCACCGCCCGGTAGGAGACCAGGCCGGTGAACTCGGGGCTATCGTTGCCGAACAGCGAGCGGCGCACCGCGGAGTGGATACCGTCGGCGCCTATCACCACGTCCAGGCCCTCGCTGCTGCCGTCCTCGAAATGGATCACCGGCTGATCGCCGGCCTCGACACCGGCCACCTTGCTGCCCAGGCAAATCGCCGACTCCGGCAGTTTCGCCTCCAGGGCCTTGAGCAGGTCACCGCGATGAATGGTCAGCTGGGGCGCGCCATATTTCTCCTCGGCGGCGTCGCTCATGGGCAGCTTGGAGGTGATCTCGCCGCTGTCCCAGGTGCGGCTCAGGCGATGGGTGGGCCGCGCCGCGGTCTCCCGCAGTACCTCTCCTACGCCCAGCCGATCCAGGGCGCTTACCGCATTGGGCGTCAGGTTTACGTCGGCGCCGATGCGCAGGAACTGCTTGGCCTGCTCGAAGACGATGGCCTCGTGGCCCGCCTCACGCAGGGCGATGGCCGCACAGAGGCCACCCACACCACCACCACAGATACCGATTCTTAGCTTTGTCATATCCCACCTGTTTCTCGGGCTCACTGGGAACGTCTTGGGGAGCCTGGCTCCCGGGATGCGCCAGGGCAGTGCGCAGGTCCTTCCATCGTTATCTCTGCGCTACCGATTCTCCGGACCACCTGGAGTTTCATATATAAAACAGAGTTTATTATTTGATAGGAAGACTCTAGTTCGATACTAGATTGTTTGTCAATCCTTAAAATCACCAACGGCCGCTCCCGGAAACCGAGAGCGGCCGTTGGTGAAAAAATAGGATAACAAGTGAGCCGATCACCCGGGCACAGGCAGCCCCCATTACAGTCCCCGGCAGATCTCCCAAGGCGCACCTCCACTTCAGCATCCCAGCACCGGGTAAGGCTTACGGAGGCGGTAGCTGCATCAGTGGCGGATTAGCTTGTCGGCCAGGCGTAGGATCAATGGCCGCCCCAGGGTGATCAGGCACAAGGCGATCGGCCAGGCGATCAGGAATGCTCGCCCCCAGCGGCGAAGGAACTCCGCATCAAGGCCAGTATTGACCAAGGTGATGGCCAGAGTCATCAGCCCAGCCATGTAGGTCGTCATCAACACTGAGACAACCCAGTGGCTGTAGCGTGATGGGATCAGCATAGGGGGACTCCCGGAGATGGTCGTGCTCAGCGCAGCGACATCAGGTTGAAGTCGGGGTCTGCCAACTGAGCGGCGTCCAGCACCCGCCTGGCGGCAATCCAGCGCTTGCCGAGCTTGATGGCACGCGGCTGGTCGAAGGCCACCATCTGCACCAGGCGCTGGGCATCGTCGAGGTAGAAGAACACCGGCCCCTGGGCCTCCCGGCGCACCACGCACAGGAGCTCGCCCCTCGGCACGCCGAGAATCTGGATATTGACTCCGTGCTGGTCGGACCACAACCAGGCGGGCTCGTCATAATGGACTGCCTGGCCTAATATCGCCTCGGCCACCACCCGGGCCTGATTCTGGGCATAGGCCCAGGACTGCAGGCAGAGGCCTAGCTGGGGATGCTGGGAGACGTCGCCGGCGGCGTAGATCCGCGGGTCGGAGGTCTGGCCGGCGGCGTCCACCACGATGCCCTGCTCGGTCCTGAGCCCCGCCTCCCGGGCCAGCTCCAGGTTGATCTCGACGCCGACCCCCACCACCACCAAGTCATAGGGCTCATGGACCTCGCCATCAGCGGTGATGATCACCCGACCATTGGACGCCTCGCTCAGTCGGACATCCTGGCGATTCAGCGACAGGCCCACGCCGTTACGCTCGTGGAGCTCACGGATCGCTTCGGCCACCTCGGCGCCCACGCTGCGGCCACAGAGTGCCGGGGCGCGTTCGAAAACGTCCACCTCGAGCCCTAACTTGCGAGCGCTGGAGGCCACCTCCAGGCCGATCCAGCCACCACCGATCACCCCCAGGCGCCGACTCTCGCCGAGCCGTGCCTTGAGGCGAGTGGCATCGTCCCAGGTACGCAGTGTCATCACATGGCCGATCTCCGCCCACTCGGGCACCGGCAGCCGCGGCCGGCTGCCGGTGGCGATCAGCAGGCGGTCGTAGGGCAGGCGCTCACCATCGTCGAGCACCACCTCCCGGGCCTCCCGATCGATGGCCGTAGCCCGGTTGGGGCGGCGCCAGTCAATATCGAGGGCCGCAAGGCTCTCCTCCGGAAAGAGCCGCGGCAGCGGCTCGTTCGCGGTGACTACGCCCTTGGAGAGCGGCGGGCGTTCGTAGAAGTCGTGGGGCTCGTCGGCCACCACCGTGAGCCGGCCAGTATAGCCCTCGCCGCGCAGCGCCTTGCAGGCGTAGCCGCCGGCCTGGCCACCGCCGATCACCACGATGCGGGAAATCTCCTCGCTGGACATGGTCTTTCCCCCTAGTTGAAGACGAAGCCACCGTTAATGGGGATCAGCTGACCGGTGACGAAGTCCGACCAGTCCGAGAGCAGGTAGAGCACGGTGCCGTCGATGTCCCGGGGGTGCTGCTCCTCCTTGAGAGCGCGCCCGGCGGCATAATAGGCGTAGCGCTCCTCGGGAACGTACTCGGTAGCCTCGCAGTGGGTCAGTCCCGGGGCGATAGCGTTGATGCAGATGCCCTGCTCGCCCAGCTCCCGGGCCATGGCCCGGGTCATCGAGATCACCGCGCCCTTGCTGGCCACGTAGGCCATCAGCCGGGGCGCCCCCCAGAGAGCGGTGTCGGAGGCCACATTGACCACCTTGCCGCACTTGGCCTGGGCCAGCAGCGGCCCAGCCGCCCGGGTCATCTGCCAGACCCCGCGCACATTGACCGCCATCACCCGGTCCCACAGCTCGGGGTCATACTCGTCCAGGGTCTTGCCGCCCACATTGGTGGCGATGGCGGCATTATTGACCAGGCCATCCAGGGCCCCGCCCTCGGCGACCCGCGCCAGGCCCGCCTCAATGGAGGCGGCATCGCCCTGATCGATTACCAGCGCCTCTACCTCGGCGCCGCCCTCGCGCAGAGACGCGGCAGTTTGGGACAGCTCCGCCTCGAGGATATCGCTGATCACCAGGCGCGCGCCCTCGGCGGCGGCGGCCTCGGCGATGCTACGACCCAGGCCGCGGGCGGCACCGGTGATCATCAGCCGCTTGCCGGCCAGCCCTGTACCGGCCATCTCAGGCCGCCTCCTGGCGCTTGACGAGCTGCGCCTTGGCCATCTTCAGCATCACCCGGCGCAGCCGCGAGAGGCCCACATCGTGTTGGTAGAGGTTCTCGTGGTGACGAGCATCCGGCGCCAGGTTCTCGAGGATGATGCGATCCTGCTCCAGCACGTCCCAGTGCAGACCCTCGAGCTTGGTGCGGTAGAAGAAACGCCACACCTGGCGCTGCCAGCCATCGACCTTGCGCACCCGCCAGAAGAAGACCCGGGTGTGCTCCTTGTCCTCGGGCACCGCCATGCCGACGATCCAGAAGGGACCTCCAGGCCCGAAGCGCTTCTGGTAGGGGATCGACAGGCGCAGCCAGAGGGCCCCGCTGTTGCCGTACTCCACCCAATCGAAGTTGACCCCCGACTGGCCGGTCTTCTTGAAGACGAATCCGCTCGCGGTGGGCTCCAGCACCATCTCGGCCTGACGGTCACCTTCGGCCATGGAGTGGGAGTCCGCATGCAGGTAGGTGCCGTGCATGGGGTCCATGACATTATCGACGGCGTACTGGTAGTTGCACTTCCAGGTGGCGGTACATAGGAAGTTGCCATAGGTGGCCTCGTCGGTGAGCTGCTCGGGCAGCTCCAGCGCTGGCGGTTCCTCGTCCGGGGTGGTGCCGAAGAAGACGAAAATGGCGCCATGGGCCTCCTGCACCGGATAGTGGCGCACACAGGAGGTACCCACCATTGGGCTGTTGCTAATTGCCGGCACGTCGCAGACGGTGCCCTCGCCGTCCACCTCGACCCCGTGGTACCAGCAGGCCAGGCGGTTGCCCAGGTTCCAGCCCTTGGAGAGGCGAGCTCCGCGATGGGGGCAGCGATCCTCGATGGCGTGCACCACGCCGTCGTGATCGCGCCACAGGGCCAGGTTCTCGCCTAGCCGGGTGATGCCCAGGGGGTTACTGCCCACCTCCCAGCTGGCGACCACCGGGTACCACAGGGAGCGCAGGCCGGTATCGAGATAGTCTTGGACGTCGGCGTCCATGGAAGCGGCTGTCGTCATCTCTCTCACCTTGATTATCGTTGTCTCGGGGGCGCGGCCTTACTGACCCAGCACCGCCATCTCCTGGAGGAAGCTCTCCTCGGTCCAGGGCTGGCCCTGGCGATCCTGGCTGTGGCGCTCGTTGAGCCCGGCGATCACTTCATCGAGCTCGTTGGCACCGCTCTCGAAGACCGCCTCCAGGGCCGCCACCAGGGCAAATTCGAAGGCCTCCGGAGCGCGCTGGCGGTTCTGCCAGACCCGGTTGTCGAAGTCGCCGGGGCGCTCGATATGGCCCTGGCCCGGCTCCGAGGAGGGGATGATCCGGGCCCAGGTCTTAAGCTCTGGATTGTGGTCGAGGGGAGTGGACATGGGCTCAGGCCTCCTCGCTGACTTGCAGCTGAATCTCGTCGTTGATTATGCGCACCGGGTAGACATGCAGGTCCCGGTCGGCAGGCTCGCGCAGACACTTACCGGTCTTGATGTCGAAAGTGGCCTCGTGAAGCGGGCACTCCACCTGGCCGTCCTCGATGAAGCCCTGGGAGAGCAGGGCATAGGCGTGGGGACAGACGTCCTCAAGAGCGTAGTACTCGCCGTCGAGCACGTAGACGCCGATTTCCTTGTCTCCCAGCTTGGCGGAGAAGGGAAAGTCCTCCTGCACCTGTTCAGTCTTGCAGACGGTGGTCCAACTCATGGGATGGCCCTCATTGCCGTGGGGTCTATCGCAATCCATATGTCAAATATGAAACGAAAGTTATTATTTGATCCGACGGATGGGAGTATAGCCGGCCTGCCCACCCTGTCAATACTATATAGTATTGGGGCATTGGGCGTGACAGATGAGGCTCGATGGGTGTCGATGCAGTTTTGCGGAACAGGGGCTAGCACCGACGGCGCCGAATTAGGACGGAGTGACGGCTAGCCTTTCAGTGGGGTCGTGAGGGTCAGCCGATATTCATTGGGAGGGATGTGCATCACCTGCCAGACAAGTACTCGGCCCGCCTTGTCCTGGTAGCAGGTCTCCAGGCGCATGCCATGGGGCGGGGTCTCGGCAAGCTTCGGCACGATGGCGCGAGCCACCGCCTTGGGCAGCCGACCATGGCCGATGCGGTTCTCCGCCGAGCTCGGCGCCTGGCCCTGAGCCGCCAGCAGAGGCAAGACGCTCTCGTGCTCGAGGGCCTCAGCGGGCAGAGTCGCGAGCTCGCCGGCCACGTCGGAGCACAGATAGATCTCGGTATAGCAGTCGAAGGCGCCATCAATGCGATCCAGGCGGACCAGGTGCAGGTGGCCGGCCACGCAGTCACCGAGCATCTCGACCCAGGCGCCGCGGCGCTGCAGCACCTCACGCTTGAGCAGCCGGATCAGCACCATCCTAACCGGGGTGCCGTCGGGACGCAGGAAGGCGAAGGCAGGGGTGGTGATCCGGCGGCGCTGCTCGCCGCCGGCCACGAAGGTGCCTAGGCGGCGGCGGCGGGTGAGCACGCCGCTGTCCACTAGGTCGCGCAGCGCCTTCTGCACGGTGCCCAGGCTCAGCGGCAGGACCGCCGTCAACTCCTGCTCGGTGGGTAGACGGCTGCCCTGCGCCAGCTCGCCCTCGTCGATCAGCTCGACCAAGGCATCGCGCAGGCAGAGGTACTTGGGGGTGCGGGGTGAATCCTCGAGGCGTCGGCCGACGCGTTCGGAGAGCTGGGACAACACATCAATACCCAGTGAAAAGTGGCGCACCAGTCTAACTGGAATTTTTCTATGTGTGTCCTGCTGCCAAGGAAAAACCGACGCTCACTTCAGCTGCCTGATAGCTACCGGCGCTGCCCCCCGCGGTTTTTGGGCTAGGATAGCGACACATGGCAACCGATGGTAAACCCCATGAAGGATCACCAACTCAAGGCCTTGGTCCAGGTGGCCGACTGCGGCTCCATCCGCGCCGCGGCACGCGCCATGCACCTGAGCCCCAGTGCCCTGACCAAGGCGCTACGGGAGCTGGAGGAGGACGTCGGCGCCGAGCTACTGACCCGTAGCTACAAGGGGGTCGAGTTCACCCCGGCCGGCAGCGCCCTGCTGATGCGGGCGCGACTGGTGCTTGCCACCCTCGACAAGGCCCGGGACGAGGTCCGCTACCTACGTGGCGGTACCGGCGCCAAGATCACCGCGGCCATCACCCCCACCATCGCCACCACCGCCCTGCCCGGGGTGTTGAAGGATTTCGAACGCCTCCAGCCCCATGCCCAGCTGGCCCTGATCGAGGGCATGATGACCAGCGTCATCCCCGCCCTTCACGAGGGCAGCATCGACTTCGCCGTGGTGATCACCGACCCGGAGGATCTGCCCCATGACATGGACTTCGAGCCCCTGGTCCTAGTCAGGGGCACGGTGGTGGGTCGCGAGGGCCATCCCCTGGCCGACGCCCAGGCGTGGTCGGAGCTTAAGGACGCCCGCTGGGTACTCAACCTGATCCATGGCAGCACCGGCCAGCACCTGCTCGACTGGCTGGAGCGCAGCGGCCTGGAGCGTCCCGTCAACCCGGTGCTGTGCACCTCGCCGACCCTGATGCTGGAGCTGACCCGACACACCGACCTGATCGGTTTCGGCCCGGAGCCGCTGTTCCTGGATCCCATGTTCAGCGTCGGCGTACAACGCTTCACCCAGCTTCCGCCTGTGCCCTCGATGAGCCTGGGCATCCTTACCCTGAGGGGCGTGCCCCTGAGTGCCGCGGCCCGGCCCCTGGCGGAGCTCTTCGCCCGCCATATCCGTCAGCCGACACCCGCGGCCCCCTCTTGAGTCCTGCGCACCGGGGCCCACCCGGTGGCGATACTTTTTCCGCGATGCCAACCATTGGTGCACACCAACTTCGCCGCCGCTCCTCACCGAGAAGGCGCAAGAAGCGCCGCGAGAAGACTAAAAACACTATTGTTTTTCAAGAAGTTAAGTAAAAAGACACCACTTCTTCCCGGCCAGCCGTTCCCCCATCACTTGCCTATTCGCCCCTCTGACCCGCTTTAGCCCCCCTTGTCTCGGCTCCCTGGCCGTTTGACTCTTCACCACCCGGGTGCTTAATTCCTTCCGTACCAGATACAAAAACAAGTTTCATATATAAACAAGTCCTGATCTCCCTGTCGCCACTCCCGAGACCCACCAGGAGAAGAACAATGTCCCTGACCCGCCGACTGCTGCTGACCTCCGCCATCGCCTCCGCCGCCCTGCTCTCCACGGGGCTGCAGGCCGCCACCTATCCCGACAAGCCGGTCACCATCGTCGTCTCCTATCCGCCGGGGGCCGACACCGATGCCATGGCCCGGCTATTCGCCGACCAATTGACCAATCGCCTCGGCCAGCCGGTGGTGGTGGAGAACCGCCCTGGCGCCGGCGGCACCATCGGTAACGGCACCGTGGCCCGGGCCGCGGCCGATGGCTATACCCTGCTCTATACCCCCAACCCCTTTACCACGGCACCCCTGGTGATGAACCTGCCGGAGGGAGCCAGCTACGACGTCCTCGATGGCTTCGAGCCAATCATCCTGGCCGCCCAGCAGGCGGTGCTGGTGGTGGCCAATCCCGACACCGGCATCGAGACCATCCATGACCTGGTCACCCAGGCCCGTAACGGCCAGAACCTCAGCTATGGCACCCCCGGCGCCGGCTCGCCGATGCATATCGCCGCCGAATGGCTCAACCGCGAGGCCGAGATCGATGTGCTGCATATTCCCTATCGCGGCGTCAGCCCCATCGTGCCTGACGTCCTGGCCGGACATATCGACCTGGGTTACGTGACCTACGGCCCCGTGGCGCAACTGATCGAGTCCGGGCGCCTCAACCTGGTGGCCATCACCGACCCGGAACGCTCGCCGGTACTGGAGGGCATCCCCACCATTGCCGAGCAGGGCTACGGCGCGGTCCAGCTCGGCGCCTGGCACGGCCTGATGGCGCCCAAGGGCACCCCGGAGGAGATCATCGAGACCCTCAATGCGCAGATGAACGCCATCCTGGAAATGCCCGAGGTGATCGAGCAGATGGCCCGGTTCGGCGCCGTGCCCGCCGGTGGCGAGCCGGCGGCCCTGGCCGAGATCAACACCGATGATTACGCGCGTCTCGCGGTGATCATCGAGGAGCTGGGCATCACCGCCGACTGAGCGCGCCCCGGTGCAGACGACGGGAGGCGACCCGCCTCCCGGTCGCTTCTCCCTGCCGACAGCGACGAGAATCCCATGATCGATAGAGACATCAAAAGCCTGCTCGGCGGTGGCCTGCTGACCCTGCTCGGCCTCTTCACCGCCTGGTACGCCTACGGCCACTACTCCCTGGGCACCTTCTCCCGGATGGGCCCGGGCTTCCTGCCGGTGATCCTCGGCAGCGTCCTGGCACTGCTGGGCCTGATCGTGGCCCTCCCCGCCTGGTGGCGCCGCGGGGAGCCCATCCGCGGCGCCTGGGCCAGCGCCGGCTTCGTGATGGCCAGCATCGTCGTCTTCGCGCTGCTGCTGAAGGGGCTGGGCCTGGTGATCGCCACCATCGCCGCGGCCCTGATCGCCCTGATTCCCGATCGCAACCTCGGCCGGGCCACCAAGCTCAAGGTGGCCCTGGTCATCGCGGCCATCACCTACCTGATCTTTATTCAGGGCCTGAGCATGAACCTGCCCGCCTGGCCCAGGTTCGGCTAACAGCTCAAACCGCCCGGGGAGTCGCGACGCTCGAGTTCCCCATCCACCCACGTTATCCGGAGGCATGCCATATGGGCACCCTGGAAGCCTTGCTCTTGGGTCTGCAGGATGCGACCCAGCCGACCATGCTGCTGTACTGCTTTATCGGGGTCTTCCTCGGTACCCTGGTGGGGGTGCTGCCCGGGGTGGGCGCCATGGCGGCCATCTCGCTGTTGCTGCCGATCACCTATTACATTCCCTCCACCGCCGCCCTCGCCATGCTGGCGGGGGTCTTCTACGGATCCCAGTACGGCGGCTCCATCGCCTCGATCCTGCTCAATATCCCCGGCACCCCGTCCTCGGCGGTCACCAGCCTGGATGGCTACCCCATGGCTCGGCAGGGGCGTGCCGGGGTGGCCCTGTTTATCGCCATGTCGGCCTCCTTCGTCGGCTCCATCCTCGGCTTGCTGCTGCTGGCGACCCTGGGACCGGTGCTCTCCGAGATCGGCCTCTCCTTCGGCCCCGCCGAGTACTTCTCGCTGATGCTGCTGGGGCTGATTGCCGCCTCGGCGGTGGGTTCCGGCTCCGCCGCCAAGAGCCTGGCCATGGTGGTACTGGGCCTGCTGCTGGGCATGGTGGGCACCGATATCAACACCGGTCTGGTGCGCTTCAACTTCGGCATGCCGGAGCTGATGGATGGCATCAACCTGGTGGCCCTGGCCATGGGGCTGTTCGGCCTCTCCGAGGTGATCTCCAGCATGCGCCTGGGCGGCGGGGAGCGACGCACCCCGAGTTTCTCGCTACGCTCCATGCTGCCTGAGTGGCTCGACCTGCGTCGTGCGGTGCCGGCCATGCTGCGTGGCACCGCCATCGGCAGCTTCTTCGGCACCATGCCCGGCACCGCCTCCGGCCTCTCCCCCTTCATGTCCTATGCGGTGGAGAAGAAGCTGGCCAGGGAGCCCGAACGCTTCGGCAAGGGGGCCGTCGAGGGCATCGCCGGCGCTGAGTCCTCCAACAGCTCCGGGGCCATGACCGCCTTCGTGCCGACCCTGACTCTGGGTATCCCCGGCGACGTGGTGATGGCGCTGATGCTCGGCGCCATGATGCTCCACGGCATCCAGCCGGGGCCGCTGATGATCTCCGAGAATCCGGTGATGTTCTGGAGCCTGGTGGTCAGCTTCGGCATCGGCAATCTGCTGCTGCTGGTGCTCAATATGCCGCTGATCGGCCTCTGGACCGCCCTGCTGCGCATTCCCTTCAGCATGCTCTACCCGGCGATCATCATCTTCATCTGCCTCGGCGTGTACAGCGTCAACAACAACGTCTTCGACATCTATGTGGTGGCGGCGATCGGGGCCCTGGGCTATGGGATGAGCCTGCTCAACTTCAGCCCCGCCCCCCTGCTGCTGGGCTTCGTGCTCGGCCCGCTGCTGGAGGAGAACCTGCGTCGCGCCCTGCTGCTCTCCCGCGGCGACCCCATGACCTTTATCGAGCGCCCGGTGAGCGCCGGCCTGCTGGCCGTCTGCCTGGGTCTGCTGCTATGGGCCACCGCCTCGACCATCCGCGGCCTATGCCGCCAGGGTCATGCCCGCCGCAGTGGGCGTGTCGCCCCCTGAGCCGCCCACGAGCCACCGAGAACCCCATAGGAGCGCAAGATGAATGAATCGCCCATCGGCCGGGATACCCCTCAGGTCAATGCCCGCGCCAAGGTCACCGGCCGCGCCCAGTACGCCGGCGATATCCAGCTACCGGGCATGCTGCACGCCAAGGTGCTGCGCAGCCCCCACCCGCATGCCCGCATCCGGCGCATCGACACCCGGGCGGCCCGGGCCCTGCCCGGGGTCAAGGCGGTGCTCACCGGCGCCGATGCCCCCGACGCCCTGTGGGGCGTCCACCACAAGGAGCGCCGCATCCTGGCCAGGGAGGTGGTGCGCTTCGCCGGCGAGGAGGTGGTCGCCGTGGCCGCCACCAGCGACGAGATCGCCCGGGACGCCCTGGAGCTGGTGACGATCGACTACGAGCCCCTGTCCGCCCTCTTCACTCCCGAGCAGGCCCTGGCCGAGGGCGCCGACGGCATCCACCCGGGGCGCAACAACGTCGCCCACGAGATCGCCTTCGAACGCGGCAGCGTGGAGGCGGGGTTCGCCCAGGCCGACCTGGTCCATGAGGCGACCTATACCACCCATGCCCAGTACCCGGGCTACCTGGAGCCCATGGCCAGCGTGGCACGCATCGACGGCGATGGCCGCCTGCAGGTGTGGACCTCCACCCAGTCGGTGTTCCTGGCCCGGGCGCGCCTGGCGGCGGCCCTGGAGCTGCCGGTCTCGCGCATCCGGGTGATGCAGACCACCACCGGCGGCGGCTTCGGCGGCAAGATCGTCGAGGACGCCAACAGCCTGATCGCAGGACTCTTGGCACTCAAGACCGGCCAGCCGGTGCGCCTGGTCAACAATCGCCTGGAGGACTTCCTGGGTGCCTGCAGCAGTCTCCCCGAGCGTCTCACCCTCAAGCTGGGCATGACCCGGGAGGGCCGCATCGTCGCCAAGGAGGTGACGATCCTCGCCGACTGCGGCGCCTACTGCGGCCTGACCAACGAGGTGATGCACGTCTCCGCCATGCGTAGCGACAATATGCATCGCCTGGAAAACGTTAGGTCCCACGCCGTCCTGAGCTACACCCATACCCCGCCCCATGGCGCCTTCCGCGGCTTCGGCGGTACCCAGATGCTGTTCGCCCTGAACAGCCATATCGACACCATGGCCGAGCGACTGGGTCTCGACCCCGTGGCTATCCATCGCCTCAATGCCATCCGGGCCGGCGACACCTCGATCCATGGCTGGGAGATCGGCAGCACCGGCCTGATGGAGTGCCTCGATCAGTGCATCGAGGCGATCCACTGGACGGAGAAGCGCGGTCGCCGCGACCGGTCCGGCAGGCGCCGCCGTGGCGTGGGCCTGGCCGCCGCCATGCACGTCAGCGGCAACCGCACCATCGGCAACTGGGACGGTTCCACCGTGGTGGTCAAGCTCAATGAGGACGGTCGCGCCCTCGTGCATAGCGGCGAGTGCGATATGGGCCAGGGCGCCATGACCATGCTCAGCCAGGTGGTGGCCCATGAACTGACCCTGCCTATCGACCATATCCAGGTGGTGCCGCCGGACACCGACACCTCGCCCTTCGCCATCGGCTCCCTGGCCTCCCGGGTGACCATGTCCGGCGGCCATGCCGCCATCCTCGCCGCCCGCAAGGCCAAGGCCCAGTTGCTCGCCCTGGCCGCCGAGCTGTCGGGCCATGCCGAGGAGACGCTGGAACTGATCGACGGGGCCGTGCGCCTCCGTGACGGTGACAACGGTGAGGTCATCGGCGACCTGGCGACCCTGGCCCGCCAGCATATCTGGCGCCACGGCGGCGAGGGCATCCAGGTCTCCGCCACCTGGGATCCCCAGACCCACATGCACGATGACGACCTCTACGGCAATATCGCCTCCGCCTACTCCTTCGCCGCCCAGGCGGTGGAGGTGGAGGTGGACACCGAGACCGGCCGCGTCGAGGTGGTGGAGAGCTTCGTCTCCGATGACTGCGGCAAGGCCTTCAACCCCCTCGCCATCCACGGCCAGACCAACGGCGCCACGGTACAGGCCATCGGCTGGACCCTGTTTGAACAGCTGCAGGTGGAGGAGGGGCGGATCATGAACGGCAACTTCGCCGACTACACCCTGGCCACCGCCGACGCCGTGCCCATGCTGGCCTCCGGCATCGTCGAATCGAACGATCCCAAGGGCCCCTACGGCGCCAAGGGCGCCAGCGAGACCGCCCTCCTCCCCGGGGCGGCGGCCATCGCCAATGCCGTCCATGACGCCGTGGGGGTACGCATCACCGACCTGCCCATCACCCCCGAGAAGGTGCTCGCCGCCCTGCGTGCCAAGGAGGATGCCGACCATGCGTGACTTCGATTTCCTGGAGCCCGCCAGCGCCGCCGAGGCGAGCCGCATGCTGCTGGACGAGCCGGAGGAGAGCCGCCTGATCGCCGGCGGCACCGCCCTGATGCTGGGCATGCGCCAGCGCATGCTGTCGCCCCGCCGGTTGATCTCCCTGGGGCGCCTCGAGGCCCTGCGCGGCATCGACTTCGACGCCGTCGAGGGGCTGCGCATCGGCGCCCTGACCCGGCATGCGGAGCTGGCCGCCGATCCCGCCGTCCAGACCCACTACCCCATGCTGGCCAGCATGGCCGCCCGGGTCGCCAATCCCCAGGTGCGCAACCAGGGCACCCTGGGCGGCAACCTCTGCTACGCCGACCCGGCCACCGACCCGCCCGGCTGCCTGATGGCGCTTGGCGCCGAGGTGGTCATACGAGGCCCCGACGGCGAGCGGCGCCTCGCCATCGAGGCCTTCCTGGTCGACTACTACACCACCGCCCTGGAGCCCGGCGAGCTGATCACCGAGATCCGCCTGCCGCCCCCCGCCGAGGGCGACCGGGGCCACTATGCCCGCCACCTGCGCACCGCGGCGGAGCACCGTCCCCTGGTCAACCTGGCGGCCTGGGTGCGCCAGCGCGGCCACGGCTGCGAAGCCGCCCGCCTGGTGGTGGGCGCCTCCACCGTGGTCCCCACCCGGGTACCGCAAGCCGAGGCGTACCTGATGGCCCACCCCCCCACCGAGGCCACGGTGAACGCCGCCGCCGAGCTGATCGCCGCCGGCATTACCCCCCTCTCCGACGCCCGCGGCTCGGCGGAGTACCGTCGCGAGATGGTGCGGGTCCTCGCCCGGCGCAGCCTGGCCCACCTCTTCGCCCTTCCCCTGGAGTGACGTCATGAGCGAACACCGCATCGAGGTCATCATCAACGGCGAGCCGGTCACCGCCCGGGTACCCGCCCGTCGCCTGCTCAGCGATTTCCTGCGCGACGACCAGGGCCTCACCGGCACCAAGCGCGGCTGCGAGACCGGCATCTGCGGCGCCTGCTCGGTGATGGTCGATGGCCGCCTGGTGAAGTCCTGCCTGAGCCTCGCCGTCCAGGCCGACGGCCAGCATATCGATACCATCGAGGGCCTGGCCGATGGCGAGACCCTGCACCCCATTCAGGAGTGCTTTATCAACGGCGGGGGCCTGCAGTGCGGCTACTGCACCCCCGGCTTCGTCATGGCCACCTGCGCCCTGCTGGCCGCCAACCCCCGCCCCACCATCGACGAGATTCGCCAGGCCTTGAACGGCAACCTGTGCCGCTGCACCGGCTACACCCAGATCGTCGAATCCATCCACCACGCCGCGGAGAAGCTGCATGGAAATTGAAAAGTCCCTCACCCTGGACGTCCCGCCTCAGCAGGTCTGGGAAGTCGTGCTCGATCCCCAGGCGATGTGCGGCTGCGTGCCCGGCATGCAGTCGGTGGAGGTGATCAGCGACGACGAATACGTCGCCCATATGCGGGTCAAGATCTCCTTTATCACCGCCCGCTTCACCCTCAATACCCGCATCGTCGAGCAGGAGGCGCCCCGCTACCTGCGCGCCGAGGGCACCGGCGAGGACGCCTCGGTGGCCAGCTCCCTGACCCAGACCAGCGAAATGTTCCTGACCGAACGCGAGGACGGTGGCACCGACCTGCGCATCAAGGTCAAGGCCGATGTCTTCGGCCGCCTGGGCACCTTCGGCCTGGCGGTGATGAAGACCAAGGCCGACCGCATGTGGGACGAGTTCGGCACCAACCTGATCGCACGGCTCAACGGCGAGGCCCCCGAAGCGGCAGGGACACCCCAGGCCGAGGCCACCGCCGAGCCCACGCCGGCCCGACGAGCGGCGCCCATCCCGGTCGATGGCAGCGCCCCTCGCGCCGGCTGGCTGGCGCGTCTGCTGGGCCGTGCCCCGGCCCAGCCCTCCGCCGAGCATATTCATGTGGAGGTGCGGCGCGGCACGACCCATATCCGTATCGATTGGCCCGCCCAACAGTCCGACGCCTGCGCCGCCTGGCTGCGGGAGCTGGTCAAGGCATAACCCGACGCCTGGGAGGCTCCCATGCAGCATCTGGATACCCGAGTGATCGACCGCGCCCTCGACTGGCTCGCCGAGGGGCGCCCGCTATGGCTGTGTACCGTGCTGGCCACCTATGGCTCCTCGCCCCGCGGCCCCGGTTCGCTGCTGGCGGCCAGCGACGACGGCCAGGCCATCGGCTCCCTCTCCGGGGGCTGCGTGGAGGAGGACTTCCTGGAGCGTCTCGGTCGCGGCGAGTTGAGCGGCCCGGTGACCACCCTGCGTTACGGGGATGGGGGCATCACCGCCCCCCACCTGCGACTGCCCTGCGACGGAGTGCTGGAGATCCTGGTGGAGCAGCTCCTTTCCACCCCGGCCAACCGGGAGCACCTGCAGGGGGTCGGGCGCGGCCTGCGGGGCGAGGCGCCCCTCTGCCGCGAGGTCTCCCTGACCCGCGGTACCACCCGCCTGGTGGAGGATGACCAGGCAGCAGAGCGCGTCACCCGACGACGTCGGGGCGGCGATGTGTGGGCGCGCATCCGCATCACCCCCAGTATCCGCCTGGTGATCGCCGGCATCTCGCCGGTCTCGGAGTACTGCGCCCAGTTCGCCCAGGCCCTGGGCTTCGAGGTGATCGTCTGCGACCCCCGCCCCGAGGCCTGTCATGCCTTCCCGGTGGTGGGGGTGCGGGTCGTGGAACGGCTGCCCTCCCGCTACCTGGCCGAGCAGGGGGCCCATGGCGCCACCGCGGTGGTGGCCCTGACCCATGACCCGCGCATCGATGACCTGGCGATGATCGAGGCGGTACGCACCGAGGCCTTCTACCTCGGTGTGATGGGCTCGGCGCGTACCTCGGCCAAGCGCGCGGAGCGCCTGGCCCGCTCCGGCGGCCTCGGCGCCGACGAGATCGCCCGCATCCGGATGCCCATCGGCGTGGCCATCGGCAGCAAGACCCCGGCCCAGATCGCCCTGGCGATCCTCGCCGATCTCCTTGCCCGCTATCACGGCAAGACGCTGAGCGTGGCGCCGGCCCCACAGGCGCCACGCCTAAGCGTGGTGGGTTAGGCCATGGCCCAGTCCCCCCGAGTGGTGGCCCTGATCATGGCGGCGGGCCGGGCGCGGCGCTTCGGTAGCGACAAGCGCCTCGCCCGCCTGTCTAGTGGCGAGACGCTGCTGGCGGCCACCCTGGCGGGAACGCGCTACGCCTTCACCGCGCGCTTCCTGGTGATCGGCCGCCACGACGAGCCAGGCCGGCGGCTCGCCGCCGCGGCGGGAGTCGACTCGCTGGTCGCGCCGCACGCCGGCCGGGGACTCGGCTTCAGCATCGCCGATGGCGTGGCCGAACTCCTCCGGCGCGACCTGGATGCCGAGGCCCTGGCGGTGGTGTTGGGGGATATGCCGCGCGTCGCCGCGGCGACTTACGCCGACCTGGTCGACGCGGCCCACCCCGAGCGTATCGTCCGCCCCGGCTATCGGCGCCAGCCCGGGCACCCGGTGCTGTTCGGCCGCGACTTCTGGCCCGCCCTGAGCCGACTGGCCCACCCCGCAGGCGCCCGGGAACTGATCGTGGCAAACCGCCAGGCCCTGCACCCGCTCGAGCTGGACGATCCGGGCATCCTGCTCGACGTGGATCGCCCCGGGGATCTCGCCCGACTCGATTAACGGGTAGACGAAGACGACTCCGCCGCCAGGGCCGATTCCGGCTAATCTTTCCCGGCGGACGGCGTACACTGAGGGCACAAGCTGTCGCAGCGCGCCGCCAGCTATCGCGTCCGGTGATCTTCGATCCGCGCATGCCCCTCAGCGGCACTGTGAAGGAATGGTGGCAGATGGTTGAACTGGTCTAATTGGAGCGGACACCCCGGTAAGCCTCATAATAGAGGCATTGGAGGTGTTCATGACCAAGAAGACGCGACGTCGGTACTCCGACGAATTCAAGGCTGAGGCGGTCAATATGGTCCGAGGAGAGGGCTATGCCATCTCCGAGGCTGCCAGGCGGCTGGATATCGATCGCAGCCTG
>WPCG01107002.1_pt1 | contig 33017 bp, 32 predicted proteins | sample 5403311 | NCBI WGS metagenome assembly WPCG01 (sample SAMN12869467, study PRJNA574797) | sludge metagenome | isolation source: wastewater treatment of Control | place: China:Beijing | collected 2019-05-17
CGGGCAAAAGCTCTTTGGTGTTGGAGATATACCCGATGGGGGCATCAAACCAAACATATAGTACTTTTCCCTCGGCACCTTCCACGGGGACAGGCACGCCCCAATCGAGGTCGCGGCTTACTGCCCGCGGTTGTAACCCCACGTCGAGCCACGACTTGCACTGGCCATAGACATTGGCCTTCCACTCCTTATGATCCTCCAGTATCCATTGACGCAGCCACGATTCGTGCTTGTCGAGCGGCAGGTACCAATGCTTTGTCGCGCGCGTCACCGGCTGGCTCCCGCTGAGCGTGGACCTCGGGTTAACCAGCTCCGACGGGCTCAAGGAGGTGCCGCACTGCTCGCACTGGTCGCCATACGCTTTTTCGTTCCCGCAGTGGGGACAGGTGCCCACGATATACCGGTCGGCCAGGAATTGCTTCGCCTCCTCGTCGTAATACTGCTCGCTCTCCTGTTCCGTGAACTCGCCCTTGTCGTAGAGGGCGCGAAAGAAATCGGATGCCACCTGCCGATGAGTCTCGGAGGTGGTCCGGGAGTATATGTCAAACGTGATGCCAAACGCTTCAAACGATTGCTTGATCAGCTCGTGGTAGCGATCCACGATATCTTGGGGCGTCACACCCTCGGCCCGCGCCTTGAGCGTGATGGGGATCCCGTGCTCGTCGGAGCCACCAATAAGAAGGACCTCTTCCCCTTTAAGCCGGAGGTAGCGGGCGTAGATATCGGCAGGAACGTATACCCCTGCCAAGTGGCCAATATGAACCGGACCGTTCGCATAGGGCAATGCGGAAGTAATGAGCGTGCGTTTAAATCGTTTTGACATAATTCGAGTAGGGATTGTTTTAAGGGGCAAAGATACGAAAAAAGAAAAACATCCTTTCCTGTTGGACGTTATTAATAGAGTAAATCCTGTTCTACTCTTTGGCAACGAGGACGCGAACGGTGAAGTTAAATGGTATAAACAAGGATAAAATTACCCGTTATGGATTTCAATCTAAAAGGAAAAACAGCCTTGATAGGCGGCAGTAGCAAAGGGCTGGGGAAGGCCTGCGCGCTCTCGCTGGCATGGGAAGGGGCCAATATCGTGCTCTGTGCCCGTAATGAGGAAGCGCTCCAGAACACGCGCATGGAGATCGAGTCGCTCGGGGCAGAGGTGCTGGCGTTGGTTGCCGACATGAGCGGTGAAGACGACAATAAGCGAGTGGTTCAGGCCGCGGTGGAACGTTTTGAGGGCATCGATATCCTGATCAACAATTCGGGCGGCCCGAAACCGGGGACATTTCGAGATATCTCGGAAGCGGACCTGGACGAAGCCTACCGCTCGGTACTGAAATACAACATTCGGATGATCGGCCTGTGCTTGCCCTACATGGAACGACAGGGGTGGGGGAGAATCATCAATATTGCCTCCGTCACCGTGAAGGAGCCTGCCCCCAATATGGTGTTGTCGAATATTTTCCGCTCCGCCGTGGTGAGCTATGCTAAGACCATCAGCAAGGAGTTGATCGGGAAAGGGATTACCATCAATAATATAGCACCGGGTTATTTCAGGACAGACCGCGTAACCCAACTCATGGAGGCGCGTGCTAAAGAGGAGGGCATCACGGTGGAGGCCTACGAGCAAAAGGCAATCGCCAATTTCCCCCACGAGCGCTACATGGACCCCCGGGAGCTGGGCGACTTGGTCACCTACCTCTGTTCCGACCAGGCACGCTCCGTGAACGGGACCACCCTTCCGATTGATGGAGGAATACTGCACGGGTTGACTTGAAACTACTGTTCGTTTACTCTTTGTTACCAAGAGCCAAGAGGGAGGGGAGACAAGGTGCTCAGCATAAAAAAGAAATTTCTGCCTATTTTGTTTAATCTTTAGTATCTTTGTTTTCTCGAGTACCGGCATGCGGGTTCCCGTGTTCGTGCACGGTAGCTTGGCTTCATACTAACACGATAAATACCGTAAAATATGGATCGACGAATTTTCTTGAAAAAATCTGCTATCACGGCTACCGGATTGGGTTTGGCACCCTTGATGGGAAGCTCGTATTCCTCCGTCTTCGGGCAATCGGCCCCGAGTAATAAAATTAAAATCGGGCTAATAGGCTGCCGTAACCAAGGGTGGACCAACCTCAAAACCTTTCTTCAATACCCGGGTACCGAGTGCGTCTCCCTATGCGATGTGGACGACCAGTGGCTTTACCAACGGGCATCCGAATTGGAAGAGATGACAGGGAAAAAACCGCCGCAACTGGTGAAGGACTGGCGCCGGGTGATCGACAACAAAGACGTGGACGTGGTGATTATCGGCACGCCCGATCATTGGCATTGCCTTCAACTGGTGGCCGCGTGCGAGGCGGGGAAGGACTCTTTCGTGGAAAAGCCGCTGGCGAATACCATCGAGGAGTGCGACCTGATGGTGAAAGCAGCCCGGAAGTACAACCGCGTGGTGCAGGTAGGACAGTGGCAGCGGAGCGATCCCCACTGGGACGAGGCGGCCGCCTACGTGCAGAGCGGAAAGCTGGGACGCGTGCGTACCGTGAAGGTGTGGGCGTACCAAACCAGCAAGTGGACGTTGCCCGTGGTGCCCGACTCGGCACCTCCCGCGGGGGTGGACTACGATATGTGGCTTGGTCCGGCCCCCGAGCGAGCGTACAACCAAAACCGCTTTCACTACAACTTCCGCTTCTTTTGGGATTACGCGGGAGGACTCATGGCCGACTGGGGCGTGCACCTGCTGGATTATGCCATGAAAGGGATGAACGTGGGGCTGCCGTCGTACGTGTATGGTGCCGGAGGAAAGTATGGCTACCCCGATGATGCCATGGAGACGCCCGATACCCTCATGGTCACGTACAAGTATCCCGATTTTAATATTATATGGGACCACGCGTGCGGGATTGGAAACGGGCTGTTTGATCTTCGCGAGGGAGTTGCTTTCTTTGGAGAGAACGGCACGCTTGTCCTTACCCGTCGCGGATGGGAAGTGCTACCCGAGCAAGCCGTTAACAGCCGCAACTTTCCCTATTGCTATCCATGCGACGACGAACGGAAGCCCAACACGCTCCGGATGGAGGCGATAGAGCAACGAACCGGCGGCGGGAAAGGGTTGTACTTGCACGTGGGGAACATGTTGGATTGCATGCGGTCACGCGAACTCCCCAATGCCGACATCGCAATCGGTGCAGAGGTGGCCAAGCTGAGCCATATGGCCAACATCTCTTGCCGTGTGGGTACCGGCTTGAACTGGGATAACGAGATCGGCGCGTTCGATCACTTGGAAGCGAACCGGCTGATCAAGGCAAATTACCGTTCCCCGTGGAAATTGCCCAAAGTCTAAATTAAAGAAGGGGTGAATCGTTTCCGCGATTCACCCCTTAATCATTTGTACCACGTGTGGAATTAGAACTTGTGCACCCACGCGGCGAAGGCATCTACCCAACTTTTCAGGAAAGCGCGGGTATCCTCGCTCTTGAGCTTGTTGTTCTCGTCGAATAGCGACATGGTATTGCCGATATATGCTTCCGGCTGTTGCATCGTGTAAACGTCCAAGAAAACCATTGTCTGGCGCAAGGTGTGATTGGCTACAGCACCACCCAGCGCGCTGATAGAACTGCTGACAATCGCTCCCGGCTTACCTCCCCAGTTGTTCTGGCCATAGGGCCTCGATCCCACGTCAAGGGCGTTTTTGAGAACCGCCGATATGGATCGGTTATACTCGGGCGTGAAAAAGAGATACCCCTCGGCATCCTTGATCTTTTGCCTGAACTCCACCCACTCGGCGGGAGGATTCTGGTCTAAATCTTCATTATATAATGCTAACTGGCCGATCTCAATGATTTCCATCTCCAGCGATTCGGGGGCCATGTTTATTATTTCACGCGCCAATTTTTTGTTGTAGGAGCCCTCGCGCAGGCTGCCTACCAGTACGGCAATTTTTTTTCTACTCATATCTTTTACACTGTTTTAAAGTTTGCTTTTCCTTGTAAGGCGTAATGAAAATATAACGTTTTAACACGGCTGTTTGTTTGATCAGAACTATTGATAAGCTATTCCTTCTAAGCGCGGCACTCAATAAAGCGCGTGCGTTCTCACGAGAGGATCTCTTTTTCTTCTGCCAGCTTCACTAAATCCTTCAGGAGATCCTGAATTTTCCTGGGACCTTTCTTGATTCCCACCAGTGTTTCGAACACCATCTCGGAGGTGACCTCTGCCTCACGCCAACTGATTCCGGTGCTATAGGTGTTCAACAACACCGGCATGATCTTGTCTACCGATGCCGCGAAGATGGAGTCGTGTGTTTCTTCCTTCTCGAACTCGAGCCACAATTCGTAGTACTCTTTTCCTTGATCGTAGGGGAGCTTGGTGAAGAGCCTTTTTGCCGCTTGGTTCTCCCGGTTGAATTTATCCTTGTTGCCCGCGGTGTCGAACATGAACGTGTCTCCAGCCTCGATCTCCACCAAGTCGTGGATAGCAATCATTTTAACAATGCGAAGCAGGTCGAGTTGCGCCTTGTTCTCCGCGTATTCAAAGAGGACCAAGGCGGTCAAGATGGAGTGCCACGAGTGCTCGGCCGTGTTTTCCCTGCGTGAGTCGTCCACCAGGTAGTTCCTGCGGATGACGTTTTTTAATTTATCGACCTCTAAAATAAATTCAATCTGTTGTTTCAATCGTCTGTCCATGCTATGCTGTATTTAGGAGCTGTTTAGCGCTATGTATGAGACGGGTAGGTTGAAATTTTAACCTTTTCAACAAGTCTCTTTGGGATAAACAAGATCCTGATTATGTTCTATGAACGGTTTTCCACGGAAAACGTTTAGTAGGGAAGGTGCAAATTATCGGAACCGGGCAAAAAACAGCTTCATCAAGTCGGCACAATCCTCGGCCATAACGCCCGCGGTGACCATTGTCTTGGGGTGGAGGAGGCGCGACGACACGTGGGAAAATCCCCGCTTCTCGTCCGCCGCTCCATATACTACCCGTGCTAATTGGGCCCAACGTAGCGCGCCGGCGCACATGGGGCAGGGTTCCACGGTGACGTAAAGCGTGCACCCGGTAAGGTATTTCCCGCCTAACACGTTGGCCGCGGCAGTGATCGCTTGCATCTCGGCATGGGCGGTGACGTCGTTCAGCGTCTCGGTGAGGTTGTGGGCACGGGCTATGATCCGTTGGTCGGCCACGATCACGGCCCCCACGGGTACTTCCTCCTTGTCAAATGCCTCGTGTGCCTCCTTGAGTGCTTGGCGCATGAAATAGTCGTCGTTCAATAGCATCATCTTCGCATCTCGTTTTCTTCGAACAGGGTGGGGTAGTCCTGCTCCATGTTTTTCAGCACGTGTCCGATGATCGTTTCACGAAACCACCGCGAGCGGTTGGTAATCCTGTACTTTTTCAGGTAGAAATGAATCAGCTCGTACTCCTCCTCGCTCAGCATGAACTCTGCCTTCTTTGTTCTCGCCTTTGCTCTGCCGGACAAATTGCTCTTCTTTGTTCTCATCCAATGACCGTTGAAATCCTCGCGAAAGGCACGCTCTTGCTACCCGAAAGTGGCGCTTTCCCTTTGCAGCTACAAAAAAACGAAATATTTCCTCCAAAAAGAAAAATTAATGGTTTAATTTTGTATTTTTACGATGTACAATGGGCGTTTCACGCGCTTTTGAGATGGCAGAGCACAATATATTGGGATGGAAGGGAGAAGAGGCCGCGGTGAATTACCTGGAGTCGAAAGGGCACCGCGTCTTGGAAAGAAACTGGAGATCCCGGGGGTACGAGATCGATATCATTTCGATGGATGCCGGGTTTATCGTGTTCGTGGAGGTGAAAACCCGCGCCTCGTCGGCATGGGGTTACCCCGAGGAGTTTATCGGTAAACAGCGCGTGCGCCGCATGATCAGGGCGGCAAGCCACTACCTGAAGATGCATCGCGTGGATCACCCGGCACGGTTCGATATCGTGGCCGTGGTATGGAACAACGAGCGCTTCGAACTGGAACATATCGAAGACGCGTTTTTATCCTTCCCGGAGTAGGTGACAAAATCCCCCTGACTAACGCGCGCGATGAATACACGGCTATGAATTATGAATATAGAAGAACTGTTTGATTATTGCCTGTCGATAAAAGGCGCGGAAGCCTCCACTCCTTTCGATGAGACCACCATCGTGATGAAAGTGATGGGCAAGATGTTCGCGTTGATGCCCACCGACGAGGAACGCGTGAGCATCTCGCTCAAGTGCGACCCCGTGAAGGCAGCTCAGTTGCGGGACCGGTATCACTGCGTGGAGGGAGCCTATCACATGAACAAGACCTACTGGAACACGATTTACGCGGACGGGGATATGCCGGTAAACGAGTTGAAGGAGTGGATACACCACTCCGTGGAAGAGGTGATCAAGAAATTGTCTAAAAAGCAACAGTTGCACTACCATGGCTAATGTAAACGAACCGTCGATGAACGATCGCCGGGTGATCCGGTTGGAAGAGACCGTCTCCACGAACACCTACATGAGGCAACTGCTCCGGGAACAGGAACTGGAGGAGGGAACCATCGTTATTGCAGATTTCCAAACGGGAGGAAAAGGGCAGATGGGTAACGGCTGGACTTCGGAGAAGGGAAAGAACCTCCTGTTCAGCCTCTTGGTTTATCCCCGGGAGGTGCAAGCCAATGCCCAGTTTATTATCTCGCGTATCGCGTCGCTGGCGGTGAAAAAAACCCTCGACCGGTTCACGGACGATATCCGTGTCAAATGGCCCAACGACCTCTACTGGAAAGATAAAAAAATAGCAGGAATGCTGATAGAAAGCGACCTGAGAGGGAAGTACATTGAAAACTCCGTTATCGGTATCGGTATGAACGTGAACCAGGAACGGTTTCCCGCCGACTTGCCTAATCCGGTTTCGCTCTGGCAGGTTACCGGTATCGAGCAGGATAGGGAACAGCTGCTTGAACTTTTCACGAGGGAGTTTTTCTTGCTGTACCGGGAGTTTCAACGGGGAGGGACCGGTACGATCGAGGACGAGTACATGCTCAACCTGTACCGGGTGAACGAGTACCATTGGTATGAAGATGAAAACGGCCGGTTCCAGGCGATGATCCGGGATGTTCTTCCTTCCGGCCACCTGGTGGTAAGAACACTGGCCGAAGGTGAAGACAGAAGCTACGCGTTCAAGGAAGTCACTTTTATTGATGGGGCGGATTGACACAAATCATCACATCAACAAATCAACAAATCAATATAGATGAAGTATAATCGAATTTTACTGAAACTGAGTGGCGAGTCGCTGATGGGCAGCCAACAGTATGGTATTGATGAGAAACGGCTGCAGGAGTATGCCGGCCAGATCCATGAGGTGAGCCGGATGGGCATCCAGGTGGGCATCGTGATAGGTGGAGGTAACATCTTCAGGGGGGTGAGCGGCACCTCCAAGGGGGTCGACCGCGTGAAAGGAGACCAAATGGGGATGCTGGCCACCGTGATCAATAGCCTCGCCTTGAGCTCCGCCTTGAGCGCCATCGGCCAACGCAACCGCGTCTACACCGCGGTCCGGATGGAGCCGGTGGGCGAGTTCTACTCCAAGTGGAAAGCCATCCAATCGCTGGAAAGAGGCGAAGTGGTCATCGTCGCCGCGGGAACGGGCAACCCGTTCTTTACCACCGACACCGCCTCGGCGCTCCGGGGGATAGAGTTGGAAGCGGATGCCATGTTCAAAGGTACCCGGGTGGATGGCGTCTATACCGCCGACCCGGAGAAAGACCCCAGTGCAACCAAGTTTCGCACCATCTCGTTCGACGAGGTGTACCAACTCGGCCTCAAGGTGATGGACCTTACCGCCACTACCCTCTGCAAGGAGAACAACCTTCCCATCGTGGTGTTCGATATGGACACGTACGGCAACCTGAAAAAGATGGTTGAAGGTGAAGAGATCGGCACCCTCGTGCATGTTTAAAATTTTTTCACTATTTTTGCTCCGGAACAACAGAAAATAAAGATAGTTATGGAAACAACCCCGATTAAACAAGCGGCAGAAGAGAAAATGGAGATGACCCTCGAATTTTTGGATGAGGCCTTTTCCCGTATCCGTGCCGGGCGTGCCAACACGCGCATTTTGGATGGAATCCGAGTAGAATATTACGGCAGCGTCGTCCCGTTGTCTAACGTGGCCACGGTAACCACCCCCGACGCAAAGACCATCTTGGTGCAACCGTGGGAAAAACAGATGCTGAAAGTGGTGGAAAAAGCGATTCAAGACTCCGAGGTGGGCATCACCCCCGAGAATAACGGGGAGGTGATCCGGTTGGGTATACCGCCCCTTACCGAAGAGCGCCGCAAGCAACTGGTGAAACAGACTAAGCAAGAAGCCGAAGAGGCTAAAATCAGTATCCGTAACGCGCGCCGGGAAGGCATCGACGAGATAAAGAAAGCGGTCAAGCAAGGATTGGCGGAAGACGTGGGAAAAGATGGCGAGAACGAGCTGCAGAAGGTTCACGATAAATACATCAAGAAGGTGGACGAGATGTTTGCCGCGAAAGAGGAGGAGATTTTAACAGTTTGACAACCAGGGAGGCAGGCGGGTACAGGGCGGGGGTGAAGGGACGAGTCATAAAGAATACCGGCAACCTTTACCACGTGCGCGACGAAGAAGGGAACGACCTGATGTGTTGGGCCAAAGGCAACCTACGGCTCAAGGGTATCCGGAGTACCAGCCCCGTGGTGGTGGGCGACCGGGTACGGATGGACGTGAATCCCGATGGCTCGGCATTTATCACGGGCATCGAAGAGCGGAAAAACTATATTGTCCGCAAGGCCTCCAACCTCTCCAAGCACGCCCACATCCTCGCCGCGAACCTCGATCGGGCACTGCTTTGCATTACCGTTCGTTTTCCCGAAACCACCCCCGTGTTTATCGACCGGTTCCTCGTGACCGCGGAAGCCTACTCGGTGCCCGCCTACCTCGTTTTTAATAAAATAGACCTTTACGACGAAGAGGATACCGGGTACATGAACGCGCTGGTGCATCTGTACTCGGTGATAGGATACCCGTGCATCAAAACATCGGTGGAGACAGGCGAGGGGTTAGATAGGATCGATGAGATAACCCGGGGCCACGTGACATTGCTCGCCGGCCATTCCGGCGTGGGAAAATCGAGCATCATCAACGCGCTGCAAGGAGAGGTGGTGCAAAAAGTAGGCGAGATCTCCGGTTACCATCAGATGGGAACCCATACCACTACCTTTTCCGAGATGATCGAGTTGGATAACGGCGGGTTTGTGATCGATACCCCCGGCATCAAGGGGTTCGGTACCATCGACATGGAGAGGGCCGAGGTGTCGCACTATTTCCCCGAGATATTCAAGATGTCGAGCAAGTGCAGGTTCTATAATTGCATGCACCTGAATGAGCCCGACTGTGCCGTGCTGGACGCGGTGGAGCAGCACTTTATTAGTGAGAGCAGGTACCACTCTTACGTGAATATACTGGAAGATATCGACGAGGGAAAATACCGGTAACGACTATGCAACTTAACGAAACCGTACTCTTGATTATCGAGATTGTCTACCTTTTCACCGTGCTTAGCATCGTGGTGGTGGTAATCTCCGAAAACAGGAACCCCATTAAGACGGTGGCATGGATCCTTGCCGTGGTGTTTCTTCCCGTGGTTGGAATCATCTGGTATGCCACCTTCGGGCAAGACATCACCAAGCGGCATATTATCTCCAAGAGGATGTACAGCAAGCTCAAGAAGCGGCCGCTGGACGAGATGGATGAGCCGGCGAAAGCCTCTTGCCCCGGGGAGCACGAGAACTTGGTCGCGTTGCTTCAAAACATGGACTACACGCCGCTGTTAGGGGGCAACGACGTGAGGATATTCACCAACGGGAAAGACAAGTTCGATAACCTTTTTGCCGACATCGAACAAGCAAAAAAACATATCCACGTGGAATACTACGTGTTGGTGGACGACGAGATTGGGACCAGGTTCCAGCAAGCCCTTATCCGGAAAGCAAAGGAGGGCCTGGAAGTGCGGGTTATCTATGACAGCTTCGGCTCCCGGAAGACGAAAAAAAAATTCTTTGAAGAATTCCGTAAAGCAGGAATCGAGACGGAGCCGTTCCTGAAGCTGACGTTGCCCGCGCTCACGTCGAGGATCAACTACCGCTTGCACCGCAAGATCGTGGTTATCGACGGCCAGATTGGTTACGTGGGAGGAATGAATATTGCCGATCGATACCTTACCGGCTTCACCTGGGGTGGGTGGCGCGATACCCATGCCCGGATAGAAGGCAAAGGGGTGCAGGGATTGCAATCGGTTTTCTTGATCGACTGGTATTTCGTGTCGCGCACGCTTATCACCGCCCGTTACTATTTCCCGATGCTGGATAATTACGGCGAAGCCCCCATGCAAATCGTGAACAGCGGGCCGTTGAGCGAGCAAAACGAGATATCCCACGGGATCATGCAGGCAATTTACGACGCGAAAAAATCGATCTTTATACAAACGCCCTACTTCCTTCCTCCCGAGGCGATGATAGACGCGTTGCAGGCGGCCGCTATCCGGGGTGTGGACGTCCGGATCATGCTCTCGAAGCGATCCGACGTACCCATCGTGCAGATGGCATCCCGCTCGTTCATCAAGGAGATGCTCCGTGCCGGGGTGAAGGTCTATTTTTACGCGAAGGGGTTCCTACACTCCAAGACGATGACGTTCGACTCGTCGCTGACGCTGATAGGTTCCGCCAATTTCGATTCGCGCAGTTTCGAACAGAACTTCGAGGTGGAGGCGTTCATTTACAACGAGAAGGTGACGGAAGAGGCCAACGAGATCTTCGTGGAAGACCAGCGGCACTCCGAGATCGTGTCGTTGAGAGAATGGGCAAAGCGGCCCATTACCGTGCGGTTCATGGAGTCGTTGGTGCGGTTATTCGCCCCTTTATTGTAAATTGTAGTTAGAGATTATGGAGAGAATTTTTATCGTGGGGTACATGGGTTCAGGAAAGACTACGGTTGGGAAGCGGCTTGCCAAGACGCTCTCGCTGGAGTTCATCGACTTGGACACGTACATCCAGAACAGATACCGCAAGACCATTCCCCGGCTTTTTGAGGAGAAGGGCGAGGAAGGATTCCGGCAAGCCGAGCGGGAGGCACTTCGGGAAGTGGCCGAGTTTGAAGACGTGGTGATATCTACCGGGGGGGGAGCTCCTTGTTTCTTCGACAACATGGAGTTGATGAACCGCGCCGGCACCACCATCTACCTTCAGGCAGAGCCGGAGGAGCTTGCCGACCGGCTGTCGGCATCGAAAACCGTCCGTCCGCTTATCGCGGGTAAATCGAGGGAGGAACTGGTCCCGTTTATCAGGGAGCACCTATCCCGCAGGGAAGGCTATTACAAGCGTGCCCGTGTTGTTTACCATACCGGGCGGGTAGTCTCCAAAGAGGATATCTATCTTACGGTAAGTGGATTAGAAGTAGAATTGAAGAAGAGGAGGAAATGATACACGATTCGCACCAAAGCACCTCGTTCGTCGTCCGCGAGCTGCTGTTAAAAACCGAAAAGCAAAAGGTCTCCGCGGTGATCGGGATCCCCAAGGAGGATCAGGAGACTGAAAAGCGGTTGGCGCTCACCCCCGAAACCGTGGCGTTGCTCGTCTCCTCCGGCTACCGGGTCTTGGTAGAGACGGGAGCGGGGCGTACCATCCAATATTCCGACAGTTATTATGCCGAGTCGGGTGCCGAGATCGTGGCCACGGCACAGGAAGTTTTTCGTGCCGACCTGGTTTTAAAAATTTTACCGCCCACGTTGGAGGAGGTGAAGATGATGCGCCGCGGGGCAGCTGTTTTCTCGTTCCTTTACATCCACAAGCTATCCACGCCCATCCTTAAGCTGATGGCCGAAAAGCGGGTGCACGCGCTGGCGTACGAACTCTTGAACGATGTTACGGGCGCTTCGCCTTTCGTCACCGCCATCTCCGAGATCGAGGGGGCTACCTCCATCGCCCTCGCGGCCGAATTATTGAGCAACGCGCACGGGGGCAAGGGAATCATCTTGGGAGGGATCCCCGGTGTGACGCCTACCGAGGTGGTAATCATCGGGGCGGGGGTGGCCGGCACGATGGCCGCACGCGCCGCCTTGGCACTCGGGGCTTCGGTAAAGGTGTTCGACAATGATATCAACAAGCTGCGTACCATCCGCCACGAGCTGGGCAACCCCGTGTATACCTCGACGCTCCAGCCCAACGTGCTTCGGAACGTGTTCCGTTCGGCCGACGTGGTGATCGGCGCCATGCATTATATCAACAAGGTACATCTTTACCGCATCTCCGAGGACCTGATCCGGGAGATGAAGCGAGGCTCCCTGATCATCGACCTACGGATGGCGCAGGGTGGATGCTTCGAGACCACCATGGAAGCCTGTCTGCCGGATCATCCCGACCGGTTCGAGAAACACGGGGTGCTCCATTTCTGCGAGATGAGCCTCAGCTCGCGGGTGGCCCGCACCGCCTCCATCTCCCTGAGCAACCTGTTTGTTTCGCTCTTTACCTCCATGGGCGATAGCGGGGGGCTGGACCATCTCGCGCGGTTCGATCGCGGCTTTTCTTCCGGCTTCTACATGTATTCCGGCAAGATGGTAAGTTCTTACGTGGGCAACCATTTTAATTACCCCGTGACCGATATCGGCCTTTTCCTCCCGGGGTATTAATGATACTGCGCGGGCTATCCTTGGTTCCCCGGTTCAATACTGAAACTTGTAGACTAATCGGTGGCTTTCGTTTCTTTTTTCGAGAGTTTCTTTTGAAGGATGAAGTACCAGGTGAACAAGATGATTCCTTTGAAAACCGAGGTGACAGAGATGGCCCACCAGACTCCCGTGACACCGATGCGGGTGCCCAGGAAAATAGCCAGAGGAATCCGTAGGGTGTTGAAAGATATGCTAATAATAGCGGGAGGAGTAGTCCTTCCAAGGCCATTGAACATCCCTTGCGTGGTGATCTCAAGCATCATAAAGAGTTGTGAGACGCCAATAATCAGTAGATATTCCCCGCCTGCTTCATAGGCAGCCTTCTCGGGAACGAAGATCGAGAATATCTCGCTGCCATAGAATACAAAGGCTAAGGTTGCCATGACTCCTAATGCTCCCATCATGAGTAACGTGTAGCGGAAAGCACGATTGGCACGCTTGATCTTTCCCGCGCCGTAGTTCTGTGCAGCGAAACTTCCCAAGGTGGTCGAGAAGCCGGTGGAGGTATTCCACGTGATGCCCTCGATCTGGCCGCCGGTGGTTTGGCTCGTGATGCCCAAGTGGCCCCCGTAAAGCGAAGCCACGCGGGCAAGGTTCATGTTGATAAACGCGAAATAGACGTTCATCGCGGCTACCGGTAAACCCAGTTTGAAGATATTCAACGTGTAACGTCGACGGGGACGTACGAGGAACGGGAACCGTCCCAACAAGCCGCCTTGTTTTTTCAGGTGACGGATGAAGAGGAGAAGTACCAAGCCTTGCGATAGGAGGGTGGCCAATGCCGCGCCCCGGACCCCCAAGGCAGGGATAACTCCCCATCCAAATATAAGAAGCGGATCCAACAGGATGTTCAAGACAAGTCCCGTCGCGTTAAAATAGAAGGGGAGGTCGCTACGCCCGGAACCGATATAGATCCCTGAAAAATTGAGGACCAGGAACATGATCGGTATTCCAAGAGAGATAACGCGTAGATACGCTTCGGCATCGGCCGCGATCTCGCTTTTCAACTCGTAGAATGAGACGTAGGGCTGAGGAAAAAGGAAGAAGAGAATGCCGAAAACCAACCCCAACAAGATGGCGATGGTGGTGGTGTGCGACGCGTAAACCGAGGCTTGGTCGAGACGACGAGCCCCAAGCGATTGTCCGATGGATATCTCGGCACCCACTTTAGAGATGAGTGCCACCGAGTTCATCATCCACATCAACATGCCTACCGATCCCACAGCGGCCACCGATTCGCTCCCCAAGCGGCCAATCCACAGGATATCCACCAGGTTGTAAGCCATCTGGATGAAGCTGATGGCCATGAGCGGGAGTGCCAACGTGATTAGCTGCCGGAAAATACCTCCTTGAGTAAGATCCCGGACGGCAGAGGTTGGAGTAAGATCATTTCCCACGTGTTGGTTTAATATAGTCTGACTTCAGAACGTTAGCTGGTGCTTGTAGGAGTATCGACAAACTCGCGAAGCGTGAATTAATAAAAAAAGGGAGTAACGTTTTGATTGTTACTCCCTCGGGGCTGTTTTTCTGCCACGCGGCAAAAAGGGAGACTGAGACTTCCCGGTACCGGGATTCATATCGTGTCTCCTCTCGAGAGCGGAAGACGGGACTCAAACCCGCGACCCTCAGCTTGGAAGGCTAATGCTCTATCAACTGAGCTACTTCCGCGAAATTGATTTGAAAATTTACTGATATGGCGATGTGCCGATTTACAAAATCATCACATCATCTAATTATCACATCATCACATCGCAAAATTGATTTGATGATTTACTGATGTGTCGATTTGTTGATTTAATCATCACATCATCTAATTATCACATCATCACATCAAATTGGTGGGCAGTGATGGATTCGAACCACCGTAGGCGTAAGCCAGCTGAGTTACAGTCAGCCCCATTTGGCCACTCTGGTAACTGCCCTTCTTCTTCGCATCCTATTCTTATGCAAAGATACAATAAATTATTGATATTTCGTCTGGAGAGCGACCATTTTTAACGCGGTGATGGCCGCTTCGTCGCCTTTATTGCCGTGCCGTCCGCCGGCCCGCGCCTTCGCTTGGTCGAGCGTGTTGGTGGTGAGCAAGCCGAAGATGACCGGCACATCGTGCGTGAGGTTCAGCTGGGTAGTACCCTGTGTCACGCTCTCGCATACAAAGGTGAAGTGCGGCGTCTCGCCTTGGATCACGCAGCCAAGAATGATGGCGCAATCCACGTTCGCGTGCTCGATGAGTACCTTGGCGCCATAGGTCAGCTCGAAGCTGCCCGGGACGTGTTCGATGATAATATCTTCTTCTTTCACGCCAAATTTCAGGAGCGTTTCGTATGCCCCTTGAAGCAACTTGCCGGTAACCGACGAGTTCCATTCCGAGACCACGATGCCCACGCGTTTTCCCTCGCCCGAAGGTATCGTCGTTGGATCGTATGAAGAGAGGTTGCTTAGTTCGGTTGCCATAACTTAATTGCTCCCTCCTTTCAGTAGTTCTGCTTGCTTGATGTATTTGTCTGCTTCTTGCGCTTCCGGCGAGTTGAGCCAATCGTCTTTAATCAGTTGAAACGTCTCGATGGCTTTGTTGTACTCTGACATGCTCAGGTACGCCTCCCCCGCTTTCTTGTAATAGATAGGGCTCAGCAACTCGTTGTTTGCCGATTTGGCTGCCTTGAGGAATTGGCTTACGGCCTTGGAGGTCTCTCCCATGTTCATGTACACGTCGCCTACCGCGCCGGTGACAGCGGGTGTTACAAGCAGGTCGCCTCCCTTGAACTTATCAAGGTGCTCCAGTGCTTTCTCGTTATTCCCCATCCGGTTATACGATATTCCCGCGTAAGCTCGTGCCAAGTCGGCGGTCTTGGTGCCCTTGAACTGAGAGATGATCGACTCGAACCCGATGTAATCGTTCCCGTTCCCGAAAAGCGCGAGGGAATCGTTTCCCTGCTGGAAATACCGCTCTCCCTTAAATAGCGCCGTTTGTGCTTTTTCGGCACGAGGCGCCTTATGGAGGTAGTGAAACGCGAGGTACGCGCCAACCGCGAGAATCACGATGAGCAACCCGATTAGGATAGACCGTTGGTTTTTTTCCAGAAACTGTTCCGAGGTGGTGAGCACTTCGCCAATATTTTCAAAGTTCTTCTCCGCCCGCGATTCCGTCGTTTTTTTAGCAGACATACGTGTAGAATATAAGTTTATTTTTCGAGTTGCAAAAGTAATTGTTTTTAAGGGATAAATAAAATTTAAGGGATTGTTTTTTCTCGAACGGGCCGGAGGCATTAATCTTTTTCGTACGTTTGTAGTCTAAGGGGTGGTATGAAGCCGCTCAAAATGTCTAATGTGAACGAAACTCGTTAAACGTAAAGCAAAACAATATGAAGAGAAGAAGAACCCTCGTCCTATCCCTGCTCTTGGCTTTTGTAGGCTTTTCAGGGGTTAACGGGCAGACCGACGCGGTATTTAGCTCCGTGCCGGTCGTGAACGGGAAAGTGATTTTTCAACAGTTTATCCCAAATACCGACGGTGCGAATGCCGCCCAGCAATATGCCCGGTTGCAACAATGGGGGAAAAATAGATTTCAAGGGAAACCCCTGTTGTCGGGAATCCGTTACGACGATAAAGGGCGCAGTGTGACCATTAGTGCCGGGGAGGAGTTGCGATTGCCCGCCAACGGGGGGGGGAGCGTGACCATGCGCTACCGCTTCGATACCTCTGTCACCAACGCGGGATATACATTAGTAATACGGGATATTACCTATCAACAAAGTGAGCAGCCCGGGAGCACTTCCGTTTTCCCGAAAACGTATAGTGCCGAACAGATGATTACTGATCAGGCGGTAAGCGCGGCAGGCGCGGAAAAGGAATTGAGGAACAATACACGGAAAGCCACCCTCGCGTTCTTGAACAACTTATACGAGGAACTTTCTGCCCTTTAGTTAGTTCGCGGCTTCGTGCGATAGTCCCCGGGTGATCATATGATAAACGAATCTCGGATTCATCGCTCCCGGGGCGTTTTCATGCCGGCTTACCGTTCTCGCGGGGAAAAATAATTTGCTGAAATCTTTGGTGAATTAAATTTATATGCTTAATTTTGCGCCCTGATTTGGCGGGAACCGCCTGTTCCTGAAACGTGAGTAATAAAAAAATCATTATATAGCGATGTCTAAGATTTGTCAAATAACCGGTAAAAGAGCAATGGTTGGAAACAACGTATCGCACTCCAACAGGAAGACGAAACGGAAATTCAACGTGAACTTGTTCAAAAAGAAATTTTATTGGGTGGAAGAGGATTGCTGGATCAGCCTGAAAATTTCAGCCTCTGGACTACGCACCATCAATAAGATCGGACTGGACGCTGCCTTGAAACAAGCCGCGTCGAAAGGGTTTTTAAACGCGTAATAGTTAGGAGGAGGAAGCAATGTCGAAAAAAGCAAAAGGAAATAGAGTGCAGGTGATCTTGGAGTGTACCGAACACAAGGAGAGTGGTATGCCCGGCACATCGAGATACATTACTACCAAGAACAGGAAGAATACCCCGGGTAGAATGGAATTGAAGAAGTACAACCCCGTTCTGAAGAAGATGACGGTGCATAAGGAAATCAAGTAAAACAAGATAAATTATGGCAAAAAAAGCAGTCGCGGGATTCCGTGATAAAAATACAACCACCGGACGAAGCCATACCAAGGTAATCAAAATGGTTAAGTCGCCCGAAACCGGTACGTACACTTTTAGAGAGGAGATGATCTTGAACGATCAGGTAAACGATTATTTCAAGAAATAAGATCGGTTAAAAATATTTAAAAACTTCCCCGTGCTCAGGCGTGGGGAAGTTTTTGTTTTTACTATTTAGTAGCTTTGTGGCAGACGCGGCAATTCAAAAAATCGTGTCGTTATTTTTAAACATGCAGGTTTATGAGTTTTTTTGATAGGTTTTCCAAGGGGAAAAAAGAGACACTCGATAAAGGCCTCGAGAAAACAAAGGAGAGCTTCTTCTCGAAGATTACCCGCGCGGTTGCCGGCAAATCGAAAGTCGACGACAACGTGCTCGACGACCTGGAAGAGGTGTTGGTCACGTCAGACGTGGGGGTGGATACTACCCTGAGGGTAATCGAACGCATCGAAGCCCGTGTGGCACGTGACAAGTACGTGGGTACCGACGAGTTGACGGCCCTCTTGCGGGACGAGATAGCTCAACTGCTTACGGAAAACCATAGCGGCGACCTGTCCGATTTCTCGATCCCGGAAGGAGACCGCCCCCACGTGATCATGGTGGTAGGGGTAAACGGGGTGGGAAAGACAACCACGATCGGGAAGCTGGCTTACCAACTCAAGCAGCGGGGATTGTCTGTCTACTTGGGCGCGGCCGATACCTTCCGTGCCGCGGCGGTGGAACAGCTTGATATATGGGGACAACGGGTAGGAATACCCGTGGTGAAACAAAAGATGGGGGCCGACCCGGCCTCGGTGGCTTACGATGCCGTTAGTTCCGGCAAAGCAAACGAGGCCGACGTGGTGATTATTGATACCGCGGGAAGGTTGCACAATAAAGTCAACCTGATGAACGAGCTCACCAAGATCAAGAACGTGATGGGGAAGATCGTGCCGGGCGCGCCGCACGAGGTGCTGCTTGTGCTGGATGGCTCCACCGGGCAGAACGCGTTTGAGCAGGCGAAGCATTTTACCGCGGCAACCGAGGTGACCGCGCTCGCCATCACCAAGCTTGATGGAACGGCAAAGGGAGGCGTGGTGATCGGTATCTCCGACCAGTTCAAGATCCCCGTGAAATACATCGGCTTGGGAGAGGGCATCGAAGACTTGCAGGTGTTTCGAAGGAAAGAGTTCGTGGACTCCCTTTTCGGGAAGTAAAAACAGCCGTGCCAAGCTTGCTTGAGCCATGCCATGGGCGAAGAATAGTCTAATCATAGGAACAAATAGATGGTAAGGAACAGGATAGACGTGGTTACGTTGGGTTGCTCCAAGAACCTGGTAGATTCGGAACGGCTGATGCGGCAACTGGTCGCGAACGGGTACACCGTGGCGCACGACCCCGAAGCTCCCGGCGGTGATATCGCCGTGATCAACACGTGCGGCTTCATAGGCGACGCGAAAGAGGAGTCCATCAACATGATCCTCTCCTTTGCCGAAGCAAAAAAACGGAACAAGGTAAAAAAGCTGTTCGTGATGGGATGCCTCTCGGAACGATACAGGAGCGAGCTGATCGAGGAGATCCCCGAGGTGGACCGGTTTTACGGGAAATTCGACTGGAAAGGGTTGATTGACGACCTCGGGAAGTCATATTATAAAGAATTGGAATTTGACCGCTCGCTCACCACCCCACCGCACTATGCGTACGTGAAAGTGTCGGAAGGGTGCGACCGCACCTGCTCCTACTGCTCCATTCCGCTCATTACCGGAAAGCACCGTTCACGCCCCATGGAGGAGATCGAAGCCGAGATCTTCCGGTTGGTAGGCGAGGGGGTGAAGGAGTTTCAATTTATCGCGCAAGACCTAACCTATTACGGGATAGACCGCTACCGGGCCATGAAGTTGCCCGAGCTGGTGGAGCGAGTTGCCGATATCAACGGGGTTGAATGGATACGCCTCCATTACGCGTACCCCGCGCGCTTCCCTATGGACCTCCTTCGGGTGATGCGTGAAAGGGAGAACGTGTGCGGTTACCTGGATATCGCTCTGCAGCATATCAGCGACCCCATGCTCAAGAAGATGCGACGGAATATTACCCGGCAACAGACCGAGGAGCTGATCCAGCGCTTCCGGGAGGAGGTGCCCGGCATCCACCTGCGCACGACCATGATGGTGGGCCATCCCGGGGAGACGGAGGAAGATTACCTGGAACTGCTCGATTTCGTGGAGGAGACCCGTTTCGAACGACTGGGAGGCTTCCCCTATTCGCACGAGGAGGATACTTATAACGATAAACATTACGCTGATGATGTGCCCGCTGCGGTGAAGCACGAACGAATGGAACGGCTGATGGCCCTGCAGGAAGAGGTGTCTCTCTCGGTTAACGAGGAGAAGGTAGGGCAGACCCTGAAGGTGATCATCGATCGGGAAGATCCCGACTACTATATCGGTCGCACCGAGTTCGATTCGCCCGAGGTGGACGGGGAGGTGCTGATCGGCAAGGAAAAATTACTGGAAACCGGTAGTTTCTACAACGTGGAAGTTCATTCGGCTTTGCCCTTCGATTTGATGGGCGCCGTGGTTTGACGAGAGTGTTGAATAAATCGTTTGGTGTGTTGAGAAGAACCTGAAATTAATTGCAACGATGACACGAGAAGACCTTATTTCCCGCCTGTCGGAACGCCTTGGATGGGCAGAACCAAGCACTGCAAAAGTGCTGGAAGCGCTGATTGATACTGTCGTAGAAGAACTGCTGGCAGGCAACCGGGTAGATATAAGCGACTTCGGCCTTTTTCAAACCCGGAAACAGTCGGAATACATCCTGGTAGACCGGGAAGCCAACGAACGATACCTGATGCCCCCCTCCCTCGAGGTTGTCTTTGAAGCTACCGGTGTAGCTTCCGATTCCGCCTTGACAAGCAATATACCCCGTTTTATACCCGATGAATCCCTGGAAAAAGAGGTGAACAGTTCGTTCGCGCTCTTTGAGCCGACCTTACTCAACGAAGGAGTGCAGTTCCCGGGGATGGTCGAGGTTTATACCGACCAGCTGGCAGAAGAGGGTGAAACCCGTGATCCCGAAGAAGAAGAGGCCGAGTTGCCACGAGTAGAGCCGGTAGAGGAAAAAAAACTGATCCCCGAAGAACCGGCGGTAGAGGAAGTGCCACCGGTGATAGAGGAGGTGCTACCGGCGGTAGAGGAAGTACCAGAAGAGCTTGAGACCCTCCCGGCAGAGACGATAGAAGATGAAATGGGAAAAGAGCCCCCGTCGGAAGAACCGCCGGTGGAAGAACCCCCGGCAGAAGAACTGCCCATGGAAGAGCCAAGGGAAGAACCGGAAAAAAACCCACAACCCGCGCCAGCGCTTCGAGGACCAGTAAGACGAAGGCCGAAAAAGAAGTCGCCTGTCTGGATACCGGTAGCGGGGGGAGTGGCAATTGCGTTGGCAGTTCTTTTTTTTTTCAACCCGGCCCTGCCCGGAAAAATAAACGTGAATAAAAGTAGCTTCTATTCCCAGGAAGAAGGAAAAGCGACGGGAGCAGATACGGTAGCTACCCGGCCGGGAGCCCTCGCTCCCCAAACGGGGGAGATACCATCCCAAACGGAAGAAATAGATACGGCCGAGCCGGAACCTGTACCCTCGCGATTGCCGCGCGAAAAAATCAAGCTGGAAAAAGGGAAAACACTGCGAATGCTTGCAGAAGACCACTTCGGACACCGGGAGTTCTGGGTATATATTTACCTGGAAAACAAGGAGCGTATCTCAAACCCGAACTCCATTCCCCACGGTATGGAATTACTCCTGCCACTCCCATCGGCCCACGACATGAACCCTACCGACCCCGCGTCCATCGCGAAGGCAAAATTATTGAGTGACGAGATATTGAAGGCATTCTAAACACCATGGATCGCGACTCCGTGATAAAATTACCTGGTATTTTACTCGATGAGGTAGGGCCCGATTAACCGATTTATGTTATATTCGCGTTTGTCAACATTTTTGTTTGTATAAACCATCAATCTTCGAAATTCAACAAGAATATTAAAAAGAATATAGTATGCAAAAGAGAGGGGTATTCATTGCCATTTTATTGATTTCAATCATTTTTGTAGGGTGTAACACCGGTTCTTCTAATAAAAGCGGTATGTTCGAACCCATTCAGACCGAGGTGCCCGAGCGGCCTGCCGGGCAACAGCACGTTCTGGGTTTAAGAGCTCCCCAACTGGAGACGGTACGGGTAGGCTTTATCGGCCTGGGCATGCGCGGACCCGGCGCCGTGCGGCGATTCACCCATATCCCCGGAACCGAGATCGTGGCCCTGTGTGACCTGCATGAGGACAGGGTAGAAAAAACGCAAGCCATCCTCGAAGCGGCCGGCCTCCCCCGGGCAGCCGGGTATAGCGGCAGCGAAGAAGCGTGGAAAGAGCTGGTTGAACGCGACGATATCGACTTGGTTTATATAGTGACCGACTGGAAGCGACATGCCGATATGATGATCTACGCGATGGAGCAAGGAAAACACGTGGCGTGTGAAGTGCCTGCCGCGATGACCATGGACGAGATATGGGACATCGTGAACACCGCGGAGCGAACCCAGAAGCACGCCATGATGCTCGAGAACTGCGTTTATGACTTTTTCGAACTGACCACGTTGAACATGGTGCAACAAGGACTCTTCGGGGAGGTATTACATACCGAGGGAGCGTATATTCACGACCTGTCAGAGTACTGGGGAAGTTACGAGGGTGATTGGCGTTTGCAATACAACAAAGAGTTTCGAGGGGATGTCTACGCCACGCACGGCATGGGACCGGCCGCTCAAGCGCTGGATATCCACCGGGGGGATAAGATGAACACCCTGGTAGCCATGGATACCAAGCCGGTGAGTATCCCCGAGTACCTTATCGAGCACAGGGGGATGGATCGCGATAGCGCGTATGACTTTGCCAACGGGCAGCACACCATGACCATGATCCGCACCGAAAAAGGAAAAACGATCCATATCCAGCACGACGTGGCTTCGCCTCGCCCGTACACCCGCATGTACCAGGTGAGCGGTACGAAAGGGTTCGCCAACAAGTATCCTAACCAAGGGTACGCGTTTCAAGGGGAGATGCTGGAAGGAGATATTGCTCCCGATATCGAGAACTTGGACGCGCACAACTATGTTTCTTCCGAGATAAGAAGTGCCTTGATGGAGAGATACAAGCATCCCATTCACCAGGAACTCGAGGAAAAAGCCAAAGAGGTGGGCGGTCACGGCGGCATGGATTTTATCATGGACTACCGCTTGGTTTACTGCCTCCAGAACGGGTTGCCCCTCGATATGGACGTGTATGACTTGGCCGAGTGGTGCTCACTGGCAGAATTGAGCCGCATCTCTATCGAGAATAATAGCGCCCCCGTGGTGGTGCCCGACTTTACCCGGGGACATTGGAACGATGTGCAGGGATACCGCCACGCGTTTGTTGATTAAGGAATCCCTGAAAAAATAACACTAAAAAAAGCGAGTCTCTTGGCTCGCTTTTTTTAGTATAGATACCCGGGTTGAATTTACCGCTTGCTTTTCAATAATCCCGGGATTTGGCTGGGCTCCTTGGCGACCGGGACGCCCACCGCTTCGACCGCGGCAATCTTCTCGGCAGCGGTGCCTGCCCCGCTGGAAATAATGGCTCCCGCGTGCCCCATCTGTTTTCCCGGTGGTGCCTGCTGGCCGGCAATAAATACCGCGACCGGTTTCGTGACATGCTCTTTGATATAGGCGGCTGCCTGCTCTTCCGCGTCGCCCCCGATCTCGCCGATGAGCGCGATGGAGTCGGTATCGGGATCGTTCTCGAACATCTCCAATAGCTCTTGGTAATAGAGCCCTACCACGGGGTCGCCCCCGACACCCACGGCAGTAGATTGCCCCATACCGCTCTTGGTGAGGTTATACACCACTTCATAGGTCAACGTGCCACTCCGGCTAATCACGCCGGTACTCCCTCCCTTGAAAATCATGGTGGGCATGATCCCCACCAGGCTCTTTTCCGGGGAAATCAGCCCGGGACAGTTGGGGCCAATCAAGTGGGCTCCCTTGCTCTTGATAAAATGGTGGGCCGTGACCACGTCAAGCGTGGGGACTCCTTCCGTGATGCAAATAATAAGCTGGATGCCGGCATCGGCTGCTTCCATCATCGCGTCTTTCGCGAACGGTGCCGGCACGAAAATAACGGAAGTGTTGGCACCGGTCTCCCGCACAGCCTCTTTTACCGTGTTAAACACCGGGATGCCATCTACCCGTTCACCCGCTTTGCCGGGGGAGGTGCCGCCCACTACCTTTGTCCCGTAACTTTTCATCTTCGAGGCGTGGAACCCCCCGTCGCGCCCGGTGATCCCTTGTACGATCAACCGCGTGTTATTGTCTATCAGGATACTCATCGTGTTGTTATTTCAGTGTTAATTTTTACTTGCTAACGTTACCGCTTTCCGGGTCGCTTCGCCCATTGTTTCAGCCACGTGGAAATGAGTGCCTTGAAGCAGGGCACGGCCCTCTTTCTCGTTGGTCCCGATGAGTCGTATCACGATAGGCACGTTCGTTTTAACCTGCTCAAATGCCTCCAGCAACCCTCTTGCCACGTCGTCGCAACGGGTGATGCCGCCAAAAATATTGATCAGGACCACGCTCACGTTTTTGTCGCTTAGCAGCAACTTCATCGCTTCGATTACCTTGGTGGGGTTGGAGCTTCCGCCGATATCAAGGAAATTAGCGGGGTTACCACCATACAGCTTGATCATATCCATGGTGGCCATGGCCAAGCCGGCCCCGTTGACCATGCAGCCTATCTCGCCGCCCAGGTTCACGTAGCTAAAACCCTTGCTCTTGGCCCCCTGCTCCTTTTTCTCCTCCTCGGTGGGTTCATTGAGCGCGGCAATCTTGGGGTGGCGGTACAACGCGTTGTCGTCGAACGTCATCTTGGCATCGATCGCGATAATGTTGCCCTCCTCGGTCAATACCAACGGGTTGATCTCGGCCAACGACGCGTCGGTGTTAACAAACAGCTTGTACAGCTTCTGAAAGATCGAGGCGATTTGACGCGCCTGCTTGATGTCGCTTACAAGCTTGAACGCGGCCTCTCGGGCCAAGTAGTCGGGCACGCCCATCGACGGGTCGATCTCGAACTTGTGGATCTTCTCGGGAGCGACACGGGCCACCTCCTCGATGTCCATGCCGCCCTCCTTGCTGATCATCAGCAGGGTGGACTTTGAATTCCTGTCGATCACGTAGCTCGCGTAGTACTCTTCGGCAATGTTAACTGCCTGCCCAACAAGAACGCGGTCTACCGTGAAGCCTTTAATATCCATTCCCAAGATAGACGCGGCATGCTTGCGGAGCTCAATCTCGTCGTGCGCCAACTTCACGCCACCCGCCTTCCCCCTGCCGCCGGTGTGCACTTGCGCCTTGACGATTACCTTGCTGGAATCTAACCGGTTGTACGCGACGACCGCGTCATCCACCGATCGGCATACCTCGCTCTTGTCTACAGGGATGCCATACGTTGCAAACATCTCCTTTGCCTGATATTCATGAACCTTCATACGATTAATAATTTACTTTCTTGTGGGTATATCGAATCTTAATGATTAAAACAACCATCCGCGACAACATGAAAGCGCGCGGGACGTGAAGTTTTAATCATGCCGACTTCATGGAACACTCTACTATTTGTTATTTCAGCAATCAAGATACTAAAGCGAAATTAAGATTTTATCGGAAATAAAATGCTATGATAAGCAAACGCCTAATTCATGTAAATTGTTTATCCAACGAGGCGAAAACCGCTGTTTATACCTATTATCTCGCCTTGTCGCTCCTCGCTTCTTCCCTTTCTGGAGCCGCGAAACTTGAAATTTACCCGGTTCGAGAAAACGCGTGCGAGGCGTCTGAAAAAACAAATATATGTAAAAACCGCAAAATAAAGGCGCCCAACGGCTGGGATACGTTAACAGTTTCCGTTATCTTTGCCGCTTCTTTGGGCTAACCTTCTTCGCCTGAACGAGCGTGCGAGTTAAAGGGTGGGTCGCGATGATAATGCCGGCCTTCTATAACGGGGAGATCCCCGACCTTTCGCGAGTGGTTATACAGCTAAATACAAGACAATATGAGTAAATACCAACCTTCCGCTAACCGCGGGTTTATACGTTTTATTGAAAAAGGGGGCAATGCCTTACCGCACCCCGCTATCCTCTTCGCGCTATTTGCATTGGCTACCTTGCTGGTATCTGCCTTGGGGTATGGGTTAAACTGGTCGGGCATTCACCCGGCCACCGGGGAACCGGTGCAGGTAGTTAACCTGTTGTCGAAGGAGGGACTCCACCGCGTGTTGTTGGGAATGGTAAACAGTTACACAGGCTTCGCGCCGCTGGGCATCGTGATGGTGGCCATGTTGGGTATCGGGGTGGCCGAGAGCAGCGGGCTGATATCCACGGGTGTGAAAGCACTCCTGGTAAAAGCTCCTCCCAAGATTATCACCATGATGGTGGTGTTTACCGGGATCTTGTCTAACGTGGCTTCCGACGTGGGGTATATCCTGATTATTCCCTTGGCGGGCACTATCTTCCATTCGCTGGGGAGGCATCCCATGGCAGGGATGGCCGCGGCCTTCGCCGGCGTGAGCGGCGGGTTCAGCGCCAACATCCTTATCGGTACCATCGACCCGTTATTAGCAGGCCTGTCAACCGAAGCAGCACGAATCATCGATCCCGATTACTACGTGATGCCCACCGCGAATTACTACTTCATGTTTGCTTCTACTTTCATAATCACCCTCTTGGGCACGTGGGTGGCCGAGAAATGGGTGGAACCCCGGCTTGGGAAGTACAACGGGAACGTGGAGCCGGAGGCCATCTCGGAGCTTACTCCCCTCGAGCGGAAGGGATTGCGCCGGACCGGGTGGGCTGCCCTCGCTTGGCTGGCCATTATCCTCCTTGGGGTGTTGCCGGATAACGGGTTCCTGAGAGGGCCGGATAACTCGGTACTGCACTCTCCCCTGTTAAGGGGCTTCATCGCTTTTCTTTTCCTGATCGGGGCCACGCTGGGCATCGTGTACGGGTACACGGTGGGCAAGTTCAAGAAATCGGCCGACGTGATCGAGGGGATGAACAGCAGCTTCAAATCGCTCGTCTCCTTTCTTGTACTGGTGTTCTTCGCGGCGCAGTTCGTGGCTTGGTTCCAGTGGAGCAACTTGGGCGTGTTGCTGGCCATCAACGGTGCCGAGCTGTTGCAGGAAATCAATATCGGGTTGATCCCGCTCGTGATCTTGTTCATTATTTTTTCAGCCTTTATCAACCTGTTCATGGGCAGTGCTTCTGCCAAGTGGGCCATTATGGCGCCCGTCTTTATCCCGATTTTCATGCTGTTGGGTTACTCGCCCGAAATGTCGCAAGCAGTGTACCGGGTGGGAGACAGCGTTACCAATGTCCTTACCCCCATGATGAGCTACTTCGCGCTTATCATCGTCTATTTCCAGAAGTACGATAAGAAAGCCGGGTTTGGCACCATCGTGGCCAATATGCTCCCTTTCTCCATCACCTTCTTCATCGGGTGGGTGTTGTTTCTAATCCTGTGGATCATCTTGGGACTCCCGTTAGGACCCGAGGCCCCGCTCTTCTATGGAACGGGACAGGGTTGACGTTGAAGGACGTGTCATCCAAGGATAAATAGGGTTGTGATAAGAGAAAAAACAAGGGGGAAGTGATTTTATCCCGATGATTTCGACTACCTTTGCCGGAACAATAACATCATGAGACTATCGATTATTTTGATTTAATTTTGTATCCATGAAGCGATCGATTTCAATTGTTTGCATTTTCTTCTTAACGATGCTGGCAGTACCTCTCGTTGCCCAGCAGAACGATACCATTCGTCAAGAGATACTGAACCAAGGGGCAAGTGACCTCGAGATAATCTCGAAAGGGCGTTCGCTCACGTTGGAGCACCTGATGAAGGGCGATCTTGTCGCGTTGAAGGAGGTGAAGGATTACTTGGCAGGGGAGATATACAACCCCTACAGGGTATATACACCGGTAGAGTACTGGTTGCTCTCTTTCTGGACCGAGGATTTCAGGGAGTTGCTTCACGAGGCGAAGCAGTTTGCCGCCGAGGTTGACTGGGGCAGGCATGGACATTGGCAGATGCCCGAGCGGTTCCGTCCCACGCCCCTGCTGCGGATGATCATGGAAAGCGACCGGTTGTCGGAGGAAGTGGCTATAAAATCTGCCGAGGCGTATGTTCCGCTCGAGGTAAGTATCAACAACGCGGAGTTGGAAGAGGTGGAGAAGGAGTTCCTGAAACTCTGGCTCTACTCCCTGCTGTTCACGCCCGATGAGGTAGATGACGAACCGGCGATGGCGGAGATTAATACCAAAGCGACCGAGTTTCTGGAAACGTACGCGGGAAATGACTATAGCGACTACACGCGGCGATTTATCCGGTACCGGTTCCGGCCGGGCGACTGGGGGATAGGATACGAGTTCTTCTTGGGGTACAACGTGTTTACCGGGGGGCTTTCCAACCACTTTGAAAACCGGGTTGCCGGTGGGTTCGCGTACGATATACTCTACAAGGAGTTCACGGTTTCCCTTCGATTGAATATCTCCTCTACCAAAACTACCCGGGAGGTGGTTCACCGGGGAGTGGCATGGCCGGAAGGCATTAGGGGGTACGTCGTGGGTGGCGATATCGCGTTGCAGTACCCCGCTTACCAAAGCCGGAACATGAAGCTTTCGCCATTTATCGGGATCGGCGGGGTAGGGATGGGACCCTCGGAAGCGGAGATCAAGAAATATCCTGAACTGGATGATTTCAAGGAGTTTTCTGCATTTAACTACCTCGCCGGGTTGGACTTCAAGTTAAACAGTTGGAACAAGAACATCAATCTATCCCGTGACGGGGGTGGATACGTGGGGTTGCGTTACACCTATTATTTCCCGAACTACAGCCGAAAAAACACTTTAATGGATGGGAACATGCATATGGTCACGCTGACTTTTGGCGGGTTCGGTCGCCCCATGAAAAGAGACTTTTAATCGTTCAAGGGGATCGATCTTATGCTTGACCGGGGGATGATGCTTCTTCTTCCGGCAAAAGACCACTTTTCCGTGCGGCATCGATGATCATGTTAGCAGTGGATTCAATGCCAAACCGGGAGGTCTCCACCGTCAGGTCATACATGTTCAGGTCGGCCCAGTTACGGCCGGTATAGTACTTGCTGTAGTTCATTCGCTCGCGATCTTTCTTCTCCATGACCCGCTCGGCCTCTTCGGGATGCACGAAGTAGTCGTGGATTACCCGTCCTTTTCGAAACGCTTTATCGGCATGGACAAACACGTTAAAGCAGTTTTTGTGCCCCTTCAGGATGTAGTCGGCAGAACGTCCCACGATCACGCAGGACTCGTTGGCCGCGATGTTGCGGATGACCTTGGTCTGTATCATGAAAAGAAGGTCGTTGGGCGGTATCACCTCGTTCACGTACGCGTAATTTTGCTTGTAGAGGTTGTAAAGCAACGTGTTGGGAAGCTTCTGCTCGTGCCGTTCCACGTACTCGGGCGTGAAGCCGCTCGCGATGGCCGTCAGGTCGATCAGCTTGCTGTCGTAAAAAGCGACTCCCAACTTCTTGGCAATCCGCTCGCCCACCGCGTGCCCGCCGCTCCCGTACTGCCGGGAGATGGTGATCACGAAGTGGTTGGTGGTCATGTAAGGTTCCGGGAGTACCTTCTTGGGTTTCTCTGCCGGTAATAGCTTGTCCACGAAATGCACGTTCTTCTGGTAGAATTGAACGATAAAACCCACCAGTACCGCGGAGGCGATGGTGCCTTCACGAACCCCTTCTAACTTACCATGAAAAATGAGCACCGCGATTACGGAGAGAGTCACCATGGTGGAGTCGATCGCGATCTTGGTCATCCCGAAATTCTTGTTGTAGGTATCGGAGATAACCATGGTCAACCCCTCGCCCGGCAAGTATCCCACGTCGGCTTTCAACTCCAGGAATATGCCGAACGCGGTCACGATGCAACTCGTGATAATCAACAACCATTGAATAAGGTAGTTGTCGACTACCAGCGAGGTTGTAAGAAACAAGGAGAGGTCGATAAACAACCCGAAAACCAACACGAAAGGTATCTGTAGCAACGCGATCGGCGGGAACTTTTTCTTGAGAATGATAAGTTGGATAAGAACCAGTAGCGTGTTCACGATGATGGTGTAGGTGCCGACAGAGAGAGTCGGGACCAGCAGGTACGACACGTAGGCTATGGATGAGATGGGACTTGTTCCCAAGTTAGACCGGATGGTGAGTGCTACACCGAATGATATAAAAAATACTCCTGCCACAAAAAGCAGGAGTCTAATACCTAATCCCTTTCTCTTCATATGATTATTTTTCTTTCCGAGGTGTTAACACAAAGATAGCGAAAGCCGAGCGCAGTGCCAAGCTTGCTTGAGCAATACCGAGGCGCATCCTGTCTTATGCAAAGATACACAAAATAAACCAGAAAAGTTACTCGCGGTACCAGCAGCATGCCGGCAGCGCGTCGTAGACGGCCTGGTCGGCCTTGTAATTCCCCGCGTCGTGCCCCACCGCGGCTAACGCCTTTGCCACGTCGTCCAAGGTTACCTTCTCCGGGTCGAAGTCGAGGTGAAGCTGCTGCTCACTTTGTACCCACGTGGCCGTGAATACACCGTCGACCCCCTTCGCCGTGGTTTCGATTCGCTCCTTACACATCCCGCATGCTCCTCCCACGGGTATCATGGCGTGTTCGGCCGACTCCCTGTCGAAGTCGTGGGGCGCGTGGCCTTCATGCCCCGTGACGGCCTGCCCCGCCTCGTCGTTCATCATGCTCTTTTTCCCGGCAAGCTGCGCGCTCGCGTCGATCATGAACACGCCTTGGGTCACCACCTCGTCTCCCTCTTCAATCCCGGATAGAACCACGTAAGCCTCGCCGAGCGACGGCCCGAGTTCAATCTCCCGCGGCAGGTACGCGGGTGTCTCGGTATCTTGCTGTTTCACGTAGGCGATGGAACGCTTGCCGGTCCATAGCACCGCCGACTTGGGGATGACGATCCCTTGCGCGTGTTGCTTAAGCGGCGCGGTGACCTTCGCGTTGGCGTACATCTCCGGCATCAGCTCCAGCCCCGGGTTAGCGGTTTCTACCCGGATCTTGGCGGTGCGGGTGGCGGGGTCCAGTATCGGGTTGATAAAGGAGACTTGACCCGAGAATGTTTTCCCCGGAAGCGCTTGCAAGGTGTATTCCAAGCGATCGCCCACCTTTAGGAACGGGAGGTCGGCCTCGTACGCGTCAAACACTGCCCATACCCGTGATAGGTCGGCAATATCAAACAGCACGGTGCCGGTGTTCACGTAGTCGCCCTGGTTGATGTTCTTGGCAACCACGATGCCACTCGTGTTGGCAGTAATCTCCAAGAGGGGGGAGGCTTTCCCCGATTGTTCTACGAGCCTGATCTGCTCGTCGGTCAGCTTCCACAGCCGTAGCTTCTCGCGCACTGCTTCCAGTAACGCCGGTTGTGCCTCTTGCAGCTTCACGGCTTCAATCAGTTCCTGCTGGGCGCTTAGCAGCTCCGGCGAGTAGATGGTGGCAATGGGTTGCCCTTCCCGTACCCGCTCACCGGTAAAGGCGACGGACAGTTGCTCGATGCGACCGCTCACGTGAGCGGTTTGCGACCGGGAAAGGCGCTCGTCTACCCGGATGGTGCCGTAGAGCTGTATCTCCTTTACCGGGTTTTGAAGGCTGGCAATGGTAGTCTGTAGGTTCGCGAGCGCGACCGCTTCGGCACTCAACTGGATGGCAGCCGGGTCGATCGAGGCATCGCCCGATCCGGTTGTTTGCAGTGGGATCAGGTCCATCGCGCAAAGCGGGCAGAGCCCCGGCTCGTCCATCCGTATCTGGGGGTGCATGGAACAGGTCCACACGGTGGGCTCGTCGCCATGATCATGCCCGTGGTGCGCGTGATCATGATCGGCGCTTGTCGACGGGCTGCCGGAGAATATGAGCCACCCCAAGAGCAGCCCCGCGAGGAGGATCAACCCGTACCGGACCGATCCCTTGCTAAAAATTCGCTTTATTTTATTGTTGTTCATAATGATGCTTTTTTACTCGTTTACGGTGTTGAATGAATGAAGTTTTTGGATGGATGCCACCATCGTGTTGTAATCGGCGATCGCTTCGGCCTCTTGAAGCCGGTAGTCGAGCAGTTGCCGTTGTACCTCGAGCACGCTCACGAGCTCGCTTTGGCCCGTGACAAACTCTTGTGCCAGCAAGCGGTAGGCGACCAGCGCGAGCTCTTCCTGCTTCCGGTAGAGCGCGATCTTCCTCTCCGCGTCGTCGAGCCGGTGCTTCAGGCCGTGGAGGTCAGACTGCAGGTTGTTCAGCGTGTTGTGGTACTTATCGCGTGCCGATTGTTGCATGATTCGGCTTTCGCGTTGGGCCGACCGGTATTTGCCCCGGAAGATGGGGAGGCTCACCGACACCATGGGCATGACCATGTTCATCCCGTTATGGTGCTCCACGACGGGAGTCGGGCTTTTGGCGACGATCATGTATTGCAGGCCGATGCCAATCATCGGGTAGCTCATCTTCTTTTCCATCTCCTCCGTGGCCTGATAAGCCAGTTCCTCCTCTTGCCACATGCCCAGCATCGGGTTTTGGCTTTCAATGGCGCGTGCGGCTTCTGCCGCATTGAAATGGAAACGCACCTTATCGAGCGAATCGGGCAGTACCACCTCGCTATCCGCGGGACGGTTGAGCAGGGTGTTAAACTTGGCTGTCTCTGCCTTTATCTCGGAGCGGAGGCTCTCGATGTTGTTTTCGATCTGTACTGCTTCAAGTTGAACGCGCAGCACGTCCGACATCCCGCCACCGCTGCCCGGTGTACGAGCCGATACCCGTTGGGTAGCCAGTTGCTCGAGTTGGCCGAGCAATTTCTTGTTCTCTTGGTTATACGTGAGTTGATGTTGCAGCCGGCCCAGGATGTACCATTGGTTGTAGACCTCCATGAAGAGCTCGTCGCGTGCGTCCCGGAACTGTTCGTATGCCATTCGCGCCCTATGCGTGGCTTCGGTACGCGCCGTTTGTCGGGTGCCAAACCAGGGAAACATCTGCATCAAGGTAACGTCCGCCACCTGGCGCCCTCCCACGATCTCCATCGGTTGGAGGAAAAAGCCGATCTCCAGCTCCGGATCGGACCAAGCTCCTGCCCGCGCCACTTTTTCAAGCGACGCCTTGTACGTGAGGAAGTCGGCATTCAATCCCGGGTTGTTTCTTCCGGCTGTCTCGAGGTAATGGGATAGCGAGTCGGTGGTCCCGGGTGTCTTGAATGCCTCTCCCGCGAGGGACAGTATAGCGTTCATGCACGCGGAAACCAGTAACACGAGTCGCCCGCTTCCTCTTTTTATTCCACTATATCGTTTCATCGTTTATTTCTTGTTTATGATTTCTATTTGTAGGATACAGTTAAATATGAGACCTGTGATTATTTACTTTGCTGTCTCCTGATCGCTCCCTCTCGCCACCAGCACTGGAGGATGGGAACCACGAACATGGTCATCGACTGGATAAGCATTCCCCCGAAGGTGGGTATCGCCATCGGCACCATGAT
>WPCG01010614.1_pt1 | contig 32601 bp, 33 predicted proteins | sample 5403311 | NCBI WGS metagenome assembly WPCG01 (sample SAMN12869467, study PRJNA574797) | sludge metagenome | isolation source: wastewater treatment of Control | place: China:Beijing | collected 2019-05-17
TGGCGACTTGTCGCCTTCAGGCAGTTTCAGTTCCGGCCCCTGCCACCTTCCGCTGTTCAGTGTAATTCGACTGGAGAGAACATGGAACTGGCAACGCTTCACAAACGTGTCATCGGGCTCGATGTGCATCAGGCGCAGATCACCGCCTGCGCGATCATCGAAGACGCTGACGGCACAACGCGTATCGAGCAACGGCAATTCGGTGCATTCAAACGGGATCGACGCGCCTTGGCCGACTGGGCGGCAGCCCTGTCGCCTGACCAGGTGGTCATGGAAAGTACGGGCATTTACTGGAAGAGTCCGTATGCCGCGCTGGAGGCGGTCGGCATTCGGGCGCAGGTGGTCAATGCCCGGCATGTCAAGAACGTTCCGGGCCGCAAGACCGATGTCGGCGATGCGCAGTGGCTGGCGACGCTGGCGCGCGCCGGACTGCTGCGCGGCTCGTTCGTGCCGCCTGCCAAGTTGCGCGAACTGCGCCTGATCTCGCGGCAACGACAGAAGTTGGTCGGGCAACTGGCGTCCGAGAAGAACCGGCTGCACAAGGTGCTGACCGATGGCGGCATTCGGCTCGGCGTCGTGGTGAGCGATGTGCATGGGCAATCGGCTCGGGCCATGGTCAAAGCCATCATCGACGGGCAGCCACCGAACGAGGTGCTCAAGCTCGCCAGTCGGCGACTGAAGGCCAGCCGCGAAGAACTCTTCGATGCCTTGCAGGGCGAGCTGACCGACAGCCATCGCTTCGTGCTCGACGAACTGATGTGCCACATCGAGGAAATCGAAGCCCGTATCGCCCGCTTCGATGCCCGCTTGCTCGATGGCCTGACCGACGAGCGAAACGCCTTGGCCTTGCTGCAAACATTGCCAGGCGTCGATCTGATCGGCGCAGCCATGCTCTTGGTGGAAATCGGCACCGATATGGATGCCTTCGGCCATGCCGACCGGCTGGCCTCCTGGGTCGGCATCTGTCCGGGCAACAACGAGTCGGCCGGCAAGCGAAAGTCTGGACGTGTGCGCAAGGGCAATCCCTATGTCCGGCGACTCCTTTGCGAGTTCGCTCATGCGGCCAGCAGAACCCAGTCCGTCTTCCGGTCGAAGTTCCAGTCCTTGGTCGTGCGACGCGGCCATAAACGTGCCATCGTCGCGCTGGCACACAAGATACTGCGCACCATCTTCTTCATGCTCAACCGTGGCGAACACTACCGGGACTCCGCCACCGACTATGAAGCGCTTTCCGTTCAACGTAACGCCCCTCGCTGGATCAAGGCGCTGACCAAGTTCGGCTTCATCCCGCAACACGCCTGATTCCAGGTCACCTTCGCTCCGATGACCTGCTGCGGTCAGGACTTCGCTCGTTCAGAAGCAGGGCTCTTTCACGTTAAGGTTCTACCTCAACAGTATTGGGTCTAGGCCGGATCCGGTGATGCCTCCCCGACCAGATCGCCCAGATGCATCGAGCCCATGCGCATGGCGCGCCCGACGAACCGGGACAAGCGGTCGTCGGCTTCGGCTTTCGGCCGCAGCAGGTAGGTGATCAACTGCGGCGACAGCCCTGCTAGTGGGCGCATCACCACGCCGAGCGGACGATGGGCCACGATCTGCGCGGCCGGCGCCAGGCCGATGCCGTAGCCTGCAGCCACGAGGGTCATCATCAAGGCGGAGGACGTGACGCGTTCGGCCACGATGGGGGCGTCGGTCACGTCGTGAAGGATGCGATCGACTTGCCGATGGATGCCCGTGCAGACTGTCGGATCCCACAGCACCATCGGGTAGCGCAGCGCCTGGGGCAACGGGACGTGTGTGTAGGTGAGGAGGGGTGAGCGCGCCGGCACAGCGAGCGCAAGCGGTTCCTGCCAGACGGGCTCGGCAGTCAATCCGCTGCTCTCCTCGCCTGAGGTCGCCAGACCCACGTCGTACAAGCCAGTCAGCAAGCCCTCGATTTGGCGACCAAGGCTGGTTTCGGACAGCGAAAGCTCAACATCTGGCTCCTCGGTGCGTTGAAGGGTCAGAAGACGAGCCAGTTGTGACTCAACACCGGCATCGCTGATGGCAAGCCGGAGCCTGTAGGCGCCGGGAGCATGCGTCGACATTGGCATCGTCCAAGTGGATGATCACCCGGAGATTAGCATTATTGAGTTAAATTTAACGTGGTTTAAGATGTGCTGATCTTCGACGCTTCTGTGGATGCAGAAGCGTCCGATACAACGCGGCCGCCCGGCCGGTTCCACAACTTTTGAAGCTGAGCCCGCCCTGGCCTTTGGCGCCGCCGTGCGGGAGGCCAGGACCGCTCAAGGAGTGGCCCAGGAGACGCTCGCACACCGTGCCGGGATCGAACGATCCCACATGGGCAAGATCGAGCGGGGCGAGCACATGCCGACTCTGGCCTTGATCTTCCGAATCGCCCGTGCGTTGGGGTGCAGCGCGACGGTACTGATGGCGGAGACTGAGCAGAAGTTCGGAGCGCTCAAGGACGGGCGTGGATAGACGAGCGCAGCTATGACGCACTGAAGGCGGCAGGTTCAGGGCCTGAGGTGGGCAGCCGCGCTTCCCGATGGACTGCGGTGTGAGAGCCCGGAGTCCGAAGGCTGCGTGCCGGAGGGTGTGGGCCGGACATTCGCTGAACAGCGAATATTGCTGCTGCGTCGAATATTCAACCCGTGCGTTCCTCGAATCGCTATCTGCTTTCGATCAGATGCAGATAGGGATTGTTCGCGAACGTGTGTTCGAAGAGCGCTTCAGGTGTCGTCAGCAGGTAGCCGTGCAGCCGCCGCGACTTGCGCGGCCCCGTCACCTCGCAGGTCCAGATGTTCAGGCCGTTGGGCTGCTTGCGGTGCAGCTGCAGGCGTTCGAAGCGCTTCTGCACCCATTGCCAGTCGGCGAGTTCGGCTTCCTTGGCCTGTTTCGCCACCATGGGGTGCTCCTGCGCGTAGCGCTGGAACACCCCGGGGCTGACCAGGTAGGCGGTATCTGCCACGGTGTGCACCAAGGCCTTGGCGTCGTTGATGATGAGCGTGCGGGTGTGGATGCCGTGCCGCAGCCAGGCGATGAAATGCTCGCCCGAGGGCTCGATCGTGGACGGGGACATCACTTCCGAGGCGGTTGACGGCGCGTCGGCCAGCGTGGTCGCTGGCGATGGCGGGGCGGGCGGTTCGGTGCCGGCCGAGGTGTCGGGTGCGGGAAGCGCGAGCGATGTGGGCGACTCACCGAGCATCTCCAACAGGCCGGAGAGCGGATCCGCTGGAACGACGTCGGGAGCGGCGTCGACTGCGGCGGTCTCCGCGGTCACGGTGGCCTGCGCCGCGGGCGATGGGCCGGCCTCGGGCGATGCCTCGCCTGGTTCGATGCGCACCGACCCCGCGAACGGCGCCGGCCGCTCACTGGCATCCCAGATCAGCGCCGGCGACAGCTTGAGGAAGGTGAAGCTGTGCGACCACCCGGCGTCGCCGGTGACGGTGGCCTTCCAGATGGCCTTGCCGTCCGAGGTCGTCTGCACGATGCCGTGATCCTGCAACACGTTGAACACCGCCGTGTTGTTTGATGGGATGCCGTCGATGCCCTGCGACAGCAGGTGGGCGCGCAGCTTGTCGGAGACGGTCTTGCTGACCAGCCACAAGGCATCCTGGGTCAGCCAGCCGTCCGACGCCTGCGGCTGGTTCAACTTGAACTCCTCGCGCAGGAGGAAGCGCAGGCCGTCGAGGAGCTTGCGCTGCAGTGCGTGTTTCGGGGCGCCCATCGCCTTCGCAGGGTCGCCGCCGAGTTCATGGGCGACCGAAGCCTGGTCGGCCTTTGCGACCAGTTCGCCGAGCGTGCCGGCGTGCTCGTACTGGCCGGCCAGTACGTACAGCAGCGCAGACCACAGATCGGGATAGGCGCTGAGCCAGTCGAAGATGTCCGGGTCGAGCACCCGGGTGTAGAGCAGCCCGGTCGCGGCGCCGTGCAGCCGATACTCGCGCTCCTGGCGGTAGCGGAAGCGGTACGGCCGCTGCAACGGGCCGTGCCACGGGTGCCAGGTCGTGCCGTCTGCGTACTCCACATGCAGATCCACGGCGATCTTGCCGATGTCGTGCAGCAGCGCCGCGTAGGCGGTGCCGGCCGTCCAGACTTCTGCCTGAGCGGCCTGGGCCTCCGGCGTGGTGCCGGCAGGCAGCAGGTGCGACTGCCGCAGCTTGAGCGCGTAGGCGACGATCTCCAGGCCGTGGTCCAGCATGCCGCCCGGATAGGCGTGGTGATGCGTTTCCGAGGCGGGAAACTGCTGCACCAGTTCGGCGTAGCGTTCCAGCGGAGTGAGGTAGAGCGTGGCGAACTGTCGCCGGGAGAGCGAGGTGCGCTGCCAGATGTGCTCCAGCAGTTTCTGGCGCCGCGGCGTGGCCAGCAGTGCCGCCGCCGACTGCGGCCGCGTCAGCCCTTTTGAAGCATCGGTCGGGTTGGATCGCGGCGCGCCAGCCGATGGCGTCGCCTTCTTGTGCAGGAACAGCGTGAGCATGGTGACGATCCCTGAGGTCGTGACGGGGAGGAGGGCCTTTTGGCCCATTCGGGTAGGGCCTTTCCCCTTGATCCTCGTTCCCTTGCCCCTTCCCGACCCTTTGGCCTTCAATCCGTTGCGGTATAGGGCAAGTTGGCGGAGGGCTCCACTTTCAATGTGAGGCTGACCCTGATCGGATTGGACCGCGGCTCCGGTTTGGGATCGGCTTACTGTGCATGACACCATCAACGGCCGATGCAAAGCGGTCACGCCATGGAGCGAATGTAGGCATAGTTTACATAATTGACAAAGGAGACATGGGAGAATAACGTGTTATCGTTTCGATCAAGCCTGCGGGGGGTGACCATGCCCAAGACCCTTGAATTCATCGCCGATCATCTGCCACGCATCACCGCGGATGATGTCGTACGCCGCTTCTCCACCAGCGTCGAAATCCGGGATGCCCGGGCCTTTGCGGCCGAACTGCAGGAGTTCATGCATGAACGCGTCGAAGCAGTGGAGCTTCCGCCTTCCCTGGACCTGTCGCTGGCGGTGGAAACGACTGAGCAGACCCTGTCGCGCAAGGCGGCCGCGCTGCGCGCCGACACCCGTTGGCTGCCGGGCGAGACCGACATCCAGCGCGGTCGCGCCGCATTGCTGGAAGCTTTCGATCGGCCGCACAACCTGCCGCTGCCCGAATTTGCCCGGCTGGCAAACAAGTCGCGCCAGCAGGTCTACAAGGACATCGACGCACGCCGGTTGCTGGCACTGAACGTGGGACCTCGCGGCCAGAAGCTGCCCGACTGGCAACTCGATCCCGCGAAGCGACACTTGACGCAGACCGTGCTGCAAGGGGCGGCCGAGGTTGACAACTGGACGCTGTACCGCGCCCTGTCCGAACCACTCGAAGGCCTGGGCGGACGTTCGCCGGTCGAAGCCGTGACTGCCGATTCGGTAGACGAGGTGGCCAGGGCGGTATTCAATGCGCTCGGCATGCATTGAGTCGGGGCCGGCGTGAGCATCGTGTTACCGCCATTCCGAATCGCTGCAGGTACATTGCTCCAGCATTTGAGCCGCGTCGTCCATCGGGGCCAGCCGCTGTACTACGGGCGTGACGGCACCAACCGTTACGACGCGCCGGCCCGGGACTACGGCGTGCTCTACCTGGGCTGCGACCTGCCCACGGCATTGATGGAATCGGTATTCCACAAGCACCGGTGGGACAAGGACACGAAACGTTCGATCGCTCTGGCAGAGGTCCGGAACCGTCTGGTGCGTGCGGTCGGTGTGCTGGAGGATCTGAACTTCGCCGACCTCACGGCCGAAGGCGTGATGGCCGGCTACTTCGGCTTGAATCTGGAGCAGTTGGCCGGTCGTGGCTACACGCACACGCAGCAGGTGTCTGGCCAGGTGCATGCGATGCTGGGGAGCGATGATGTGCCGTTGTTCGACGGCGTCCTTTATCCGTCGCGCAACAACTACCCTGCCACGAGCATCGCTCTGTTCGAACGCGCCAAGGAGAAGGTCAAGGTATTCGAGGACATCGACTTGGTTGACCACGTCGACTGGCCGCGTTTCGTAGCAAAGTACCGCATCGGCGTGGAGCCTGATCCTGGCCCGGTTGACCTGCCGTGAGCCAAGTCTGGAAAGGTCCCCTCGTGGAGATGCAAGAAGATGAGTCGGGCGTGACTGCCTTCCTGAGGTCGCTGGAGGCGGATATCCGGACGGGCCAGCGCGTCCGGTTCCTGCCGGACGCCCTTGTCTGTGCCATGCTGGCAAATGCTGGCCATGGGGTGAGCCTTGATGGGGACATCGAAGGCAGCGTAGCGCTCTGATACTGTTGGACGTGGTGCCAGCAGGACTGGAGCAGGCGCGGGGAACCGGATCACGCGTGTAGCAGGTAACGCCCATGAACACGAAAACCCGTCCAGGTAATGCAGAGCGCCTCGGCCGCTGGCTGGGCGGGTTGTGGCGTGGATCCATGCGCAGTGAGCGAGGTGTGGCCGGTTGGCTGGTTGCGCGAGGCATGCCAGCAGGTGGCGCCATGGTGCTGCTTTGGACAGCCAAGCTGGCTGTGCTTGGGTTGCTGCTGTACGTCGCATTCTGGCTGGCAATGCTGCTGGTGTTTGCCGTGGTGGCTGCTTGGGTGGCGCGCAACCTTGGTCCGGATGAAACGCCAGAGCCCGAGTGGAGGAATGGACCCGCCGGTTTCGGGCTGTACACGTATGATGGTTATCGCATAGATCCGCACGTTTCCGATGACGACTGATCGTCACTCATCTCTTGGTAGCACCGCTCATCACCGTACCGGCTCCCCTCCCGCCAGCGGCTTTCGCATCTCCTGTAGCACCCGCAAGCCCCTGCAGGATGTTCCCGGCTCGAATGCCCGCCCAAGCTAGTGCCATCACCCAGAACGTGGGTAGCACAATAAACATCGCCGCCATCACGAAGTTGAGCAGCATGTCCCCAAAGGCGTTGTTGAGCCCGATCAGCGGGTTGAAGTTGGCGTGCGGGCGGTTCCAGCCGAAACCCGAGCCGTAGAGCGCGTCGAGGATCGTCGAGTCGATCCAGCGCGCGAGTTGGAACCAGAAGTCCACGAAGAACAGCGCGAACTGCACTACGCTCACGGTGACCACGGTCTTGAGGTCGTAGGTGCCGATCAGCAGCACCATCGGGATACAGATCACCAGCGCCATCTTGAGCAGGGCCAACACCATGGGCAGGGCCTGGCGCACCACGTCCATCGCCGGGAAGTAGCCCAGGGACCCGATGGTCAGGCCGACGTCGCCGGCGGCGCGAGTGACGACGTTGGACAGGGTCATGTCGACCTGCCCGCCGTAGTCCGAATAGATCGCGCCACGGTTGAGCTTTTGCTGGCGAGGCGATGCGATCGCACGGATCACCGAGTCATTCACCTCGGCCTGGCTCAGGAAGCCCGCCCAGCCGGCCAGCCGGGTCAGCAGGCCCGGATCGACCTGGGCGAGCAGCCGTGCGCGTAGCCCCTGGCCGCCATCGGCCCACCACTGCAGGCAGGTCGGGTAGCCGCCTCCGCCGGGCACCTCGGCCAGCCCGGCATCACGGGTGGCATCGTAGGGCCAGGCGTCGCGTGGCGTCCTGGAGCGGTAGCTGTCGTAGAAGCCGGCGGTGCCGACGAAGTAGTTCGAGCCGATCCAGGTCACGTCGTGCAGTTGCTCTTCGGTCAGGTTCGGCCGGGTCATGAACAGCCTGGCACGCGCCGGCCCGTAGCAGTCGCGGGTGAAGTCGCTGACCTCCTGGGCCAGCACGGGGTCGTCGATGCGGGTGGGGTCGATGTCCATGCGGATCTGCCGCAGGTCCGTGCCGCACGGGATCGCCGCCACCGAGGCGCCGGTGATCGCGCGCGAGAGCGCGTGCATCGCGAACCACCACACCGGCACCTTGGCCGACTGGTTGTTGATCATGCTGAAGGACTGCGACCAGCCCGTGTCGGTCGGCTCCGGCACATTCACCTGGCACTGCGCCGAGCGCGAGCGGTCGTAGCGGATCGTGTTGAAGTCGACGTCGATGAATGGAATGCCGGCGAACATGATGACCACGATGGCGACGAACACGCGGTTCTCGATGCGGGCCGAGGACAGCACACCCTTGTTGCCTTCGTCCGCGCCTTCCGCGCGGGCCCTCAGCCACTCCTGGATCACGATGGCGAGGAACGGGATGGCGAACACGCCACTGGCGACCAGCACCGCCCAGATGCCGTTGTGGACGATCCACGAGACCAGCGTCAGGTAGTACTCCAGGTAATCGGTCGTGAGGAGCGTCATCGCGAACCCCGCATCACGCCGCCTGCATCAGCAGGCTTGCTTCCAGCGCGACCACGGCAACGACGGCCGCGATCTCCACGCGCAGCAATCGTTGCCCGGCGACCCCGTCCGGCTCCCGCGCGCGCAGGCGCCGGCGCATCCATAGCCAGCCCCACACGGTCACGCCGTACAGCAGCAGCCGCCAAGCCAGGAAAACGCCGGCGTGCGCGTCCATCCAGCGCTGCCAGCCGTCGATGCCGCCGGCGATCCTGATGCCGACCACATTGACGGCGATGGCCGCGACCAGCAGCAGCACCGTCCAGAGCAGTACCAGGCCGGCGCGCCGGTTGAACAGCCAGGGCAGGCGCCACCAGTCGGCACTCACGGGTTGCTCCCGCCGGACGGCGGTCGATGCAGCTCGTCGAGCCGGTTGCGCACCGGGTCGCCCTCGAAGACACCGCGCGAACCGGCCGCGCGCATGCCGTGGCGCTGGATGATCGCCATCGGCGAGTTGTTCGCCAACTCGCGCCGCAGCTCCAGCTCCGTCTTGAGGTTGTGGATCTCGCGGTCGAGGATGTCGCTCTCGTGGCTGACCGCCTTCTGGGCCAGCTCGTTGGCGGCCACGTTGGGCTCCTTGCGGCCGGTCAGCAACGTGCGCTGCAGCAGCAGCGCCTTCTCCAGCACGCTGGCCAGCGCCACCTCCGAGACCAGGCGCCGCGCCAGGATGTCCTGATCGGGCTCGTCGCGCAGCGCCTCGATCACGCCGCGCGTGACCGGCAGCGAGGCGCTGCCGGCGGCCTGCAGGTTGTCGAAGCCGGTGGGGCGGCTGCCGGCCACCAGTTCCTGCAGGACCTCCAGCTTGCTCTCGTACTCCTCCTGGATCAGCGGGGTCAGGCCCACGCCCGGCGTGGTCACGGTCTTGGTGCAGGCATCGCAGGTGCGCTGCTCCTGTTCACCCAGCACGCGCACCGCCCAGGCTGCGGCTTCATCGGGTGAGCTCCAGGTCAGGCAGGCCAGGTTGCCGCCGCAGCTGGCTTGGGGGATGGAACTGGTCTCGGTGACGCTGCGGCCGTTGATCAGGTTGTAGCCGGCGCGGGTGACGTCGCCCACCACGCGCACCGGGGGCTGGCCGGCGCCGCCGGCGTTGTCGCCACCGACCCAGGGCACGCCGTTGTTGCCGCGGTTTGCCTCGGCCTCGTCGATCGCCGACACGGCATCGTTGCTGGCAACAGACTGCTTCAGCGCCATGCCCTCGGCGAGCTGGTCCCAGCCGAGTTGGCCGCCGGCCATGTCGGCCATGCGGTTGGCGATCGCACGGCAGGTCAGCTTGCTGCGGTCGAAGTCGAGCCTGGCCTGCAGCACGCCGTTGGTGAGCAGGTTGTAGAGCCCCGGATCGGCACGCTGAATGATCAGCGCTGGCAGCGATGCCACCGCCGCGGTGGCGTTCTCAATCACCGACGACATGATGGCCTGGAAGCCGTTGGTGATGCCGTTCAACTGGTTCTGCAGCGTCGTCGTGATGCTCATGTCGCCGCAGATCAGGTTGCTGTTCCAGCCCACGCCGACGCCGATGGAGTGCATGTGGGCCGCACCGCTCATCGACACCGCGCGGCCGCCGCCGATGCTGTAGAGCACGTCGTCGCCGATGACGCTGCCCTGGTGCTGCACGCCGTGCTCATTGACGCTGGTCTGGGCGCTGGCGTCGGAAGAGGTCAGCGCTGCGCTAGCCGCGACTGCAGCGAGCAGCGTCACCGAACTCACACGACGAAGGAAGGGGGAGGGGGGCGTCATCGCGTCGGGCCTCATTCGAAATCCACGCTGCCGAGGAACACCTGTCCCCGCCTTCGGCAGCAACTGTAGGGCCGCCACAGCGCCCAGGCGTAGTCGCCCCGCTGGGCCTGCACGCGAGAGCGGTTGTGCGGGAACACCGTGCAACTGCTGGACAGCGTGGGTGTCAGCTCCTGCCACTTGCCCGACGAGGCATCGGTTTCCATCAGCGCGCCGGCAGGCCAGTAGCCGTCGCGCGCACTGGCGAGCAGCGGCTGATAGACATGGATCTGGCCGCGACGGGTCACGATGTCGCCCGCGCGCTGCGCCACCACGGCGCCGCTCTTGTAGTCGTCCACCTGGTGCATGAAGCCGCCGCGTGGATAGACGTTGCCCCACAGGTTCAGGGCCGTGCGCGTGCCGATCTCGCGCAGGCCGGGGATCAGCGCCTCCGGGTACAGCGATTCGGGGACGTTGTAGCGCCAGGCCACCGTGTCGAGTGTGCTCAGCAGGTAGGGCATGAACGCCGTGCCGGCCCCCGCGCAGGTGTAGCCGGATGCGCTGGCGAACTGGCCGAACACATAGCCACCCGGGTGGCCGATCACGTCTGCGTTCTTGAACTTCGCCAGGTTGTTCTCGTGGGCCTCGTTGGTGGTACCGTCGCCGCCGGCCCGGGCGGTCGGGTTGGGCAGGCTCATCGCACGCACTTCGATCCAGGGGTTCTCGCCGGTGTTGGAGTAGCTCGAGACGACGGCATCCGGGACGTAGTGGCGCACCTTGACCGAGGTCCGTACCGTGCAGCCTGTCCAGGTGCAGTAGAGCCAGTAGCAGATGCCGGTGACGCGGTACTCGAGGCAGTCCGGAGACAGGGTTGAGGCCACGATGGTCGCGGTGTTGAGGGCGAAGGACGACGCGGAACTGCCCAGCAGCACCGAGGCGATGGCGAGGCGCAGGCGCCGGGACGCAGTGCGCAGCCGGTGCTTCATGGCTGCTCCCGCCTGTGCTGTTCGACGCGGGCGACGGCGCGCGCTACGTTGGCCTCGCCGTAGACCACGTAACGGCGATCCACCACGACGGCGGGGACCTTGATGATGCCCAGGCTCCAGGCGTCGGTGACGCCCTGGTAGGCCGCAGCGATCCGGCGCTGCAGGTCGGTTCCGCCCTGCCTGACGCGTTGCCGGACGATCCCGGCCGCCTTGTCGGCGTCGGGTGGCAGGCCGGCGGCCAGTTCGGCTTCGAGCTGCGCGACGCCGTCGAGCAGGATGTGCCGGTCCGCAGGACCGGTGACGGGATGGGCGCGATCGGTGATGACCCAAACCTCGGTTGCCCTCGCAATCGAATCCGTCGCAGCCAGGGGCGAGACGCCGAGGAGCACCATGGCAAGGGCAAGCGCTCCGAACGGCCTGGAGCGTTGGAATACTGGGCAAGGCATGTGGCGCGGTCCGCAAAATGAACTTGGGCGTCAGTCGAACCCAAACCGGCCAGGGGGATAAGCAACAAAAGGATTTTGCCGCGATCCGCATTCCAGACGCCAAGAGCCCCGTTGCAGGCCATGTGAGGCCCGCAACGGGAGATGGCGAGGTTGGCGTCCCGCTACAGCAAGCCGGCCTCCGCGAACGAGTACGGCTCGCTCTTGCCGATGATGAAGTGGTCCAACACCCGGATGTCGATGAGTTCCAGCGCCGCCTTGAGGCGCGAGGTGATCGCGCGGTCGGCCATGCTGGGCTCGATGCAGCCGGAGGGATGCTGGTGGGCCAGGATGACGGCCGCGGCATTGGCTGCCAGGGCGCGCTGCACGACCACCCGGGGGTACACCGCGGTCTGGTCGATCGTGCCGTGGAACAGCGGTTCGTAGGACAGCACCCGGTGGCGCGTATCGAGGAAGATGACGGCGAAGACCTCGTTGGGTTCTCCCGTCAGCTTCAGGCGAAGATAGTCGCGCACCTCGGCTGGGCTGCCGAGCACGGCACTCTCGCCGAAGATGCGACGCTCCAGCAGTGCGATGGCCTGGCGGATGATCCAGTCGTCGCCTTGCCTGGTGGGATGGATGATCGACTCGATGCACGAGTCTTCGACGGCATGAACAGTGCGCATGGCAACCTCCAATGGATGAAATCGGAGGCGCCGCTCCCCGGGGGAGGACGAATCCTCCGAGGGATGGCAACAGGGATAACAACAGGGATGAAAAGCAGGCATCCGCCACCGGCAAGGTGGCTGTTCGCGGCAAGGGATGCGGTGCGAACGGGTGGGATCAACACGGCCGGGGCCGCGCCGTAGCCTTGAAGATCGTGGCTACCTGGGCATGTCGCCGCATGCTGCGGCAGGCATTCCGGTGGATTCGGGCTCGGTGGTGCCTTCGGCTTCGCCGGAGGCGATCAGGTCCTGTGGTGGCAGGGTCGATGCGGACGGTGTGATGCCGCGCGCCCGGTCGATCTGTTCAGCCACCATCAAGGCCGCCTCCAGTTCGCCGATGCCGTGTCGGCGCATGAGTTGGTAGCGCTCCGCCTTCTCCTCGGGCTCCGTCTGCGCGAGCGCCAGGTACAGGCTCGGCGGCACGGCGCGGAACAGCACCTCCATCGACTTCGAAAGGATCACGCCCTCGCTGAACTTGCCCGCCTCCTTGCGGGCCGACAGCATCAGCGCCTTCTGTGCCGGCGACAGCTCACGAAAACGCGCGATCTTCTCCACCTCGTCGGGCGGCATCGACAGGCAGATCCACCACTCGATCATGTTGAGCATGGGCTCGGCGGCCTTGGGCAGGTCGTCGATGTTCTGCGTCGCCAGCCAGTACCACGCACCGAGCTTGCGCCACATCTTGGTGATCTTGACCACGTAGGGCGCGAGCAGCGGGTTCCTGGTGATGATGTGGCCCTCGTCGGTGACGTTGATGATCGGCCGCCCCAGGAACTGGTCGCGCTCGGCGATGTTGTTGACGGTGTTGATCAGCGAGATGTAGGCGATCGAGAGCTGGGCGTTGTAACCTTCGCGCGCGAAGGTCGCCAGGTCCACGATGGTGATGTCGGCCTCGGGCCAGGGCGTGCCGGGCCGGTCGAACATCTCGCCGTCGGCACCCTGGCAGAACATCTCCATCGCGTCGGCCATCTCCAGCAGCCGTCCGCGCCTGGCTTCCGGCAGGTTCGGATCATGCCCGCGCTCGCGCAGCGCATCGCGCACGTCACGGGTCAGCACCGTGCGCTTCTGGCCCCCTTCGCCATGGCAGCGCTGTGCGGCCTCGAGGATGCACTGGCGGATCAGGCTGCGGTCGGCGCGCGTCATGCGCGCTTCCTCCTTGTCCTCGCCGCCGGTGATCATCAGCCGAGCGGTGATCTCGAGCTCGCCCAGCACGTCGCGCTGATCGTCGCCCCCGGTCGCGCCGGCCTCGGCGAGGTCCTCGTCGAGCGCGTCGGCATCCAGCGTCTGCACCTGGCTCGGCGTATCGACCAGGCGCCAGGCATCGGCGAACGGCGCCAGGCTGACGCCCGCACCCGGGGCGAGCCGCACGCGGTGAACGGACAGGCCCAGCCGCCCGGCGAAGTCGCCGAACAGGCCGAAGCTGTTGCCGGCCTCGACGATGAACAGGCGCGGCCGATAGATCGCCGTGACCTGGTTGAGGATGTTGTTGAGCGTGGCCGACTTGCCCGATCCGGTCGGGCCGAACAGGAACAGGTGGGCATTCATCTGCCGGTCGAGCCGGTTCAGCGGGTCGAACGTGATCGTGCCGCCGCCTCGATTGAAGAAGGTGATGCCGGGGTGGCCCGTGCCCTGGCTGCGGCCCCATACCGGCGCGAGGTTCGCCGCGTGCTGCGCGAACATGAGCTGGGTGTACCACTGGCGCCTGTCCGCGGCCGGGTCGAACACGCAGGGCATCCAGCGCAGGTAGGTGTTCAGTGGCGCCACCTCGTCTTCCTCGCGCACCGGCTGCAGGCCGGCGTTGAGCAGGACATTGGCGAGCTGCAGGCCGCGGGCATCCAGCTGCGCCCGATCGCGCCCGCGCAGGTAGAAGGCCAGCGCCCCGCGGTAGAGCTTGTGCGCGCTGCCGATCAGGCCGCGCGCCTGCTGCACGTCCTGGCGGGCCTGCTCCGAGGCCAGCGTCTCGCCGACGGCCTTGCGCGCCAGGTGGTTGAGGTGGGCCTCCAGCACGTCCTGCGGGGTTGCCACCAGCGTCAGGCACATCACCGTGTCCTCTGGCAGCTGGTCGAACAGCGCGTTCATCGCATCGCCGCCCTTGCGGGTCTCGCCGGTCAGGTGCCCGGTGGTGGGCGGCGTGCGCAGGCGGTCCACGACGATGACCCGGTGCGGCATACCGTCGAAGAACCACAGGCCGCCTGCCACGTCCGAGCACGGCTGGCCGAAGAACAGGCGCTGGGCGAAGTCGGTGCCGCTGGCCAGCTCGATCTCGCCCTCGTCCAGCTCCTCGGGGTAGCGCGTCAGCGCGTAGAAGCGCTCGCGATCCTCGGGTGCCGTTCCAAGCATGCTCGGATCGGGGTTGAACCAGCGCAGCAGCCAGTCGTGGATGTCCGCCGCGCCCATGTGCCTGGCCTTCACCCCAGCGTTCGCCAGACCGCCGACGAGGCGATCGCAGATCGTCGTCAATGCCTGCTCGGGCGAGTGTCCGTGCCGCATCGATGCGGCGTCCGGGGTGCGCCGGTAGACCACCATGCGCATGCGCCGGGTCTGCCCGCGCCAGGGGAGGCGCGTCACCGTGGTGTCTTCGAACAGGCCGCCCGGTTTGGCGATTGCGCGCAGGTGGTGGGACATCGAGCGCAGGTAGAAGTCGCTGAACGCGCTGCCCTGCGCGCGAGGATGCAGGTAGCTCGCCAGTGCGCGCAGGTAGTGGTCCCAGTCGGCTTCGTCCTGCGCGTAGAGCTGCACGACCCAGGGGTTCTCGTCCAGTTCATCGAAGGAGTCCTGCAGCGCATTCTCCAGTGCATCGCGCGCCTGCCACAGCCAGGCCAGCTCGCGCCCCTCGGTGCCAATCGGCAGCAGCTCAAAGAACGCCGCCACCGACTGGCCGTCCTCGAGCAGCATGCATTTCGAGCCGGGCAGGTACTCGACCCAGGGCAAGAGGTCTGCGAAGGAGGGGGCGACGTCGTAGAGTGCCTGGGCGTCTGCTTTGGTGGGCGGTCTGCGGTCGATGGTGCTGCCCGGTTCCGGAATACCGTGCGCGGCCAGCGCCGAGACATGGCGCTGCCATGCGTCGTCAGGCGAGGGGGCAGGACACGGCTGTGCCACGATTGGCCGCAGTTTCTGCCAGTTCAGACCGATGCGCATCGGACTTCCCCGCGGAGCTTATCAGGATCAACATTCGCTCGGAAGAGAATAGGCATGGCGTCGGGTTTCATGAATGCGGACCCCATACAGTCGATGAATCGCAAGTGTCCCGCCGCCGCAGCCTGCGCCCTATCGCCAAGCCGATTTGCGGCCTACCCGTATTGACGCTATGCCATCCCGGCGCTTGGCTGGATCCCATGTTTCGACAGGACCGGCCACATAGCCGGTCCGAACATCCTGGGCCGAATGCTGAATGAACTCGATGTGCCGTGGAGTGTGGGCATCGACACCGACACCGACACCGCAGTCAAACTGCTGTACGGCAGCCAGCAATACGAACTGATGCTTCAGCTAGCAGGTGCATAGTATCTGAGCCGTTTTTAGGCACGCGCGGTGTTTGCGCTGTGACGTGGGCACGTGGCTCAGAAACGCCTTTGACATTGCAGTCGTTATAGTGAAATAATGAGAATCATTAGCATATATGAGCCAGCCATTCCGGGCACGGATAGCCAGCCTGTTAATCCACTTGCTTGCACCAGCCCGCCATGCCCGCCGCCGCCGCGCTCGATCAAGTCGCCGATCTTTATAAATCACATCACGGTTGGCTGCATGCCTGGCTGCGGCGCAAGCTCGGTTGTACCGAGCAGGCAGCCGATCTCGCCCAGGACACTTTCGTTCGCCTTCTGCGCGAGCGCGACACTCCCGACCTCAGCCGTCCCCGTGCCCTGCTCACCCACATCGCCAAGGGACTGATGGTGGACCAATGGCGCCGTCAGGAGGTCGAGCGCGCCTACCTCGACGCCATTGCAAGCATGCCCGAGCCGCTAGCCCCCTCGCCAGAGACACGGTTGCTGGTGCTTGAGGCGCTCTACCGCGTCGAGGCCATGCTGCGGAACATGCCGGCGCGAACTCGGGAGATCTTCCTGCTTTCGCAACTCGACGGGCTGACCTATGCGCAGATCGCCTGCCAACTGGGCACATCACTCGTCACCGTCAAGCGTCACATGCGCGCGGGTTTCATAGCGTGCATGGCAGCACTGTGAGACGCGCGTCAGAATGCCACGCACCGTAGCGCGCCTGCCCCCTGAGGCCATTGACCCGATCTTGCAGGGCGAAGCCGCCGACTGGCTGGTGCGCTTTCAGTCCGGAGATGACTCTGCATCTACGCGCTGCGCCTTCGCTCGCTGGCTTGCCCGCAGTCCCGCCCATGCCGCCGCTTGGCAACGCGCCGAGGCGGTCCTCGGTACCTTCCGGCAGGTGCCGGTCGAGATCGGTCGACAGACGCTCGACGGACTTGCACGGCCGGGACGTCGGCGGGTACTGCATGCGATGGGCATGCTGGTTGTCGGTACGCCTGCCGTAGTGCTCGCGTGGCGACATCGACCCTGGGAAGGGTGGCACGCTGATCTGCGCACCGCTACGGGCGAGCAAAAGACCCTCGAGCTTGCCGATGGCACCCACCTGGTGTTGAACACCAACACGGCAGTCGACGTCGTCTACACGCCAGAGCGGCGCATGCTGCACCTGATCCAGGGCGAGATACTCGTAACCACGGGCAAGGATGACTCGAGGGGGCGGCCGTTCGTCGTCGAATCCGCGGCGGGCACGGCACGTCCGCTTGGGACGCGCTTTTCGCTGCGGCATACGTCCAGCGAGACGCGCGTCGGTGTGTTCGCGGGGGCAGTACGGATCACCACTCGTAGCGGTCTTCATCACGATGTTCAGGCCGGCAGGCAGGTCGCGTTTCAGGCAGGACATATCAGCCCCGATGAGGTGCAGGACGCTGACGCCGCACTGTGGGCCGACGGCATGTTCCTGGCTCGCGATATCTCTCTTGCGGATCTTGTCGCCGAACTTGCCCGCTACCGACCCGGGGTCCTGCGCTGTCATCCGGCCGTCGCCGCGATGCGTGTGTCGGGCGCCTTTCCGCTGCGCGACACCGACGCCGCGCTGGACCTGCTGCTCAGGACACGACCGCTCGCGCTGCGCAGCGTCACCCGCTACTGGGTCAGCGTCGAACCGCTGCCGACGTAAGCCTTACGGCGTCGTGCCAGCGCAGTTGTCCGACACGATCGGCCAGACTTGTAGCAGCGACTGATACCTTTTCTCGTTTCGTTCGGTGTACCGGATAAGAGCGCGATTCTAGCGCGCCCGCCGGCTCAACGATCGATTCGAGGAATCAGACATGTCCCAACCGCTGCACCGCAACATCGCCACCGGCCGCACTTCGGCCCGGCCGCATGCCCTTGCACTCTACCTTCATCTGGCCATCGCAGGCATCGCGCTCGCCGGCCCGCTTGCTATCACCTCTGCACTGGCCGTCGAGACCGCGGGCATGGCGGCTGGGCACTACTCGATCCCGCCCGGCCCGCTCGGCGATGTACTCGCCCGATTCGCAGCCACGTCGGGCATTCGCTTGTCCTTCGACCCGGCACTGGTTGCCGGCCAACGCAGCAGTGGTCTGCAGGGTCGCCATACGACGCGGGATGGCCTTGAGAGAATCCTGGAGAACAGCGGCTTCGAGCTGGTCGATGTGGGTAACGGGGCCTACACGCTGCGCAAACAAGCTCAAGCGGCATGGCTCGACGCGGCACAACTTGCGCCGGTCATGGTCCATGGCAGCCTGGGCGGCGACCCGCTGGAGGAGCGCATGAGTCTGTCCGCGGCAAAGATCATCGTCGGCCAGGAGGAAATCGAGCGGTTCGGCGACGCCAGCATGGGTGAGGTGATCCGTCGCATGCCCAGCGTGAGCTTCGGTGGTCCTCCGGGCGAGAACAACGATGCACGCATCCGCGGGTTGGGAAAGGAATACACACAGATTCTGATCGACGGACAACCGGTGCCGGGCCGCGAGTTCGCAATCGATCAGATCCCCGCCCACATGGTCGAGCGAATCGAGATCATTCGTACCACCACCGCGAATATCGACAACCAGGGCATCGCCGGCACCGTCAACATCATCTTGAAGAAGCTGCCCGACGCTCGCGTCGCCAAGTGGTCCGCCGGTCTAGGCACGATGCCCGATGCGCCCGGCGACGGCCGCATGTGGAACCTTGGGGCGACCTATGGCAATGGCGATGATCGCTTTCGCTACCAGTTGGATGCCACAGGCCAGAATCGTTTTGGCGTGCGTACCAAGGATCGTCGTGATTTCGCCAATGGTCTCGGCGTGATGACCAACCGCGAAAACGATTTCGAAGTGCGCGAACATAGCGAAGGCGCCCTGTCGGCGCGCCTGAACTGGCAGCTCGATGCGCAGGACAGCGTGCGGCTCGATCCGCGTCTGACCTATTCAAGGGAAGACAAGCGCCGTGACCGGCTGAAGAAGGCAGATCTGAGCGACGCCGAGCGCATGGAACAGGTCAAAACGCGCGAATATTTCGGCCTCAACGGCCAGTGGCAGCGCACACTCGATGCGGACGCACGGTACACGCTTGGATTCAACCTCCAGCGCATCGATATCGATACCGATAAGCATGAGTTCAAGGGCAAGGCCGGCCAGCCGTTCTCGGCGCTTCCGAACTACGCGGGTGGCAACGACGACCGGATTCGTGAGGACGGCGTGAGTGTCCGAGCAACCACTCAACAGCGGGTGGCCGAGATTCACGCGCTGGATCTCGGCGTCGAACTCTTTGGCAACAGCTGGCAATCGGACAAGGTGAGCTGGAAGCAGCGCGACCGCAGCGATGCCGCTTCGAACCGCTTCAGCGTGAGAGAGCACAAGCTCGCGGCCTACGTGCAGGACGAGATACTGATCGGTGAGCGCCACGTCTTCACACCCGGCCTGCGCGCCGAGTACGTGCGGACCCGGGTACGCGCCAACGACGCTGCGTACGAATCGTCGTCGGACCTGCAGACGAGCCCCTCGCTGCACTGGTTGAGCAATCTTGATGACGTCACCAACTGGCGCGCCAGCGTGTCGCGCAGCATCCGACGCCCGAAATTCGACGACCTCGCGGCGCAAACCGAGTTGCGTGACGGTACGCTCGACAAACCCGACAAGGCGGGCAATCCGGGGCTCGCGCCGGAAAGCACCTGGGCGGTTGAATCCAGCCTGGAGCGCTATTTTGACGACCGCGCCGGCGTGGCGAGCGTCAATGTCTTTCACCGATATCTGCACGACCTGATCGAGAAGGAAATCGACGTCGACGGCGCAAGTGGTCGCTTCGTGGAACGTCCTGTCAACACCGCGCGTGCCCGCACTTGGGGCATCGAGTTCGACGGGTCTTACCGTTTTCGCTTCGACGGTGGTCATGGACTGACCCTGCGTGGCAACTACAGCAGACTGAAATCGGCCACGAAGGATGCGACGACCGGACGTTCCCGGCCAATCAACGATCAGCCGGATTACATCCTCAACGCCGGCATCGACTACGAATACCGCCCGTGGAAGATGCAACTGGGTACGCACTATAACCGCGTCGGTCGCCTGCAGAAAGCCGATCTCGCAGGTAGCAACCAGCGCCTGCAGCGCCAGCGCCCCTCGCAGTACCTCGACGCCTTCGTGCGCTTCGAACTGGCAAAGGACCTGCACCTGCGCATCAGCGGAACCAATCTGCTCGAAGCCGAAAAGATCCGGCCGCGCGTCACGACCCGGCCGGACGGATCGATCGCGCTCGTCGAGCAGGAAGACGAGTACTCCGCACGCGCGTTCTTCGTGCGGCTCGAGGGGCGCTTCTAATGCACAGCGCGCCTTCGTGACTATCGCCCTCAACCCAACCCTAACCCAGGAGCTCCCATGAAATCGTTTACCCCCACCATCGCGGCACTTGCCATCGCCATCGGCGCCACTCTGGCACCCGCGCATGCCCACGAAGACCTGCGCCTGAAAGCCGCCCTCGCAGAAAACCCCGATACCGTTGCCCGTCAGTACGAGGACGCCCAGGTCTATGCTCAACTCGGCAATCTCTGGAAGATGCTCGATGACGCCGCACTCGGCGCCAAGCTCTTCGAGCGTTCGAGCGCGGCGGCTTCCGCGGTTGATGATCCCTACGTGCAGGCCGTGCTGACGGGGCACCTGGCCAACGAGATCGGATCGGCCAGCGACTTCCCGCGTGCGCTCAAAGTGCTCGATAGCATCGAGGACGAGGAGGTTTGGGTCAAGACCGCATGGAAGCTCGTCGCAAAGCTCGCCAAGGCCAAGCACGCCGACGAGGCGGCCGCGCTGCTAAAACGTACCGAGGCGATCGCGCAGCAGATCGAAGACCACGAATTGCGCGCCGAGCTGCTTTCCGGTACAGGGGCCGCGTATCGCTACGTGGACCGCAAGCAGGGTGAGAACCTGGTATACGAGGCGTTTGGTATCGCGCAGATGCTGCCCGACCCCTATGACCGTGCAATCATGTTCAACGAGGTGGGCGCACACCTCATGGATATAGGTCATCGAGAACTGGCGATCGATGTCTTCGACCGCGTCGCCCGCCTCGTCGACACGCTCGACGACCCGCTGCAGCAGGCCAAGGCGCTGGCTATGCTGGGTGGCGAACAGGCAGAGAAGAACGAGCGCGACCGTGCAGCCGTCGCCCTTGAGAAGGGCCGGCGCATCGCCGAAACCCTTCCCGACGGAGAGGACAAGTTCCACGTGCTGAGCGAGATTGCACGCAACTTCGGCCAGAGTCACCGCTTCGACACGGGCATTGCGACCGCGGACGGCATCAGCGACCCCTATCACCGTGCCGAGGGCTACATTCGCATCGCGAAGAACATGTACCGCGTCGGCGACAAGCAGCAGGCCATGGAGCTTCTAGCGCGCACCGAGGCGCTGGTGCCGACCATCGAAGACCCGTATCGCCGTGCCATCGTCCTGCGCAAGCTCGCTTCCGAGCAGATCACGGCCGGTGCCTACGATCACGCCAGAGCACTGGTAGGACAGGCGCTGGAGACGATCTCGGTGCGCAGCTGAGGCGGGCTCTATGAAAGGCAGTGCCTTGCGCCTCGTGTATCGAATCCACGCCTGGATGGGCGTGGGCTTCGGTCTCGTTGTGCTGGCGCTGTGCCTAACCGGCAGCGTTGCCGTGCTGCGTGCCGACATCGTCGGTTGGGTGGGTAGTCCATTGCCGCCCGTGAGCAACGCTTGCCGGCTCGCGCCCGATCAGGCGCTGGCGCGCATGTCGAACGGACTCGACGGGGACGCCCCTGTCCGGCGTCTGAGTTTGCCCGCGCTGACGGGCGGCTACTACGAGCTGCGCCTTGCCGACGGGCGCCGCACCGCGCTCGACTATTGCGGCAATGGGGTGGCGCCCGACCGCGCCGAGGCCGGCACCTTTCTGGTAAACCTCCACTCCCGGCTCTTTCTCGGCAAATCGGGGCGTTGGGTTGTCGGTGGATTCGGCGTGGCGATGCTGGTCTCGACGCTCACCGGCGTACTGCTACACCGCAAACTTGTGAGCCAACTCTTCACGCTGCGCCGCGGACGCGGCGCGCGGCTGTGGCTGTCCGATGCGCATAAGCTGATCGGCGTCTGGCTTTTGCCCTTTCATCTGCTGATCGCGCTGACCGGCGCGTGGCTGGGTCTTTATGCAGTGCTGGGCGGCGCGGGTCTGGATCGTCAGGCGTCCGCGCCGCGTGCCGCCGCCTTCGTCGTCCCGCCCTCGGTCGAAGCCATGCTCGCGCAGGCGCACGCCGTCATGCCCGGCATTGTGCCTGTATTCATCGATTTCTTTCCCGAGCGCGGCCACGTCAGCGTGCGCGGTAACCTTCCCGGTCACCTAGTGCAGCGCCACCGCGCCGAAGTGTTGTTCGACGGCTCGGGGGACGTCCTCGCAACGCGCGATCCACGCATGGAATCCGGTCTGACGCGCATCCATGGCATGATGATGCCGTTGCATCTGGGGGACTGGGCCGGCAACGCGGTGCGCTGGCTCTACGTGTTTCTCGGGCTTGGCAGCACCTGGCTGGTGTGGCTCGGCTTACGCCTGTGGGTCGACCGGCGCGAGCGCAGCGACGGAATTCTATACAAGCGTGGGCGTAGCGCGATGCTTGGACTCCGGACGGCCGCATTCGGATTGGTCGGGGGCGTCTCGATACCTTTGCTCGCTGGTATGGTAAAGCCCGGTGCGATGAACCTTGACGGTCAGTCGTTCTTGCTGACCCTGGCCATGACAGCCGTCCTCGTTGGTCCATTGTTGCTGAGTCACTGGCGCCGCCGGGACGCAAGTTCGGTCGATCAGCTGCCGCAGATGAGCAAGCGGGGCGAACGGGCTGAGCCGGATCGGGACGGTTGCTGATGTGAGTCGAGGCCGGCTCATCTCCTGCGTCTTGATGAGATCGAGCGCAGCCGAGGAGGTGACTTCTTTCAAGCAGTAGCTGATCGTCCCGTCGACGTCCTGGTTGGGCTGCTCACGCAGAATGACCCTGAGCCGCAGTTTGAACGTCAGATCCACAGCCTTCCAGCCCTTCGGACGTGATGAACCTTATCAACCGGGGCTACTTGAAAGATCTGGGTATCCGGACCGTCGGCGCAGGCTGGCCTGTGGGTATTGCGGGCGGTCATGGCTCAGCCGCACAAACCGGGGCCGATCGTTCATGCTGAACAATGAAGAATGGAAGGGATGTGATTGTGGACGAAAACGGACCGAAAAATCTGCTACGACCGGGAGTATCTGAGGTCATGGAGCGGACGTCGGAGCAACTCTGCGCGTTGAAGGTCAGCCTGGACCGATACGCGAGGCAATGGATGGGGCAGGCTTTCCTGGACGACTGGATGGATTGGCCGAAGGGAAACACCTGCGCACACGATGGCCATACTTTCCTGTGGCTGGTCCTTCCGTTCATGAACTGGGAGCGAGACGAGCCCAACGATTACTACCGTGCCTATGTGAATCCCCGGCACGTGCTCGGCGCCAGTGTCGAGGGGTACCCCGAGGATGTCCCTGAGGACGAGGTGGTGGGACGCATTGCAGGTTATGCCACCCACTTCGGCTCCCGGAACAACGCCTGCTATATCCGTTATCCGACGCTGGGCCTGTATTGGGCGCACGAAGGAAAACACCGCGTCGCCTTCATGTGTGCGCACGAGCAACCCGCCATCGCGGCATGGGTTCGGGATGCCAGCTATCCGCAGCCGGAGCGAATCGTCGTGATTGCTCCGACCGATGAACGCGATGAATGGGTGGCATTGCTGGATGGGCGGTATCTGCAGGTACTGCGGCGGCCCAGGGTGACCGCGCAGATCCTGAACGCGTATGGTGTGAAGACGGTGCGATGGAAGGAGGTAACTGGTCTTCCGGACGAGCAGCGGGTCCGCCAAGCCATCTACGCATGCAGACTCCATCGGGCGCCGAACTCCATGGCGGAATGGGATCGGACATTGGACTTGGAAGACGTGCGGCAACAACAGCAGAATGAAACGGCCTGTGTCGAGAGAACGATCCACGAACTGGCACCGCTGCGTCTTGTATGGCGGCGCTACTTCGCTGCCGTGGCCGTCTGTCTGGCTGCAGGGCTGGTGCTGAGTGCGATCGATGTCGATTGGGTAAAACAGATCGGCTGGATGCTGTTGGGTGGAGCCTCCGGATTGACGGTGGGCTTGACGTTGTTGCGCCTCCGCGGGCCACGATATGCCGCTCTGGACTCGATTCGTCAGTAGTCCTCCACGCGCTCACCGGGCATCGCATACTGCACCCGCTGGTAGAGCGGAAACACCGTGCTGTAGCCGGGCACGGGCACCGGATCGGTGCCCGCCAGGTGTGGAAGGACGTACATCACCAGGTCGGGGTTCGGCAGCCGGTGGAACTGGCGATGGATCTCGTTGGCGGCGCTGCGGGTGTAGGTCGTGGTCAGGTCGGTCGTCGCCCGCGCGTCGGCCTCGGTGAGCGGCCGGCGCAGGCTCTGGCGCGCATCGAGCAACTGGCGGCCGGCCTGACCGCTCGGGCCGCCCCCGGTCTCGTGCTGCCAGATGTCGAGCATGGTGCGCTCGCCACGCGGCAGCAGCTTCTCCGAATGGGTCGCGCAGCCGCCGAGGGCGATCGAGGCGATGACGGCAAGCAAGACCATCGGCCGGTCAATCCAGGTCGGGCGCATGCGCTTCTCCCATGTGGTGGTTCACACGACGCCCGTTGGCGTTGTAGTCGATGGCGATCGGCTGCTCCAGGTGCACGGCCACCCGGGCGCCGGGCTGCACGTAGACCGCCGCGAAGGCCTGCCCGTAGAGCTTGTTCACCCAGTCGGCCATGTCGCGCACGCCGCCGGCGAGGATGCGGCCCATGGCCTCATTGCCGCTGATGCCGACCGTGCCCAGCGAACCGTTGCTGTTGGAGACCACGGCCACGCTGCCGTTGTCGGACTGGATGAGCGAGGCCGCGCCCGCGCCGGCCGCGGTGATCAGGGCCTGCGAGCCGAGATACTGCTGGGCATTGCTGCGCCGTTCGCCCGAGACGCAGGGAATGCCGTAGGGGTCGCTGATCCACCCCAGGCCGTCCTGCAGGCTGGTGCTGTGCTGGCTGCGGCGGCCGTCGTCCTCGGGCACCGTGCGGATGGTGCCGTCGTGGAACACGAAGGTGATGGAGCGGATCTGCCCGCGCACGCACGAGAGCGTCCAGTCGCCCGAGGCCGTGCCGCTGACGACGGCGCCGGCCACGTCGGGGATCTCGATGCCGTTGGCGGTGAGATTGTCGGCACCGATCAGCACCTTGAAGGGATACGGGTCGTTGACCGTCCCGTCGATGGGGACGCGGCCGATCAGCGCGGTCATCGCGACCGAGCCCATCAGCGTGGCGTTCGCAGGCACGGTATAGACGGCCTCGGTCGTGCTTCCCGCCGCCCGTGCAGCCTTGTCGCCAGCGGCGACGGCGGCCGTCGGCGGCGCCGATTCGGCCGGACCGAAGCTGCTGGGGAAGCTGGGCAGCAGCGTGCCGGAGGCGCCGCCCTTCGCGTCGTGCCGGGCATCGTCCGGTTCGATCCAGCGGATGTCGTCCTTGCCGAACCGCAGGCCATCGTCCTCGCCAAGGCCCAGGCCAATCGGCAGGTCGGAGGCATCGCCCTTGGCGGACAGGCCGTCCAGGCGCCGTTGCAGTTCCTGCATCAGTCCTTGTGTCTGCTGCCGGTCACTGGCGGCCTGGCTGCGTTCCTGCTCCAGGCGACGGCGTTCGCTGTCGAGGGCGCTCTGGATGCGCTGGTCGATCGCCCCCTCGCGGGCGCGCAGGCGCTCGTTCTCGGCCTTGTGTTGGCGGTTGTCGCCCAGCGCGGTCTGCAACTCGGCGCGCAGCTGCCTGACTTGCGCAACCAGCGTGGCGACGGTATCGCGCGCGGTGTCGCCCGCGATCCCCAGCGCCTTCATTTCCTCGGGCGTGAGCTGGCCAGCGGCGTCCGGCGCGCCCGGCGCGGCGTCACCGCCGGAGAACAGCTTGACCCCGACGAACACCAGCAGCAGCGCCATCGGGATCAGCAGCCACTTCAGGAGGGGGTTACTTGTCATGGGAGCCCCTCCCGGCCGCAGTGGCCGGCGGCAGGTTCATGCCGGCATCGATCCGACTCAGCGCCGGCAGCAGCGATTCGGCCAGGCCTCGGCCCCGGGTGATCAGGTAGACCACGGTGGTGTCGGTCGAATCGCCCGCCGGCCCCAGGTCAGGGTGTTGGAACGTCGCCGCCACGAAGTCGCCCTGCAGCGCCCGCGGATCAAGTTCGAGCCAGCGGGATGAGGTATTGGTCAGGCGCACTGCGGTCACCCACTGATCTTCCAGCCGCCACGCCGCCATGGCGCGGGCCCGGACTGGCATCGCGGGCAGCAGCGTGTCCAGGGCGAGGTCGCGTCGCAGGTTCGCGCGCCCGATGCCGGCGACGGGCTCGACCGTGCGCAGCGGCGCGTAGAGGTTCTGCGCCGCGTAGCGGGTCAGGATCACGGGCACCGGCGTCTGGCGGCGTGCGGCGGGCTGTGCCGTCTGCGTCGGGTCGCTCGCACCTGCGGCACGTCCGTGTCCGATGGCCGCATCCGCGGAGACGATGCGCACTGGCTCCAGCGGCGGCTCGCCGTCCCTTGCGTCCTCGGCGGCGATGTCCACCAGCATGATGGCGCCGGATTCCACGTCCTGCAGTTGCAGCCGCGTCGGTGCGATGGGGTCGCTCGCCCGCAGGTAGATCGCGCCGCCCGCGCTCTGCACGCGCAGGCGATCGCCCAGGCTCGCGGGGAGGCCGACGCGCACGTTGCGGTCGATGAAGACCACGCGTTCCTGGCCGACCACCAGCGGCAGGGCGAGCGGCAGGCGCTCCCAGCGCAGGATCTCGATGGCGTGGCCGGACGGCACCGGGCCGAGGCCCACCAGCAGGCCGGCCGCGACGGTGAGGACGAGACGTTTCATGGGTTGCCTCCACGCGGGAAACCAGCGCCCCCGCCGGGCGTGGCGGCCGGCGATTGCTCCAGCGGTGGTGCCTCGATGCGCTGCGGCGCGCCGGCATAGCAATCGAGCGCCAGGCCGAAGGGGTTGCGCTGGGGATCGACGTCCTGGCGGACCACCTTCAGCGGATAGCGCACCGTCGCACGCTTGACCTGTTCGCCACCGTGATACTCGTCGGTGCTCACGTCGAGCGTCACGATCCAGTCGCGGCTCGAAACCGTCGTCACCCGCGCGGTGGGGTTGTCGCCGTAACCGCGCCCCGGAATCTCGTAGATGCCGCGCACCCGCTGGCGCAGTTCGCCGCTGCGGCGACGATGCTCGTAGTCCTGGCGCAGGAAGACCTGGCAGGCGGGCGTGATGTAGGCCGACAGCGCGTGCAGGTTGCGCGCATAGTCCTCCTCGCCGTTCGTGGGCCAGCGCTGCACCTGTTGCCACACGTAGAACGCGAACGTATAGACGCTCTCGGGCGGCACGTCCCACCACTTGCGGGTGCTGCCCGAACGCAGGTCCGGCGGCACGTGGATGGTGAGCTGCTTGGGCGCACTCCACCAGCCGAAGCCGAGCAGCAGCGCCACCACGAACAGCGCGCCGGCGGCCAGACGCAAGGTGCGCACGTGCGCCTGCAGATGGAGGACTTCGTTCCTGAAGCGGCTCATGCGGCACCTCGTCCGCGAGTGCGCCGGGTGGTCCTGCGCGTCGTCCAATGGCCCGAGCGGGTGATGAGACGGTGTTCCCCAAGCCAGGACACGATCAGCGGATGCCTCAGCGCCAGGCGCCACTGCAGTTGCCGGTACAGCCAGGTGTCGGGCCGGCCGCGCTTCTGGCGGCGCAGGAAACCACCGCCGGCAAAGACACCCACCGCGACCCCGGCCACGACCACCGTGGGCACCATGGCGATGCTGTGCGTGGCCCAGGCCAGCGGCACGCCGACGACGAACCCCGCCACGGCAGACAACCCGGCGCAGATCCACAGTTCGTCGGCAGTCAGGCCCCGCACCACGACCGGCTGGCGGTTCAGCCGATGCGGCAGAAAGGTCACCAGCCCGTCGCGTGCGGTCTCGGTCGAAGCGGCCATCACCAGCCGGCCCTTACAACACGCCCGTGGCCTTGGTGAGCAGCCAGATGCCGACCACCAGCAGGATCGCACCCACGGCCACCGTCAGTCCGAACTGGCCCCAGGTGGCACGGCCGGTGTGGATCTCCGAATAGCGCGTGTAGGCGTGGTAGCACACCCCCACGAACATCGAGGCGACCACGAGCAGCGCAACCAGCAGCACGATGTCGTAGCCGTAGTTCTGCAGCGTCTGCATGATGCCGCTGCCCGTGCCACGCGAAGGGTCCTCGATGGTCGGCAGGCCCTGCGCCATGGCCGACAGCGGCAGGCCGAGCAATGTCAGCGGCGCGAGGATGGCGGAGGCGAAACGACGGGAAATCGGATGGTTCTTCATGGCGGTCGGGCCTTTCATGGTGGTCAGGACAGGAGGAAATAGGTCAGCACCAGGTACATCGCGACGAAGCGCACGACGACACCCAGGAACTGGCGTTGCGAGAGGTGTTGCTCGGCCCAGCCCGTGTAGGCGGTGCGCATGGCCCATACGCCCCACAGCAGCAGGACGGCGAACACGAGGCTGAGCACGACCGTGGCGACGACCGAGGGGGCGAAGCCGCCGTTGGCCTGGAAGGCGCTGATCTGGGCAGCGTTCATTGGGCCTCCTCGCCGTCGGAGGGGCGGATGGACTGGCGGTAGTCGCCGAGCAGTTCGACTGGATCGCGCGGTTGGGTGCGCTGGGGTGTCAGGTAGTGGTTGATGCCGGTGCGGATGCGCTCGATGTCCTGCTGCAGGCGGGCGTAGTCGAAGTGGTAGTGGGCGCGGTGTTGCGGCTCCGCGGTGGCGGCGTGGTTGGCCAGCCAGCCGGTCGATCAGATCGAGTTGGAGAACCAGGGTGGCAAGCTGTTCGCGTTCGATAGCCTCGCTGGCTAGCACAGGCGCCGGGCTTGCCAGAAGCAGGACGGATAGCAAGCTCGTCAAGTTGCGAAAGGTTAGTGCAGTCATGGAGATCCGGACATCACACCAGCATAAGAGGATATCGAAATGCTGAGCCGTGAGCGGATCGTGTGCCGTAAACAATGAGTACTGGCGATCTCCCGGATTTCCTCCAGTGCGCTGCGCTGTCAACGTGGCCGCTTCATCGACTGGCCGATGTGGCTTAGAACTACCTCGTTTGGTAAGATTGGCCACACTTGGCCAATCCCGATTTGCGGAATGCCACATCGAACAAGCTGCCCGATGACTGAAATAGAAAGCGAAATCCTTACGCTTGAGGAGGTTGCAGCCTATCTAAAGGCTGGGAAGAGGACGATCTACCGTCTTGCCCAAAAAGGCGATATCCCGGCCTTCAAGCTCGGCGGCACGTGGCGTTTCCGCCGCTCCGAACTGGATCAGTGGATTGCCGCAAGTATCAACAAGAAGCCGGAGGCGAAATGATTGTGTATGAAGCTCGCGCCGTACGCAGAGGTCAAATGGAAGGTCAACCAGCGTGCTGCGATGAATCATTGCTCGCAGGACAATGAGGCATAGACATGATCAAACAGGTTAATGACTCCGGTCAGATCTCACGACTGGTCCTGCGCGGCTACAAGTCGATTGCCGAATGTGATCTGGAACTGGGCCGCCTCAACGTATTGATTGGTGCCAACGGTGCGGGAAAATCCAATTTCATCGGTTTCTTCCGCCTGATCAACCGCATTCTGGATCAACAGTTGCAGACCGCTGTTGGTCTGGCGGGGGGGCCGGATGCCCTGCTGCACTTTGGCCGCAAGAAGACCGAAGAGCTGCGGGCAGAGCTGTACTTCGGCAACAATGGCTATCGCTTCACGCTTCGTCCGACGCAGGATAATCGGATGATGTTCTATCGAGAAGCACTTTGGTGGAACATGCGAGGGGATTGGCATCCTGCATCGGGGCATTTTGAAACGAACTACAAAGAGAAGCAGAATCACGGCGCTATCTGGGATTTTGTCGTTCCCGCCATGCATAGCTGGCGTCTGTTCCACTTCCATGACACCAGCAGCAGTGCCCTGGTCAAACAAATCCACAACATCAACGACAACGAATACCTGCGCGATGATGCCCGCAATCTTGCCGCCTTCCTGCTGCGGCTGAAAAATCATCACGAAGAGCATTACCAACGCGTCGTCAAGGCCATCCGGCTGGTAGCGCCCTTCTTTGGCGACTTCCACTTACGTCCTACCGTGGACAACAAGGATAAAATCCAACTTGAATGGACTGAACAAGGGCAGGACGAGCCTTTCACAGCCAGCGCCTTGTCCGACGGCACATTGCGCTTCATCTGCCTCGCCACCGTGCTGCTGCAGCCGGAAAAGTTCATGCCGGCGGCGATCCTGATCGATGAGCCGGAACTGGGCCTGCATCCGTTCGCCATCAGTGTGTTGGCTGGGCTAATGAATTCGGCCTCGCAGGAACATCAATTGATCGTCTCTACCCAGTCGGTGGAACTGGTCAATGAGTTCGACGCGGAAGACCTGATCGTGGTCGATAAGCGCGGGGGGACATCCACATTCAAGCGCCCGGATACCGAGGCGTTATCCGAATGGCTGACGGAGTACAGCCTCGGTGACTTGTGGAAGAAGAACCTGCTGGGTGGGAGACCGGGACGATGAGTCGCGTCTACCTGCTGGTGGAAGGTCAAACGGAAGAGGCGTTCGTCAATGAGTTGCTGGGTCCCCACTACGCGAGACTGGGCCTTTACCTCATCCCCATCATCGTCAGCACCAGCCCAGGCTACAAAGGGGGCGTGGTCAGCTACGCCAAGATCAAGCCGCAAATCGACAAGCTCTGCAAGCAGGATGCCGGCGCCCACGTCACTACGTTGTTCGACCTCTATGCGCTGCCAGGCGACTTTCCTGGAAAGAGCAGTCCCGCTTATCCCAGTACGGGAAACGGGCAGCGCAAGGCGAAGTTCCTAGAGGCTGAGCTGGCGAAAGATATCGCACAGTGCAACTTCATCCCCAATCTGCTCGTCCACGAGTTCGAGGCGCTGCTGTTCGTCCAGATCGATGCCTTCGAGCAGTGGACGGATGACGATCGCGTGTTGGAGCCTTTGCGGGCGATACGCGGCACGACTTCGCCCGAGGACATCAACGACAGCCCACACACGGCACCGTCCAAGCGCATCCTGGCGACCATGGCTGGTTACCAGAAAACCTTCCACGGACCGCTTATCGCTTATGACATCGGTCTTGATGCCATGCGAAGGGAGTGTCCGCATTTCGCGGAATGGCTTCAAAAAATCGAAGCATTGAGAGCGGCTGATCAGTGAGCGATCCCTCTTTGCGGCTGCGTCCTCTGGTGTCTTTGCTGCTGTTCTTGAGTGCATATTCGCCCCTGATGGTCATTCTAGTCATCAAGGATATCGATCTTTCCAGCTCCTGGCTTCTCCGCACGCCTATCCATAGTGGCATCCTGCTCTTGATGGCGGTTGCCAGTAGTGTGATCACACTACTGACTGTGAAAGAAGTCGATGGCGGGCTTCCTGTCGTCATTACCAAGGCAGCCAACAAATCCGGCGATATGTTCGGCTATACGATTCCCTACATGTTGTCCTTTATGCGCATCGATCTGGGTGATTGGCAGACACTCCTTAGTCTTCTGGTTTTTTTGAGCATTTTGTTCATCATGGCTTACAGGACGCAGACTGTATTCATCAACCCAATCCTTGCGATAGCTGGGTATATGCTGATCGATTGCACTTTCAAGCGCGGTGATAAAGAAACACAAGCAATGGTGATTACGCGTGTGCCGATCAGCACAGGGGACTCGTGCCAGTTGGAACGTCTTTCGCACTATCTCTACATCGCAGCACAACCGGAGCCGAAGCAGTCAGGGAGACACAATGAGCGCCAATAAAGCCAAGAAACAGCTAAATGAGATCAAGTCTTTCGACTTCACTACGTGGTCGGTAACCTTTTGGCTTATCAAAAGGAAGGTTATTCAGAAAGATGCAAATTACGATGTCCTTCGGGTCAGTATTGACGCGAAACTGCAACGGCGCTTTCGAGGGTACCTGAAAACACAGTTGCAGAATAGGGAGTTTCATGTCTCAGCATACGACTTCAACAATGCAGACGGTGATGATGCGCTGTTCACCATCGCGACAGATATCACCGACTTTGTAAAGGTTGAGGCGGCGATTGACGAGGGTTTCGACAACCCAAACGCCAAGAACTACGAGGAGCTGCTTAATTCTTGGGCGTACATCGCTTTGTTTGAGAGAGAAGGAAAGAGGCTCTTCGCCTGGCGGAAAATCAATGCCGATACGCAACCAAAGAAGGTGAAGTCGAAGAACGCTACGTTCTTCCAAAATCACAAGCTGGTGGACCTCGACGACAAGGAGATTTTCCTGATCGATCCCAGGTACGATTTCTTTGTATATGAAGGAACCACCTTCATTACCAACAAACGGCAATTCGAAAGCTCCATGAACTTTCGGGAAGGTATGAAGGCCAACGGAGCGGAAGTGCTGGCGGACTTCGAGAAGCTGAAGATTTTCGACAACGTGGACATCATCAAGGAGTTCGTAGGTACTAACCTCCACCACCTGAGAAAGCTCTCATCCATTCGCAAGTCAGGTTACTACAAGCAGCCCGACTACATGCAAAGGCTGATCAAGGTCAATACCAGTGAGAAATGGGAGCTCAAGGTCTTCAAGGGCAAGATTGTTGTCGAGAAGGAGACTGTCGAGTTGCTGCTCAAACTTCTGAACAACGACAGGTTACGATCTCCCATCAACAACGAGCTATTCGATTCCGCAGCGAAGGCGCCGGTAGCCATAGGCCATCCCATTCCACATAACTCATAACGCATGATTGGTCCCCATTTTCTCGACGCCCCTGACGAAGCTGGTGACCCTGGCGTAGCCCTGCCAGAGGGTCTTGACGCCGGGCTCCCCATCGCCTTTTCGGCCCAGGAAGCCGC
>WPCG01065825.1_pt1 | contig 32586 bp, 19 predicted proteins | sample 5403311 | NCBI WGS metagenome assembly WPCG01 (sample SAMN12869467, study PRJNA574797) | sludge metagenome | isolation source: wastewater treatment of Control | place: China:Beijing | collected 2019-05-17
CACGATTTCCTTGGCCGCCATGCCCGATAGCAAGCTGATTGATATCTTCCAGTCGAATCCCAACGGTCGCATCACCGGCTCGATAAACCGGCCGATCCGGCCAATGTAGGAGTTCTCTTGGTGCTCCGTGTTGCGGTTGTATGCGATCCCGGCAAGCGAGACCTCCCTCTCCTCGCTATTGATTTCCTGGTTGTCAAAACGCGACTCAACCGCCGCCACTTCTTCGTCAAAAGCTGCTTCTCGATCACTGTTGTACGGGAAGTACCCCAAGAACCAGATGGCGATGGACGCCACGAGGATGGGGCCTCCCATTTTTTGCAGGTACTGGCGCGACCGGTCCCACATGTGGATAAGCACCGACTTGGCAGTGGGCATCCGGTAGGGGGGCAATTCCATCACGAAGGGCGTCTCATCCTCCTTGAAGAGCGTTTTGCGAAAGATAAGCGCGGTGAGCGCGGCAATGATAATGCCAAGCACGTACAGGCCCAACAGCACGAGGCTCCCGCTCGACGGGATGAAGGCGCTCACGAAGAGGATATAAACGGGCAGGCGGGCGCTACACGACATGAAGGGGACGATAAACATGGTGATCATGCGGCTGCTTCGGCTTTCAACGGTTCGGGTAGCCATGATGGCGGGCACGTTACAGCCAAAGCCCATGATGAGCGGGATAAACGATTTGCCGTGCAACCCGATCTTGTGCATCAGTTTATCCATGATAAACGCTGCCCGGGCCATGTAGCCCGAGTCCTCCATGAAAGAGATGAAGATATAGAGAATCACGATATTGGGGAGGAAGACGATCACGCCTCCCACGCCCCCGATGATGCCGTCGACGATCAAATCCTTCAACGGCCCTTCAGCCATGCTCCCCCGGACCAGGTTGCCCAGGTAGGCCACTCCTTGCTCGATCCACTCCATGGGGTAGCTTCCCAACCGGAACGTGGCTTCGAACATGATCCAAAGGAACAGGAAGAAGAGGGGAAACCCCACGTACTTATTGGTGAGGACAGTATCCAGCAGCCGTGTGTTGTCGTCCTCACGGGTTTTTTCGGTGAGCGTCTCCTTCAGCCCCCCGGCAATAAAGCCATACCGGGCGTTCGTGAAAGCCGATTCGGGGTCTTCCCGCAACAGTCGCTCGATATAAGCCCGTTCCTTATCGCGCCGGGCGAGAACCTGAGCTCCCTTCGGAAGCACTGCCACCCGTTTTTCAATCTCGCTATCGCCTTCCAACAGCTTCGCGCATACATAGCGTAGCGGCATGTTCCAATTGTCGCGCGGCGTAACCCCCAAGTCGTTGAACTCCCGCTCCATGATCGATATGGATTTTTCCAACACCCTCCCGTAGGGAATCCGCACGTGATCACGTCCGTTCTTTTTATATAGAGCGATTACCTCCTTTAGTAACCGGGGTATCCCTTCGCCTCTCTTTCCCACCGTGGGTACAATCGGCACGTTGATCAGCGATGAGAATGTTTCATGGTTGAACGTGCGGCCCGACTGTTCCAACTCGTCGTACATGTTCAAGGCAATCACCATCGGCACTTGCAGGTCGATCAACTCCGTGGTGAGGTAGAGGTTCCGCTCCAGTGCCGAAGCCGATACCACGTTAATAATCACGTCGGGTTGCTCTTCGACCAACTCTTTCCGGACAAATAACTCCTCGGGGGTGTATGCCGACAACGAGTAGGTGCCCGGGAGATCCACCAGCGTGAACAAGTAGCCATCGTGCTTCAGGTGCCCCTCCTTGGAGTTCACGGTCACGCCGCTATAGTTGCCCACTCGCTCGTGTGCCCCCGAAGCCAGGTTAAAGATGGAGGTTTTCCCCGCGTTCGGGTTCCCTACCAGGGCCACTTTAATCCTCTTCTCGGGATGGTGTCGCTCCTCACCAGCGGCGAGGTTTATTGCCTCTGCTGCCTGGCCATTCCCGGATAACTCGTACAAGGATGCCTCCTCGGCGGCAGGGGTGTTGTGCAAGATGTCTGATTCGAGCATCGAGACCTCGATCATCACCGCCTCGCTACGGCGTAACGACACCTCGTACTCCATGATCTCGTACTTGATGGGGTCTTTCAACGGGGCGTTGAGGATCGATTTAACCTCCTCGCCGCGCACGAAGCCCATCTCGAGAAGGCGTTTGCGGAAGGCACCGTTCCCGTATACTTTTGTTATATATCCTTTTTGCCCGGTTTGTAGTTCAGAAAGACGCATTGATAAAATCTCTTTGTAATTGGAGGGAAAGCCTTTCGGCTCACCCTCCCAGTAAAATATAAATAACCGGGATGAGCAAGCCGATGATCAGGTACCACTTGCCCCTCCCCGCGATGCCGTTCTTCCCTTTCACCATGAAAAGTCCCGACACGGCGAAAAAGATCAACCCCACCGCGAAGATGTCGGCCATCAATGACCAGCCTCCCACCCGGTTGTAGTGGAGGCGATTGACCCAGTAAGCGAATGGCTTTCGTTTGCTTGTCTCGTAATACACGGACCCGGTCGAGGGGTCATACTCGCCCACACCCCCTTGCAGCAGCAAACGGTATTTCTCTCCCGTCTCCCCGATGCTGTTTAGCGCGGGACGGCCGTCTACTGACTCCCACGCTTTCTTGAACTCGTCCGGGGTGAGGTGGCGCGTGAAATCTTCTGTCCGTTGTTCTATCTTGTAGGAGGGATCTCTTTTCTCGATGCGATTGAGTAAGATGCCCGATATGCCGTAAACCAAGCAAAGGCCCACCATCACGAAGCCAAGATCGCGATGCAGCACGCGGATCCATTTTCTTGTTTTCGGACTAATTGACCACTTCATCTTCTTTGTTAGTTGGTCATTTCTTGGTAACTAAGCCCGTCGATATAGTAGATGGCGTAGTAGTCTTTCCCTTGTTCTTGCATCCATTCTCTCATCTCGTTGATATTGGCCAGCTCTGCCTCGCAAGTCTCCGCGGAGCCATCTTCTACTTGCTTGAGCCGCTCGTTAACGTCCATCTCCATATCGGCAATCTCCGTCTGGGTTAGCCGTCGTTCCCGCAGGATACCCTCTATGGCCAGTTGCGTGCCGGCTAACTCCCTGTTAAAGCCACCAATATCTCCTTTTGCTTCTACCCGGATTGAGAACTTTTGTTGGTCGCCCGTGATAAAACAGCGCTTTCCCGCGTGCTTGCAGGTATGGGTCACGTATCCTTTTACCGTGATGGGCTGATCAACGAATGATTCCGCGATCGCGTAGAGTGTATCCGCGTCATAGACGACCGTTTCGGCCGATGCCGTTTCGGTATTAGATGACTTGCCGTTTTGCTGTTGCCCGGTGTTAGTACAGGAAGCCAAAATCAAGGCGGACAGGGTGATAATAAAAATAAAATTTTTCATTGGGTGTTTGTTTTTTTAATTGGGAAATTTACAAAGTTACTGCTTATTTTTGATAATTGTATTTCTTTGATCAACGCGAAGGGATAATGATCAACGCGACGAGCCCGGCGACCCCGGTGATTAAAATATACAGGCTTTCTGCCGCGGAAGCGCGCGTGATGATTCCGGGGGTAGTGGTCCTGTACGCCTTTCCCCGTCTGCCGGCAATGACCCGCCAAACGAAAGCTAAAAGGAGGTTCAGGGCCAGCGCGTTCAGCGCGGTGAAGTGCAGTTGCGGCTTCACGTACTTGCTGGCGCTGTCCGTCACGGTGAGGTACGCGGGAAACAACCATCTCGATACGCTGTTCCACGCGTCCTTGTCCGCCGCCGTGAACGTTTCGTCGGCCCGCTCGAGGTTGTCGTTATGCAGCGCGTACGTATGGCGCCCCTCGGGCGAGGTAACGGTCACTGTCCAGAAGAACATGTTGGCCAAGATCATCATGTTGTCCCGTCCCATATCCAGCGGGGGCATATCCAGCTTCAGGAGATTGTACCCGGGAGCTTCCAGGATATAGGCGCTTCCCCCCGTATCGTACACGAACCCGTAGAACCGTTTGTCGGCCACGGAGAGCATCGAAAAATGGGCCACGTCGATTTGCTCTCCCACCCCCGTGTCACGAACAAATGGGCGACCGTTCACCATCTTCAGGTGAAACAGCTTGCCCTCCGCGTCCAAGGTGAAATATCCCTCGTCGTACGGCTTGCGTATCGTCAAGATGCCTTCGGTCCATCGCGCGGGGAAGCTGTATCCCCTTTTTAATAGCTCGGCGGTAAACAGGTCGCTCTTCTCCCGGTTCACCTTGTTGGTGGCCACGTCGATAAACTCGATGTTCTCTTTCAACCGGAACACGTCGTCGGGCGACTCCAGGTTCAGCCGCTTGGGAAGGGCCTCGTAGAGGATGTACAGGCCCAGGTTCGGGCGACTGGTTTCGTTGGGGTTGTAGCGATAGGTAAAGCTTTTTTGCCGGATTAGCGGCATGGTCACCTCTTGCCCCCGTATCGAATCGGGCATCTTGCCCTCGGTCGACAGTTGCCGGTAGTAGAGCATCGGCTGGATGGAGTCGAACTCGGTATCGGTATATATTTTCCCTGACGCGTCGCTCAGCACGCTGTTCTTGCCGTCCACCTCCCGGTAGCAGAACTGTTCAATGATCTCGCTGTAGTTCACGAAAGGGTAACGTTGACGCGACGACGCGGCCTTCTTGGTGAGGGCCGGGATGGCCCACGCGGCAGCCAGGGTGACGACAATCAATAGGATAATGCGTAAAAGTGATTTATTTATCATGTTCATGTAGCTTTATTGCACCCCGCTTTTGAAACGGTGGATAGAGAAAAAGGAGAAAGTGAACGAGGCGGCAATCACCGCGATTAAATAGGGGAGGAACGGGGCATAGCCGCCCGACGGGGCCGCGATATAGAAAAATGAGACGATGCAGGCCGCCGGCAACGCGTTCAATACCCGTTGCAGCCAAACCGGCTCGAACGATATCCACGCGCCCAGCAGGTAGGTCGCGTACCCTGCCAGGAACCAGGGGAGCACCTTCATGAAGGTGGCAAAGACAATCTCCTTGCTAAACCACAGCGCGAGGCCTCCCAGCAGGATAAGGCAGGTGAGCAGGAACAGCACGGTGAGGGCCGCGACGCCATACCCCAGCATGGTGCAGACGATGCGCGACTCGTTCAATGGCAGGTGCAACGTGAGCTTGAGCCGCTTGTTCTGCATCTCGGGGGCGAACTGCACGATGGAGAACAGTATTCCCGCGGCTCCCGGCAAGTACTTGAGGTACGACGCCAGGGAGAGGTCGTGTTCGAGAATAAATCCCCATACAGGGATGGGCCCCGCTTGAAGCATCTTGGAGGTGTTCAGGAAGATATAGGCGGTGATGCCCGCGAAGAGGACGCCCAGCAGCAAGATAAGGCGGTGGGTCTTGGTCCATTCTTTAAAATAGAGTGATTGGTACATGCTGTTAATATTTGCCGGTTAGACCTATGAACGCGTCTTCGAGCGATACCCGCTCTTCGGTAAGTTCGCTGATGGTGGCTCCCTCTTTGGCCAACGTCGCGTGTACCTCCTCTTTCGAGGCGAACGAGCCGGTCAGCCAATGATTCCCGATTCGCTCGGTATGCCACAGCAGCGCGTCGGCCGCGGGCTCCTTGTCCGAACGGAATCGAAACTGCTTGAAGTTATCCAAGATATAGGCGGTAGGTTCGTGTAGCAGTATCCGCCCGTAGTCGAGGATGATGCAATCGTCAATCAGCAACTCCATATCCTGGATGATGTGGGAGGTGAGAAAGACGGTCTTGTTCTCCGCCGTGATGTACTCGCGGAGGTACTCCACGAACAGGCGGCGGTAGCCCGGGTCGAGCCCCATCGAGAAATCGTCCAGTATCAGCAGGTCGGGGTCTTGCGCGAACAGCAATCCCAGTGCCACCTGCGACCGTTGGCCGCACGACATGGTGCTGATTTTCTGGGTGGAGGTTACCTGCAGCTTCTTCAGCAACTCGTAATACGCCTCTCGTTTCCAGTTCGGGAAAAAGCGGCTGTAAAACTTCTCTACCTGCTCCACGTTGAAGTAGCTGTGCTGGATATGTCCCTCCAGCAAGAGTCCCACGCGGCTTTTGGTTTTGGGCGACAAGTGCTCCATGTCTTCCCCGAACAGTCGGCACACCCCCGAGCGCGGTTTCAAGTACCCCGTCAAGATATTGATAATCGTCGTCTTCCCGGTGCCGTTCTTGCCGAGCAGCCCCAGTATCTTTCCCGGCGACACCTCGAAGTTGAGGTGCTCGTAGATGAGCTTCTTGCCGTAATAGTGGGTGATGTCTTCACATTGAATGATTGCTTCCATCTGTTATAATTTTATGCCGGCAGCCAGTCGTGCGGTTACCGAATTTCGTTCTTTTACTCCTATCGTGGAGAGGCTCCCCGAAACAAACCAGGTTACTTTCGGGTGGCGGTACTCGTATTGCACGCGGCAGGCTCCCGAGAGAGGGGTGACCGTGAGTACCTCCACGTCGGGTGCCATTGACGCGTCGTAGAGTTCCTCTCCCTCGGGCACTTGCTTGTCGGACCTGACCAAGGGGTGGTACCCTACTTCCAGCGAGGTGATAACCGACGATTTCCCTCTCCTGACCTCCACGCCGCCCGAGGCGATAAGGCCAAGGTGTGCGTACTCGATAAAATAACCGGGCGAGAGGTACTGTTCCGTGTAGGAGCGGAAGCCTGCTTCGGCTCCTACCCACGGGGTGCTGTTCCCGCGGAACCACTCCTGCAAGAGCGTTGCCTTCAGTTGCCGGAGGTCCCGTTGGTAGCGGGTGGATTCGCTCAATAGGCGGTACTCGTAAAAAGGGTTCTCGCCGTTATCGTCCACCGGCACGTGTTCATACACCCGCTCGATGCCGCTCCCCCGTTGCAGTTCTCCTTCCACCTTGAACGACCGGGAGGAAAACGCGTTTCGTTTCGAGTGCCCTGCCTGTAAAACAAGGGTCCGGACGCGAAAACGGGAGGGGTACATGTTGCCGGTCGAATACGACTCGGTGGTCTCCACCCGGTAATCGGCCAAGCCAATCCAGCCGCTTCCTTTCTCGGGTAGGAGGAACAACGACACCCCTTGGCTGCTGCCTTCATAGAGCCACCCGAAGGAAGAGTCGTAATCCGACTGGAGCCGGTCGTACATGCCAAAGCCTCTCATCGCGAAGAACATATCCTTACGCTTCGGCTCGATGATGCTCACGGTCAGCCGTTGCCGGTAGAGAGCTCCCGAGAGGGTGGTACCGAGGCGATACTCCCCCGCCGGCATCGCGAAGCCTACCTTCAGGTAGGGTTCCGAGACGATGGTACGAGGGCGGGGGTCGCGTTCGCGGTGGTTGTTCGCGGCCCGGTAGCCTGCTTCGACGGCCCAGTTATAAATTCCTTTCATCGAGGTAAAGCCACCCGATAGCAGGTACTCCTCGCCAAACACGTTCCCGCCGATGGAGTCGGCTACCTGGTAAGGTCCCACCCGTTGCAGGTCGTTCACCTCCGTCCAGTTCACCCCGTTTTGTCGGCTATCACGGTAGGAAGTCGAACCCCAGAACGCGGTGTTGGCCTCTCGTTGTATCCCTTCGGCGAACAGTCCGAAATCGCTGCCGCTACTACCTTCCCGTACGAGGTGATACTCGTTGGAATGACGCTGTTGATAGCTGGTGCCGACGGTCGCCTTATCCCGTACCGGCCGCCATAATGATGCCGCGGGTTGCACGTAGGTGCTGCTGAAGAAGTCGATGAAGGGGAGTGAGTAGCGCACGGCGGTGCTATCGCTGTTACCGCCGGTTAACCCCCGTGCGGACAACAGCAACAGGATAAGTAGTATGGTTGCCTTTCTATTCATCGACAATCGTCACGTTGTTTTCTATATAATTAAAAACTGTAGCCAAAACGTGGATCACGTGTCACAACCATCAATTCGTGTTGAACTGCCTGGGCTGTGGTTCCGCGTTCGGGATAAAATCGACCGTCGAGTTGTTGGTGTCCTGATAGACCACCCTCCCGTCGGCCTCCACGTGACTCACCTTGCGGCGCACGCTCTTCCCGTTGTAGGTCGAAGAGCAGTAGGTGAACCCGAGATCGAGCGACGACGAGATGGTTTTTGCCTTGATGGTTTCGGGGTTCCCGAGGTCCACCGCGTCCAGTACTTCCGAGTTGCTAAGCCGGATAGCGGTCACTGCATTACCTATGTTGTTCGCCCGGATATCGGTGTTGCTCTCCACGTGATTGTTGATATTACGGGTCTTGAAAAGCACGAATCCCCGGTTCATTTGTACCGCTACAATCCAGATGGAGGCAGAGTAAGAGTAGTGCCTTGCCATATTGGGTACCTCGGGTACATCAATGGCCAGGCGATGCTCGTCGTACCACTGCCAGTCGGCCCCGCTCAAGTCGAGCAGGTTGTTGTCTGCCGGGTCAAATTCTTTCGTGTGGTCGAAGGGGTAAGGGGCAAGCAGAACACTCTCTCCCGGCTTGACAGGGTGTTCCGTGCCATTTCCCGGTATGGAGTAAAGGGTCTGTACATAAGTGGAATCATTCAGATCGTCCGTGTAGTAATTCGGACTGGTTGCGCTGGTAATAGCCGTTTCACCAATAGCTAACCCGTCGGCATACAACGTCTCGCTCGAGTTGTTGTATATCTCCACGAACTGCACCTTGTTATAGTTCGCCGCCCCAACGGAAGTTTTTGTCCCGGCGGAGTATATTTCCTTGATTACCCATCCCGTGCTATTGCTGCTTGCATGTGCCGTGATAGAGACCACGGGGCTTGCCATGGCCGAGGAGACGGATATATTCTCTACCAGGCCGACCAGCGCTTCCGTTTTAGTTTGTTCTACCCCTTCGATATCGGTATAGGTGTATGTAGATTGTCCCGATACTTCAAAATTATAAATACCCTCGTCCAAGGTGATGGCGATGGCATTGCCGGTCTCCGCGGTTGCCTCGCTCGTGGTCCCGGTACCCTTGTTGGTGGCTTTTACCTTTAGCCCTTCCACGGTAGCCCCTTTGGCCAGCGCGGGCATCTCCACCTCCACGGTGATCTCTACCGGGGGAACGGGAGCCTCTTTTTCGCAACTGCTCCATACCATCAGTAAGGTGAGGAGAGTGATGTACATTGTCGATTTTACTACGATTCTTTTCATTTGATTCGTTATTTATAGATGTTGTATATTTATTAGAATGACACGTTAATCTCCGCGCCGAAGAATGGATCGCTGCTTCGGTTGACGATCGTGTTGTGCTTGCTCGTGTAGGTGGGCAGGTAACTCAGTACCCGGTTCACGTAGAACCCTATCTCCATGAAATCCCCGATTTCCTTACGTAATTTCAAGAACAGGTGAAATGCCGGTGCCACTCTGTCGCTCTGGAAATAGTAAGGGGTGTAGGTGTCTACCAGGTGCTTCATCACCGGGTCATCGGCCTGCTCCGGCAAGAAAGGCGCGTATCGCCCTGCATCGTCCAAGTACCCCGTTGGCAGCCCGTTGTTCCACGGGTTGGTCGTTTCCGTGAACCAGGTTCCCTGCACCGAAGTGGTGAATACCATGCGCAGCACTGGGATGTGAGTGTCTAAGTAGAGGTTCGTGTTGAACTGTGTCATCTCCCTGTTATCGGTGTTCGAGTAGTCGTAAATCCCCACGTAAGGGTAAGTGCGGTTGTTGATAACCACCCCCGGCTTGTAGTACCGTGGAGCGTGCAACGAGTACCGCGTATGGAACCACGCCCCGTCTATTCTCACCGAGGTATGCAACGCGTTAATCTTTCCCAACGCGAGGGTATATTCGACGCCGCGTTTATGCACCAGCGCGTTATTCCGAGCTTTGGAGTAGAGCGACGACAGGGTATCGTCCACGAAGGTGAAGTCGGATAATCCCGGTTTCTCGGTAATCGTGGAGGGGTCCACCGAGGTGGGGTCGTATTTTTGGTAGGTGTGCGACACGAACATGCTTTCGCTCGAGAAGCCGTTGTTCATCCGCTCGTTGAACAAGGTGACGTCAAGCCGTACCTGCCCCGCCCGTACTTGAAGTCCCACCTCCTGTTTCACGTTCAAGGAGGGTTGAATGCTGTAGTTCGTCGGGTCTTCTATCCACGTCCGCACGTTCAATGCACGCAGCGCGGGATTCTGCGAGTAGTAGTTCAGCTGCACGTAATCAAAATAGAGCGGGGCAGGGTATAGTTGGGCTTGAGTCGGGAACTTGTAATGCTTGCCAGCACCCGCGGTGAGAGCCGTGTGCACCGTTTGACCGTTTATTTGAAACGAGGGAAGGTCTACTTTCAGGTTGACGCGGGGTTCCCAGTACCACTTGCCTGAAATATCGTATGCTGCCGGTAGTAGCGCGGGTGAGGCACGCAGGCCGATCATGGCCGAGAATACTGTTTCTCCCGTTTGAAGCCTCAACCGGTCCTCGGCATACATCCCCAAGGTGTTGATGGCGGGAATTTCCGTGTAAGCCCTTGGGCGGGTGCTCTTGGTAGCCGGGTAGGGTGGGCGGTTCAGGTCGTACAACTCTCCCTTCCCGCGATTCTTGTTGAGTTCCCACTCCGCGCCGGCCAGCAGGTTGTGCGCTACCCCCGCGGTGCTGGCCTCTGCTTTTGCTTGCATTTTTGCCCGAACGGTAAACGGGCGTCCGTCCACGGTGAGGTAGGAGGTGTATTGCGCGGGCAGGTACTCCGAGTCGAATGCCCCTTCTACCATGGAGGAGGAGAGAGGCATCACGCCGGGGGTAATCAGGTGTTGACGTTCTACCAAGGTGCGTGTGCTTGATGCTGAGGCGCTGTAGTAGAGCTCCTTCACGAAACGACGGGGCAGGGTGAACGTGCCGGAAGTCGTGACACTCGCGTTGTTGTAGTCGCTGAAGAAATAATCCTCTTTCCCCTGCATCGCGTCGGGGTCGCTCTTGCTCTTGTCGAAGCTCCCGGTATAACTGAGATCGGTGTTGACCCGGAAGCTGGCATTGTTTGCGAACTCGAACCGGTTCTGGTATCTACCCGACGCGGTGAAACGTTTGTAGGTATCCAACCGGTTGCGGGGGTCGCCCGTGTAGTTCATGTAATCGAGGTCGATATTCAGCGTGCCCGCTTCGCGGGGTAGCAGAAATCCTTTTCCCACGGCGAAGAGCTTGTTGTTGAAATCGCTCTTTAGCCTCCCCTCCAGCGGGGTTTTGCCTCTTTTTAGTTCCACCTTCACCACGCCTGCGGTGAGGTTACCGTATTCCACTGACGGGATTCCGCGGATTACTTCAACTGACTCTATTCGGTCGGGAGCAATGATACGCAGGTCGATACCGCGTGAAACGGTAGGAGACGAAGTCATGCCGTAGATGTTCTGCTCCGCGTCGCTGCTTAATGTCATGCCATCCATCACGAACGCGGTGCCGAGGGAAGTGTTCACATCACTGCCCGCTTGCCGCAGCTGCATGTAGCTCGCGGAGGTCATCGATATTTCTTTTGTTAGTCCTCCCGGTAGCAATTGCAACACGTCGGCAAGACTTGATGCCTGAGCGTGTTGAAGAGCCTCCTTGCCTATCAACGAGGAACTATTTCCCCGGACGTTCTCTTTAGCAGAGACCACCACCTCTTGCAAGGCGAAGCTCTGGGGTTGCAGTTTTATATCGAGCTGTGTGCTATTGTCGAGGGTGAATAGCGTGTCTAGGGATTGGTAACCGAGGGAGGAGACAGTTACGCGATACGATCGGGCCTGTTCAAGAGAGAACGTGAAACGTCCATTGATATCGCTCACCGTGCCGCTGTGCGACTCGTGTATGTACAGCGCGGCGAAAGGAATTGGCTCTCCCGTGTTCTGGTCGGAAATATTCCCGTAGACATAACCCTCCCGGCTGTCGTTAGCAAACAGGGGGTGAATAACGACAAGAGAGGTTATCAGGAAATATGTCCAGTAGATAGATTTCATTTATGAATTCGCGAGCCCAAAGGAACTATAAAAACCGACCGCTTGCTATCCTTAAAAATGACTATTTTTTATAGGAAAAATAGCAACCTTTGACCATTTTCGTCGTTGCGCGCGTTGTTTCAAGGATGTCATGGTTACTGTTTTTACTGGCGTGTACCCGTTTTAACGCCTGCCGTGCCCCGAGCTGTTTTTACAATTATTAGTGATTTAATCCTCCTACCTTCCCTTACTCTTGGCTGCTCTTTCCCTCCTTTTTCCCGGGTACTGACTCTTACCTCACTCTTACCTCACTCTTACCTCAGTCTTACCTCGTTCTTTTAATCTTCTATTATAATAGAGTGAGGTAAGAGTCAAGCCATAATGAGGTAAAGGTTAAATGAAAGTTAAGTAAAAGTGAGTAAGCGTTAAGGGGGCGCCCATTCCTTGGGTTGGTCAAGGAGAGCAGGCAACATCACCCCTTCTATCCGCAACGATTAAAAAGTGGGTATATCCATCGCGGAAAGCAACGGTGTTTTCTTCCGGTGAGTGGTATACATCATACTTGGTAATAAAGCGCCGGATTTGACAGAACAGATTGACGAGATTTTTGTTAAACCATGTAGTCTAAGCCACGACCGGGAGTTAAGGGGCTGCACGATATTAAACGATATAATTATGGAATACAGGATAGAAAAAGACACGTTGGGCGAGGTGAAAGTACCTGCCGACAAGCTGTGGGGCGCGCAAACCGAACGGTCGCGCAATAACTTCAAAATCGGGAAGCCGGCTTCCATGCCGTTGGAGATTATTCATGGCTTCGCCTACCTGAAGAAAGGAGCGGCATATGCCAACCATGAGCTGGGAGTATTGCCCGTTGAAAAGCGGGATTATATCGCGCGGGTATGCGACGAGATACTGGAAGGGAAGCACGACGACCAGTTCCCGCTGGTGATCTGGCAGACCGGCTCGGGTACCCAAAGCAACATGAACGTGAACGAGGTGATCTCCAACCGGGCACAGCAACTGGCTGGGAAAACGGTCGGCGAGGGGGAGAAGGTGTTGCAACCGAACGACGACGTGAACAAGTCGCAATCGTCGAACGACACGTTCCCCACGGGAATGCACATCGCGTGTTACAAGAAGGTGGTGGAGGTGACCCTGCCCGGGTTGCGCCAGCTCCATAAGGCACTGGATACAAAAGCGAAAGAGATGAAGGGCGTGGTGAAGATCGGCCGCACCCACCTGATGGATGCTACCCCGCTCACGCTGGGGCAAGAGTTCAGTGGTTACGCGGCACAGTTGGAGCACGGCATCAAGGCCATCGAGAACACGCTGCCCCACTTGGCCGAGCTGGCGCTGGGCGGTACCGCGGTGGGAACCGGGCTGAATACCCCCAAGAACTACGACGTGACGGTGGCTCGTTACATAGCCAAGTTTACCGGGCTCCCGTTCGTGACCGCGGAAAACAAGTTCGAGGCCCTGGCCGCGCACGATGCGCTCGTGGAGACGCACGGGGCGTTGAAGCAGGTAGCCGTGTCACTCAATAAGATAGCCAACGATATACGCCTGCTTGCATCCGGCCCCCGGAGTGGCATCGGGGAGATAACCATCCCCACCAATGAACCGGGTTCGTCCATCATGCCGGGTAAGGTGAACCCCACCCAGTCGGAAGCACTCACCATGGTATGTGCTCAAGTAATTGGTAACGATATGGCCATTGCTGTAGGTGGGATGCAAGGCCATTTCGAGCTGAACGTGTTCAAGCCGGTGATGGCGGCTAATTTTTTAGAAAGCGCCCAGTTACTGGGAGATGCCGTGGTATCGTTCGACATCCACTGCGTGTCGGGCATCGAACCGAACAGGCCGCGCATCAAGGAGTTATTGGACAACTCGCTGATGCTGGTTACCGCGCTCAACACCAAGATCGGGTATTATAAAGCGGCCGAGATTGCCAACGCCGCGCACGCGAACGGCACCACTCTCAAAGAAGAGGCCGTCCGCTTGGGGTACCTAACGGCAGAAGAGTTCGACAAGTGGGTGCGTCCTGAAGAAATGATTGGCCCGATGGATTAATTCTTCCGGCCCATTGATTATAACGGTGTCGTTTCACGATGCCGTTTTTTTCGTGTAAATGAAAAATAATCCATTTTCCCTGAAAACATATTGACTGAAAGAAACTTTTAGGCGACTTTGTAATTAGTTAGATTTTAATTACCTTCGAAGTTTGCTGTTTTGACAAGAGAACAAGAAAGGGATGAAATACATGGGGCTATATGAAAGATAGCCAATGATTCGCGTGGAAGTGTGGATAGATGGGTTTTTACAGGGAAATGAAGTTGAAACAATAGTCACGAAGAGAGGGATTAGGAATCATGAGCATGGAGCAGAAAGGTGAAATTATAATATACCAGTCGGAAGAAGGACAACCAAAAATTGAAGTTCGTCTGGAAAATGAGAATGTTTGGCTATCTCAACAGCAAATGTCTGAACTTTTTCAATCATCTAGAACCAACGTGGTTGAACACATCAAGCATATTTATGAAGAAGGAGAATTAAGTAAAATATCAACCTGTCGGAATTTCCGACAGGTTCAAATTGAAGGGAACAGAGAAGTTCAAAGAGAAATTCCTTTTTATAATCTTGACATGATTATTTCCCTGGGTTATAGAATAAAATCAAGTATTGCCACGAAGTTTCGTATATGGGCAACTGAAAGACTTAAAGAGTATATAATAAAAGGATTTACAATGGACGATGAACGCCTGAAACAAACAGGCGGAGGTGGTTACTGGTATGAACTGCTTAACCGGATAAGGGATATTCGTTCATCGGAAAAGGTATTGTATCGCCAAGTTTTAGACTTATACGCGACAAGTGTAGATTACGATCCCGGTTCACCCGAATCTGTCGAGTTCTTCAAGATTGTACAAAACAAGCTTCATTATGCAGCACATGGGCATACTGCCGCGGAAGTAATATTTCAGAGAGCAGATAGCGAGAAGCCCTTCATGGGATTAACCGTGTTTTCTGGCAAACAGCCTACATCGAAAGATATTAGTGTAGCTAAGAACTATTTAAGAGAGGAAGAGTTGAAGATACTTAATAATCTCGTGTCCGGCTATTTTGACTTCGCGGAAATTCAGGCAATGAAAAAGAAGCCAATGTACATGAGTGACTACATAGAGCAGTTAGACAAAATCTTATCCGTGACAGGAGAAAATATACTCTTGAATGCAGGAAGTGTTAGTCGAGAAAATGCACTAAATAAAGCGAAATCTGAATTTAAAAAGTACCAGCTTAAAACATTGTCCCCTGTTGAAGAAGCGTATCTTGAGAATTTAAAAGACGTTCAAAAGAAATTGAAAAAAAAAGATAAGAAGAATTAGAGTTAATTGGGCAGTCAAGTCTAATAGAGAAATACCATCAACGTGCATTTTTAAAATCTATTCCGTGTAAATCTAAAATCTACCTCGTGTAAATCTAAAATTCAAGTTGCGTAAATCTAAAATAATGGGTATATTTGCATCAAAATAAGCTTAATACAGGCAGGTATGTTAGTTCAACGAGAAATAATAGAAGCCATAAAGAGAATGATTGACAAGTACCCCGTTATCGCACTTACCGGGCCGCGTCAATCAGGTAAAACTACATTGTTAAAAGCCATGTTCCCGGATTACCGGTACGTGAGTTTGGAAAATCCCGATACGCGCTCCTTTGCTGAAACCGACCCGAGAAGTTTCTTGCAGCAGTACGATCATAACGTCATATTTGATGAAGTACAGAGGGTGCCGCATCTTTTCTCGTACATTCAATCGGTAGTCGATGAAAGCAAAATAATGGGTCAGTTTATTTTTTCCGGCTCACAGAACTTCCACCTGATGCAAAATATCACGCAGAGCTTGGCGGGAAGAGTTGCCATATTCAGGCTGTTCCCATTTGATATACAGGAGTTAAAAAAAGCAGGTCTGCTGCAAGAAGAATACACGTCCCTCTTGCTCAAAGGATTTTATCCCGCCATCTATGACCGGAACATTCCACCGGTCGATTTCTACTCCAATTATATTGAAACATATATCCAGAGAGATGTAAGCGAGCTGGTAGCCATACAAGACATGAGCTTGTTCCGGAAGTTTCTCGCGTTGTGCGCGAGCCGGGCAGGGCAAGTATTGAACATGACCAGCTTGGCAAAAGAGTGCGGTATATCCGCGCCTACTGTAAAAGCATGGTTGTCCGCCTTAGAAAACAGTTATATCGTGTATCTTTTGCAACCATACTACAAGAATTTCAGCAAGCGAATTATAAAATCGCCGAAGTTGTATTTTTACGACACCGGGCTGTTATGCCACCTGTTAAAGATAAACGACGCGACCAAGATAGTCAACCAATCCGTGAAAGGCGCGCTGTTTGAAAACATGGTTATTTCGGAATACGTGAAAAGGATATACCACAAGAGCGAGAAACAGGTCGAACCCTGGTTTTGGCGTGACGCGCGCGGGCACGAAGTAGATTTACTACTCGAGAAACCACGGCAAATCGAGATAATTGAAATCAAAGCCACTCGAACCGTGATCCCGGACCTATTTAAAGGATTGCATTATTTTTCAGCGTTGATGCCCGGTGGTAACGTGGAAAAAACCTTGGTGTACGGCGGGTCAGAAAACCAGCAACGCGAGGCGGGAACTGTTATTTCGTGGAAAGATGTGGGGAACGCTTGATATCAATACTGATGACCATTTTCGTGACCTCACGAAAATGGTTGACTTGGGAAGTGGGGCAACGAGAGGTACAGGATTTCATGCTAACCCGATTCGCCTGCTATCTTATTGCACAGAATGGCGACCCCAGAAAAGAGCAAGTCGCCTTTAAAATTGGAAACCACTCTGAATTGTTCGGGTAAATAGCTACATATCATTAATAGAGAGACCCCTGAACTCAACTTTGTATTTCGAGAGTTCTTTTTTGATCGAATCGGCTTTTGTTTGAAGCAGGTTCATATCAATCTTCTTGGGATTACGTTTTATCTCGGCAACGATAGCAGTATTTAATGGCTATTATCTTAATGGCCGTTACAAAAATAGTATTAATTGTTGATTTATGCATTATATTACTGGAGAATGAGGGTATGGTGGTATAGAAAGTGGTACAGACGGAACAGTTCAAGCAAGCTTGGTATTGCGCTCGGCTTTCACTATCTTTGTATCAAATAACGAAAACAATAATAACACGATCTCTATGGCAAAAAAACCATTTATTTATCAAGAACCTTTCCCGATGTCTACCGACGAGACCGAGTATTACCTGCTCACGAAGGAGCATGTATCCGTGGCATCCTTTGAAGGAAAAGAGGTGCTGAAGATCTCGGAAGAAGGGTTAACCCTCTTGGCACAAGCAGCTTTTCGCGATGTGTCGTTCCTGTTGCGGCCCGAACATCAAGAACAAGTGGCGAGCATTCTCTCCGATCCGGAAGCGAGTGATAACGACAAGTTCGTGGCACTTACCTTCTTACGTAACTCCGAGATTTCGGCGAAAGGGGTACTCCCTTTTTGCCAAGATACCGGCACGGCGATTATCATGGGGAAAAAGGGACAACGGGTATGGACCGATGGCAACGATGAAGAGGCGCTTTCACGCGGGGTGTATAACACGTACGTGAACGAGAACCTGCGTTACTCCCAAAACGCGGCGTTGAACATGTACGACGAAGTGAACACGGGTACCAACCTGCCCGCGCAAATCGACCTCTACGCGACGGAGGGAGCCGAGTATAACTTCCTCTGCATTGCCAAGGGAGGCGGATCGGCAAACAAAACCTACCTCTACCAAGAGACCAAAGCACTGTTGACGCCCGGTAAACTGGAGGAGTACTTGATCGATAAAATGAAGTCGTTAGGTACCGCCGCTTGTCCTCCCTACCACTTGGCTTTCGTGATTGGTGGAACCTCGGCGGAAGCGAACCTGAAGACGGTGAAACTGGCTTCTGCCAAGTATTACGATAACCTGCCGACCGAAGGAAACGAGCTGGGGCAGGCCTTCCGGGATGTTGAATTGGAAGAAAGACTGAAGAAAGCCTCCGAGGAGCTGGGACTTGGCGCCCAGTTTGGAGGAAAATACTTCGCGCATGATATCCGGGTAATTCGTTTACCCCGGCATGGTGCCTCTTGCCCCGTGGGGATGGGGGTGTCCTGTTCGGCCGACCGTAATATCAAGGCAAAAATTAATCGGGAAGGTATCTGGATCGAGAAGATGGAGGATAATCCTGCCCGTCTTATCCCGGAGGAGTACCGCGAGGCGGGTGAAGGGGGAGGCGTGAAAATCGATTTGAACCGACCGATGAGCGAGATCTTGACGGAGCTATCCAAGTACCCGGTCTCTACCCGCCTTTCGTTAAACGGTACAATCATCGTTGGCAGGGACATTGCCCACGCGAAGCTGAAAGAGCGCGTCGACCGCGGGGAGGGCCTTCCACAATATATCAAGGATCACCCCATTTATTACGCGGGACCGGCCAAAACTCCCGAAGGATATGCTTCCGGGTCGATGGGGCCTACCACGGCAGGACGCATGGACTCCTACGTGGATCTGTTCCAGTCGCACGGTGGCAGCTTGATCATGCTTGCGAAAGGGAACCGGGGCCAGCAGGTTACCGATGCCTGTAAAAAGTATGGTGGCTTTTATCTCGGTAGTATCGGGGGGCCGGCCGCCATCTTGGCGCAGGATAGTATAAAAAGCCTCGAGTGCGTGGAGTATCCCGAGCTAGGAATGGAGGCGATATGGAAGATAGAGGTAGAAGATTTCCCGGCATTTATCTTGGTAGATGATAAAGGGAACGACTTCTTCGAGGTGGTGGCACAACCCAACTGTGCACTGGGATAAATGGTTGCTAACGATCGGCATCCATTGGCAGTGGACGGTCACGAGTATTAGAAACAAGAGTCGCTCCGGCATAAGGCCTTTTTCTTGTACGCAAAAATGAAATTAACAAGGCGGGGTTTTAGGAGGGGCTTAACTATAAACTATCAAAATAAATGAACAGGACACTTCTTTTAATCATTACTCTTTTAGTTGCCTTATCAACGATAGAGGCGCGAACCCGCACCCAATTCACGCTTCAGAAAGAGTGGAAGTTCACGAGGGAAGACAATCCCCGCTCTTCGGAAATCGAGTACGATGACAGCGAGTGGCAGGCCGTGCGCGTGCCTCACGATTGGGCTATTTACGGCCCGTTTGACAAGGAGAATGACATCCATCGGATGGCGATCGTGCAGGATGGACAGACCACTGCCATCGAGCATTACGGGAGAACAGGCGGATTGCCCTTCACCGGGGCAGCGTGGTACCGCAACACCTTCTCTATTCCGGACTTTTCGGAAGGTAAACGGGTGACCATTAAATTCGACGGGGCCATGAGCAACGCGCGGGTCTTTGTGAATGGCAAAGAGGCCGGCTACTGGCCGAACGGGTATAACACGTTCTATTTTGATATCACGGGGCTGATTAACGAGAACGGACAGGGCAACACGGTGGCGGTGCGTCTCGAGAATTTCGAGGAACAGTCGAGGTGGTATCCCGGCGCGGGACTCTATCGCAACGTGCATGTTATCACGACCCATGCCTCTCACATCCCCCTTTGGGGTACTTACGTGACAACGCCCGAGGTGAACGAGTGGTTCGCACGGGTGAACGTGAGGACGAAGGTGGTCACTGAAGGAAACGAGGAGTATAAGCTGGTAACAGAGATCACCGACGGGGACTCCCGCATGGTAACATCCGACGAGACAACGCTAACCCCCTACGACTTGGGTGAACTTTCCCAAGACCTGATCGTGGAAGATCCTGCCCTGTGGGATATCGGGCAACCCAACCTCTACCAAGTTACTTCTAAACTGTATAAAGACGGGGTGCTGGTAGATGAGTACACGACTCCTTTTGGGATTCGCACGATTGAAGTGGTAGCCGATAAAGGGTTTTTCCTGAACGGGCGATTGGTGAAATTTCAAGGAGCTTGTCTGCACCACGACCTAGGCCCCTTGGGCGGTGCGGTAAACGAGGCGGCCATCCGCCGCCAGATACGGATCATGCAGGATATGGGGGTGAACGCCATCCGCACCTCGCACAATATGCCGGCGCCGGAGTATGTGCGGATTGCCGATGAGATGGGAATGATGCTGATGGTGGAGACGTTCGACGAGTGGGCCATCCCCAAGGTGAAAAACGGATACAACCGCTATTTCGACGAGTGGGCGGAGAAAGACCTGATGAACGTGATTCACCATTTTCGCAATAATCCCAGCGTGGTGATGTGGTGCATCGGGAACGAGGTGGAAGAGCAGAGCCATAAAGAGGGCGCAAAAGTAGCCCGCTTCCTGCAAGATATCTGTCACCGCGAGGATCCCACCCGTCCGGTGACCAACGGGATGGATCGCCCCGATCATGTCTTCTCGAACAATATGGGGGCTATCATGGAGGTGCCCGGGTTCAATTACCGCTCGTTCCGGTACCAAGAAGCATACGAAAAATTACCCCAGCAGGTAGTCTTGGGAACAGAAACAACCTCCGCCCTCAGCTCCCGCGGGGTATACAAGTTCCCCGTGGAGCGGAAGGCGATGGCGGTCTATGACGACCACCAGGCATCGTCGTACGACGTGGAACACGCGTCGTGGTCGAACCTGCCTGAAGACGATTTTATCCAACACGATGACCTCCCCTACACGATGGGCGAGTTTATATGGACCGGATTTGATTACTTGGGTGAACCGACTCCCTACTACAGCGCGTGGCCCAGCCACAGTTCGCTCTTCGGGGCGGTGGACCTGGCCGGTATCCCCAAGGACCGGTTCTATCTCTACCGCAGCCACTGGAATAAGGAGGCGGAGACATTGCATATCCTTCCCCATTGGAACTGGGAAGGGCGAGAAGGCGAGGTGACCCCGGTGTTCGTGTATACCAACTACCCTTCGGCGGAACTGTTTATTAATGGCAAGAGCCAAGGGGTACGGACGAAAGACCTCACCGTGCCGCTCGATGGCAGTTATACCGCAGAGGCCCAACAAGGATTCGAGCGGCAAAAACGGTACCGCCTGATGTGGATGGATACCCGCTACGAGCCGGGAACGGTGAAGGTGGTGGCGTATGATGAAGCTGGAAACGCGGTGGCGGAGCAGGAGATCCGTACTGCCGGCAAGCCACACCGGCTGGTGTTGGAGGCGGATCGCGACGCGATACAAGCCGATGGCAAAGACCTCTCCTTTATCACCGTGTCGGTGGTGGACCGGGACGGCAATCCCTGTCCCAACGTGAACGAACTGGTGCGGTTCAACGTGAAGGGGGCGGGTTCTTACCGGGCCGGAGCCAATGGCGACGCGACCAGCCTCGACCTGTTCCACCTGCCCCGGATGCACCTGTTCAACGGCAAGCTGGTGGCTATCGTGGAGTCTACCGAAACACCGGGGAGTATCACCTTGGAGGCCACGTCTAAAGGGTTGCGAAAGGCCAGCATCACCATTCGAACGAAGTGACAACCCAGACCGGGTGAAAATAGCAACGCTTCATCGAAAGGTGGAGCGTTTTTTGTACCTTTGCAGGGCAAACAGACAGATAGCACGATGGCAAGAAAGAGAAAAAGACTTCCCCTGTTGGAGAATATTGAAATAAGCGATGTGGCCGCCGAAGGCAAAGCGGTAGCCAAGGTGGACGGCATGGCTGTTTTCGTGCCGTTTGTCGCGCCGGGTGACCGGGTAGACATCCAACTTACGCGTAAGAAAAACAACTACGCGGAGGGGAGGGCGGTGCATTTTCACGCCTATTCCGATAGACGCGTAAAGCCGGTTTGCGAACACTTCGGGGTGTGTGGCGGGTGCAAGTGGCAGCACCTCCCTTACGAGGAGCAGTTGAAATTCAAGCAAAAGCAGGTACAGGATAACTTGGAGCGAATCGGGAAGATCCAACTGCCCGAGTTCTTACCCATCCTTGGAGCCCCCGCCACCGCGTTTTATAGAAATAAACTGGAATTTACCTTCTCCAACAAGCGATGGCTTACCGAGGAGGAAGTGGCATCGGGTGAGGAGTTCCCCCGAATGGATAGCCTCGGCTTCCATATTCCCGGTATGTTCGACAAGGTGCTGGATATCAACAAGTGCTGGCTTCAGGACGACCGGTCGAACCAGATACGGAACGGGATTCGTGCCTTCTGCCTGCAAAACGGGTACTCTTTCTTCGATCTTCGCAAGCAAGAGGGATTGATGCGGACATTGATGATCCGTAACAGCTCCATAGGCGAGTGGATGGTGATCGTGGTCTTTTACGAGGACGACCCCGGGAAGAGGGAGGCGCTCATGAACTTCATCGGGGAGCAATTTCCGTGGATCACTTCCTTGCTCTACATCATTAATCAAAAGGCAAACGACACCATTACCGACCAAGAGGTGATTACTTGGCGGGGACGCGACCATATCACGGAAGAGATGGAAGGGCTGCGGTTCAAGATCGGGCCGAAGTCATTCTACCAGACCAACAGCGAGCAGGCATACCACCTGTACGAGATCGCCCGCGAATTCGCGGGACTTCAAGGAGATGAACTGGTGTACGACCTTTACACGGGTACGGGCACCATTGCCAACTTCGTGGCCCGGGATGCCAAGAAGGTAATCGGCATCGAGTACGTGGAGGAGGCGATCGAGTACGCCCGTGAAAATTCACGCGTCAATGGTATCGAGAATACCCTCTTCTTTGCCGGCGACATGAAAGACTTGCTAACCGGCGATTTTATACGGGAACACGGACGCCCCGACGTGATCATCACCGACCCGCCCCGCGCCGGGATGCACGACGACGTGCTGCGGGTCATGCTCGCGGCGGAACCGAAGCGGATCGTGTATGTGAGTTGCAACCCGGCAACCCAAGCGCGTGACTTGAGCCTGTTGGATAGCAAATACCGGGTAAAAGCCGTGCGGCCGGTGGACATGTTCCCCCACACCCACCACGTGGAAAACGTGGTGTTGATGGAAAAAAAGGATTAACTCGTTTATGAATATTCGCGTATCTGTTCTCGCATTCTTAATGGCAATCGTTTTTGTTATTCCCGTTGGCAGTCTTTTTGCCGCGGAGCCACAACAAGAACAGGTGCTAAAGAGGTTATACGAGATGGTGGAGGATAAGGCAGTGTTCATGGCTGAAAAAGAAGAGCAAATCTCGTCAACAAAGAAGATGTTGGAAATGCCCAACATTAACGAAGTACAGCAATACGAGATCAACTTGCAGTTATTTAACGAATATAAAACCTATATTTCCGATTCGGCCATTCATTACGCGAAACAAAATGTGGAACTCTCCGAAAGCCTGAGCGATCGCTACCGGATCAATGAATCAAAACTTAACCTGACTTCCCTGTATATTATCTCGGGACTCTATATCGAGGCATTGGACATTCTGACACACATCCGTAAAAACGAGCTTGCCGATAACCTGCTAGTTAACTACTACGATAGTTATAAGCAATTGTATAGAAGTTACTCGTTCAATAATCCCAACGCTCCTGTATATACCAGGAAGAGCAGCTTGTATCGCGACTCGTTGCTAAGCGTCTTGGATAAAGAATCCAATCATTACAAGATTGTTTTTGCCGAAAAACTGTTCGATGAAAACCGATTGGCCCCAGCAAAACAAATTTTACAAGCGTTGATCAATCAATCGGAAGAGGAAGATCATGAGAAGGCGGTTTTAACCTACGCGTTGGCGAATGTTTTCCGAAAAGAAGGAGACGTAGACCGGCAAATCACCTACTATGCCCTCTCTGCCATCTGTGATATAAAGAACGCGATCATGGAGAACGCCTCTATGCAGGCATTGGCGGTGACGTTATTCGAGATCGGTAACATAGAAAAAGCCTATAAATGCATCAAATCGTCGATGGAAGATGCCATGTTTTGCAACGCCCGGTTACGGACGTATGAAATATCACAAATATTGCCTATTATTGATTCGGCCTACCAAGAAAGGGTTCGAGATCAACAGTCAGAACTTCAACTCTTCCTCTTCCTCGTGAGCTTGCTATCGTTATTCCTTATCATGGCGGTAATCTACGTGTACCGGCAAATGAAAAAAATCACCCGGATAAGAAAGGAACTTTACCGTACTAACTTAAAATTGAATGAACTGAACGAGGACCTGCAAGATACAATTGATCAGCTGAATCAAACGAATAAAAAATTATCGAATGTAAATGACGAGCTATCTGAATCAAACGAGATCAAAGAGACCTATATCGGCCATTTTCTTGACCTTTGTTCCACGTATGTAGATAAGCTGGAGAAATACCGGAGCACGCTTAATAAAAAAGCCGCGGAGCGAAAGCTGGACGAACTCTTTCGAATGCTGAAATCGCGCGATATGGTCGATCAAGAATTGAAGGAACTTTACAGCTTGTTCGATAATATCTTTCTTCACCTTTATCCAAACTTCGTGGAGGAGTTTAATTCGCTTCTTGTCGAAGAGGAACGGTTCAACCTCAAACCGGATGAGTTGCTCAATACCGAATTACGTATATTTGCTCTCGTCAGGTTAGGGATTACCGACAGTTCACGCATTGCCCATTTTTTGCGATACTCAGCAAATACTATCTACAATTACCGGACGAGAGTCCGGAATAAAGCGGCCGTGCCTCGCGACAAATTCGAAAGCCTCGTGATGAAGATAGGGGTAATTCAGAAGATTTGAATATATCTTGTCCACTTTTTTACGGATGATTTTATAAGCATTGTTTTGATTAATAGTGTTTTATGTTTTTTCGCATCTATATGTTAACTATCCGGGTTTTTTTCCTCTTGTTTCCTCTTTTATATTTGTTCACTGAATCCCCTGTGATGGGATCGTCCCGCTGGGGTCTTCTGCTGCTTGTGAGGGGGGATGGAATCCGTTTAAAACATTCGCTGGGTGACTGAGGACGTTCGTATGTATATTTCTAAATTTTTTAACATGTGGGAAAAACAAAAATTATTCAACGGGCCGATGGCATGCAAGGTACTTTTATGGGTATTGTGCGCGCTATTCAGTATTAACCTGTCGGCTCAGGATCAGAAAATTATTTCTGGAAAAATCACCGATGAACAGGGTGAATCCGTGATCGGGGCTTCTGTTTTAGTCAAGGGAACCATGGTCGGTACGGTAAGCGATATTGATGGTAATTTCTCTCTGGAGGTGCCTGCATCCGCGGTGATAACTGTTTCTTATATCGGTTATCAATCACAGGATATCCCGGTGGAAGGAAGAACCGATTTTTCTATTCTATTGCAAGAAGACACCCAACTGCTGGATGAAGTGGTGGTGGTAGGGTATGGCGTGATGCGAAAGAGGGACCTCACGGGTGCCGTGGCATCGGTTTCGGGCGAAACGATGAAAGACAAACCGGTGGCCAGCATCGGGGAAGCCCTTCAGGGAAGGGCGGCCGGCGTGCAGGTTATTTCTTCCGGTAAACCGGGCGATAACGTTTCCTTCCGCATCCGGGGAATCAGCACCATCAACAACAGCGAGCCGCTGCTGGTCATTGATGGTGTGCCCACCGATTTGGGGATCAACGCCCTGAACATGGAGGACGTGGAAACGGTGGATGTGCTCAAGGATGCTTCCGCAACAGCCATCTACGGTTCCCGCGGCGCGAACGGCGTGATATTGATTACCACGAAAAAAGGGAAATCGGGTGACGGCTCTATCTCATTCAGCGCGAATTGGGGAGTGCAAACCGCGACCAATATGCCTCAAATGCTCAATGCCACACAATTTGCCTCGTTGCATAACGAGATGATCGCCAATTATAACCGGTTTGCTTCCTCACCGCTTGCCCAACGTCCCGATTTTGCGGACCCCACAGTGTGGGGGGAAGGTACCGACTGGCTGGGAGCACTGTTCCGTTCGGCATGGATGAAGAACTACACCGTTTCCTATTCGGGAGGGAGCGATAAGAGTAATTACTATGTGTCGGGCGGAGTGCTTGACCAGGACGGTATCGTGCTTAATACTTCGTACCGCCGTTATACGGTGCAGTTCAACAGTGAATCGAATGTGCGTTCGTGGATAAAATTCGGGAACAACGTCACGTTGAGCCATGACATAAAAAAACAAGGCTCTTACGATATTCGCTCAACAATGGCTTCGTTGCCTACCCAGCCTATTTATAACGAGGATGGTTCGTATTCCGGACCCGGGGATCCGGCCCACCAGTATGGCGACATCCGTAATCCGATCGGTACGGCGTCGCTGAGCCGGAACAGGACCAACGGATACAATGTGCTCGGGAATATATTCACCGAAATAAAGCCGGTTGATAAACTCACGTTTAAGTCGTTGGGTGGTATCGACTTTAAGTTTTGGGATAACAACAGCTTTAGTCCCAAATACGATTGGAAACCCATTCCACAACCTCAGTCGTCGTTGTACGAATCGTCGAACAAAAGCCTTACCTATTTGTGGGATAATACGCTTACCTATATCGATACATTTGAGGACAAACACAATATTAACGTGATGATCGGTTCCAGCGCCCAGAATAATGTATTCAACTGGATGAGCGCCAGTGTGCAGGGATTTTTGAGCGATGGTAACAATCAGTTGAACAACGGGCTTACCGACCCGACGGTGGGCGGATCGAAAAATGACTGGGCGGTCCTTTCGTTCATGGGGCGGGCCAATTATAATTACGACAATAAATACCTTTTCACCGCGACCATCCGTCGCGACGGTTCTTCACGGTTTTCCAAAGAGAACAGGTGGGGGACGTTTCCTTCTTTCTCCGCGGCATGGCGGTTGTCGGAAGAGGCATTTTTCAATACCAACGAATGGGTGAACGATGTGAAACTCCGTGTTGGTTACGGTGAAACGGGAAACCAGGACGGCATCGACAACTACGCCTACTACACCCGCCTGAGAACGGGGCAGTATGTGTTCAACGGCACACCGGTTTCCACATTGTATCCGCTGGTAATGCCCAATCCGGATGTGAAATGGGAGACTGTGAGACAGTTTAACGCAGGGGTGGACCTCGCCTTGATTGATCAACGCGTGAACCTGACATTGGATGCCTACCTGAAAAATACGAGCGATATGTTGGTGCCGATGTCCGTACCCATTACCACCGGTTATTCCGACATTTACGTGCCGAGCATCAATGCCGGACAGGTACAGAACAAGGGTGTTGAACTGACCGTGTCATCCAGAAACCTTACCGGTGAATTTGAATGGGATACCGATTTCAATATTTCCTACAATAAGAATAAAGTGGTGAAAATGAATGACGGGATTGCCCTGTTTACCGGCGGCGATATAAACATGACCAAAGTGCAGGTCAGCGCCGAGGGAAGGCCGGTGAATGCTTTCTACGGCTACGTGACCAACGGTATCTTCCAGAATCAACAGGAAGTGGATAATTACGCGGTGCAGGTAGCCGGCGGAACAGCGCCCGGCGATATTAAATTTCGCGATCTCGACAATAACGGCGTGATCAATGCCGATGACCGCACCTTTATCGGCAATCCTTTCCCTGATTGGGCGTTCTCGCTAAACAACAGTTTCGCCTATAAAAACTTCGATTTGCAACTGTTTTTCCAAGGTGTGGCCGGGAACGAGATTTACAATGCCAACAGGATATGGCAGGAAAGTATGTCTGTGCCGCAAAACCAGACGACGAAAGTATTGGACCGCTGGACCGGCGAGGGAACAAGCAACAGTATCCCGCGTGCGGTGTATAGTGATCCCAATCAGAATGTGCGTCACTCCGACCGTTTTATCGAAGATGGCTCGTACCTTCGTTTGAAGAATCTCACGTTGGGTTACACGTTGCCGCAGTCGGTTGCAGGAAAAGCCCAATTGAGTATGGCGCGTATTTATCTTTCATGCCAGAACCTGTTCACGCTTACTAAATATTCGGGCTTCGATCCCGAAGTAGGAGCGGGGGGTGTCGATCTCGGCACTTATCCGGTAACACGTACCGTCAGTTTCGGGTTAAACATTCAATTTTAAACATTATGAAGAAAATATACTATATAGGACTTATATCCCTGTTGACATTGTTCGGAGCCTGTTCCGATTTTCTGGACAAGGTCCCTTACGAAGATCCCAGCGCCGAAGCGCTTACGGACGAAGCATCGGCCGTTGCATTGGTAAACGGGGCATATCAACCGCTGCAGCGTCCCAAATTGTATAACATGAGAATCTGGACGTTGGACATTGTTGCCGGGAACAGTGAAGTAGGCGCCGGAGGGGGAACCGACGGTATAGAGACCGTTACGCTGGCGAATTTTGTGGCTACCGCGGATAATGCCGCCGCACTCGACATCTGGAGAGGTCCCAATCCCGGTATATTGTACTGCAACACGGTATTGGAAAACGTGCCGGAAATGGATATCGATGAATCGCTGAAGAACCGGTCCATCGGGGAAGCCAAATTCCTGCGTGCGCACTATTATTTTATTCTGGCACAGCTATTCGGGGATGTCCCGATGACGGTTTCCACACCGAAACCCGGAGACGACCTGTTGCCGGCACGTACCGACAAGATGACCATTTATAACGAAGTGATTATTCCCGACCTGAAGGATGCCATCGACCTGTTGCCCGTCCGGGAGGAATACTCCGGGAGCGACGTCGGTCGCGCATCCAGGGGAGCTGCCGCCGGAATGCTGGCAAAGGTGTATCTCACGTTGGGGATGTATGAAGAATCACTGCAAATGAGTGAATTGGTAGAAAGCCTCGGGTATACCCTCAACCCCGATTACAGCGATTGCTTCGGTGGCGAGGAAAGGCATAAAAATACGGCCGAGTCTCTGTTTGAAGTACAATACTATGGACTGACCAAGGCGGGATTTTGGGATGATGAGAATCAGGCAAATTGGCTAAGCACCTATATGGGGCCGCGCAATACCGGATGGGTAGGCGGCGCATACGGCTGGAACCAACCAACCCAAGAGTTTGTGGACCAGTACGAAGAGGGCGATCTGCGTAAAGACAAAACCATTTTGTACGAGGGAGGGCCCGCGTTCGACGGCAAATCCTATAAAGCCACCATGTCGAATACCGGATACAATGTCCGTAAATTCCTTGTGCCACTGTCCGTTTCTCCCGATTACAATACGAATTCGGCAAATATCGTGGTGTTGCGTTTTGCCGATGTGTTGCTGATGAAAGCCGAAGCATTGAATGAGTTGGGAAGGACCGAAGAAGCCGAAGAACCTTTGTATCAGGTGCGCAGGAGGGCCGGCCTGACCGACCGGAGCGATGTGGAAAATCTGTCGGCTGAACAGATGAGGGAGAAGATAAGGCATGAACGCCGTGTCGAGTTGGCATTCGAAGGACACCGCTGGTTCGACTTGATCCGCTGGGATAACGGCCAATACGCGCTGGATTTCCTGCACTCTATCGGGAAAATCAATGCGGCGCGGAAGCACCTTCTGTTTCCTATCCCACAAAGGGAAAGGGATGCCAATCCTAATTTAACGCAGAATCAAGGGTACTAATATCGAAAACGAGCTGAATTATGAAAACATATCGATTATTATTCATCCTATCGTTGCTGTCCGCACTTCTTATCCGGTGCGCCGACGATAATTATATGGAACTGGATAAAGGGGATACTCCGTTGGAAGTCACCGCATCAAATACTGAAATCGAACTCGATGCCACCAATCCGGCAACGGAAGCCTTGAAATTAACGTGGACGACCGGGTCCAATCAGGGAACCCATGCAGCCATCAGCTACACGTTTCAAATGGATGTGCAGGGCAATAACTTTGCCGACGGCATATCCCTCGACCTGGGAAGGGAAGTATACGAAAAAACATACAGAAATGAAGAACTGAATGATATCCTGCTTAACGATTTCGGGATTGCCGTAAATGAGGAAACCGTTCTGGAAGCCCGTGTTATCGCAACAACTGCAGCAGAGGGTGTCGAACCGGAGACTTCTAACGTGCAGCGTATCTCAGTGAAGACGCACAAACCCATCACCAAAACACTCTATCTGATAGGTGACGCCACACCCAACGGATGGAATGCCGACGATGCCACTGAAATGCGTCCTGTCAACAATGTGGCCAAAGGCTTTACATGGACCGGGTCGCTTTCGTCGGGTAAATTCAAATTCATCACCACCTTGGGCGACTTTGTTCCCTCGTATAACAAAGGGGAGAGCGATAGCAAGCTTTACTTGCGTGAAAGCGGCGATGACCCTTATGATGAGCAGTTCGAAATAACTGAGCCCGGAACCTACACTGTAACGGTGAACCTGATCACATTGGCCGCCAGCATCGTGAGGGGAGAAGGGCCGGAATACAGTGAACTGTGGTTTGTGGGAAATCCTACCGGATGGAATTTTGAACCGATGACCGTGAGCCCGCTCGACCCGTTCGTGTTTCATTACAATGCCGACCTTTCGGACGGCGGTGAATTCAAAATCGGAACCGCGGCAGGGAATTGGGATGCCGTCTTCTTCCGCCCCACCGTTGACATGACCCCCGAAGGCACGGGACTCGACGTGGACAAGTGGGTCGGTGACCCGGACTATAAATGGAATATCTCGGGAGACGTGTATAAAATCAAACTGGATACGCGGGATATGAAGATCGATATCGTTCCGTTCACGCCATTCGAAATGATATACCTGGTAGGAGATGCCAGCCCCAACGGCTGGGATATCGGCAACGCTGCCCCGATGACGGCTACCTCCGATCCTTACAAGTTCACGTGGACAGGAACCTTGAAGAGCGGTGAACTGAAGTTTACCTGTGATAAACAAGACGACTGGAACGGCGCGTGGTTCATCGCGAGCGAAGCCGATAAAGCACCTGCCGGGCAAGAGGAACAGATGATATTCAATTACCCGGGAGCGGGCGTTGATTACAAGTGGAGGATAACGGAAGCCGGAACGTACCAGATTGAACTGGATCAATTGAAAGAGACGGTAACCATCAAGAAGCAATAAATAAATCGAGGATCCGTCATGCCTGACAGCGGGCATGACGGATCCCCAAAAAAAAGAGTATGATCAAAAAAACCACCCATATACTTCTTGCTTGTTTGCTACTACTGGCATCATGCGAGGACTATTACGACACCAAGAACAACCCGATCACGTATGGCGATACCTACCTCAATATCGGCATTTTTACCGATAAAGCGGCATATAGCCCGGTGGAGACCGTTCATTTCACGTTGAAAGAGAGGCCTTCCGGTAACCTGAAAGTGCGCTACTCGCACTTGGGAGAAGTGCTGAAAGAAGAAAACTTGCCGGGAACGACCTGGTCGTGGGCTCCGCCCGCAGACGACTTCAAAGGGTACATGGTTGATATTTACGAAACAGAGGGAGACGGTGAAAAGATCTATCAGAGCATAGCGGTGGACGTCTCTTCCGACTGGAAGAAGTTCCCCCGTTACGGTTTCCTATCATCGTATGGCGATATGTCTAACGAGCAAATCGCGAGAAATATCGAAACGTTGAGCCGCTACCGTATCAACGGGATTCAATTCTACGATTGGATGCACGATCATCAGCGGCCGTTAGCAGGCACCGCGGAGAACCCGCTGGCGTCGTGGCCCGACCTTATCGGCCGGCCCAATTACCTTTCCACGGTGAAAGGATACATCGATGCCGCCCATGACAAGGGAATAAAAACGATGTTCTACAACCTGGCGTTCGGCGCGTTAGATAATGCCGCATCGGACGGGGTAAAGGAAGCGTGGTATATTTTCAGGGATGCCCATGGATCGGAAAAGGACAACCACCACCTTGATCCCCCTTTCCGCAGCAGCATTTACCTGACTAATCCCGCCAACCCTGAATGGCAGGCTTACTTGGCAGACCGTCACGAGGACGTGTACAGCGTGTTCGACTTCGACGGTTACCATATCGACCAACTGGGTAACCGTGGAACAGTGTATGATCACGAGGGCAACGCGGTGAAACTGGACGAGACGTACGCGCCGTTTATTGACGCGATGAAACAGTCCGCTCCCAGCAAACGGTTGGTGATGAACGCGGTCAGCCAATACGGCCAAAACCAGATTGCCAAAGCGGACGTGGACTTCCTCTATGCCGAGGTGTGGGACGAAAGCAGGACGTTTGAACAGCTGGCAGGGGTGATTCTCGACAACAACGCCTACTCGGGCAACCAAAAGCAAACGGTGCTCGCCGCGTACATCAACTACGATCGGTCGAACAGCACCGGGTACGTAAATGCGCCGGGCGTATTGCTGGCAAACGCGGTGATCTTTTCGTTCGGGGGAGCCCATCTCGAACTCGGCGAGCATTACCTGGCAAACGAGTACTTCCCCAATTCGAACCTGCAGATGAAAAGTGAGTTGAGGCAGGATTTAATCAATTACTACGATTTCCTTGTCGCCTACCAGAATCTTTTACGGGATGGAGGCGCGTTTGCCTCGTTTGACGTGAAATCGACGGATGAAAATACGCGGATCGAGAGCTGGCCGGCATCCCAAGGTGCCGTGGCGGTTACCGGCAAAAAGCTGGCCGACAGGGAGGTGCTTCACCTGCTTAATTTCTCGGATGCCAACTCCATGGAGTGGAGAGATACCAACGGGACTCAAAAAGAACCCGTGAAAATCACGGACTTGAAGATTACAGTCAACGTGTCGAGCCCAGTGAAAAACGCGTGGTTTGCTTCCCCCGATATAGATGGAGGAGTGTCCAGAACGGTTGAGTTCAACCAGTCCGGGAACGAGCTCACCTTGACGCTTCCATCCTTGAAATATTGGGATATGCTTGTCCTCGAGTATTAGT
>WPCG01038807.1_pt1 | contig 32414 bp, 30 predicted proteins | sample 5403311 | NCBI WGS metagenome assembly WPCG01 (sample SAMN12869467, study PRJNA574797) | sludge metagenome | isolation source: wastewater treatment of Control | place: China:Beijing | collected 2019-05-17
TTCTTCATTCAATCAAATCTCTGCTTTTGAGGATGATTTCGCGTCAGATCCTTATCGAAAAGGTATATGGTCATCATTCATGAAAGCTAAAAAGATAAGCCTTAAAGTAGAATTGGATGAGATTATTGATTCTATTAAAAAATTTTTAATACCAGTTTTAGATGATGACATGACTGATATCTCATCAAAATGGAATCACAAGCATTTGATATGGGAATGAAATAAGCAGTTCTGAATTTCATCAACTTCTGATTCACTAGGGTTTTAAACTTTTCATCTTTTGGTTTTTAATATTCCAAGTTCTTCTTGAGCATAAATTTATATTAATACATGTTGAACCAAGAGATACAATACAAGTACTACATGCTATTCTCAAGAATAAGATGCAGTGGTATCCAATTTTTAAAAATACGTTTTATTTAGTCTTATAAGATTGGAGGACTAACTCTAGATTTCAATCATTCCTGATTAATGATTGAATACAAGTTAAAAACATCTAATATGAAAATTAATGAACTAAAAAACAAAAGTAAAGAAGAACTCATTCAAATCATTTTTAAAATGATTGAAAACAACCCAAACAATAAAGTCTTGCTGAACCATTTACTAGCAGGTTCAAAACCAAACTTGAATAAAACTATAAAACTCATAGAAAAAGAGATGAGAAATCATAATGGGAGCTATAGATCAGCTTATCAACTGTATACTTTATTTGTTCAGTCGAGTCCTGAACTGAAAGACATTTTGACGTTATCCTTTGAAATTCTTCCTTATTTTATGGAAGAACTCGATGCCTATCAAGATTACCCTGATGATCTTGCTTTCATGACAAATCATATTTTTGGTGTATCATGCGAATATTCTGTTTTATTCAATCAAAGCAAAATGATTGAAGAACTATCAAGTATGTTAATGAAATATGATTTTTCTGAATATATCAATCAAACTTTAATGGATTCATTTTATACATATATGCCAGAAGAAATGTTTGACCAACTCTTAAACGAATAAAAGTGAGGTAAGACGATGATTTTATGTTTAACAAAAAAAGTCCAAGATTTATTTCATGTTGATAATTTGACTAATTATCCACAAAAAGATGAACACATGTGGCATGTTACTGTTGAGTTTTATGATAAGAAGAGACTATATGTATTTACACATGTCACAACATCTTATACCCTGATTTTCTATGGTCTAAAAACAAAACATTTGAAAAATATAAAACTTTTTTTCAAAGAAAGTTTAAAGAAAGCATTAATATTTGATGGGTTTACCTCAACCGCAGCAGATGCATTTTTAGAGCACCAAGGATCAGTTTCATTTGGTAAAACAAATAACCGATCAATCATCTCAAATACCACCCAAAGAAAATTCTCAGCATATGGTTTTTTAGATCATATCAATATAGATGATGTGTTTCAAAAAATAACATCTCACAGAATTAATCAAATGCTTGGTATTGGCTATAAGACACCTAGAGAGCTTATGGAAGAACTGATCCAAACACTCCTCGATGTCACTTCATCTCATGTAGGCTATGAATTAGATATTACAATTAATTTAGAAAATGAAAATGTCATGAGAAGAGTTATCGTTCCTAACTACTATACGCTTGATGATTTGCATATAGTCATACAAAAGGTATTTGGATGGAAGAACATGCATCTCCACGAGTTTATAAATTTAAAGAGTAATAAATCTTACACTCCCTTATATGATGATATTGATGGTTTCGAGCACTCATTTAATTCAAAGTCCATTTCTTTAGATCAAGCGTTCGATACATTTGATGAATGGGTTTATACATATGATTTTGGAGATGATTGGAAACATCATATTTTTTGTAGGATGTCTATTCATCAAAAAGATCCTATTAGGTCACTATGTACACATTTTGAAGGAGAAAATATTCCCGAAGATGTAGGAGGTATTACAGGATATCAATCTTTTAAAGCAATCATGAAAAACAAAAATCATAATGAATATAGGTTTTACAAGAATTGGCTTACTGAGATTGAATACGAACCCTTTGATCATCTTTTTGTTAATATGAGTTTAACTAAGGAATGGCCACTAGGACTTAAATCATCTCTTTTAAAACTTATGAGTAATAATAAGCCAGATTTGAAGGATCACTAATACCAAATTAAATAAAGATTTTACTTAATAAATTCATAGTTGATGTACCTCTGATGACACAAGAAAGACAGTTCTTAGTGCAGATTTTCATAGTAACAGACAGTTCTTGAGAATCCCTCGGGACAAACTTTTTACCATCTGTGGGTGGTAAAATAATTGGAAATTTTTAGATAGATAACTAAGCCAATAAGTATAACAACAAATGGCAAAATTGAGCAATCAAAAAAAGTGTCTTTTTTAAGAATTTCATATGGATGACACAAGAAAGACAGTCCTCGAGCATGACTTTCATAACAACAGACAGTCGCGATTTCAGGATGGTGCCACGCTGACCCTAAAGGTGTGACTGTCGGTTACTATGTCATCCTTATGAAGGGTGTGTCACCCTAGACATGAAAATTTGATATTTTTACATGAGACAAGATGATTTCTTGTCTTTTTTAACGTTTTTAAATGAAATGTCCAAATCAATACTTTATCTACCCAAAGAATAATTCACTTGATATCTTACTAGAGCCAACAAAAGAAAAGTAAAAAACTATCATTTATGTAGTTATTGTGAACAGGCAAAATTTTGAGTGTATCACACTAATTCATTCAAAAACTTATTAAGTAGTAGAAAATTCGTATTTTTAATTGTTTAAATATATATTTAGATGTATAATGGTATCACATGATACTAAAAAGGGGGTATAATATGGCTGATGAATTTGAGATCAAACGATTTCTGCATGATGTAAAGAATGCAGATATGATTGACTTTGTCCCAACAGAAAAAAATCGCCGTACTAGACTCCAAATTGGGTTAACTGCTTACGATCAAGAAAATCTTGTAAGGAATCTTAGCGTGAATGAGTATCATAGTGGCCCATCAAAAGATAAAGACCCTGCGAGAACAGGCATGATATGGATTTTCAAACATGATTATAAAGGACATGTGCTTTATATCAAGTTGAAAGAAAAAATCATCGTAGAAGGAACTACTGTAATTAGGTGTCTAAGCTGTCATATTGATCATATGGTGCTAGACTAGAGGAGGATATTAGAAAATGAGAAAATATTGTGGAAATTGTGAAGCAATGCACGATGTCATAGAAAGAAAAGAAGTTAGAGAATACGAGATTAAGAAGACCAAGGTTTCTGCTGAAATCACCATTTTATACTGCTCACATTGTCATGAAGAAATGTACGATAAAGATATCGAAATAAGTAACGATATTCTATTATTTGACGTTTATAAGAAAAAACATAACTTATTAACATCAAAAGAGGTTATTAGAATAAGAGAAAAGTATAACCTTTCTCAAGCTACTTTTTCAAAAATAATGGGCTTTGGAATTAAAACCATAACGAGATATGAAAATGGAGCCATTCAAGACAATACTCATGATAACCTATTAAGACTTGTTGATATTGAAGACAATTTTTATGCTTTGTGGGTTATGAATAAAAAAAATCTTACCGATACCGAAAATGCTAAAATTGCATCAAAATTCTTTTCTAAGGTATTACCTGAAACAAAATATGAGTACAAGGAACCATGTAGTTTTTTATATACTACAACCATTCCTTCAAATGGAGGTTTTACCTATGACGGGTGCTAGTGAAATGAAATTACTGAATTACAAAGTATTAAAAACAACATTCGAATTGAATGAACAATTTGAATTTAAAACCAGCAAGATTGACATCCAACCCTCATTTAATAGAGATATTGTAAAAATTGATGATCAACATTACAAAATAACCCTTGGAATCAAGATTTCTAAAGAGATCAATAAAGGGCCAATTCCATTTGATGCAGAAGCAGTCATTTCTTCTGTTTTTGAGCTACCAAACTGGGAAAGTGAAGCTGCAATGAGACTTGCAGTTAATAATGCTACAGCAATAATGTTTCCATATCTTAGAACCCTAATGGCAACGATAACAATGAATGGAAATGTACCGCCTTATATGTTGCCAGTTATGAATATATCGAAACTGTTTACTGATCTCATAAAGAAGTGATTAAATACACAGAATCCTTTTATCTATGAAATAACTGCTGCTGGCAGTTATTTTTATTTTTGATATATGTCAAAATGACGCTACCACTTGATATTAATTCTTATAATATTTTATTAAATGCTTGTGTTTCATAATTAAAGTAAATAAAGTTTTTATACACTATTATAAGATAGAGACTTTATTACGAAAGGAGACAACCATTGGATAATCATCCTTTAGAATCATTAGTCAAATTGTATCTTTCTGAAAAAGATATTAAAAAGGCAACCTATGAATTATATATAACAATCCTTAACCAGTATATCGATTATTTAATTTCTCATGACATTCTACATCCAACAACTGAAGATGTGATTAACTACATTGAATTTAAACGTAGTCAAGGTTATTCTTCTCAATGGATCTATCACCAAATTAATACACTAAAAGGACTTTATCAATATCTAAGTAACAATCAAAAAAGACTCGGTTTGCTTGATATCTATGAGACTGATATCACAGCTCAAATTAAAAATGAGCCTCTAAAGATCCGTTTATATCAAAATGTTTTAACAACCGAACAAGCCAAACAACTCATCCTTAACACGAAGGATTTAAGAAAATATATTTGGCACTTTAGGGATTTTGCGATTATCTATTTGATGATCACGACAGGTCTAAGAAGTATTGAGATTAGACGAGCAAGAATTAAAGATTTAAAAACGGTAAGTAATCAATTAGTTCTTTATGTTCAAGGAAAAGGAAGAACCTCTAAAGATGAATTTGTTAAGATATCAAAAGGAGTTAAGGATGCGATTGATGCGTACTTAGCTAAAAGAAATGATAAAAATCCCTATCTTTTTATTTCACACTCTCAACATACGGATGTTCCTCATTTGTCACGAGGATTTTTTAATGAAATGTTTAAACGTGTGTTAAGAGACGCCGGACTATCAAATGTTAAAATCACACCTCATGCTCTAAGACATACTGCTGCTACCTTAAATCTTCTTAGAGGAGGTTCCTTAGAATCGACAAAAAGTTTTATGCGTCATAAAGATATGTCTTCAACGTTAATCTACGCACATCACACCAGCAGATTAACTGATGATTCTGAAGAGAAAATCGAAAACTATATTTTAACTCGTGATACCTGTGAGGATATGAAATGATCAATCATCCATTAGAAGTGTTATGTGAAAGGTATCTCTTTCAAAAAAGAATCGCTAAAATGACATTAAAATCCTATCGACTGTCTTTTAAACACTATATCAATTACTTAAAAAATCATGATATCCTTTATGCTAAGATAAGTGATGTCATTCGCTTTAGAGAATTCTTACGAGATAAGGGGTATTCGAGTGTTTATATTTATACACATTTAAGTGCGCTTAAGGGTTTATATCGCTATTTAAAAGGTAACTATAAACATCTTAATCTACCCATCGAGTATAGCTTTGACATCATGGAAAGCGTTAAAAATGAACGCATTAAACGACAAATAAAAAAAGAGATCTTAACGCTAGATCAAGCAAGAAAGCTCATCACTCAAACGAAAAAGACGAGAAAAACGATCAGACAATATCGTAATCATGCCATCATTTATCTAATGCTAACGTCTGGGTTAAGGAGTCATGAAATTGTTCATGCGAAAAGAGATAATCTAAAAACTGTTGATGGTTCATATCTCCTTTATCTGGATAAACTTGATAAAGAAAGATTTGGCGACTTTGTAAAAATTGCTCCTGGAGGGGTGAGCGCACTAAATGAATACTTGAATAGAAGGCGTGATCATAATCCATATCTCTTTATCTCTCATAAATATCCAGAAAAAAACAATCATTTATCTAAAGCATTTTTCCAACATATGTTTGAAAAAGTGTTAAAAGATTCAGGTCTTAAAGGTATCAATATTACACCACACTGTTTAAGACATACCGCAGGCATGTTTAATCTCCTTCGAGGTGGAACGGTTGAACAAACAAGAGGACTTTTAAGACATATCGATATTGGATCAACAATTCTCTATAAAGACTATATCGAAAAAATGAATGATGACTCTGCTTCTGAAATAGAGAAGTTTCTTCTAAAAGAAGATGACGTTTGTGACCAGGAAGACTATTACTTCATCTTGGAGTGAATTTTTGTTAAATTTAGGCGAAAATAACTAGCACATAATAAGTATAAGTGCTATTTTTTATGTTTTTTTAGGTATCTTTGAAGAGATTGTGAAATATTTGTTCGTTTTTCAAACAAAATATCAAAATTGTCTTGTATAATAAACGCTTTTGTTGTAGAATGTAATCATTCATAAACCGAACAATGGATGGTGCATGTATGAGTGATAACTCGTTTTTCAAACCGACAGTTTTATTTAAAGAATATATGATTCTTGATATGATTGAAAAAAATCCGAATATTACCCAAAGAGAAATGAGTCAAGCGATAGGGATTGCTGTCAGCATGACGAACCAATATTTAGATCAGTATGAAAAAGATAAGCTCATCAAAAGAAAAAAACACTCTACGAAGAATGTGGAGTATTTTATCACTAAGAGGGGCACCGAAAGAAGAAAACTACTCAATATTTGGTACTTAAAGTCATCGCATGAAATTTATCTTTCAGCCAAAGATAATATATCTGTATTCCTTAATCAAATTATTGATAAAGGATTCAAGAAAATATTACTTTATGGAGCAGGTGAGGTTGCAGAAATTATCTTAGGCGTGATGAATGATGATAATAATATTCCACTGGAAGTTGTAGCAGTTATTGATGATAATAAAAATAGACAAGGTGAAAAACTTGTTAACCTACCTATCATTACACTCGATGAAATAGATAAATATTGTCATGATGGAATTATGATTTCTAGTTACACACACCATGAAACCATCAACAACCATTTAGCAAGTATTAAGTATCCACAAAATAAGATTATTCATTTTTTTGACAATTAATCATAACGAGGTCATTTATATATGTTTTATTTCTGGTTTAAACGATTTTACGATATTGTCTTATCATTCATAGGTTTAATTGTTCTGAGTCCTTTATTTTTAATCTTAATTATTCTCATTAAACTTGATTCAAAAGGTCCAATCCTCTTCAAACAAAAACGTATCGGTCGTAACAAAAAGCACTTCTATATTCTAAAGTTTAGAACCATGCGAATTGATACACCAAAAGATACACCAACTCATATGTTAGAAAACCCACAACAATGGATCACAAAAATTGGTAAGTTCTTAAGAAAAACAAGTCTTGATGAGATACCTCAAATCATTAATATTCTTAAAGGTGACATGTCGATCATAGGTCCTAGACCAGCATTATGGAACCAATATGATCTAATAGATGAAAGAGATAAATATGATGTACATAAGTTATATCCGGGATTAACAGGTTATGCTCAAATAAATGGTAGAGATGAACTACCAATTCCAGTTAAAGCTAAGTTAGATGGCTATTACTATCAGCATATTTGTTTATGGCTAGATATAAAAATTTTCTTTAGAACAATTATCAGTGTATTTAGATCTGAAGGAGTAGTAGAAGGAGAAACTGGAAAAAATAAATAGATTATATATGTTGGTTTCCATTCAATAAGTGACTTCGTTGAATTTTATATTACATTAGAAGGAGAGTATAGTTTTATGAAAATAACAATTGTTGGAATAGGTTACGTTGGTTTATCAAACGCTGTTCTACTTAGCCAGGATAACGAAGTAGTTGCTTTAGACATTGTAGATTATAAGATTAATATGATAAATAATAAAATATCTACAATAGTCGATAAAGAAATAGAAATTTTCTTAAAAACAAAAGAATTAAACCTTATAGCAACAACAGATAAAAATATTGCTTATAATAACTCATCTTTTGTTATAATTGCTACTCCTACAGATTATGATCCTAAGTTGAATTTTTTTGATACATCCTCAGTAGATCAAGCAATTAATGATGTCTCAATATATGCGCCATATGCTACTATTGTAATCAAATCAACTGTCCCTGTAGGTTATACTGAAGAACAAAGAAAGAAACATCACAATTTAAAAATGTTTTTTTCTCCAGAGTTTCTTAGAGAAGGGCAAGCACTATACGATAATTTGTATCCTTCACGCATAGTAATAGGCGACAGTACCCCAGAAGCAAAATCATTTTCTCAATTGCTTGTTAATGGAGCAATTAAGAAGGATATTCCTGTAATTTTCACAGGTTCGACAGAAGCAGAAGCGATTAAGTTATTCTCAAACTCTTATTTAGCTCTTAGAGTAGCTTTTTTTAATGAGTTGGATACTTATGCAGAAGTAAGAGGTTTGAATACCAAAGAAATTATTGATGGTGTTTCTATGGATCCAAGAATTGGTAATCATTACAATAATCCATCGTTTGGTTATGGTGGCTATTGTCTTCCTAAGGACACAAAGCAACTACTTGCAAATTACAAAAATGTTCCTCAAAATATAATGACAGCAATTGTAGAAGCAAATAAAACAAGAAAAGATCATATCGTAGAAATGATTATTTTAAGAAGACCTAAAATAGTCGGAGTTTATAGATTAATTATGAAATCAAAATCAGACAACTTTAGACATTCATCGATTCAGGGAGTTATGAAAAGACTAAAAGAGAAAAATATTGAACTGATTATTTATGAACCCATCATTGATGAAATGGAGTTTTTTGGTTCAAAGGTGATTAATAACTTAGATGAATTCATTAGGCAATCAGACATTATTTTATCTAATAGGTTTTATAAAGAACTCGAGAGTGTAAAAGATAAAGTTTATACTAGAGATATATTTAATCGTGATTAGTCATAGAATATCTCGTTTATATAAAGAGGAATAAGATGAATAATATAGTTAAAGTAACGATAGTTATGCCTTCATACAATGCGAGTAAGTACATACATGATTCAGTTAACTCAGTGATTAATCAAACTGAAAAATTTTGGGAACTAATAATTGTAGATGATCATTCTATTGATGATACCGTTACTATCATAAATGATATTATGGAAAAGGATGATAGAATTAAGTTAATAATAAATCATGAGAGAAAAGGAACTGCATTTTGTCGCAATAAAGCTATCGAACTAGCAGAAGGTAAGTATATTGCATTTTTGGATGCAGATGACTTATGGGCAAGTGATAAAATAAGTAAGCAATTACATATCATGGAAAATCACGGGTATAAGATGACTTATACAAATTATCTAGAATTTATTGACGGCCAAGATCCATTGCATGGAAAAATCATTAAATCTCCAGTTAGTGTTACAAAAAAACAATTGTTACGTTCTAACTCAATTGGATGCTTAACTGTTATTGTAGATTCTAAAATTGCTAAATTATCTTTAATACCAATATCTATTACTAAGAGGAATGATTATGCCCTTTGGTTAAAGTGTTTAAACTATACTAATGCATATAATATTAACAGTGTTGAAGCATATTATAGAAAGTCAAACGGAAGTTTATCAAGTGGTAGCAAGTTTAAGTTAGTTTCTTATCATTATAGAGTATTTAGATTAAGTGAAAAGCGAAGTTCTATTATGTCAATTTATTTGACAATGAGAAACATATTGTATTACGTTATAAAGAAAGGAATGTAGCTATGTTTAATAATAAAGTGTTATTGGTCACAGGTGGTACAGGTTCATTTGGAAATACGGTAGTTGAAAAATTCATTAATACCAACATTAGAGAAATAAGAATATTGTCAAGAGATGAAAAAAAGCAAGATGATATGCGAAAAAAGTTCAATAATGATAAACTAAAATTTTATTTAGGAGACATAAGAGACTTTAATTCAATTGAATATGCTTTCAAAGACGTTGATTATGTTTTTCATGCAGCTGCATTAAAACAAGTCCCTTCCTGTGAGTTTTTTCCTCTAGAAGCTGTAAAAACAAATATATTAGGATCTGATAATGTCATATCTGCTTGCATAAAATATAAGGTCAAAAAAGCAATTTTCTTATCAACTGATAAAGCAGCTTATCCAATAAATGCTATGGGACTAAGTAAAGCGTTGATGGAGAAAAATTTAATAGCCAGATCTAGACAATTAAATTCAAATGATACTGTTTTATGTTTGACTCGTTATGGTAATGTTATGGCTTCAAGAGGTTCAGTTATTCCTTTGTTTTTAGAACAAATAAATGAAGGGAAGCCTATAACTATTACAAATCCAGAAATGACACGATTTATGATGACATTAGATGATGCATTTGATTTAGTTATGTATGCATTTCAATATGGTCAACAAGGTGACTTATTTGTTCAAAAAGCTCCAGCAGCAACAATTGATGTATTGGCCAAAGCAATTTTAGAATTGAAAAATTATAGTATTCCACCAATCTACATTGGTACTAGACATGGTGAAAAACTATATGAAGTATTAGTTACTGAGGAAGAAATGGCAAAAGCGATAGACTTAGATAATTTTTATCAAATTCCAATTGATAATAGAGACTTAAACTACGGAAAATACTTGGAACAGGGCAATAAATCTATTAATCTTGGACATTCATATCATTCACACAATACTGCAAGACTTGATATTGTAGAAATGAAAAAATTATTATTAAAATTAGATTTGTTCAAGTAGGTCTTTTATGAAAATTTTAGTAACTGGCGCTAAAGGTTTTATTGGTAAAAACCTAATATCTGAATTAAAAAATCAAAATTACACAGACATTTTTGAGTATGATCTAGATTCCACTTTTGAGGATTTAGATTTTTATACTAATAACTGTGATTTTGTCTTTCATATAGCAGGTGTTAATCGGCCCAAAGATCAAAATGAATTTTTCGAAGGTAATTTTGGATTCACATCAGTTCTTTTAGATTACTTAAAGAAGCATAAAAACAAATCAACAATAATGCTTTCATCATCTATACAAGCAGCACTTGACAATCCTTATGGTATGAGTAAGAAAGCTGGGGAAGATTTATTGTTCAATTATTCGAAAGAAACAGGTTCAAAAGTATTAATATATCGCTTTCCGAATGTTTTTGGAAAGTGGTGTAGACCAAACTATAATAGTGTTGTTGCAACGTTCTCATATAGCATTGCAAATGATTTACCTATTAATATAAATAATCGAGAAACAGTGATGCAATTAATTTACATAGATGATGCTGTAAACGAACTGATTAATGGGTTAAAAGGAACACAAAATAAAAAAGATGATTTTTGCTATGTAGAACCTGTTTACACAGTAACATTAGGTAAAATAGTAGATTTGCTGTATTCATTTAGAGATAGCAGAATTAACTACACAATTCCAAATACAGAAGATTCTTTTACAAAGAAATTATATGCAAACTATTTAAGTTATTTACCAAAAAATCAGTTTAATTATGATCTTAAAATGAATGTTGATCATCGCGGATCATTCACAGAATTTATAAAAACTCCAGATCGAGGACAAGTATCTATTAACATTTCAAAACCCGGAATTGTTAAAGGAAATCATTGGCATAATACAAAAAATGAAAAATTTTTAGTTGTGAGTGGTAGAGGTGTTATACGTTTTAGAAAAATAGATGAAACAGAAATAATTGAATATCATGTAAGTGCTGAAAAACTTCAGGTTATAGATATTCCACCTGGTTATACTCATAATATAGAAAACCTAGGAGAAAAAGATATGGTTACTGTTATGTGGGCAAATGAAAAGTTTGATCCTGAACGACCAGATACAAATTTTATGGAGGTTTAGCAAATGGAAAACATTGCATGGGTAGTATTCAGTTTTGATGGATATTCTGATTTATGGGATACTCAATTCACTCTATTGGATAGATATTGTTATGATATCAGTATGAAAAGGTATTTAGTGACTCAAAATTTGGATTTTCATTGGAATAAACTGAATATTCTTCATACTGAATTAAATAATGATTGGTGTAGCAGAGCAATTGAAGCCCTAAACAAAGTTGATGAGGATTATGTAATTTTTCTTCTTGATGATTTTGTTGTAACTAAAAAAATAGATTTAGAAAAACTAGAACAAGTATATAGGAATATTATTAATAAAAATATTCTTTATTATAAGTTTAAAACCCGGTTTTTCTCGCTTAAATACAGCAAGGAAGAAAGAATTGATAAGTATACATATTCAATTGATGAAAAAAGGAAATATGGCATAAGTTTACAACCTTCTATATGGAATAAAAAGTACTTTATTAGATTATTAATGTTAAATTTGGGAGGAACTCCATGGGATTTTGAAAAGTTCTTTAATAATGATATAAATTTCTTCTATACTTATGATAAGATGAAACATATTTTTGATTCTAGAAATATTCTTAATATTGAACAAACAGTAATACAAGGAAAGTATTTTCCTTATGCAAAAAGAATATTCAAAAAGAATAATATAAGTGTAGATTTTGCTAATAGATCATTTTATCCCACTTTTAGATATTTAATTTTTATTATCAAGTCAATATTAAGAAGGTTTTTTACAAAAGGTACGAAAAAGTGAAAAAAATTATTATAATTGGAAACTATGGTAATAAATCTACTACATATGGTGGACAATATACAAAGACCAAAAATGTCAATGAATACTTAGTGAACTATTATGGTAATAGAGTTGTTTCAATCAACCTTTATAGGTATAAATATAGATTTCCTATAATACTATTTCAGTTGGTTTTCTGTTTGATTCAAGCTAAAAGTGTGATCATAATGCCTGCAGTTAATGGTTTAAAAAAAATTTTGCCTTTTACATCAATATTAAAAAAATTTTTAAAGTATAGGTTATACTATGATGTTATAGGTGGGTGGTTACCAGGTGTTCTGTCAAATAATGATAGGTTATTTGGCCATGCTAGCAAACTTGATGGAATTTTTGTTGAGACACAAACTATGGTAAAGCTATTAAATGATATCAACTTAAATAATGTATACTGTGTACCTAATTTTTCATTAAGACAAAATAATGATAAAGAGTCATCCTTAACCTATAGATTTATGGAGATAAAAATGATGACTTTTTCTAGAGTAAATAGGGAAAAAGGTATATCCCTTGCAATCGATACGATTAATCAATATAATTCATTGAACCAAGAAAAAATTTATCTTGATATATATGGATTTCTTGATCCCGAATATAAAAGTGAATTTATGATTTTATTAGAAAACAATCCATTTATAAAATATGCTGGACCAATAAAAAATAACGTCATTTCAGTTCTTTCACAATATTATGGAATGCTATTCCCAACATTTTATCCAGGAGAAGGTTTTCCAGGAGCAGTGATAGAATCCATGATTGCAGGTGTACCAATAATTGCATCTAATTGGAAGTATAATCCCGAAATAATTAAGCATAAGTATAATGGTTTAATTTTTGATTTGAATTCCTCATCTGGTTTTTATGATTGCATAAAATGGTCAATAGAAAATAAAGATGAATTTTTATCTATGAGAAAAAATTGTATTAATGAAGCAGAAAAGTATACTCCAAAAAATACAATGAAAACGATCGTAGATATGATAAACAATAATTAATAGGAGAGATGAAATGCGTGTTCTTATAGTAATAGATGGAATGAATGTTGGTGGCGCTGAGACAATGATTATGAACATTAATCGTGTAAGAGATTCAAGTCAAATAGAATTTGATTTTTTTCTCACTCAAAATGAGAATTATTTTGAAAGAGAGATAATTTCCAACAAGCAATTCATCTATAAATCTAGACCTAAATCTAAACATCTGATTAAGTATTGGTGTGATTTGAAGCGAGTAATAAAGAATAATAACTATAAAATTGTTCATATTCATGCGTCAAAAGGAACAGCTATCTTTCCTGTAATAATTGCAAAACTATCAGGCGTAAAAAACATTATTGTTCATAGCCATAATTCAAAAGGTGGAAATCCTTTTATACAAAAAGTTCAAGCCTTTTTAATAAATCTAATGGTAAAAGATAAGCTTGCATGTACACAATTGGCTGGATTTTGGATGTTTGGAAAAAAATCAAAATTTGAAGTGATAGATAATCCCATTGATGTTAGAAAATTCAAATTTGACCCAAATATAAGATTAAAATATCGCGAGATGTTAAATATTAATCAGAATAATACAGTTTATATACATGTAGGAAGATTTTCTAAACAAAAAAATCATAGTCAGTTAATAAAAATATATAATTACATTGCAAGTAAACAACCCAACTCTACTCTGTTATTGATTGGTAGTGGTGAACTGTATGAAGAAATCAAAAGGCAAGTGTTAGATTTTAATCTAGTGGACAAAGTTAAATTCTTGGGTATAAGAGAAGATATTTCTAATTTGATGAGTGCAAGTGATTTTTTTCTCCTCCCTTCACTGTATGAAGGTTTTCCATTAACAATTGTAGAAGCACAAGCTAATGGGCTTAAATGTATTGTTTCAAATACTGTAACCACAATGATTAAAGAAACAGACTTAATTTCATTTTCAGACGTGAACAATTTATCTGATTGGTTTAAGAACACATTGAATGTATCACAAGATGAAGATAGATGTAAATATAACGAGATTATTATTAGAAAATATGATGCAAATATAATATACAATAATCTCATGAAAATCTACAGAGGTGCAGCAAATGATAACACATAGAAGTCAAAAAAATTATTATGTTCTTTTTCTTGGGTTATTCTTGTTATCACTTCCTTTGGGGATAGTAAGTATAGGAAGTTTTGGATCAATATTAAGATTTATAGGTATTTTACCTATCATTGGATGGGTTCTATGGTCACAGAAAATTCGCTTTAATAGAGTGTTAAATATCCAAATTCTATTAACAATACTTATGCTGGTTAGTGCATCATATGCAATCAATCCAGATGCAGCTTTCAGTAGATTTTTTACAAATGTGTTTTTTATGGTTTTAATAGCAATTTTTTCATCTGTTTCTCTTGATAGAATTAATTTCAATAGATTATCAAATTTCTTGATATTTTCTTCTAGAATTACGGCAGTAATTGTACTAATTTTAGGCACATACTCTGAAAACAGACTCCTTTTAGGAGATATTTTCATAGAAGATCCAAATTATCTGACTGGATATTTTGTTTTTGGTGTGATTAATACGTTATTCATAATTATCGACAGAACTAAGGGCAATAAGTTATTATCTATTTTTGAGTTAAGTATATATATGTTTATTATTCTTTCAACTGGTTCGAGAACTGGTCTTATTAGTTATGTAGTCATATTTTTCATTATTCTTATGTCAAAACTAAATTTGAAAAAAATATTTTATGGACTTTTTACAATTATTTTAATTATCATTCTGACAACGATTATTATTCAATTCATTGATGTTCGAATATTAGAACGATTTTCTCTCCAAAATATAATCGATTCTGATGGAACTGGTCGCTTTGTTTTGTGGAAAAATGCGTTTGTAATATATGACCAATCAACAGTTATTAAAAAATTATTTGGTTATGGTGCAGGCAATATAAGAGAGGCATACAATATGTTTGGATATAAACCAATAGTGTCTCATAATATATTCATCGATATATTAATTGAAAATGGTTTTGCTGGTCTAATAGTATACCTGTTTATGACAATTTACTCATTACTTTATTCATATAAAAATATGGATAAAAGATTTTTCTATATGCTTCTAGTAATCCTTATAATGTCTTTTGGTTCTTCATTTTATGCGTATAAGGTCTATTGGAATATAATTTTGATATGTGTTACTCCTATCATTGGTTCTAATATTCAAATGGTTTCTAAAAATGGTTAGTAATCGATTTATAAAAAATATTATTCGTGTTACCTTTAGTAATGGTATCAAATTCATTGCTGGAGTTCTAACAGGTCTAGTACTACCAATGGTATTTGATGTGTCAGGGTTTGGTTACTTTAGATTATTTGCTTTATATTTATCATACTTTGGTCTATTTCATTTTGGTTTTATAGATGGTATTTATATACTTTTTGGAGGTAAAGATTATCAAAATTTAGACAAAGTTATGTTCAGGGCGTATACTAGATTCATTATGTTACTTGAAGTGATTATTAGTATGACGATTATAACTTATGCACTAATAGTTCTACAAAATGAAAGACAATTAGTTTTTCTGCTACTCGGAGTTAATGTATTTTCATCAGTGATAACTTCATATTATCAGTTTATATCGCAAACAACGAGTAGATTTAAAGAGTTTTCTATAACGAATATAGTGTATGGCATATTGACTTCTTTAATTGTGTTATTATTTTTTTTCAACAGCATTAATAATGTTTTTATATATTTGATATCTGTAGTATCTATAAACTTTATAATACTTGTTTCATATGTGATTATATATAAAGATATAACTTTCGGTCATATTAATAAAGAAATGATAAGTAAGGAGAACTTTTTTGAAATTTTTAAATTAGGAATTCCACTTTTAGTTGGAAATTTTTTGACTGTTTTAATACTAAATTTACCAAAACAGTTTGTTGATTGGAAATTCAACATAGAACAATTTGCAATCTTTTCATTTGCATATAGCTTAATGAATATTGCTAACATTTTTGTCGCATCTTTGAGTGTTGTAATTTATCCCACATTAAAAAAAGTAAATCCTGAGAGATTTAAATATTGGTATAAAAATAGTACATTTATCGTAACAGTATTGTTTTCAGCTAGCTTGATCGTATTTTTTCCTTTAAAATACATTATTAACAACTATCTAGTACAGTATTCGAATTCAATAATAATTTTATCAATTGTATTTCCTGGGTTAATTTTTAGTTCATTAGTGCAGATTGTGAAACTCAATTATTATAAAGCATTGAATAAAATGAAGCAATATATTAGTTCTGGATTAATAACTTTGATTATCTCTTTAATTATGCTATTGACGTTATTATTAGTAAATAATATGTATCTTGTAGCTGTAGTGGGTGTTATCTCATTATATCTATGGCATATTATTACTGAATTTCATTTTATTAAACAATATAGATTTGTACTATGGAAAAACGAACTATACTTATTGCTAATTACTACAAGTTTCTATCTTTCAGTTTTTTATCTCTCATTTATAATTGGGCTATTTACATTTTTTATTATATATTTTGTATTATCTATCCTTTTATATAAGAAAGATATTATGCTATTAATTGTAAAATAAAGATAATCATTATCTTGTAGTTTTATGATATTATTATTTTGTCAACTTTATTCATTGGAGGTCTCCTTATGTGTGGAATTGTAGGTTATATAGGCATTAAGAATGCAAGAGATGTCGTGCTTAATGGATTAACCAAATTAGAGTATCGTGGTTATGACTCAGCAGGGATGTCTCTTTTTAACACGAGATATCAAACATTTGATGTTTATAAAGATGAAGGTAGAGTCCAAAAATTAATCGATTCAACTAAAAACAGTGCATATTCGAGAGTAGGTATCGGACATACAAGATGGGCAACACATGGTAGAGTTAACAAAGAAAACTCTCACCCTCATTACTCTCAATCAAGAAGATTTATCATTGTTCATAATGGTGTGATTGATAACTATCAACAACTTCGTGAGCAATACTTAAAAAATGTAAATCTCGCATCTGAAACAGATACTGAAATCATTGCACAACTGATTGAAACATTTTCTCTTAACTTAAATGTGGAAAATGCTATTTTAACAACATTAAAACTTCTTCATGGTTCATATGCACTATTAGTTCTTGATGCGAATGATCCTGAAAAGATTTATGCTGCTAAGTATAAGAGTCCACTCGTTGTTGGTAATGGACATGACGGGATTACGATTGCATCAGATCTCATGGCTTTAGTAGGCTATGCCGATGAATATTATCCACTTGATGATAAAACATTTGTTGTTGCTAGACCTGATTTACTTAGAGTCTTCAATATCAACCACGAACCTATTGAAGCGAAGTTTAAAAAACTAGAATTAGATGTCACTGATACAGAAAAGGGTGAGTATGCTCACTTCATGGTGAAAGAAATTCATGAACAACCTACAATCCTTAGGAGAATCGTTGCCAATTACTTCGATCATGAAAAATCTTTAATAAAACCTGAAATATTAGAATCAATCAAACAATCAGATAGAGTTTACATGCTTGCTGCTGGAACATCCATGCATGCAAGTCTTATAGGTAAACAACTTCTAGAAAGACTTGCAGGTATCCCTGTAGAAGTGCATATCGCATCAGAATTTGCTTATCAAAAGCCTTTACTCTCTAAAAACCCATTCTTTATCCTTGTTACTCAAAGTGGTGAAACAGCTGATTTAAGAGCTTGTTTAGTCGGTATTAAAGAACAAGGTTATAAGACTTTAACCATCACCAATGTCCCTACATCTACATTAGCTAGAGAAGCATCATTCTTTCTAGAACTTTTTGCAGGTCCAGAAATTGCTGTAGCATCTACGAAAGCCTATACTGCTCAAGTATCTGTATTAGCTCTATTAGCTTACGAACTATCAAATAAATCCGTTGATTTTAAACGAGAATTAGCGATTGCTGCTAATTCGATTGAAGCATTTCTCGCAAGAGAAGAAGTTCGTGATTTAGTCAGAGATAAACTCACACATCGTAATGCTTTCTTTATTGGTCGTGGTTTTGATTATTTAGTAGGTCTTGAAGCTGCATTAAAGCTAAAAGAAATATCTTATATTCAAACAGAAGGATTTGCTGCTGGAGAGCTAAAGCATGGAACAATAGCTTTAATCGAAGATGGAACGCCAGTTGTTGCAATCATTTCAGATCCTACAATTAACCACAATACACGATCAAACATTAAAGAAGTACAAGCGCGTGGTGCTAATACACTAAGAATTGTTATGGAATCATGTAGTGAAGCTGGAGATGAAATCATCTTAGATGATGTTCATCCACTGCTCACACCTCTTATTACTGTAATACCAACACAACTTATTGCTTATTATGCTGCACTAGAACGTAGTTATGATATTGATAAACCAAGAAACCTAGCCAAATCTGTGACGGTGGAATAAAATGGGTAAATATTTTGGTACGGATGGTATTCGAAATAAATCATCATTTTTTACTGATGAGTTTACAACAAAAGTAGGATATGGAATCGCTCAAACATTTCATCCTAAACATGCAATCATCGCAGGTGATACAAGAGAATCATCACCTTTCATGATTTATATGATTGGTCAAACACTTAACTCTCATGGAGTACATGTGCTTGATGCTGGTGTTGTCTCAACACCGATGCTCGCACATTACTCCAAAGTTAAACAAATGACAGGTGTCATGATGACTGCATCTCATAATCCTTATACAGATAATGGCATTAAAGTCTTTAACAATGGTTATAAGTTAACAAAGCTAGAAGAAGACATAATTGAACAATATATTGATTCATCAAATATCAATCTAGATATTACCCATCAAATCCTTGATTTATGCACAGATATCGAAGATGAATACATGAAAGTTATAAAATCAATGGATCTTCCTAAGACATCACTTAAAATCGGATTTGATAGCGCTAATGGGGCAAACTATCAAATCGCACGTAAAGTCTTTAATCTCATGAATCCAAACAGCATTCAAATCAATAATACTCCAGATGGATATAACATTAATAAAGACTGTGGTTCTACCCATCCTGAAGCAATCATCAAACTTGTTAAAGATAACAAGCTAGATGTAGGATTTAGCTTTGATGGTGATGGAGACAGAATATTTGTTGTCGATAAAGATTTAAGAGTCTATGATGGTGATATGATCATTTATATCATTGGTTCATACTTAAAAGAAAAAGGTCTTTTAAACAAGGATACGATTGTTTTAACGAAAATGAGTAATCCTGGTATCTTAGAATCACTTCAAAAGAAGCATATTAAGTATGTCTTAACCGATGTAGGAGATAAATATGTCTCAGGAGAGATCACAACCCATGGCTATACCATCGGTGGTGAATCCTCAGGTCATATCATCTTATCTCATCTCACACATACAGGTGATGGATTATTAGTAGCTGCTTATTTAGTGAAAATATTAACTGAAGAGAATACGACTTTAAGTGAATTAGTTAAAGATGTGAATATCTATCCACTTCAAACAGTTAATATTAAATCAACTCATGCTAAAGAAATCGTTAAACATGAAAAAGTGATTCATAAAATAAATGAGATTAAATCCAAACTTGGTGAACCATCTTTATTACTTGTTCGTCCAAGTGGTACAGAACCACTTTTAAGAATTACCATGAGTTGTAAAGATAATAATCTATTAAATAACTATATGAATGAATTAAAAGAAGTCATTGAAGGAGCTGAAGTCAAATGAAAAAATATGCCATCATACTTGCTGCAGGTAAAGGAACAAGAATGCGCACTGAATTACCAAAATGCGCTTATCCGATATTAAAGAAACCCATGATTGAATATATCATTGAAAACCTAGAACGTTCAATGATTGATGAAATCATTGTCGTTGTAGGTCATAAAAAAGAAGTCATTCAAGAAATCTTAGGTGACAGAGTTAAGTATGCCATTCAAACAGAACAGCTTGGAACAGGTCACGCAGTACTTGCTGCTAAAGAACTTCTACAAGGAAAAGAAGGTATCACTTTTATTCTTCCTGGTGATATGCCACTCATGGAATATCCACTCATGGATAAGATCATGAGAGCGCATGGTGAAATGGGTAATGATTTAACAGTCGTATCGATGCATATGGACTATCCAAAAGCTTATGGGCGTATTGTTCGCGATGAATATGGTGAAGTAACATCCATCGTTGAAGAAAATGACTGCAGTGAGGCTCAAAAGCTTATTAAAGAAGTGAATTCATCTGTTTATGTAGCAAACAATAAAGTCTTATTTGACTATGTTTCTCAAATTAAGAAAAATGCACGTAAAGGTGAATACTATTTAACAGATATCGTAGGACTCATGCATCAAGAACGTAAAGTGAACACCTTTATGGTTCGTAACCCCATGGTTACTATGGGAGTTAATGACCTTTATGGTGTATCGGTTGCTGAAAGATATTTAAGAGACTTCATTAATAAAGGTCATATGTTAAATGGTGTATCGATTGTTAATCCAGATACAGTCACCATCGGTCATAATGTCATTATCGAAGAAGGTGTATGGATTTATCCAAACACCACTCTTCTTGGTCAAACAACGATTAAACGAGGAGCTAAAGTAGGACCAAACAGCGAAGTAGTGAACTCCCTCATTCGTGAAAATGCTGAAATTAAGCATAGTATTGTTTATGATAGTGAAGTTGGTGAAAATACAACTGTTGGACCATTTGCTCATCTTAGAAGTCATGCAGTCATTGGTGCGAATAACCGTATTGGTAACTTCGTTGAAATAAAGAAGTCTACAACAGGGGATAACACCAAAGCTGCTCATCTATCTTATATTGGTGATGCAGTCGTTGGCAAAAATGTTAACTTTGGTTGTGGATCGATTACAGTTAATTATGACGGGGTTAACAAACACATCACAAACATTGGTGATGATGTCTTCATCGGATGTAATGTGAACTTGATTGCTCCTATTAAGATTAGTGATAATGTCTTTATTGCTGCTGGTTCAACAGTGACTAATGATGTACCAAAAGGTGCACTAGCAATTGCTAGAAATAAACAGATCAATAAGGAAGACTATGCTAAACATTTTATCAAACCAAAAGAGTAATTTTTTATGATATTATTGAAACTATGATAAATATTTGTTACAATAAACAAGCAGTGTGATGACTGCACAAAGTTTTTGAACATGATGCAAAAAATCCTACACCTTCTTGTAGGGTTTTTTGTTATTATCCTAATCAATTGTAAATTTTTATAAATGTATAGCAATAATATTGACATATTAATACATTAATTGTAAAATTTTCTCATAAAAGGGGAATTTATATGAAAAATTATACACGATTAGATATTTTAAAGAGTGCCAAAGAAAACAATGTGAAGTATGTGCGCTTGCAATTTACCGATATGCTAGGCACAGTAAAGAATGTAGAAATACCTGTTACAAATCTTGAAAAAGCTTTATCAAATGAAGTCATGTTTGATGGTTCATCCATCCAAGGATTTGTCCGTATAGACGAGGCAGATATGTATTTATATCCTGATTTATCAACTTGGTTAATCCTCGAATGGGAATCAACTCCTGCAGGAAAAGTAGCTCGTCTCATCTGTGATGTGTATACCACACAACATGTTCCATATGAAGGAGATCCACGTTTTATTTTAAAAAGAAATCTTCTTGAACTAAAGAAGATGGGATTTGATAAGTTTAATGTGGGTGTTGAGCCAGAGTTTTTCTTATTTAAACTCGATGAAAAAGGTAAACCAACGATGGAGTTCTCTGATTTAGGTGGATACTTCGATTTAGCACCTGTTGACGGATCAGAGGACGTTCGTCGTGATATCGTCTTAGAACTTCAAAAAATGGGATTTGATATGGAAGTCTCACATCATGAGGTTGCATTTGGTCAACATGAGATTAACTTCCATTTTGATAATGCACTTGAAGCCTGTGACAACATCCAAACCTTTAAAGTTTTAGTGAAAAACATTGCTCGTAGACATGGTTTTCATGCGACTTTCATGCCTAAACCGATTCAAGGGATTAATGGTTCAGGTATGCATTCCAATTTATCCATTTCTGATAAAGATGGAAATAATTTATTCTATGATCCAAATACAGAAAACCAATTATCTAAAACAGCATTAGAGTTTATTGGTGGTGTGATGAAACATGCTCAAGAATTTGCTTTAGTCACTAACCCCACAGTCAATTCATATAAACGTTTAGTACCTGGCTATGAAGCTCCTTGCTACATTTCATGGAGTGATGCAAATCGCTCCACGATGATTAGAATTCCTGCTGCACGTGGAAAATCGACGCGCATTGAAGTGCGTTCAGTTGATCCGTCAGCGAATCCTTATCTTGCGATGAGTGGATTACTTGCTGCAGGTTTAGATGGTATTAGAAATGAAATTGATGGACAACATCCAGTTAAGAAAAACTTGTTTAAAATGACTGATACTGAACGTAAACGTTTAGGTATCCGTAATCTTCCAGAATCATTAAAAGAAGCCATAGAAAACTTTTCTAACTCTCAACTGATGAGAGATGCCATTGGTGAAGTCTTATTCTCAAAACTCATTGAAGCGAAAACTAAAGAATGGGATGAATATAAGATGAGAATCACCCAATGGGAACTCGATAAATATCTACCTATTATCTAATAGCACCCTTTGGGTGTTATTTTTTTATAAACGGTGCTATAATAAAACCAAATGACAGGAGGGATATTATGAATCGCTACATTATGCCATGGGATGAAATCTCATCTTTTGTTTTGCAAACATTTACATCTTTAGGTGTTCCAAAAGAAGATGCACTTATATGCACTGATGTTTTACTTGAATCCGATCGAAGAGGTATTGAATCACATGGTGTTAACCGTTTTAAACCGATTTATATCGATCGTATCCTAAAAGGAATTCAAGAAGTTAAATCAAACATCGAAATCTTGAAAGAAACACCTACTACACTAGTTGTTGATGGACACAACGGAATGGGTATGGTCATCGCACATCATGCGATGCAAAAAGCCATTGATAAAGCGAAAATTTTCGGTTTAGGCATGTCAGTTGTTAGAAACTCTACGCATTATGGTATTGCAGGGTACTATGTCACCATGGCAACCAAAGAAAACCTAATAGGCATTACAGGAACGAATGCGAGACCATCGATTGCTCCAACATTCGGTGTTGAAAATATGCTAGGGACAAATCCACTCACGTTTGGTATTCCAACAGATGAAGACTTTCCTTTTGTATTAGATGCTGCCACATCCATTACACAAAGAGGTAAAATCGAATATTATGCAAGAAATAATCAAGACACACCTAAAGGTATGGTTATCGGTCATGATGGATCTGAAATGACCGATTCTAAACAAATACTAAAAGATTTAACATCAGGTAAAGCCGCACTTGCTCCACTTGGAGGAGTAGGTGAAGAACTTGCAGGATATAAAGGATATGGATATGCAACAGTTGTAGAGATTTTATCAGCAGCTTTACAAGATGGACCCTATCTTCACATGTTAAATGGTAAAAACGAAGATGGTACATTAAAACCAATTCCGATTGGGCATTTCTTTATTGCGATTAATCCTGAGTTTTTCTTAGGTGTTGATACACTTAAGAAAACAACAGGAGATATATTAAGAGCTCTTCGTAGATCTCAAAAAGATCCTAAACACGATCGTATTTACACAGCAGGTGAAAAAGAGTATTTAGCTTATTTGGAAAGAAAAGATTCAGGTGTTCCAATTAATGAAGAAGTTAAAAAGGATTTATGTGATATTAGAGACTTATTAAAGATTGATTTTCATTTTTCTTTTGAATAAAATTTCATATTTTTACACAATGATGACATCACTTGTCATACATGTTATACTAAGTATAAAAATGGAGGAAGCTCATGAAACAATGGGATTTAAATGATTTATATCATGGATTTGATGAAACTTATCATGCTGATATCGAAAAATTTAGTCAATTAGTCGATACTTACATTACGTTTATTAGAAAACAAGATGTAAAACCAGAAACTTATCTTGAAGGATATCTAGATTTATCTGAACAAATCACTGTTTTAGTAAGATCATTATATAGTTATGCAAGTTTAGTGATGTCTACTGATGTGACTAACCAAGATGCACCTAAATATCTATCCAAATTACAAAGTATTTCTAGAAGATCAACACCTGAAGATGTGTTATTCACCAGATTTCTAGCAACACTTGATTTAGATGATTTAGCTAGGAAGTCTGAAGAGATTCATCTTTATCTCTATCAACTTAAACTATCTCAAGAAGATGCGAAACATCTTTTATCAGAAAAAGAAGAAGTGCTCTACTCAAAACTAAGAGAACTTGCATCAGGTTCATGGGGTCAACTCCAATCACTCACAACAGCTAATGTACCTGTTTACTTTCGTGATAAAGAAATCACTTTATCGGAAGTTAGAAATCTAGCATATGAAAAAGATGCAAGTGTGCGTAAAGATGCATATCATGCAGAATTAAAAGCATATGAACTCATCGAAGATGCAGTCTCACTTGCTTTATCGAATATTAAACGTGAAGTGACACTCATGAACGAACTTCGTGGGTATGAGTCTGCACTTCATAAAACACTCGAACAATCTAAGATGACGAAAGAAACATTGGATGCGATGATCAGTGCGATGATGGATTATCGTCCTCATTTTGAAAAATACTTACAGGCTAAAGCGAAATACTTAGGTCACTCATCAGGTCTTCCTTTTTATGATTTATTTGCACCTGTTGGAAAGCTTGATAAAACATATACTTACGAAGAAGCTCAAAGTTTAGTTAAAGAATCGTTTTATGGTTTTTCAAAACGTTTAGGCGATTTTGCATCTAAAGCATTTGATAAGAATTGGATTGATGTTTATCCTAAAAAAGGTAAACGAGGAGGAGCATTCTGTTCTAATCAACCACAACTTAAACAATCGCGTATTATGACAAACTTCACTGGATCTTTATCAGATGTATCGACACTTGCTCATGAACTAGGCCATGGTTACCATGGCGAAGTCATCTCAGATAATGCACCACTTCATTGGAGTTATCCGATGCCACTAGCTGAAACTGCCTCAATATTTTGTGAAACGATCTTAAATAATCATATCTTATCAACCATCACTGATAAGAAAGAACGCTTATCTATCTTAGAAGTTTCTCTACAAGGTGATACACAAGTGATTATTGATATCTTATCTCGTTTCATTTTTGAAACCAAATTATTTGAAAAATCAACTGGACCTATTTCTAAACATCAAATGAAAGCATTTATGCTTGATGCTCAAAAAGAAGCTTATCTAAATGGACTTGATCCAAACGTCTTGCATCCTTATATGTGGCTTAATAAAGGGCATTACTATAGTGCAGGATTAAATTTCTATAACTTCCCATATGCATTTGGTTTACTCTTTGGTAAAGGTTTATATGCACAGTATTTAAAGAATCCTGAAAACTTCTTAAAGTCTTATGATGATCTTCTCACGTTAACAACTAAAACATCGGTTGAAGCGTGTGCAGAGTCCATGGGAATTGATGTTACAAAGAAAGATTTTTGGATTGATTCTCTTGAACAGGTTAAGAAAGATATTGACGAAGTCATCGAGCTTCTTTCATAAATATTTCAAAATCATTAACTCATCATTGTATTACATTACCTGTCTAGTATATTGTATGCTATAATATTTTATATAAAGTCTAAAAGTGGAGGGTTCTATGAACGAACAACAAGTTGAACAAACCAGTGAAATAAGTCTTCTTGACTTATACAAAATTCTTAAAAACAATTTCATTCTCATTTTAGTTTTGACACTCTTAATTGGAACAATAGCAGGGGTATTTGCCTTTGTCATCGTTGATCCAAAATATAAATCAAACGCTGACATTATGGTGCAAGTTCCATTTGAAGGCTCATCAGAAAACTTTGACTTGTTAAATGCACAAAGATTATTACCAACGGTTGCAGAATTCTTACAAAGCGAAAGAGTCTTAGATAACGTGATTGATGAACTCGGCTTAGATTTAACAGTTGCTCAAATCAAATCAGGACTCAATGTCAGATCATCAACAACAAGCTATTTCATCTATATCAGTTATGAATCTGTGGATTCACAGCTTTCTAGAGATATTGTAAATACAGTCATCCAAGAAGCCATTACCTTAGCCAATGCTGATGATGATTTCTCTATTTTTAGAAATAAGATTACACAAACATCAACTGGAAAATTAGGAACATACGCATCACCTAACCGTCCACTTTATGTCATCATTGGTCTTATCTTAGGTGGTATCCTTGGTGTCGGTTTAGCTTTAGTCAAAGAACTCTTCAATAACACCTATAAATCGAAAGAACAGCTTGAACAAAGTTTTGGTATTCAAGTATTAGGTGTTATTCCTCAATTTGAAGTCAAGGAGGTTAAATAACATGATGTTTAAAAGCCGTGCAATGCGCAGATTATTTAATCTTGAAAGACTCGAAAGATATAACTATATCGTAACCAAAGAACAACCTTTATCTTATACCACTGAATCCTTCCAAAAAGTATTAATCAATTTAGACTATGTTAATATTGATGGTAATTATAAAGTCATTCAGTTTACATCTACACTAGCTAGTGAAGGTAAAACAACTTTTATATCCAATATCGCTTATTTATTGGGTCAAAGAGGTAAAAAGGTTTGTTTAGTTGATCTAGACTTAAGAAAACCAAAAGTCAATCGTATCTTTGATGTACCTAATCAAGATGGACTAACAGACTATCTATCTGGAAAAATAACCTATGAGAAACTGATTCAATCTAGTAAAAAACTTGGTATGGATTATATCGTATCAGGTGAAAAAACAACAGCAATCATCAACGTTTTAGAAGCTAATAAGCTTAAAGAATTGATTGAAAAACTAAAAGAAAACTATGATTACGTTTTACTTGATACACCTCCTGTTATCGCTGTCTCTGATGCTTTATATATAGCGAAGAACTCAGATGGTGTTGTGTTCGTGGTTGCTCAAAATATTGCGAGAAAAGCACTCGTTAAAGAAGCTATTACAACTCTAAAACGTAATAACGTAGATATTATTGGAACCATCTTAACACAAGTCGATGTCAAACGTGGAGAGTATGGCTATGGATATGACTATAGCTACAAGTATGAAGATAGTTGATATGCATGCACACATTCTACCTTTGGTAGATGATGGAGCAAGATCATTTGATGAAGCGATTTTAATGATTCAAAAAGAGATTGAACAAGGTGCATCAAAAATCATTCTTACACCTCATGTGCAATCTCGTGTCACTAAAACAACAAGAGAAGAACAAGTTGAGATTTTTCATCAATTAAAAAAGAAAGTTGAAGACTTATCTCTAAGTATTGAACTTGTCTTAGGTGCTGAAATCTTTTATCGATCACACCTAACACCAGATTACAATCTCTACACACTAGGTGATTCCAAATGTTTACTTATAGAGTTTTCAACGATGATTGAAACACCGATTGAAGAAATCGTCTATAATTTAAGTCGACAAGGATTCATTCCAATTGTTGCTCATATTGAACGTTATGAATATTTAAAGATGACTGATTATGAACTTATCAAACGTGCTGGAGGTTATCTTCAGGTGAATACCAATGCACTCCTTGGACTTGACACTAAGTCAGATCGCAAACTTATCTTAAAGTTATTAAAATTAAAATTAATCGATATCATTTCAACAGATACACACAATCTAGAACATCGAAGACCCAACATGAAAGATGCTTACCTAGAACTTAAAAATCACGTTGATGATGCATACATTCACTCATTATGTGGACAAAAAATCGAAGAACTTCTTAGAAATGATTAAGAAGTTCTTTTTTCTTAATAAATTAAAAAAAAATAAAAATTTTTTTGGATTATTTTTAAAAAACTATGTTAAAATATCAATGGTCCAATCCCCCCGGACCAAAAACTGCTTCTAAAAGAGCAGCCGTCTATAAAGGAGACTTACTTTTAAGTCTCTTTTTCCTTATATGATATCAAATCAAAAATCCTATGTTATAATAACATTATAAACTAACAAGAAGCAGGTTATAGTCTATGTATGTTGAGTTTGGAAATCTATATTATTTCATCTATATAGGAATCGCCATCCTAATTACAGTGCTCACTGTTATTTTCTTGAATAAGAAAACCCAAAACTTTAGATATTGGTTTATCTTTGGTATGATTTTGTTTGCTTTCATCGTTCATTTCTTGAAGATCTTTATCCCTCCATATTCAACCCATGTTCCTGATAGCAGTATATTAACAAAAGTCTCACTTGAAAACATATGTGCTGTTTCAACAGTTGCTTTCCCATTCCTATACTTTACAAAAAATAAGACGTTAAAAGATTATATGATTATGGTTGGTATGGCATCAGGGATTTTAACATTTATGTTTCCTGTAGATGCGATTAGTGATTATTTTAATGGACAACAGATTGGTCAAAAAACCGCATTTTCCATTGAAGTCATTCGCTTTTATACAGCACATTATATTTTATTTGCCGCACCTTTTTTAATGATGTTTTATAAGATGCATGAATTATCTGTTAAGCGCGCATGGAGAGCTCCATTTGCACTCATCGTTGTGCTCGTCATTATCTTTATTAATGAGATTATAATGACTTGGTTAGGCTGGGTTCCAAGAAGTGAGTTATATGATCCTCAATTTAGAAATCCATCATTCGTGTTTGGTATTCGTGGTGATTTAACTGGAATAGGTGCGATTTTAGGTATTTTGGTTCCTGTGGTGTTCCGTTCAAATCCTTTGACAGGTGAACCACATTTTTGGCCAGTGATTTGGCTGGTCTTACCTGTCCTTGTTTATGGAAGCTTAATCTCGTTCACATTCATGTTTATCTATGATAAAGATAATACGATTAAGTATTTAAAACATAAAATTTTAAGAACAAAAGTAGAAATTGAAGAATTAACTGAAAAAGAAGTAGAAAAGGAAATGAATGTATAACTCATTTTCTTTTTTGTTCTCTATACATTCCACTAAAAATTTAAGAATGCGAGGTATGAAAGATGAGTATTAGACCCAAAGGATTTACGTACGTTAAAGCTGATTATAACTATATTTCATATTATAAGGATGGCAATTGGGATGAGGGGGTTTTAAGAGAAGAGGATACCTTAACGATATCTGCGATGTCAACAGCGCTTCATTATGGACAACAGTGTTTTGAAGGTTTAAAGGCTTATCGTAGACAAGATGGTAAAATACAACTCTTTAGAATCGAAGATAACGCAAAGAGATTTCAAACATCGTGTGAGCGTTTATATATGCCAAAAGTACCCGTTGAGAAATTCATGAAAGCTGTTATCGATACAGTGAAAGCGAATGAACGCTTTGTTCCACCTTATGGCAACAAAGAAACATTATATATTCGTCCTTTTATGATTGGTGTTGGAAATAACTTAGGACTACGTCCTGCACCTGAATATATATTTGGTATTGTTGTTTCACCTGTTGGATCTTATTTTGAGGGTGAAGCGAAACCCGTTGATATGGGTGTTTCTATGTATGATCGCGCAGCACCTCAAGGTACAGGTCATGTCAAAGTAGGTGGAAACTATGCGGCATCTTTATATCCACAGATGGAAGCGCGTAAACTCGGATTTGCTGATTGCATTTTCTTAGATCCAAGAACACATACAAAAATTGAAGAAGTAGGTGCTGCTAACTTTTTTGGTATCACCAAAGATGGTGCATATATTACACCTAAATCACCTTCCATTTTAGACAGCATTACGAATCGTTCGTTGAAATGGTTAGCTAAACATGTGCTTCATATGAATGTCTATGAAGAAGATATTTATATAGAAAATCTAGATGATTTAGCTGAAGCTGGTGCTTGTGGTACAGCTGCAACCATTACTCCCATTGGTTCTATTACCTATCAAGGGATAAAACATATTTTCCCAGCTCATAAAGAAATGGGAGAAGTGACACGAAAACTATATCAATTACTCTCGGGTATACAATATGGTGATATTGAAGATCCAAATCATTGGGTCACGCTCTTATAGGAGATACACATCATGAAAGAAACCAAATGGAAACACTTCATACGCTTTATCAAACAAAATTACCGTTGGTTCATGATTCTCTTTTGTTTCCTATTCATCATAGGAAGTTACTTCCTGCTTTTACAGATTAAACATAATCAATTATCTTATACGCATTTACTATATATACCTATCGTTTTAGCCGGTATTGTTTTGGGTACATATTATGGATTTGGGATAGGTGTTTTTGCAGGTTTTGTTGTAGGACCTTTTATGCCACGTTTCTTAGAGACTGGGACACCTCAATATTTTTGGGATTGGTTTTTTAGAATGTGTATGTTCGCTATTATTGGAGCACTTGTCGGTTACTTAACGAAAAACTATAACGAGATTTTAAAGAAAGTCCAATATGGAGAAACACATCACCCAGAATCAAAATTATATAACATCAACTACTTTAGAACCTTAAATCTACAATTTAAAACAAATTATACGATTATTAGTTTTGTGATCTATAATCATGAAACCATAAGAGATGTTATTGGACATGAACATTACTATGCTTATTTTCCTATATAGCAAAAGAAATAAAAACCTTTTTTGAAGAAGCACATATTGTTCAATCAACTAATCATAGTTTATGGATTTTGCTTGAACAAAAAGACTTGAACCTTGAGATAGCTAATTTCTTATTATTATTTAAAGAACCCTATCTCATCGATCAAAAGCCTTTATTTATCGACTACACGATCGGTTTTCACACCATCAAGCATATGGGTGAAAGACATATCTCTGATTATTTTATCAAAAGTGATTTAGCAGCTGAAGAAGCTAAAAAGAAGTTCATCACTCATTATGTTTATACAGATTTAAGAACGACAAAACAATTTGAATATGAAATATTATCTGATTTTAATCAAGCACTCTATTCAGGTGATATGTATTTAGTTTATCAGCCAAAAGTTGATTTAAAAACACGTAAACCATCTGGATTAGAAGCCCTTCTTCGTTGGGAGCACCCCACTAAGAAAATGATTCCGCCTGATCAATTCATTCCAGCAGTTGAAAAAACAGCGATGATTCATGAAATGACACAAGTCGTTTTTGAATGGGCACTGATTTATCAAACAAAGTTAATGAAATCAAACATTCATCTTCCTTTGTCCATTAATATTTCAACTAAGAATTTATATGATGTCGATTTCTACAACAAAATGGTTAAGATTTTCTCTAAGTTCAATATCCAACCATCCATGATCGAGTTTGAAATAACTGAAACAGTTTTAATGGATAATCCTGAATTATCGAAGTACATCTTAGATCGCTTATCTAATTTTGGATTTAGAATTGCTATTGATGATTTTGGTAAAGGTTATTCTTCATTGGCCTATCTTGCACAGTTTCCAATTAATACCATTAAGATCGATCGTTTCTTTTCAAGACAGATTTTAATTAATCCAACTACACAAGCGATTGTTAAAGCAACCATTGATTTAGCAAAACAACTTGGCTATGAAGTCTTAATTGAAGGAATAGAAGATGTTGAAACAGCAGATTTATTAGAAAAATTAGGATGCCATAGTGCTCAAGGATATTACTTCATGAGACCTAGAAGAGAAGATGATAT
>WPCG01166414.1_pt1 | contig 32231 bp, 26 predicted proteins | sample 5403311 | NCBI WGS metagenome assembly WPCG01 (sample SAMN12869467, study PRJNA574797) | sludge metagenome | isolation source: wastewater treatment of Control | place: China:Beijing | collected 2019-05-17
TGATTTTTGTCAACAATTCAGTTTTTATAATGACATAAGAAATGTTCTTGTGCATTCAAATGGATATTATAATAAAGAACATTTTAAAGAAAAAGAACTCCAGCAACTTCAGGAGGAGTTTAAAGAAAAAAATCAAAAGAAAACTAAGAAACTTGAAGAGACAATTAATAGACACCAACAAATTCCAGCTCAAATCGAAAAATACGATGGTATCTACTTGAACAAATTCACCAATCAGATTCATATAGACAATGCTTTTATCAAAAATTTCTGGAGTATGTTTGCGCATTAAGATTATTTTGGAGTCAAAAGTCAGTCAAAAACAAAAAAACAACCCCGAAAACACTGTGTTTACAATGCTTTCGGGGTTTCTATTTACTATTCCCACTCGATCGTACTAGGCGGCTTGCTCGTCACATCATAAAGAATCCGATTCACGCCAGGCACCTCGTTGACAATCCTTGAAGAGATTTTGTCGAGTACCTCGTAAGGAATGCGGGCCCAGTCGCTGGTCATGCCGTCGATAGAGGTTACTGCACGGATGCCAATTGCGTGGCAGTAGGTGCGCTCGTCTCCCATGACGCCAACAGATCTTACATTCGGAAGAACGGTGAAATACTGCCAAATGTCACGGTCTAAGCCAGCCTTTGACACCTCTTCCCTTAAGATGGCATCCGACTCGCGAACGAGGTGCAGGGCCTCCTCAGTGATTTCGCCCATAACGCGAATAGCTAGGCCAGGGCCAGGGAAGGGTTGACGCCAAACAATGTGACCCGGAACGCCAATTTCTTCACCGACACGCCTTACCTCATCCTTAAACAAATCGCGAAGGGGCTCAATGAGGGAAAATGCCATATCATCAGGTAAACCACCCACATTGTGGTGGGACTTAATCACTTCTGCGGTGTCTGTGCCGCTTTCAATCACGTCGGGGTAAACAGTGCCTTGAACCAAATAGTCAATGCCATCAAGCTTGTTTGCCTCTTCTTCAAAGACGCGAATAAACTCTTCACCGATGATTTTACGCTTTCTCTCTGGATCAGAGACTCCGCGTAAACGGTTCATGAAGCGCTCCTTGGCATCGACACGAATGAAATTCATCTTGAACTCATCTGCAAAAACCTTTTCAACCTCATCGCCCTCATTTTTACGAAGCAAGCCATGATCCACAAAAATACACGTTAACTGGTTGCCAATGGCCTTATGGACCATTGTTGCCGCCACAGAGCTATCCACACCGCCAGACAGGCCACAAAGCACCTTACTAGAGCCTACCTTTTCGCGAATAGACGCAATCATGTCCGATGCGAAATCGCCCATGTTCCAGTCGCCAGAGCATTGACACACATCAAATAAAAAGTTCTTTATGATGTCACGGCCAAATGGCGTGTGCTCAACCTCAGCGTGGAACTGTACAGCATAGAGCTTCTTGGCTGTGTTTTGCATCGCTGCCACAGGGCAATGATCTGTTGTCGCTGTGACTTCAAAGCCTTCAGGTGTTTTGGCAACAAAATCAAAATGGCTCATCCACACCTGAGATCCCTCAGGGACACCCTTAAAGAGTGCCGATTCACCTTCTAAAGAAAGGCTGATTTTGCCATACTCTTGCTGAGTTGCACGTTCTACCTTGCCACCTAGGACATATGACATCAATTGCATGCCATAGCAAATACCTAAAATGGGTATGCCAAGCTCAAAAATAGCTTGATCTAAGGTGGGGGCATTGTCAAGGTAAACGGAATTGGGACCACCAGTAAAAATAATACCCTTAGGTTGCTTTTCTTTTATTTTTGATAAGGCGTGGCGCCAAGAGACCACTTCACTGTATACATTGGCTTCACGCACACGTCGTGCAATAAGTTGGTTATACTGACCGCCAAAATCGACAATCATAATCAGTTCGTTATTCATGAAATCCTCCCTCATTAATGCTTGTCGCCACTTGAAATACTATAATTTGGCGGTTCCTTTGTTATTGCAATGTCATGCGGATGCGACTCTCTCAAGCCAGCACCTGTAATTCTCACAAAGTTTCCATTTTCCTGAAGGGATGGGATATCTGGCGTGCCACAATAGCCCATACCAGCCCTTAAGCCACCAATTAGCTGATAAATGATATCTCTTAAATACCCTCTATAAGGAACCCTGCCTTCAACACCCTCAGGTACAAACTTCTTTGTCTCATTTTGGAAATAACGGTCCTTTGACCCTGCTTCCATGGCACCGGTTGATCCCATGCCCCGGTACATTTTAAAGCTTCTGCCCTGGAACATGACGATTTCACCTGGCGATTCCTCCGTCCCCGCAAACAAGCTGCCGAGCATAACCACATCGGCTCCTGCTGCGATGGCTTTTGGCAGGTCGCCTGAGAATTTTATACCGCCATCTGCAATCACGGGTACGCCATAGGGCTTTGCCGCTTTGGCACAATCATAGACGGCTGTGATTTGAGGGACGCCAATGCCCGCCACAACGCGTGTTGTACAGATGGAGCCTGGGCCGATGCCCACCTTGACGCCATCGGCGCCCGCCTCGGCCAGATCCTTTGCCGCCTCGGCGGTGGCGATGTTGCCGCCGATCACCTGCAGCTGGGGGAAGGTCTGCTTGACCCAGCGCACCCGGTCGATCACCCCCTTCGAATGGCCATGGGCGGTATCGACGATGATCACGTCGACGCCGGCCTCGGCCAGGGCGGCGACGCGGTCCGGGGTCTCGGGACCGGTACCCACGGCGGCGCCGACCAGCAGGCGGCCGTCACCGTCCTTGGCGGCGTGGGGGAAGGTGCGCGCCTTCTCGATGTCCTTGAAGGTGACCAGGCCACGCAGCTGGAACTGATCGTTGACGATCAGCATCTTCTCCACCCGGTGCTCCTGCATCTTGCCCTTGATGATATCCAGGCTGGTGCCTTCCGGCACGGTGACCAGGCGCTCGCGGGGGGTCATGATGTCGGAGACGCTGTCGCCGTGGTTGGGCTGGAAGCGCATGTCGCGCTCGGTGACCAGCCCCACCAGGGCCTCGCCCTCCACCACCGGGAAGCCCGAGAAGCCGTGCTCCTCGGCCATGGCCAGCAGGTCGGCCAGCTTGGCCTTGGGCCCCACGGTGACCGGATCCTTGACGATCACGCTCTCGTGCTTCTTGACCTTGCGCACCTCGGACGCCTGGTGGGCGATGGTCATGTTCTTGTGGATGATGCCGATGCCGCCTTCCTGGGCCATGGCGATGGCCAGGCGGGCCTCGGTCACGGTGTCCATGGCCGCGGAGACCAGGGGAATATTGAGGAAGAGATCGCGGGTCAGGCGGGTCCGGAGGCTGACGTCCTTGGGCAGGACCTCGGAGTAGCCAGGAACGAGCAATACGTCATCGAACGTAAGCGCTTCTTGAGCCATACGGAGCATAAGCGGCAACACCCAGTGAGCTGGTGGGAAGGGGGACGTGAAGTCAATCCGACATTATAGCGGCCGGGGGCGGGTCGCGTCACGGGGGCAGCGGCCAGGCAGGTCACCGGACAGGGGCAGCACGAACAGAGAAACACGATTCATTACACATAATTACCGCGTCTCATCTAGGGTGAAGGGTACCCCTGACCGGCGTGGCGCACATGGACTGCCGCCCTCGCCGCCCGGCGCAGCCGCCGGGCCACCCGGGCCGGGCCACGCCGAAACGGGGCAGGAACGCTGAACGACACGATCAAGGAGAGAAAGATGTCCTGCAAGAAGCACACCCTGACCCTTGCCATCGCCGCCCTGGCCGGCGGCCTCACCCTCGGCGCCCAGGCCCAGCCGGCCTACGAGCCCCAGGGCCTCTACTCCGCCGAGGATATCCTCGATGCCGACGTCTACCTGACCAGCGACCCCGAGGAGCGCGTTGGCGAGGTGGAAGATATCCTCTTCGACGAAGCCATGCAGGTCACCGCCCTGGTGATCGAGAGCGGCAGCGTGCTGGGCCTGGGCGGCCGCGACTTTATCGTCGAGTCGGGCCAGTTCACCCTGATGACCCATTTCGATGACGACGGGGACACCGAGCACCGCGTCATGCTGGAGGCCAGCGCCGAGGAGCTCGAGGGCTACCCTGTCTACAGTGACGACTGGTGGGAGCGAGCCCGCGAGCGCTCCCGGGAGGCCTGGCTGCAGACTCAGGAGGGGGCCGAGAGCGCCTGGCAGACCACCCAGGAGGGCGCGGAGCGCGCCTGGGAGACCACCCGCGAGAACGCCCAGCGCGCCTGGGAAGCGGCGCGTGACGCGGTCGGCGCCGACGACTGAAGCCCCAGCCATCGGCAATTCTCGACGCCGGGCCCTGCGCCCGGCGTCTTCCGTCGGGGCCCCGCCGCCCCTGCCGGCATGGTAGGCTGGGCCGTTCTCTCAGCACGAGCCGCTCCATGGACGACACACCCGACGCCCTCTCCGTCAGCGAAGTGAACCGCCGCGCCCGCCGGACCCTGGAGCAGGGGGTCGGCGAGCTCTGGGTGGAAGGCGAACTCTCCGGCGTGTCGCGCCCCACCTCGGGCCACCTCTACTTCACCCTCAAGGATGACCAGGCCCAGCTGCGCTGTGCGCTGTTTCGCACCCGCGCGCGCTTCGTGGCCGCCCCGATGCGCGACGGGGATCGGGTGCGAGTGCGCGGGCGGCTATCGATCTTCGAGCCCCGCGGCGACTATCAGCTGATTGCCGAGGCCGTGCAGGCGGCAGGGGTGGGCGACCTGCTGGCCGCCTTCGAGGCGCTCAAGGCACGGCTCGCCGCCGAAGGCGTATTCGCCAACGCTCGCCCCCTGCCCCACCCGCCTCGTCATCTGCTGGTGCTGACCTCGCCCACGGGGGCGGCGATCCGCGACGTGCTGGCGGTGCTGGCGGCGCGCTGGCCCCTGGCCCGGGTCACCCTGATACCGGTGCCGGTCCAGGGCCGCGAGGCCGCCCCGGCGATGATCTCGGCGCTGGGCCTGCTCAACCGTCAGGCCGCGCTGGACCCCGCCCGGGACGCCATCCTGATCACCCGCGGCGGCGGCAGCCTGGAGGACCTCTGGGCCTTCAACGACGAGCACCTGGCCCGGGCCCTCTTCCACTCACGGCTGCCGGTGATGTCGGCGGTGGGACACGAGGTGGACGTGACCCTGGCCGACTTCGCCGCCGATGCCCGGGCGCCGACCCCCTCCGCCGCCGCCGAGCAGCTGGTACCCGACCGGCGCGCGCTGGTCCAACGCCTGGCCACCCTGCAGACGCGCCTGACCAATGCCGCGCGAGCACGCCTGGAACGTGACGGGCAGCGGCTCGACCACCTGCAGGCGCGACTGCGCCACCCCGGCGAGGTGCTGGCCCGCCGCCGCGACACCCTGGCGCTGCTGGAGGCCCGGCTGATCCGCGCCCAGTCTGCCCGACTGGAGGGGGAGCGCCTCCGCCAGCGCCACCTCGAGGCTCGCCTGGCAGCCCAGGCACCGGCCCGACGGCTGGCCGAGGGCCGGGAGCGCCTCGCCCGCGGCAGCGCACGGCTCTCGGCCGCCATGCCGAGGGCACTGGCCGCCCAGCACCGGCGGCTGGCTGCGCTGGCCAGGGAGCTCCAGGCGGTCAGCCCGCTGGCGGTGCTGGGGCGTGGCTATGCCATACTCGAGGATGAGCGCGGCCGGGTGGTTCGGCGCGCCAGTGATACCGCACCGGGCCAGGCGCTCACCGCCAGGCTCGGCGAGGGGCAGCTGACCCTCGAGGTCCTGGGCCGGCGCAGCTGCGACAGCGTGCCGCGGCGAGGAAAGCCATCGATTTGATAGATTCTGGAATATGGATATATCCAAGAGAAATATCTATCATGACACTGCAGCCCGAGGAGAGACGCCCATCCCGGCCTCGAGGCACCAGAGTCCGCCGTGTGGCCACAGCCGGCCATGCGATTCACCGAGTAGAGAGGAGTCACACCATGTCACTGCGTATCAATGACGTTGTCCCGGATTTCGAAGCCGATACCAGCCAGGGTCCCATCCGCTTCCACGAGTGGATCGGCGACAGCTGGGCCATCCTGTTCTCCCACCCCAAGGACTTTACCCCGGTCTGCACCACCGAGTTCGGCGCCGTGGCGCGCCTTGCCGAGGAGTGGAAGAAGCGCGGCACCAAGGTGATCGGCATCTCGGTGGACGGCGTGGAGGAGCACAAGCAGTGGATCGGCGATATCGAGACCTATGCCGGCAACGACGTCGAATTCCCCATCATTGCCGATGAGGACCTGAAGGTCGCCAAGCTGTTCGACATGCTCCCCGCCGATGCCTACCTGCCCGACGGCCGCACCCCCGATGACAGCGCCACCGTGCGCGCCGTCTTCATCATCGGCCCGGACAAGAAGCTCAAGCTCTCCATGGTCTATCCGATGAACGTGGGCCGCAACTTCGCCGAGGTGGTGCGCGCCCTGGACGCCCTGCAGACCGCCAATGGCCAGGGCGTGGCCACTCCCGCCGACTGGACCATGGGCCAGGATGTCATCGTGCCGCTGTCGCTCTCCGACGAGGAGGCCGAGGCCAAGTTCGGCAAGATCGACAAGATCTTCCCCTACCTGCGCAAGGCCCCGCTGCCCCAGTAAGCGCAGCGACAGCCGCCACGGGCTCGGCCTGTGACCCCGACGCCCCCTGCCCCGGCAGGGGGCGTCGCGTTATGGCCCCCCCGGCTTGAAGGTGGCGGGCTCCAGGTCATGGCGCCCCAGCAGCTTGTAGAAGTCGGTGCGGTTGCGCCCGGCGATGCGGGCGGCCTGGGTCACGTTGCCTTCGGTGATCTTGAGCACCTTGATCAGGTAGCTGCGCTCGAAGGCGGCCCGGGCATCGTTGAAGGTGGGCAGGGCGCTCTCCTCGGCGGCCAGGGCCTGGGCCACCAGCGCCTCGGGGATCATCGCCGAGCTGGTCAGGGCCACGCACTGCTCCACCACGTTGACCAGCTGGCGCACGTTGCCCGGCCAGGCGCTGGCGGCCAGCAGGTTGAGGGCCTCCGGAGAGAAGCCCTTGACGAAGGGCTTGTGGCGCTCGGCGGCCTGGGCCACCAGGTGCTTGGCCAAGAGCGGCACGTCCTCGGCGCGCTCCTTGAGGGCCGGCAGGCGCAGGTTGACCACGTTGAGGCGGTAGTAGAGATCCTCGCGGAACTCCCCTTCGCGCATGGCGCGATCCAGGTCGCGATGAGTGGCGGAGATGATCCGCACATCGATGGGAATCGAGGTGGTCGAGCCCAGCGGTCGGACCTGGCGCTCCTGCAGGGCCCGCAGCAGCTTGACCTGCAGCGCCAGCGGCATGTCACCAATCTCGTCGAGAAACAGGGTGCCGCCATCGGCGGCCTGGAACAGGCCGTTGTGCTCGCTGATGGCACCGGTAAAGGCGCCCTTGGCGTGGCCGAACAGTTCGCTCTCCAGCAGCTGCTCCGGCAGGGCCCCGCAGTTGATCGCCACGAAGGGACGGTCGGCCCGCCGGCTGGCACGATGGATGGCCCTCGCCATCAGCTCCTTGCCCGACCCCGAGGGGCCGGTCACCAGCACGCTGACATCGGAGCCCGCCACCATGCGCGCCTGCTCGAGGAGGCGCTCCATGTCCGGGCTTCTGGTGATGATCTCGGCGCGCCAGGCGTCGTCACCCTCGGCGGCCGAGGCCGGCGCCTGGGCCAGGGCCTCGTCGATGGCGGCGAACAGCTCCTCCCGATCCACCGGCTTGGTGAGGAAGCTGAACACGCCCTCGCGGGTGGCACTCACCGCATCCGGAATCGAGCCGTGGGCGGTGAGCAGGATCACCGGCAGGCCCGGCACCTGTCGCTGCACCTCGCGAAAGAGCGCCAGGCCATCCATCTCGTCCATGCGCAGGTCGGTCAGCACCAGGTCGGGGCGGCTGAGCTCCAGGGCCTTGAGGGCATCTCGGCCGCTCTCGGCGGTGGTGACGCGGAAGCCACGGCTCTCCAGGCGCATGCCGAGCAGCTTGAGCAGGCTGACGTCGTCATCCACCAGCAGGATGTGCGGGCCGGCACCTCGACCACCAGGGCCGCGCGCACCCGGCGCCACTCCACTGGCCTGACGGGCGCCCTGGGCGCGGGCCTGCAGGTGCAGGGGGATCACGTGCTTCACGTCGTTCTCCTGTCAGTCGGTCTGATGTCGCAGGTTGATGCTCTGCTCGATGGCGGTCAGCGCCTCGAGCTTCTCGGCCAGGGCGGCCTTCTCCTCCTCCAGCGCCGCGTGCCGACCCTCGGCGTCGGCCAGCTCGCCACGAACCCCCTCCAGGCGGCGCGCAATGCTGCGCCGGCCCTCCAGCTCGTTGAGCCAGTAGCGCAGCAGCGGCTGCAACGCCACCGGCGCCAACGCCAGGTCGGCCTTGTAGAGCTCCGAGGCCTGGTCCCACTGGCGCTCATTGCCCCAGCTCAGGGCCACGGCCCGCGCCAGGCGCCGTTCGCTGGCGCCGCCCTCGAGCCGGGCCAGGATGGCGTCACGCCAGGCGCGATCGCCTCGCTGGGAGGCCAGGCCGAAGGCCACCCAGTCATCGAGCAGGCAGGCCGGATCGGCAAAGTCGGGGATGCCGCCCGGGCAGACGCTGGGCACGCTGTCGATCGCCGGGGCCGCATCGCGGCTGGCGCCCCCTCCGAAGGGAGCATCCGGCAGGAGCTCGCAGCCAGCCAGCCAGAGGGCGGTCATGCAGGCGAGCAGGGGGCGAAAACGCATGACATCAGTTCCTTGCAGGGTGGCTCGCCTCCAGGGCGAGCTCGGGGTTGAGGGGCAGGCTCGCGAGGAGCCCTGCCGGGAGGGTCAGGCGGAAACAGACGGCCAGCCGGGGATCCTCCACCAGCTCGAGCTGCCCCTGCTGGATCCGCGCGCAGTCCGCGGCCACCGAGAGCCCGATGCCGGACCCCTTGAGCGGCCCCTTGCGGCGCGCCTGCCCCTGGTAGAAGGCCTCGAACAGGCGCGGCCGATCGGCCTCGGCGATGGGCTCACCGCTGTTGGCCACCTCCACCTCCAGCCGGTCTCCACGCCGCCGAGCGCGGATCTCGAGCACACCACCGTCTTCACCGTAGGCGATGGCGTTGGAGATCAGGTTGTCCAGGAGACGCGAGGTGGCGGTGTGGTCCAGCGACCACTCCAGGGGGCCATCGAAGCTGCTGACCGCCATGCCCTTGTTGGCCAGCGCCAGGCGATGCTTGGCCAGCACCTCCCGCACCACGGTGGCGACATCCAGCCGCTCGGGCGTGACCTGACGGTTATGCTGCAGCAGGTTGTAGTCGAGCAGCTGCTCGATCAACCGCTGCAGCTCGCCGCCGCTGGCATCGATCAGTTCGAGGATCTCGCGCTGGGGGGGCGACAGCTCACCGGCCACGCCGTCGGCCAGCAGGGCTGCACCCTCGCGAACGCTGGCCAGCGGCGTCTTGAGCTCATGGGACATATGGCGCAGGAACTGCTGCTTCTCGGCCTCGAGCTCCTCGAGCCGCGATGCCAGCCAGTCGAGACGCTCGTCGAGCTGCACCAGCTCTGCCGGCCCCTGTACCGGCCGCGCCGCACTGCGGGGGGCACCGCTGCCGATACCCAGGATACGCCGCTCCAGCTGGCGCACCGGGCGAATGATCAGCCAGGAGAAGAGCAGCATCAGCACCAGGCTGGCGGAGACCAGCGCCGCGGTCTGCAGCCAGAGGCGGGCCTGTACCGTCTCGGCCCGCTCGCGGATCGCCTCGATGCGGGCATCGATATGGCGGTTGGTGGCGCGACGCATCGACTCGGTACGCTCGGCGAAGGCGGGGAAGATCACCAGCTGCTGCTCGAAGAGCTCCCGAGGCAGCTCGGGCAGCCGCTCCAGCAGCTCCAGCTGACGCGCCAGCACGGCCACATCGTCCTCTTCACCCAGCAGCTCGCGCTGCTCGGCGAGCAGGTCGCGATACTCCCTGAGGCGCTCGACGTAGATATCGAGCAGGCTCTCCTGCTCGACCACCGCATACTGACGGGCGCTGCGCTCGAGCTCCAGCGCCAGGATGCCCAGGGTACGAGCGCGGCGGGTCTCCTCCACCGCCTGGCGCGCGCTGACGTCCGCCAGCCGCGAGAGCTCCGACAGGGCCTGGGCCGCCTGGAACATCAGGACGCCCAGCGGGAGCATCACCACCAGAAAGGCGAGCAGAACAAGCTGAAACAGCGAGCGGGGGCGCCAGCGACGCGTCACACGAATGGTCATGTCCAGCGTTCTTTGCAGGAGGATGGGTGGCAGAAAAAGTGGGGATACCGCCATCTTCTAGACCTTCAGGATACCAGAGTTCTGCCGGCCATCGCGGCGCCATGTTGCCTGCGCTGCCACCCGCGCGGCTGCCGGACGGAAAAAAAAGGGCCGGCAGAGCCGGCCCAAGTACGCAGGGAACTGAAGGGTCTGGAAAGCGAACCGCGCAAACCGCCTGACCGGTGCGGCAACGCACTTTCCATGGGCCCGAGGGCCCCGAAGCCATGTGACCCCATCTGCCGCCAGGGGCTGGGGCCCCATGCGGGCAGCCTGCCTTGCGGCACACCACCCTGCTTCGTCTTCGGCACCACCGCCCCGGCCGAGCCGGCGGCGATGCTGCGCAATTCGATCCCCCCGCAGGGGGAGAGGCATCCATGCCAGGGCATCCTTGCCCCTGAAGGTACGCGTCCTTGATCGAGTCGGTACCCGTCTCATCGCAACCTTGAGTCACACATCGCTAGGAGCAGACGCTGGTCGCTTCGCGGGTCGACACGCACAGGGCAGTGATTGCCTGACCCCCTTGGCGACCGAAGACGATTCGAGCCGTAGTGAATCGTCTCCGTTGCTCGCCTAGAGTACTGCCAACACCGTGCCAGAAACCTCGTGTTATCATTGAAAACAATGACTTAAAACCATACCCGACGCCACTGACGCCAGGGCGCGGCCGGAGCGGGCCCGGCAGGTACGAAAATCGGGGGAATTTCGTTGCCATATGGCGACACCCAATGCCGTTCGCCAAAAAACTACATATACATCAAATAGATACGACGTCTCACTCTGGCGACACCGCGCGGATGGGCGACGCGATACGGCGACACCGCGTCGACAGACGGGCGTCGCAGGCGGCAGGGAGCGACTCAGGAGCGCCCGGGGGCGAGGGGCTTGATCAGCACCTTGGACTTGCGGGCATGGTTGTAGGTATCACGCTTGAGCGGCGGCAGCGCCTCGATCTCGGCCAGGCGAAAGCCGTGCTCGAAGAACCAGTGGGCGGTATGGGTGGTCAGGGCGAAGAGTGAGTCGAGCCCGCGACGGCGCGCACGCCGCTCGATGTCCGCCAGCAACAGCTCGCCTCGACTGCCGCCCCGGTAGTCATCATGGACCGCCACGCAGGCCAGCTCACCCATGTCGGCGTCATTGAAGGTGTGCAGGGCGGCGCAGCCGATGATCATGCCGTCGCGCTCGATCACCAGGTAGTCATCGATCTCGTGCTCGAGGCGCTCCCGAGAGCGCGGCACCAGCATGCCGCGATGCTCCAGGGGTTCAAGCAGCTCCAGCAGGCCGCCGATATCGGCCAGCTCCGCCGGCCGCAGCTGCTCGTAGCGGTGCTGAGTGATCATGGTCCCCACCCCGTCGCGGGTGAAGAGCTCGCCCAGCAGGGCGTCGTGATCGTGCCAGGAGAGCAGGTGGGTCCGGGCCACGCCGTGACGGGCGGCCTGGCAGGCCGCCTCGAGATGCCGCGCCAGCTCGCTGCCCGGCTCAGCGCCGGCCAGCAGCGGCTCGGCCTCGGCGGGGGTCAGCTGACGCTGCATCTGACCGCTCTGGTCGAACAGCCCACAGGCCTCCCCCAGCAGGATCAGCTTGTCGGCGGAAAGCGCCATGGCGGCATGCTGGGCCACGTCCGAGGCGTTGAGGTCGAAGACCTCCCCGGTGCTCGAGAAGCCCAGCGGCGGCAGCACCACCAGCGAGCCCCGCTCCAGCAGCCCCTGAATGGCGGTGGCGCGCACTCGACGCACCTCACCGCTGCGGTCGAAGTCGACCCCGTCGCGCACCCCCAGCGGCTTGGCCATCACCAGGTTGCCGGAGACCGCGGTCAGCTCGACCCCGTGCATCGGGGTATTGGGCAGGCCCAGCGACAGCCGTGCCTCGAGCCAGAGCCGCTGCTCGGCGGCGACCCGCTCGATGACACCCATCACCGCCTCGTCGGCGATCCAGCGCCCCTGATGCAGAGACGGGGTGACCCCGGCGTCATCCAACGCCTGCTGCACCTGGGGACGAACACCGAACACCACCACCAGCCGCACCCCCAGGGTGTGCAGCAGCGCCAGGTCCTGGATCAGCTGCTCCCCTCGCCCGCGCGCCATGGCCTCGCCCTCGATCAGAATGACGAAGGTGCGCCCGCGATGGGCGTTGATATAGGGCGACGAGTTGCGAAACCAGTCGACAAAGGGGAAACGAGTGTCCAAGGCAACCCTCTTCGGCAGCGGATGCATGAGTGTCAGGCAGACATTCGAGAATAGCAGAGCCGGGAAACCCTCGGCACCACCGGCAGGCAGGGAGCGGCAGGGCCCGCGATGCGAGCGGGCCCCGGCGCCGAGGCCTAACCGAAGATTCCCTTGAAGGTGAAGAAGAAGAGGATGGAGAGGATGGCGCCGGCCGGCAGGGTGATCAGCCAGGACATCACGATGGTGCCGATCACGCCCAGGTTGAGTGCCGCCATACCGCGGGCCAGCCCCACCCCCAGCACCGCCCCCACCAGGGTGTGGGTGGTGGAGATGGGCAGGCCGGTGCCCGAGGCGAGCACCACGGTGGAGGCGGCCGCCAGGGTGGCGGCGAAGCCGCGGCTCGGGGTCAGCTCGGTGATGCCGGTCCCCACGGTGGCGATGACCTTGTGGCCATAGGTGACCAGGCCGAAGACGATGCCACCGCCGCCCAGCACCAGCACCCACCAGGGCACCAGGGCGGCGCTGTCGATGACGCCGTCGCTGCGCACCACGCTGATCACCGCCGCCAGCGGCCCCACGGCGTTGGCCACGTCGTTGGAGCCGTGGGCGAAGGCCATGGCGCAGGCGGTGAAGATCATCAGCACGCCGAAGACCCGCTCCACGTTGCTGAAGCCGAAGTGGTCGTCGGCACGGCGCTCGTACTTGACGCGCCGCTCCATGAGGATGCCGAGCCCCATGATGGCCAGCCCCAGCAGGATGGCGAGCAGGAAGCTCTGGCCGAAGCTGAGGTCGAGGCCCACATGGGTCAGGCCCTTGGTCAGGGTCACCATGGCGACGATAAAACCGACCAGGAAGACGTAGACCGGCACATAACGCTTGGCGGCGGCAAAGGGGTCATGGGACTCGAAGATGAGGTGCTGCACCGACTTGAAGAGCACGAAGGCGATGGTGCCCGCCAGCACCGGCGAGACCACCCAGCTCGAGGCGATGGTGCCCACCTTCCCCCAGGCCACCGCCTCCATGCCCAGGCCCACGGCGCCGAAGCCGACGATGGCACCGACGATGGAGTGGGTGGTGGAGACCGGCCAGCCCTTGGCGGAGGCCACCATCAGCCAGATGGCCGCGGCCAGCAGCGCCGAGAGCATGCCGTAGACCAGGAACTGGGGATCCGCATCGAGCAGCTCGGGGTCGATGATGCCGCCGCGAATGGTGGCCGTGACCTCGCCCCCGGCCAGCCAGGCGCCGAGAAACTCGAAGATGACGGCGATGATGATCGCCTGCTTGATGGTGATGGCCTTCGAGCCCACCGAGGTGCCCATGGCGTTGGCCACGTCGTTGGCACCGACGCCCCAGGCCATGAAGAAACCGAAGAGGCAGGCAAGAATGATGAAGACTTCGCCGTGCTGCGCGATGATCGACATAGGGGTTGGTTCCTATGTGGCTTGTCGAGAGTGGCGTGCGATGCCTGCCCGGCGGCGCCGGGCAGGCAAGATGGGGTCAGCGGGCCATCAGGATCTGCAGACGGCTGCCGACGCGCTCGGCGCGATCGGAGAGCTCTCCGACCCAGTCGATGATCTTGTAGAGGAAGACCACATCCACCGGCGGCAGCTCGCTCTCCAGCTCGAAGAGCTGGCGGCGAATCGCCACCTGCTGACTGTCGGCCTGCTGCTCGAGGGTGTGCAGCTCGCGAATCAGGCGATGCATGACGTCGGAGACGTTGCGCCCGAAGCCGGACTCGAGGAGCGCCTCGAGCTCCTCCATGGCCTCCCGGGCCTGGGCGACGCAGGCCACCGCGGTGCGCATGTAGTCGCGCATGGGACCGGCCAGGGGCTCGGGCATCTGCATGCTGCGGCCGAGCATGATGCCGGTGATGTCGCGCACCTTGTTGGCCATCTTGTCCTGCACGCTGACCAGCTCAAGCAGGTCGGTGCGGGAGACGGGCAGGAAGAGGGTATTGGGCAGGTTGAGGCGCAGCTCGGTCTTGAGCTCGTCGGCCTCGTGCTCCAGCCGGGTGATGGTCTCGCGGACCCTCGCGGCCTCGGTCCAGTCGCCGGCCAGGGTGGCCTCGAAGAAGGGCAGCAGCTGGTCGGCGCACTCGTTGGCCTTGACGATATGCGCCCGCAGCGGCTGGAATGGCGAGCGACCGAACATCGCCGAGAATGGGTTGGGTGTCACCATGGAATTCTGTCGGCTTGGGGAATGGCGGCGACAGTATAGAGCCCCCCTCCGGCAGCGTCATGAAAAAATCCTCCAGAATTCATCACAGCGAGACACCATTGTCATGAGTCACGAGATCGAGCTGAAGCTCGCCCTGGGGCCGGAAGGGCCGGACGCCTTGCGCCGGCACCCGCTGCTGGCGGAACAGGCGCCGGCCGCCCAGCGCCTCGGCAACACCTATTTCGACACCCCGGAAGGCGACCTGGAGGCGGCGCGCATGGCGCTGCGCCTGCGGCGCATCGACGGGCGCACCCTGCAGACCGTCAAGACCAGCGGCGAGGGGGGCGGCGGCCTCTCGCGGCGCGGCGAGTGGGAGTGGGAGGTGCCCGGCCCCGAACTCGACCTGGCGGGCCTCGCCGGGCTGCCGCCGGCGACCCTGGGCCGCGAGGTGCTGTCGCGGCTCAGACCGCGCTTCACCACCGACTTCCACCGGGAGAGCTGGCAGCTGGCCCACGCGGGGGCTCGCATCGAGGTGGCCCTGGACGAGGGGGAGATCCTGGCCGACGGCCGGCGGGTGGCGATCCGCGAGCTGGAACTCGAGCTCAAGGCCGGCGAGCCGGAAGCGCTCTGGTCCCTGGCCGAGGCCCTGGCCGATTCGGTGCCGCTGCGCCCGGCGGATACCAGCAAGGCCGCCCGGGGGGGCGCCCTGCTGCGCGAGGCCTGGCAGCTCCCCGAAGGGGCCACCCCCGCCGCCTGGCTACATCGCGCCGTGGTGGCCCTGGACGCCCTGGCCGATACCGGCGAGGCGCACTGGCGGGACGAGGCGCGCCGCGCCCTGAGCCACCTCGCCGCCACCCGGGAGGCCGAGGATGGCGCCCTGGCCCGGCAGCTGGCCGAGGCGCTGACCCGTACCGACTGGCTGGCCCCGCCCTTCGGCCACACCCTGCTGCGCCTGGCCCGCCGCCTGCCCGCCGACCGCCCGCTGGGCTGACTGGCGAGCCATCGGTGCCCCACCACCCACGGAGAGAGCCTGATGAACCTCGAGATCAGACCCGGCGGGGAAGGCCTGCGCACCCGCGCCTTCCAGATCATCTTCGAGTCGGATACCCCGGCGGCAAAGGGGTTCGATATCGCCCTGATCGTGATGATACTCGCCAGCGTGCTGGTGGTGATGCTCGACAGCGTGGCGGCCTATGCCGCTCGCTGGGGCGAGCTCTTCTTCTGGCTGGAGTGGGGCTTCACCATCGCCTTCACCATCGAGCTGGCGATCCGGCTCTACTGCCTGGAGCGACCGACGCAGTACCTGCGCAGCTTCTACGGGGTGGTGGATGTCATCGCGGTGCTGCCCACCTGGCTGGCGCTGATCGTCCCCGGCGCCCAGGCCCTGCTGATCGTGCGAGTGCTCAGGGTGCTGCGCATCTTCCGCATCCTGCGCCTGATGCAGTTCGTCGGCGAGGGGCGGCTGCTGGTCGAGTCGCTGCGCCGCGCCCTGCACCCCATCTTCCTGTTCCTGCTCACCGTCCTCTTCCTGGTCACCATCTTCGCCTCGCTGATCTACCTGATCGAACCCGCCGAGGCCGGTTTCACCAGCATTCCCCAGGCCATCTACTGGGCCATCGTCACCCTCACCACGGTGGGCTACGGCGACATCGTGCCGGTCACCCCCCTGGGCCAGGGGCTCTCGATGATGGTGATGCTCACCGGCTACTCGATCATCGTGGTGCCCACCGGGGTCTTCTCCGCCCAGGTGATCCGCTCGATCCGGGAGGAGCGCTACTCCGACGAGGCCTGCCCCGGCTGCGGGCATGACAGGCACGAGCGAGGCGCCAGGTACTGCCTGAAGTGCGGCACCTGGCTCGACGAGGAGTCGCCGGACCCGCACCTCTCCGAGGAGGAGCAGGCGGCCTGGCACGAGGCCCGCAAGGAGAGTGACGCGGATGGCCAGGAGGGCGAGACGCCGCCGGGCTGAGCCGGCGGCAGCGGGCCACTACTCCCGGAAGGGGGCGACGTCGCCGCGTCCCTCGCGAAGGATCTTCGGGGGCAGCTCACGCAGATCCACCACGCTGGTGGGCTCCAGGTGGCAGGCGCCGCCGTCGATGATCAGGTCCAGGTGGGCATCGAAGCGGTCGCGGATCTCCTCGGGGTCGGTCATCGGCAGCTCCTCCCCCACCGGGATCAGGGTGACGCTCATCAGCGGCTCGCCCAGCGCCTCGAGCAGCGCGTGGGTGATGGCGTGATCCGGCACCCGCACGCCGATGGAGCGCCGCTTGGGGTGCAGCAACAGCCGCGGCACCTCGTTGGTGGCCTGGAGGATGAAGGTGTAGGCCCCCGGCGTGTGGGCCTTGAGCAGCCGGAAGACGGCGTTGTCCACCTTGGCGTAGGTGCCGATCTCGGAGAGGTCGGAGCAGACCAGGGTGAAGTTGTGCTTCTCGTCCAGCGAGCGCAGCCACTTGATCTTGTCGATGGCCTTCTTCTCGCCCAGGGAACAGCCCAGGGCATAGCCGGAATCGGTGGGATAGGCCACCACGCCGCCGGAGCGGATGATCTGGATCGCCTGGTCGATCAGACGCTTCTGGGGATTATCGGGGTGAAGCTGGAAGAACTGGCTCATGGTGTCGCTCCCTGTGCAGTGGCCGTGTCATCGTTCTTGACATCCTCCCCACGGCTAAAGCCGGGGGCTTCTCGCGCTATTTTGGTGAGACGCTAGCGCCCGGGCCGCGTCCGCCTCCGCCGGGCCGCCAGCGAAGCCGGCCAGCCGCGGGTGGGTCCAGACCGGCTGGGCGTGGGGAAGCGGCGGTGCGCGGCACCGGGCTCATGCTGCTGGACCGCCAGCCCAGGCCGCCAGCCGCGGGTGGGTCCAGACCGGCGGGGTGGCGGTGCGCGGTACCGGGCTCATGCTGCCCGGGGCCAGATGGCCGCCGGGAAAGTGAAAGTCGCTGCCCACCGAGGCGAGGAGCTCGCGCTCCTGGAGCTGGCGGGAGAGGTCACGGGTCACGTCGGCATTCTGGAAGCCGCTGACCAGCTCCGCCGCCTGACCGCCCGCTTCCCGGAAGGCGTCCAGCAAGAGGCCGCGCTTGCGCCGGGTCAAGCCGTGGCGCAGCGGGTGGGCGAGCACCGCCACTCCACCGGCGTCCAGCACCCAGGCCACCGCCTCGCCGAGCTCCGGCCAGTGGGACTTGACGTCGCCGGCCTTGCCGTCGCCCAGGTGCTTCTTGAAGGCGGTGGCGATATCGGGCACCAGTCCCGCCGTCACCAGGGCCCGGGCGAAGTCCGGCCGCCCCAGGGGGCGCTCGCTGCCGGCCTCCTCGCGAGCCCGGGCCAGGGCGTCGGCGAGCCCCACCTTCTCCAGGCGCTCGGCGATCTTGTGTGCCCGCTGCTCGCGCGCCTCGGCCTGGGCCGCCAGCCCCTGGACCAGGGCGCCGCAGGCCCCCTCCGGCAGCAGCCCCACCACATGGATATTGTGGCCCCGCCAGCGGGTGGAGAGCTCGGTGCCGGGAATCAACATCAGCCCCTCGCGCCCTGCCGCGGCGGCGGCCTCAGCCACGCCGGCCAGGGTATCATGGTCGGTAAGCGCCATATGGGTGAGCCCCCTGGCCTTGCAGAGGGCCACCAGCGCCGCAGGGGCCAGGGCGCCGTCCGAAGCGGTGGAGTGCATATGCAGATCGACGGAGAGCGGTTCGGGCTCGCCTTCGAAACGAGCGGGAAGTGATGGCATTGGCATGACGCCGACCGGCGACTTTGTCAGAATGGGTTTCCATGGTGCGCGCCAGGCCGAATCCGGTCAATCGCCGGCGCGCTTCGCGGCATCCGCCGCTCGACCCGAGGAGCCCCCCTGCCATGCTCTACGCCATCATCAGTGAAGATGTGAACAACAGCCTGGAACGCCGCCTGGCCGCCCGTCCGGACCACCTGGCCCGCCTGGAGACCCTGCGCGACGAGGGACGCCTGGTGCTGGCCGGCCCTCACCCGGCCATCGACAGCGAGGACCCCGGCGAGGCGGGCTTCACCGGCAGCCTGGTGGTCGCCGAGTTCGACAGCCTCAAGGAGGCCCAGGCCTGGGCCGATGCCGATCCCTACATGATCTCCGGGGTCTATGCCAAGGTGACCGTCAAGCCCTTCAAGAAGGTGCTGCCCTGAGCCCCTGAGGCGCCACGCTGTCCACAGGCAGGTTTTACACAGAGGCTGTGGATAACACTGTTGAAACGCCGCGGATGCCTTTCGCCAGCCGTGATGAGACGCCGCCGCGGCGCCATCGATCAAGAATCATCCACCCACCGGAGCCCTCCGTGACCGCCGCCCCCGATGGCCTGCCCCCGCTCGCCGCCCTTGAAACCGCCCGCCTCGACTGGCAGAGCGACGCCAGCGGCGAGGCCGCGCCGCACTCGGCCGCCTTCGACGACGTCTACTTCTCCCGCCACGACGGCCGCGCCGAGACCGGCCATGTCTTCCTGGCGGGTAACCGCCTGCCCGAGCGCTTCGCCGCCTGGCAGGAGAGGCGCCCCTTCGTGGTCGGCGAGACCGGTTTCGGCACCGGCCTCAACATGCTCTGCGCCTGGGCCTGCTTCGATGCCCAGGCCCCGGCCGACGCGCGGCTCCACCTGGTCTCCACCGAGAAGTTTCCCCTTGCCCGGGAGGATCTGGCCCGGGCGCTTTCCGCCTGGCCCGACCTCGCCCCCCGCGCCGCGGCACTGGTCGCCCAGTGGCCGGAGCCTGTGGCCGGTGTGCACCGCCTGTGGCTGGATGAGCGGGTCACCCTGGACCTGCACTTCGGCGATGCCGCCGAGCGGCTGGCGCTGCTCGAGGGCCGGGTCGACGCCTGGTTCCTGGACGGCTTCGCCCCGGCGAAGAACCCCGAGATGTGGCGGCCCGAGCTGTTCGAGGCGATGGCGGCCCACTCGCGCCCCGGCGCCACCTTCGCCACTTTTACCTGCGCCGGGGTGGTCAAGCGGGGCCTGGCAGCGGCGGGCTTCAGCTGGCGTAAGGAGCCGGGGTTCGGGCGCAAGCGCGAGATGCTGGCCGGCGACATCGCCACGCCACCCGGCGACGAAAGGCGCGCCCGCACGCCCTGGTTCACACCGCCCGACGCCAGGCCACCGCGGCAGGTGGCGGTGATCGGCGCCGGCATCGCCGGGGCCAGCGCCGCCGCCGCCCTGGCACGACGCGGGGTCGCGGTGACCCTGATCGACCGCTTCGACCGCGCCAGCCTCGGCGAGACCCATCTGCAGGGCGCCCTCTACGTCAAGCTGGCCGTGGACACCAACCCCCAGAGCCGCACCTACCTGGCCGGGCTGCTGCACAGCCGGCGCTGGCTGGAGTGGCTGGACCCGGAACAGGCGCTGTGGCGCCCCAGCGGCGTGCTGCAGTTGGCCCTGAGCGAGAAGGAGCAGGCCCGCCAGGCGCGCTTCCTGGCCAACCACCCGCTGCCGGAGAGCGTGGTGCGCGGCCTCGACGTCGAGGCGGCCGGCGCCGCCGCGGGCATCGAGGTCCCCGGGCCGGCCCTGGACTACCCCTGCGCCGCCTGGGTCAGGCCGCTGGCGCTCTGCGCGAGCCTGGCCGCCACGTCGGGGATCACCCTTCGCCTGGGCGAGGTAACGGCACTGGACGGCGGCGCCGATGGCTGGTGCCTGACCCTGGCCGACGGCGAGCGGCTCGAGGCCGACCAGGTGGTGGTGGCCGGGGCCAGCGAGGCCGGCCGCTTCGCCCAGACCGCCGCCCTGCCCCTGCAGCCGGTGCGCGGTCAGGTCAGCCAGCTGCGGCTGCCCGAAGGGGCACCGCCGCTGGGCCGGGTGGTCTGCGCCGGGGGCTATGTGCCGCCGGCGGCGGACGGCGTGCTCAACTTCGGCGCCACCTTCGCCCCGGGGGAGACCGATCCGGCGGAACGGGCGGCGGACCACGCCGCCAACCTGGCGGAGCTCGAGCGGGGCCTGCCCGCCTTCGTCGCCGCGCTGCGCGATGCTGGCGCCGACCTCACCCCCGAGCGCCTCACCGGCCGGGTCGGCGTGAGGGCGGCCAGTCCCGACAAGTCGCCCTATGCCGGGCCGGTACCCGACGCCACGGCGTGGCGGGAGGACTATGCCCTGCTGACCAAGGACGCCACTCGGGTGCCCGAGGTGCCGGGACGCCACCACCAGGGGCTCTGGATCAGCGCCGCCCACGGCTCCCGGGGGCTGGCCAGCGCCCCGCTCTGCGCGGAGCTCCTCGCCTCGCGGATCTGCGACGAACCGCTGCCCCTGGAGCAGCCGCTCGCCGACCACCTGCATCCGGGCCGACGAATCATCCGTGAGTTGATCAGAGGGAAATAGGGAGGCCCTACCCCTCCTCCTCGTCGTCGGCCAGGTCCCGCCCGAAGGCCCGCCACTGGGCCAGGGTCATCACCTCGGTGAGCTCGGTCTGCAGGTCGTGGGCGATGATCAGCTCTTCTCGCTCGAGCTGCCCACGGAGCTCCCCCACCCAGCCGCGCATCCCCTCGCCGGTGTCGGTGGTGTCGTAGCCCTGGCGGGTGACGAAGGCCTCCAGCAGGGCATCCAGGGTCTCGGCGGGCAGCATGCGCCAGGGCACCTCGATAAAGCGTCCGCTCATGCCTCGCTCTCCTCGTCGTCACTCTGGTTCATGTCGCTATCGCCGGCCTCCCAGGCGGCCAGCCGCGCCAGGAAGGCCGCCTCGTCGAGCACCGGCACGCCGAGCTGCATCGCCTTCTCCAGCTTGCTGCCGGCGGCCTCGCCGGCCACCAGCCCCGCGGTCTTCTTCGAGACGCTGCCGGCGACCTTGGCGCCCAGCGCCTGGAGGCGCGCCTTGCCCTGGTCCCGGGTCATGCTCGCCAGGGTGCCGGTGAGCACCCAGGTCTGGCCGGCCAGGGGCTTTGGCCGCTCGCCCACGGCCTCCTCCTCCCAGCGCAGGCCGCAGGCGATCAGGTCGTCGATGGTCTCGCGGTTATGGGGCTGACGGAAGAAGGTGTGCAGGTGGGCGGCCACGATGGGTCCCACGTCCTCCACCGCCTCCAGGGCCTCGACCTCGGCCTCCATCAGCGCCTCCAGGGTGCCGAAGTGGAGGGCCAGGTTGGCGGCGGTGGCCTCTCCCACCTCGCGAATGCCCAGGGCATAGATGAAGCGCGCCAGCGTCGTTGCCCTGGCCTTCTCCAGGGAGGCCACCAGGTTCTCCGAGGACTTCTGCCCCATGCGCGGCAGCTCGGCGAGCCGCTCGGCCTCCAGGCGGAAGAGGTCCGCCGGAGTGGTCACCCAGTCGCGCTCCACCAGCTGCTCGATCAGCTTCTCGCCGAGCCCGTCGATGTCCAGGGCGCGGCGAGAGGCGAAGTGCTTGAGCGCCTCCTTGCGCTGGGCCGGGCAGTAGAGCCCGCCTGAGCAGCGCGCCACCGCCTCGCCCTCCAGGCGCTCGACCTGGGAGTCGCAGACCGGGCAGCGCTCGGGGAAGACGATCTCCCGGGCATCCTCCGGACGCTCACCCTCCACCACCCGTACCACCTGGGGAATCACGTCGCCGGCCCGGCGGATGGCCACGGTGTCGCCGATCATGACGCCGAGACGTGCGATCTCGTCGGCGTTGTGCAGGGTGGCGTTGGAGACGGTGACCCCGGCCACCGAGACCGGCTCCAGGCGGGCCACCGGGGTGATGGCGCCGGTGCGCCCTACCTGGAACTCGACGTCATTGAGCCGGGTGGTCTGCTCCTGGGCGGGAAACTTGAAGGCGATGGCCCAGCGCGGCGCCCGGGAGACGAAGCCCAGCTCCCGCTGCAGGCGCAGGTCGTCCACCTTGATCACCACGCCATCGATATCGTAGCCGAGACCGTCACGCCGCTCCCCCAGGGCTCGACAGTAGTCGACCACGCCCTCGGCGCCGCGCACCACGGCAAGCTCGCGGCTGGTGCGAAGGCCGAAGTCGCCCAGATGGGCCATCAGGGCGCTGTGGGTGGCATCGCCCGGGGCGGGCTCGATGCGCGCCACCTGATAGGCGCTGAAGCGCAGGGGGCGGGTCGCGGTGACCCTGGGGTCGAGCTGGCGCAGGCTGCCGGCAGCGGCGTTGCGGGGGTTGGCGAAGACCTTGCCCTCTTCGGCCCGGGCCCGGGCGTTGAGCGCCTCGAAGTCGGCGTGCTCGATGACCACCTCGCCGCGCACCTCCAGCAGCGCCGGCGGCCTGTCGCCGCGCAGCTTCAGCGGCACCGAGCGCAGGGTGCGCAGGTTGGAGGTGATCCCTTCCCCGGTACGACCGTCGCCCCGGGTGGCGCCGCTGACCAGCACGCCCCCCTCGTAGACCAGCGACACGGCTGCCCCATCCAGCTTGGGCTCGCAGCAGAAGTCAAGCGTCTCGGGATCGCACTCCAGGCGCTCCGCCACCCGCTGCACGAAGGCCACCAGCTCCTCCTCGCTGAAGGCGTTGTCCAGGGAGAGCATGGGCACGGCGTGCTCGATCTCCGGAAAGCCGGCATCCGGCGGCGCCCCGACCCGCTGGCTCGGGGAGTCCGGGGTCACCAGCTCCGGATGCTCGGCTTCGAGCGCCTGCAGCCGGCGCAGCCGGCGGTCATAGTCGGCGTCGGTGAGGCTCGGGTCGTCGAGAACATAGTAGCGGTAGTTGGCATCGTCGAGCTCGGCACGCAGGCGCGCGACCTCATCGAGAATCTTCTGATCGGGCTGGGTCATCGGCTTCTTGATCGTGGTATGAATACGAACAACCCCGTGATCACTCACGGGGTTGCTCTGACAGCTTACAGCTTAAAGCTAGTTCACCTGATAGCGATGCAGGCGATGGCGACGGACGAACTCCTGCACCCGCTGGCGGGCAAACTCCACGGTCTGGGCGGTCATCACGCTGTGATTCTCGTCTTTCAACTCGCCGCCGAGGTTTCGCACGATCACCATGGCGGTCTCCACCATGGCCTCGAAGGACGCGGAGGCGTCCTCCGCGCCCGGCAGCGGCATCAGCAGGGTGATGCCCGGCGTGCGGAACTCGTCCATGCTGGTGATGGGGAAGGTCCCCGGCTTGACCACGTTGACCATGGAGAACTGCAGGCGGCTCTCCGGATCCTCGGTCTCGAAGCGGTGGAAGACCCCCATGTCACGGTCGTAGCGCAGGCCGCAGGCGAGCATCAGGTTGAGCAGAGCGGCACCGGAGAAGCCCTCCTCCTCCCGGGACATCACGCTGATGACGATAAGCTCGTCGGCGGCGCCCAGGGTCTCGCGAGCATGCTCCGCACTGACGTCATGGCGAAGCGCCTTCTCGAGCACAGGGTGCACGTGCACCTTGTCGCTCTGCAGTGGCTCCTCGGCATAGGCGGACGGCTCGTTCGGATACGCCGTATCGTCGGCGGCCACTCCGGCACGCCGCGAGCGGGGCGGGGCAAAGAGCGGATCATTATCGTCGAACTCGGCGGCGGCCTGGGCCTCCTGGCGCTTCTGCTCGCGCTCGGCCTCGGCCTGCTCCCGGGCCAGCCGCTGACGCTCGGCCTCGAGGGCGGCCTTCTCCGCCTTCTCCTTCTCGCGGCGGGCCTTCTCCAGGCGCTTCTGTTCGCGGCGGTCGGCAAGGCTCTTCTGCAGCGAGGCGCCGAAACGCTTCATGGAAACGCCCATGCGCTGCGAGCCGCTCTTCAGGGAATCGCCCATGCCCTCCAGGTCGACCAGCCGATAGCGCTCGTCGTCCGGGTAGTCGTCATGGTCCTCGGGGTCCGCCGCCAGGGGCGCCTCGGTGCGGCTGGCGCTCTCGGCGGTCTCGTCATCCAGGGCGGAGAGACTCGGCTCGCGGCGCTCGGGCGCCTCCACGGCGGGCTCGCCCGAGGCAGGCGCGTGCTCAGTCGAACCGGCAGCAGCGCTGGCCTCGGCGCGGGGCGGCTTGCCCCGGTGGCTAGTCTCGGAGGTGGCCGGCGCCACGCCGGGGCTGTCGGCCGTCTCGGCGGCGCCAGGCGCGCCGGCGGGAGCCAGCGGGGCGGCGGGCGAAGCCGCCGCGGCATCTGGCTCACGGGAGGCCTGGAGGGCAGGCTCGCGCCGGGAGCGCTCTGTATCGCCCGGACTCCCTTCGTCCCTGGTGCCCTCGGCCTGCTGGCGGAAACCGGCCAGCACCCGGGACGGACCGGGGTGCTCCTGGCGCTCCAGCTTGGGTTTGGGCTGCACAGGGCTGTAGTCCGCGGGCCTGACGACTCGCGCCCCTCCGTTGGGCAGTTCCCAGTTGATCTCGGCCTCACGGGCCGCCGATTCGGGGTCGTGCTCGCGGGTGTCGTCCGCCACCTGATCGAGACGGGGAACACGCCGCTGGCGCTGAAGGCGACGCACCCCATCCACCACGATGAGGGTCACCAGCGCCAACCCCAGGATGATCAGCCACTCTCTAAGTTCCATGGGTCGTCAGCCTTTCGCTTAGGCGCCATGCCTGATGGTTGTCCGTCCATAGCATAGCGTGATCGCCGAAATAGGGGCCACTTCTTTTGATTATCGACCTCAGCGGCGCTCGCCTGCCGCAACGGTTCGGGCCCTTGCCGTCACCCTTCATTGATTCCCATGCATCCATGCAATGCAGCATGCTTTCTCTCCTTGTTACCCCTTTTAGGGTCCAGCTTCAAGTCCATCAGGCTTCGGCCAGGGCCGCCGCCTCCTCCACATCCACCGAGACCAGGCGCGATACCCCCGGCTCCTGCATGGTGACACCCATCAGCCGATCACCCGCTTCCATGGCGATCTTGTTGTGGGTGATATAGATGAACTGGACGCTTTCCGACATCTCCTTCACCAGCTTCGCATAGCGGCCCACGTTGGCATCATCCAGCGGCGCATCCACCTCGTCCAGCATGCAGAAGGGCGCCGGGTTGAGCTGGAAGATGGCAAATACCAGCGACAGGGCGGTCAGCGCCTTTTCTCCCCCCGAGAGCAGGTGGATGGTGCTGTTCTTCTTGCCCGGTGGCCTCGCCATGATCGCCACCCCGGTCTCCAGCAAATCCTCGCCGGTGAGCGTCAGCCATGCGGTTCCACCACCGAAGACTCGGGGGAAAAGCGACTGCAGGCCGGCGTTGACCCGCTCGAAGGTGTCGCGGAAGCGGGCCCGGGTTTCCTGGTCGATGCGCCGGATGGCGCGGTCCAGAGTCTCCAGCGCCTCGCTGAGCTCGGCGTGCTGGGCCTCCAGGTAGTCGCGACGCTCGGCCTGCTGGTCATACTCCTCGATGGCCGCCAGGTTGATGGCGCCCAGGCGCCGGATGCGCTCACCAAGCTCCTCGAGCCGGGTCTGCCAGGCGGATTCGGTGGCGTTGGGGTCGAGCCCCTCGGCCAGGGTATGCTCGTCATGGCCGAGCTCGCGAAGCTGCTCATCCTGGGTCTCGGCCTTGAGGCGCAGCGCCTGCACCTGCAGGCGCGCCTCCTGGAGGCGCTCCCGAATCCCCTCCAGGCCCCGCTCATGGCCCTGTCGGGCCAGCTCATCCTCGCGCAGCCGCTCGACCAGCTCGGCGGCCCGGGCGCGCACCGCGTTAAGGGTGCGCTCCTCGCGCTCCCGGCGGTCGAGCAGCTCGTCGAGACGCTCCCGCCGCTCCTCGCCGGGCTCACGTAGCAGCTCGCGCTCCTCCTCGAGCTCCTCCAGTCGCCCGCTCAACCGCTCGCGGGCCTCGCCGGCCCGGCCACGCTGCTCATCCAGACCGCCGCGCTCGGTGGCGAGGCGCTCCTGCTCCAGGGCCAGGCGCTGCAGCTGCTCGGCCAGGGGGCGCTGACGGCTGCGCAGCGAGGCGAGCCGCTCCCGGGCCGACTGGCGCTCGCGCTCCAGGCGCTCCCGACGCTCGGCGCCCTCCTCCAGGCTTGCCATGGCCTGCTGCCAGAGGTCACGGGCCTCCTCGATGGCGAGCCGGGTCTCCTCCCGTGCCTCGGCGAGGCCGGCGAGCTCCTCGGCCAGCTCGGCGGCGCGCCCTTCCAGATGCTCCAGCCGGCTGGCCAGGCCGCTCTCCTGGACGGCGAGCTGCTGGCGACGCTGATCCAGGTCGCGCTCCTCCAGGCGGCAGCCCTCGAGGTCGACCTCGGCCCTTTCCACCGCCTCGGCGGCCTCCGCCAGGCGCTGCTCCTGCTCGGCCAGTCCGGCCTCGACCCGGGCGAGGGCCTCCTGCACCTCGGCGTGCCGACGACGGCTGACCAGCAGCGCATCGGGCCCCTCGCCCTGGCCGCGGTGACGCACCCAGCCCCGGCCCAGCCAGAGGCCATCCGGGGTGATCAGGCTCTCGCCGGGCGCCAGGCCGTCCCGGGCGGCCCAGGCCGCCGCGCGGCTCTCTACGCAGCGAATGGGGGCCAGCCACCGGGCCGCGGCGCCCGCCCCCCGGACCCGGGCGGCCAGGCTGTTGCCGTCGGGGCGAGAGTCATCGCCCCCCGCCTCGACCAGGCCCAGCTCGGCCGGGGCGGGCGCCGCCTGGACCCGCTCATCCTCGGAAACCAGCCGGGCCCGCAGCCAGGGCGCCAGCACCCAGGAAACGGCGGCCTCCCAGCCCGACTCCACGTCGAGACACTCTCCCAGCCGGGGCGCATCGGCCAGCCCCAGCTCGCCCAGGTAGGCCTCCAGCGCCTGGTCGTGGTCGGCCAGGCCGGCCTGGATCAGCGCCTCCAGGGAGGCCATCTCACCGGCGAGCTCGCTGCGCCGCTGGCGGTCGACCTCCCGGGCCTGCTCCGCGATCCGAGCCGCCTCGCGGGCCTCGTCCCGGGAGAGCGTCAGCGCCCCGCGGCGCTCGTCGAGGCCCTCACGCTCCAGCTCCAGCTCGGCCAGACGCTCGGCGACCTCGCCGCGCTGCTCGGCCAGCAGGGCGATATCGGGCAGCTCCTCCTGCTGCTGGCGGCGGCGCGCCTCGTCGGCGGCAAGCCGCTCCAGGCGGGACTCCAGCTCGCGCAGGCGGTCCTGGCTGCGTTCGGCATCCCGGCTGGCGCTGCGCCACCGCTCGCTGAAGGCCTCCCAGGCCGCATCGGCCTCCTCGGCCTCGGGCTCGGCCTCCTCCAGGGCAGCCTCCAGCTCCTCGAGCTCCTCCGTCACCACCTCGCGCTCCGGCGCGAGCGCCTCCAGGCGCGCCTCCAGACGCGCCAGCCGCTCGCCGTCGTCCTCGCCCAGCCGGTCGAGCTCCTCGAGCTCCCGACGGGCGGCCTCGAGGTCCCGGGCCAGCTGGGCATCACGGCTGCGCGCGTGCTCCAGGTCCTGCTCGAGGCGGGCGATGGCGGTGGTGGTCTCGAAGAAGCGGGCCTGCTCGGCGTCGAGCTCCACGGCCAGGCGATCATGGTCGGCCCTGGCCTCCTCGAGGCGGGTCTCGCACTGGCGCAGCCCCAGCACCTCGCGTTCCACCGCGGTCTCCAGCTCCCGGACCCGGCTCTCCTCCTCGCCCTGGCTGGCGCGCAGGGCTCGGGCACGCAGCAGCGCCAGCTCACCCTTGAGCCGGTGCTCCTCGTTCTTGAGGGTCTGGTAGCGACGGGCCGCCTCCGCCTGGCGCCGGAGGCGCTCGAGCTGCTTGTCGAGCTCCTCGCGTATATCTTCCAGACGCTCCAGGTTCTCCTGGGTGCGGCGCATGCGGTTCTCGGTCTCCCGGCGGCGCTCCTTGTAGCGGGAGATGCCGGCGGCCTCCTCCAGGGTGGCACGCAGCTCCTCGGGGCGGGCCTCGATCAGCCGCGAGATCATGCCCTGGCCGATGATCGCATAGGAGCGCGGGCCCAGGCCGGTGCCCAGGAAGAGGTCGGCGATATCGCGACGGCGACACTTCTGGCCGTTGAAGAAGTAGCTGGACTGCGCCTCCCGGGTGACCAGGCGCTTCACCGCGATCTCGGCGTACTGGGCATAGGGGCCGCCCAGGGTGCCGTCGCGGTTGTCGAAGAGCAGCTCGATGGAGGCCTGCCCCACCGGCTTGCGACCGGTGGAGCCGTTGAAGATGACGTCGGTCATCGACTCGCCGCGCAGGGTCTTGGCGGAGGACTCCCCCATGACCCAGCGCACCGCGTCGATGATATTGGACTTGCCGCAGCCGTTGGGCCCGACGATGGCGGTCATATTGCCCTCGAAGGGCACCGTGACCGGGTCGACGAAGGACTTGAAGCCGACCAGGCGTATCGACTTGAGACGCATCAGCGCCTAACCGTCGGCGTCATTCGAAGACACGGTCGACCACCACCTCGACGGGGTCGCCGTCGGTGGCCCCCACCGGCACGCCCTCCCGGTCGCCGAAGAGGTCGCCGGCCTGGGGCGTGGCATCGCCGCTGGCCGAGACCCGCACCATCAGGCGCGCCTCGCGCACCTGGGCCAGGCTCGCCTGGGGCGACATGGCGTTGCGCTCGTCGAGCACCACCTCCACGGGCAGCTCCTCGGCGCGGAACTGGGCCACGGCCAGGGGCGGCAGTTCGCCCTCCAGGTCCCGGGCCACCACGAAGACCGTGGCCTGGTCACTCAGGCGCCCCTCGAGGGACGCGTCCAGGCTCACCCGGACGCGAATGCCGGCGCCCTGGGCCTCGCCCATCACCGGCTCGGCCTCCGGCGCCACGCCCAGGCGCTCCTGGGCGATGCGGATCCCTTCACGCAGCGCCTCGCCGGAACCGGGGTCGGTCATGCCGGCGATGGCGCGCCGCCAGTAGTCGATAGCGGCCTCGTAGTCGCTGCGATCGAAGGCCTCGATGCCGAGCACGCCCAGCACCGTGGGCTGGCTGGAGTCGAGCGCCAGGGTCTCGTCCACCAGCGCCTGGACCCGGGGAGTGAGCTGGCGGTCGGCCACGAAGAACTCGATCTGGGCCAGGTTACCGAGCAGCGATGGGTGGCGCCCCTCGATCTCGATCAGGCGCTCCAGGGCGCGGATGGCCTGGGGGCCCTGGCCCATGTCGCGATAGAGCGGAAACAGCGCGGCCCAGACGTTGGGGTTGTCGGGCTGGCGGACCGCCTGCTCCTCCAGGCGCTCGATCATCATCGGCAGCGAGGCTTCGGGGTGGTTCTGCACCTCCTCCTGCACCGCCAGCAGCGTCAGGTCGCCCTCGGCCCCCTCACGCTGATACCAGATCACGCTGGCGGCCACCACCAGCACCATCACCACCGGCACAGCCAGCCGGCCGGAGGCCGAGGCCTTGAGCGGCGCGCGCTTCAGCTTCTCGGTGTCCTCGAGGAGGCTGCGCTCGAGCTCCAGGCGGTCCTCCTCGTAGCGGGCCTGATCGATATCGCCGCGCTCGAGAGCGGCTTCCAGGGAGGCCAGGCGGCGCTGGAAGATGGCCACGTTCTGCTCGGCAGTGCGATCGCTGGCCTCGTAGTCGCGCTGGGCGTCATGCAGCGCCCGGGCGCGGCGCAGCGGCGCCACCAGCAGCCACAGGGCGGGCAGCAGCAGCAGCGCGAAGGCAATCCATAACAGGGTCATTCGGTTCTCTCGCGGTTGATCAGGGCTTGCAGGCGAGCACGCTCCTCCTCGGAGAGCGCCTGGGCGGAGGCGGTCTTGCGCGACCTCACGATCAGGGCCACCAGGATGGCGCCCAGCACCACCAGGCCGGCCGGCAGCCCCCAGAGCAGGAAGGTGCGCCCCTCCAGCCTCGGGTTGTAGAGCACGTAGTCACCGAAGCGCTGCACCATGTGGTCGCGGATCTCGATATCCGAGACCCCCTCCTGGAGCAGCAGGTAGATGCGGTCGCGCATGTCGGCGGAGACCGGCGCGTCGGAGTCGTTGATCGCCTGGTTCTCGCAGGTCGGACAGCGCATCGAGGCGGTCAGGCTGCGGTAGCGCTGCTCCATGACCGGGTCGTCGAACTCGCGCACCTCGATGGCAGCCGCCTGGACGGCTCCGGCCAGGAGCAGCAGCACCAGGGGCGTCAGCAGGGTTCGTATCAGCGCCATTTCTCCACCTCCGGCAGGATCTTGTCGCGCACTTCTCCCGGCGAGATATAGCCGACATGGTGATAGCGAATCACCCCGTCGGCATCCACCAGGAAGGACTCCGGCGCGCCGAACACGCCGAGCTCGAAGCCCAGCTCGTTGTCGGGATCGAAGATATTGATCTCGAAGGGGTTGCCGAACTCCTCCAGGAAGCCGAGCCCCTTCTCGCGGGTATCCTTCCAGCTGATGCCCACCGTGCGAACCCCGTGACGGTGGGCCAGGTCGAGCAGCTGCGGCATCTCGCGCTTGCACTCCGGGCACCACTCCCCCCAGACGTTGACCAGGGTCAGCTCGCCGGTGGTGAAGAGCGAGCGGTCGACCCGGCGCTCCGGGTCCTCCAGGGTCGCCAGATCGAACTCCGGGAAGTCCCGCGCCATCAGCGCCGACTCGCGGTGGAAGGGGTTGAGCGACAGCCCCTGATAGAGGAACAGCGACAGCGCCAGGAAGCCGATCAGCGGCAGCAGCAGCAGCAGGCGACGCTTCATGCGGTTGCCTCCTTGCCCTTGCCGGCAGAGGCCTTGAGGGCGGCCTCCTCAGGGTCGGGGGCCGTGACCAGGCGACGGTAGCGCTTGTCATAGACGGCCAGCACGCCGCCGAAGGCCATCAGCAGGCCGCCGAGCCACATCCAGCGCACGAAGGGCTTGTACTGGACGCGCATGGCCCAGGTGCCGTCACCCAGGTCCTCCCCCATGGCGACGTAGAGGTCGCGGAAGAGGCCGGGGCGCAGCGCCACCTGGGTCATCGGCATGCCGGTGGCGATGTAGAGCCGCTTCTCCGGCGTCATGGTGAAGCTGCGCTCGCGGTCGCCGCGCCGCACCTCGAGCACCGCCCGGTCGGCCAGGAAGTTGGCGCCCCGGCGGCTGGTCAGCTCCGTCATGGAGAAGGTGTAGCCGGCCACCTCCACGCTGTCACCGGGCCCCATGCGCACGTTGCGCTCGATCTCGTAGTTGGAGACGACCGCGATCCCGACGATGGTCACCGCCACGCCGAGGTGGCCGAGCTGCATGCCCCAGTAGGCCAGGGAGAGCTTCTTCAGGCCGGCGCCCAGGGAGCTGGCGTGGCGGGTCTTGTCGTAGAGGTCGCGCAGCATCGGCAGCACGATCCAGAGCGCGGCGATCAGGCCGATGGCCACCGGTGCGCTCCAGCGGTCGGCGAAGACCAGCGGCAGCGCCGCCCCCAGCACCACGGCCACCGCCGCGGCGAGCCACAGCCGCTTGACCAGCAGGCCGGGCGCGGTCTCCTTCCAGCGGGCGACGGGCCCCATGCCCATGAAGACGCACATGATCAGGGTCAGGGGCACGAAGAGCGCATTGAAGTAGGGGGGGCCCACGCTGATCTTGCCCAGGTCCAGGGCGTCGAGCAGCAGCGGATAGACGGTGCCCATCAGCACGGTGACCGTCATGATCACCAGCATGATGTTGTTGATCAGCAGCAGGGCATCCCGGGAGAGCCAGGTGAAGCCCACCTTGTGGCTCACCCGCGGGGCGCGCAGGGCGAAGATCAGCAGCGACAGGCCGACGGTGATCCCCAGCAGCACCAGGATGAAGAAGCCCCGGGAGGGATCGTTGGCGAAGGCGTGCACCGAGGTGAGCACCCCGGAGCGCACCAGGAAGGTGCCGAGCAGCGACAGCGAGAAGGTGGAGATCGCCAGCAGGAGGGTCCAGCTCTTGAAGGCGCCGCGCTTCTCGGTCACCGCCAGGGAGTGCATCAGGGCGGTGCCGGTCAGCCAGGGCAGCAGGGAGGCGTTCTCCACCGGATCCCAGAACCACCAGCCGCCCCAGCCCAGCTCGTAGTAGGCCCACCAGCTGCCCAGCGCGATGCCCACGGTGAGGAAGGCCCAGGCCAGGTTGGTCCAGGGGCGTGCCCAGCGCGCCCAGGCGGCATCCAGGCGT
>WPCG01015047.1_pt1 | contig 32228 bp, 32 predicted proteins | sample 5403311 | NCBI WGS metagenome assembly WPCG01 (sample SAMN12869467, study PRJNA574797) | sludge metagenome | isolation source: wastewater treatment of Control | place: China:Beijing | collected 2019-05-17
ACTACTAACGATGAATTAATAAGCATATTAAGACTTATGAATAACAGACCACGAAAATGTTTAGGCTTTAAAACACCATTAGAAGTGATGAATGATTTTTAATTTTTATAAAGTGTAGCACTTGAATTGACAAATCATCTGATAAAAAAACATGCTACAGCATAGCATGTTAAATCGATTCTTCTAAATCATCTGTTACCACTTTTTCAATTTCAACTTCAATCACTTTTTTAGTATCAGCGCTTGTCACTTTTACTAATAAGTTTTTGTAAAAGAATTCATCATTGATATGAGCCATACGTCCGAGTTGATCAAGAACCCATCCATTAATGGTTGAAAAATCAGGAACATCTTCGATATCAAGTTTTTCAAAGATGTCTTCTAAATCTGCATGACCTTTCACTCGATATCTGGTATCACTTATTTTAGAAAATTGCTCAATGATCTCATCGTGTTCATCCCAAATCTCACCAACAATTTCTTCTAGTATATCTTCCATTGTAACAATACCTAATGTACCACCAAACTCATCTTTGACAATCGCCATATGTGCTTTATTTTCTTTTAATAAGTTTAATAAATTCGATACTTTCATATACTCAGTAACAAAGACTGGTGGCTTTATAATGCTATCAAGTGATTGTTTCTCTAAAAGTACGAGATTATAGAAATCTTTATGATTGATAATACCAATGATATGATCAATGGAGGTATCATATACAGGTAATCTAGAGTATCCTGATAGTTTAAATGTTTGCGTAATTTTTTTTATGTCGTCCTTTTCAGAAATAGAAATGACATGAACGCGAGGTGTGAAAATATCTTCAACTTTTAGATCATCAAAATCAATGACACTTCGAATGAGTTCACCCTCATTTTCATTGATACCGCCTTCTTGTTGAACCTCTGATACATAAGTTAATAATTCTTCTTCAGTAATTGTTTTTTCTTTCTCAAACTTAAATATTCGATTCATTAATTTTTGTACTAAGCCAAAAATATAACTTAATGGGAATAAAATCCATGAAAAGAAAATAATAATAGGTGTGACTGTTATCGCGAATTTCTCGGGTATTTTTTTTGCGATACTTTTAGGCGTTATTTCCCCAAAGATTAAAACCAACGTAGTCATCACAGCCGTTGAGATAGTTACCCCAGAATTCGGCCAATATTTTACAAAAATCACAGTAGCAATCGATGCTGAAGCAATATTTACGATATTATTACCAATTAAAATGGTCGTAATGAGCTTTTCAAAGTCATCATGAAGCTTTAAAACCGTTTTAGCTTTGTGGTGTCCTTCATTAGATAAATGCTTCATTTTGATCGTATTAAGTGATGAAAAAGCCGTCTCTGTTGCAGAGAAAAAAGACGACAACATCAGCAATATAAATAATATGATTATGGATATGAAAACATCGTCATTCATGTTTGATCACTCATTCCTCATCTTCATTTTCATCATCATGAATTGGTTTCGTTACTTTGACTTTAGTAATGATATTATCTTTCGTTCCTAAGACCTCAAAAGTAAATCTTTCATACACAATGACTACTTTTTCATTTTCTTCAGGGAAGCGACCGAGTTGTCCCAAAATGAAGCCAGATAATGTATCGTACTCATCTACTGGAAGATTAGCTTCTAAGACGTCTTCTACATCTGAAATATTAAGTAAACCATCAATTTCATAGGTTAATTCGTCCAGTGGTTTAATCTCTTCTTCCTCTGTATCATATTCGTCAAAAATATTACCTACGATTTCTTCAATTAAATCTTCAATCGTGACAATACCTGCTGTTCCACCATATTCATCTAACACAATTGCAATATGATTTTTTTGTTTTTGCATTTCTCTAAATAGATCGCTTGTTTTCTTAGATTCTGGTATGAAATATGGCGGTCTAAGCATGTTTCTGATAGAGAATCTTTCTTCTGGGTTGTCTAAATATTTAAGTAAATCCTTAACATGAAGCGTTCCAATGATATGATCAATGTTGTCTTCATAAACAGGAAAACGGGTGAATTGTTCAGTTTTAACATACTCAATAATTTGTGAACGTGTCGATTTAACATTTAAAGCGGATATCTCTGTGCGATGTGTCATAATCTCATCGACAGTGGTATCAGAAAAATCAAAAACGTTTTGAATCATTTCACTTTCTTCTTCATCAATATTCCCAGTTTTTGAACTTGCCTCAACAATAGTTCGAATTTCTTCTTCTGTCATTTTACGCTCTTGGTCTTTAGGATCTAAGCCAAATAAACGACCAACTAAATTTGATATCCATGTTAATATAGCTAATACCGGTTTTAAAATGGATGTGATGATTAAAATAAATCCAATCGTTAAATAAGCAATTCGATCTGGATACTTATTACCTAATCTTGTGGGGATAAGTTGACCAAAGACGACATGGAAAACGAGCAAAAACAAGGCGATTAAAGCAATCACAATGGGTTCAATAAATTGATTGTTGATGTCTAACCACAAAATCACATCTTGTTTAAACGCATCAAGCGCAATCGCACCATTAACGAGTGCAAACAGTGTAATCATAACTTGAATTGCAGTTAAATGTGAACGTGGTTCCTCATTAAATTTTTGAATTTTTATCGCCTTTTTAACGCCTCTTTCGGCTTCTATATTTACTTTACTATCAGAGATAGCAACAATTGCAACCTCTGCAGCTTGTAAAATAGCTGATAAAATGATAAGAACTATCATACTAATAACGGGTATAATCATATAAGTTCCTCACTTTGACAACAAAAAAAGACACCAAAAAAAGCATCATTTGTGTTTTTGTTACTATACGGGTATATGGGATCCTCGATCCTACTACTGCTATCTTCCATCGGTGTAATTCATTCCTCCATCACATATGTGATATATTTATCATACACGTTTCCATATAAAAAGTCAAGATATCACGTCATGATTCAAATGGTTTACTTTCAGTAAATAGATGCTTGATAACTCCATTTTTGTGTGCTAAAATAAAAGATGTGAAGGGGAGTAGTTTCTCTAAATGAGTCGTCAATACGGCAATAGCCCGGTTCATTTCAAGCAAAGCTTGTAACGAGACCTTCAAGACTTTTTCGTCTTGAAGGTTTTTATTTTTAAATATTATATCAGAATAAAAGGAGCAACTCATGAATTGGGATATTATTTTAAATGTATTATTTTTACTTATTGGATTTGTTTTCCTTATTAAAGGTGCAGACTTCTTCATCGTTTCTTCAAGCTCAATTGCTAGAAAATTCAATGTATCTCCCTTAGTTATCGGACTTACGCTAGTTGCTTTTGGAACAAGCTTGCCTGAATTAGCAGTCTCTGTTGCTGCATCCATTTCAGCAAGACAAGCAGGCACAACCGCTGATATAGCCATGGGAAATGTGATTGGGTCAAACATTGCTAATATAACACTTATACTTGGGTTATCTGCTGTGATGATGCCGATTGCTGTTAGAAAATCGATGAATCGACAAGAATTTCCATTTCTTTTGCTCACTACTGTGTTAATTGCGATTTTTGGATTCGCATTTGCTGATCAAACCATTGTTTGGTGGGAAGCATTGATATTACTTGGATTTTTTGCATATTATATGCGCCTTATGTTTAAATCACCTGAGCAACACGTCAGTGAAGAAGATATAAAAGTTATCGATATTAAAAAAGCTATTGTGATTCTTATCGTTGGATTAGCAGGTGTCACCATCGGTGGTGCACTAGTGACTCGTGGTGCAGAGTTTATTGCAACTGAAATATTAAAGAATTTCATGACAGCTACTAAAGCAACCACACTTGTCGGTTTAAGTGTTGTCGCACTAGGTACATCACTTCCTGAACTTGTTACCTCAGTATTAGCTGCTAAAAAAGGTGAAAATGAAATTGCTTTAGGAAATATTGTCGGTTCAAACGTGTTTAACACACTCTTGATTGTTGGATTTGCTGGAGCAATCACGCCATTGAAAATGAATAATGATGTGTTAATGGATATGATTATTGTTATCTTCATTACAGCCCTGATGATTTTCTTTTCGATCACAAAACAAACGATTTCTCGAAAAGAAGGTTGGATACTCTTTAGTATATATGTTTTATACATCGCATTTATTATTCTACGTGCTTTAGGTGTTATCGTTTTATAAATAAAAAAAGTCCAAGAAGGACTTTTTTTGTATCAATATGCATAAGCCATGTTCTGTTCCCTTACGGGTGTGACCATTTATCTCTACCGAAGTAGCATATGTCCGCTTTGTTTCGCATTCATATGTGCCCCTACCAAATTTGGGTTGCTAGCTTGAGGGGTTTACCGCGTTTCATTTATTCGTTTCCGAACAACTCGTTTCTGTGGCACGTTACGTCTAGATCATAGTTTCCCTTAGATCATCAATCGCCGTTACGAAAAATCGTACCCTAAGTTATGGTTTCCTTAGGCACAAACACTACATTCATTTCAGAATGTGCTAGCATGGACTTTCCTAACCTATAAATATATAAGTTCGGTCACCTTCTATTGATTCATAGAGATTATATCATAAAGGCTATGAATAGACAATACACATGTTATGATTCAAAAGGCTCATCACTTTCTTCTATAAATGTGTTGTTGTCTTTTTCATCATCCATATTTTCTTCAACTATTTTTCTTTCTTTAATCAGTAAAACCACATCATCAAGATCGTTTTTAACGGTAATCCCTTTGGGAATTTTTAGATCACGAACTAAAACCTTATCATTAAGATCAAGATGTGATACATCTACTAATATGGATTGAATGCCTTGACCTGGACTATATTCAGCTTGAATGTGATTGATAACCACTTCAACAAATTGAGGTTTATTTAAAAATGTGTCTTGATTGATCAATTCAATCGGTATTTGCGATGTAAAAACTTCTTTCGGTGTTACTCGATGTAGATCAACGTGTAATATATCATTTGGTTTTAATATACGAGATTGTACTGATTTAATATAAACATGATGGTATTTTCCATCAACTCGAATCTTAAATGTCCTATTTTTGCCATACTCATTAAGTGCATTAAGCAATTCCTGTTTTTCAACTTGGATATTTGTTGATTCGATGGATCGACCATACATAACTCCAGGAACTACGTTTTGTTTCCTTAATTCATTTACTTTTCCTGTTCTTAAATCTACTTTCATATCATACTCCTTTTTTGTTTTATTTTACCATTTTTGCAGCGATATATCAAATTCTTGAAACAGTCAAAGGATACTTGAAAGCCTAACTAAGCCATTTATAGAAAAGAAAAAGACCTAGTCAACTAGATCTTTTTTATCTGATTATTTAGATACTAATGCATCTTTTCTTGATAAATCAATTCTTCCTTTTTCATCAATTCCAATACATTTCACTAAGATAATATCGCCAAGTTTGACCACATCTTCAACCTTTTCGACTCTCTCTTTAGCTAATCTTGAGATATGAACTAATCCTTCAGCACCTGGCCAGATTTCGACAAAGCATCCAAATTTTTCGACTCGAGTGACTTTACCTTCATAGATCTCACCAACTTTGGCTTCTTTCACTAAAGACTCGATCTTTTCAGCAGCAAGTTTAATCCATTTGGTTTCTTGATGCATTAAGAAGACACGACCATCTTGTTCAATATCTATCTTAACATTATTATGATCTTCAATGATTTGAGTAATAATTTTACCACCAGCACCAATGACATCTCTAATCTTATCAGGATTGATACGAATCATCATCACTTTTGGTGCATATTTAGATAAGTCTTCACGAACAGATGGAATGGTTTCTAACATGTGATCTAAGATATGTAAACGACCAATACGTGCTTGCTCAAGTGCTTCTCTTAAAATCTCTTCTGTAATACCAGCAATTTTAATATCCATTTGTAATGCAGTAATACCATCTTTGGTTCCAGCAACCTTGAAGTCCATATCGCCTTCATGGTCTTCCATACCTTGAATATCCGATAAAATCGTATAATAATCGCCTTCCATAATAAGACCCATAGCAATACCTGCAACAGGTGCTTTAATCGGAACACCAGCAGCCATTAATGCCATTGTTCCTGCACAAATGGTCGCTTGTGATGAAGAACCATTTGATTCTAGAATTTCTGAAACAACACGAATGGAGTATGGGAATTCTTCTTCATTTGGTAAGACTTGTAAAAGCGCACGTTCACCAAGTGCACCATGACCGATTTCTCTTCGACCAGGTCCACCATATCTTCCTGTTTCTCCTACGGAGAATGGAGGGAAGTTATAATGTAACATAAAGCGTTTTGTATCTTCTAATCCTAGGCCATCAATAATTTGATTTTCACCTAATGATCCTAGAGTTACTACACCGAGTGCTTGCGTTTGACCACGCGTAAATAGTGAAGATCCATGTGTTCGTGGTAGGACATCAACGCGTGATGCTAATGGTCTGATTTCATCAATTTTACGACCATCTGGACGTACCTTATCTTGCGTTATTAAGCGTCTCATTTCAACGGTAACAATATGTTCTACTTCTTGTTTAACAAGCTTTAAAAACTCATCCTGTGCTTTTTGGTCAAATACTTTGACACCATCAATTTCAACGAAGAATGATTTTTTAGAAAAATGTTCAATGGTTTCTTCTGTGATAAGATCAATGGTTTGGTAACGTTCCAATTTATCATGAATTGAAACTGCTTTAATCATACGATCATATGCAAATGCATGAATCGCTTTTTTAGTGTCAGCATCTATTTGTTTGACTTCATACGCCATTTTTGGAGTATTAAAATCTTGATAAATCGTTTGTTGGAATTCAACAAGTTCTTTAATTATGTGATGACCAAACATGATCGCTTTTAACATGTCTTCTTCAGAAACTTGTTTTGCTCCTGCTTCAACCATGTTGATAGCATCCTTAGTGCCAGCAACTGTTAAATCAATATCTGATACAAGTAATTGTTCAGGTGTTGGATTGATGACAAATTCACCTTGGATACGACCAATATGAACACCTGCAACTGGTCCGTTAAAAGGGATGTTTGATACACCTAAAACAATAGATGAACCAATTAATGAAGCCATTTCTGTTGAACATTCAGGATCAGCAGATAGGACAGTGTTAACAATTTGAACTTCGTTTGTAAATCCATCTGGGAAAAGTGGACGAATCGGTCTATCAATAAGTCTTGAAGTTAATGTTTCATGTTCTGAAGGTCTACCTTCTCTTCTTAAAAATCCACCAGGTATTTTTCCTGCAGCATAAAGCTTTTCTTGATATATAACCATTAAGGGAAAGAAATCTTGAGTGGTTGCTTCATTTTTTGCAGTTACTACACTTAATACTGTAGAGTCTCCGTAAGTCACCATTGCAGCTCCTGCTGCTTGTTTAGCGACCTCACCAATTTCAATGCGTAGTACTCTACCACCAAGCATTGTTTCGTAAGTCTTTTTTTGCATGATATAAAATCTCCTTCATTTTATACGTTCTTTTTCTTTTTTTAACCTTTCCTATTATACCACAAAATCATTAAATTCAATGAAAAAGAGAATAACTGACTATAAAATGATGACCTTTCTTTTTTTGATGAATTAAATCGTCATTTTTGAAGGTTATTTGATTGAAAATGACGTTTAATTATCATGATATAATAGAGAGTGAAAGGATGTAATCAGATGATTAAAAAGCCAATTATACGAGTATTTACATCATTAGCTTATAACATCAAGCCTTTACTTCTATTTGAAGTATTATATCGTTTGCTTGGTTTTTTTGTGATCTATCCCTTAGTAAGACTCATTTTTCATTTAGCCATTGAATTATCTGGTTATAGGTTTATTACAAATACCATTCTTATCGATTTCTTATTAAAACCAACAACCATGTTACTTGTTTTTGTTCTACTAATCATTTTGAGTATTTACATGGTCATTGAGTTAACTTTTTTGGCTGTTTTATTTGATTTAGGCTATCGTAACCAACACATTCGATTTACTGAATTTCTATTGCTTGGTTTAAAAAAAGTTTCTTTGACCTTTTTAAAATACAACGTTTTAATCATCATTCCATCTTTCTTCTTTTTATTTGTCATACAAGCTGCACATATTGTTGGAATTGCATCAACCATAAACATTCCACCATACATCATTGCACAACTTAGATCGATGCCTATATTATCGATGGTGATTTATATTTTCATTGTTTTGTCACTAGTTATTTTCATTGAAACAATCTTTTCAATTCACTTATTTACAATTGATCGAATGGATTTCAAACATGCCTATAAAGAAAGCCGACTCATTCTTAAAAAGAATCGTCTAAAAATGATTGGTGAATTTATTCTCATTAATGTCATCATAAATATTGTTTTATATGGTATTTATTTAATTGTTATTATTCTAATCGGTGTTATGATTAGTATGATTCGTGGACAAGAATATGTATTAGGATTCTTGTTAACTGTTCTTTACTCAACATATTCATTTATTGGTATTTTTGCGACACTCATTATTGTTCCAATCAATTTTGCTTTAATATCTACGTGGTATTATAGATATAAATCGATGCAAGATCAAACAATTATAGAATTTCTTCCTGAAAAAATAAATGTAAAATCGCTTGATTTAAAATGGGTCAAACGTGGTACATTCATAACATTAATCGTATTATTCATCTTAAACATTACAACCATATTCTCACTTCTTTTAGAACCTACAGAATATGTAGAAATATTACATCAAATGGACATTGTTGCACATAGAGGTGCGTCAAAAGATGCTCCTGAAAATACCATTTCTTCAATTGCACTTGCGATTGAGCAAGGTGCTGATGTGGTCGAATTTGATATTCAATTAACTAAGGATAATGTCATTGTGCTTATGCATGATTACACGTTGAGAAGAACGACAGATTTTAGAACAACAACAAAACTTGATTCGCTAAATTATGCAGATATCGCACAACTTGATGCTGGCTCATGGTTTTCAGATGAATTTACAGGTGAGAAAATTCCAACACTCATTGAAGTATTAGCGTTTATTGATGGCCGCATACGAATATTCATCGATATCAAAACGAATAGCTCCATCCTTGACGAGCAACTGGTTCAAACACTAGAAATATTTAACATGGTTGATAAAAGTGTTGTATTATCTAAAAATAGAAGTCAACTTGCTCGTATTAAAGCATTAAATCCAGATATTAAAACTTTACTTCTCATTTCGAGTTTTTATGGAGATCAAACTTTATTAGCAAATGATCCAGTTGTTGATTATTATGGGCTAGAACAACGCTTCGTTGTCAATTCATTAGGTATCATTAAGGATTTGCAATCCAAAGGTAAAAAAGTATATGCATGGACAGTGACAGAGACGAATGATATGGAACGTATGATGCGTTTTGGTCTTGATGGTATGATTACTGCTAGACCATATATTGCTCGTGAAGTTGTCTATAGTTATCGTACATCTCAATCCTTAGTAGACATTTTAAGACAGCTATTTGAATCATAAAAAAAAGATTGCGGTTGCAATCTTTTTTATCGACGTAGTCCAAGTTTTTCAATAAGTACTTGATAACGATTTACATCTTTGTTACGTAAATACGTTAGTAAGCGACGTCTTTGTCCAATCTTTGTATAAAGACCGCGACGCGAATGGAAATCATGAATGTGTGCTTGTAAATGGTTGTTCAAATCATTAATTTCAGCTGATAAAACTGCAATTTGAACTTCTGGAGAACCTGTATCTCCTTCTTTTGTTGCATATGCTTTGATGATTTCATTCTTTCTTTCTTTTGAAAGTGCCATTGTATATATCCTTTCTCGATTAACTAAAGAATGGGTCGGCATTCCCGAATCCTTGTTATCGCCTTTTTTATTTTAACATGTTTTGAAAAATTTGCAACTAAATTTTTACAAATTGATCCACGTTAACAACAAACACGGTTGCTCCACCTACTTCAACTTCAATAGGTAGGGCTGAAAATGAACCAAATTCGTTAACGATGGTGTTTGGAACGAGTTTAGTTCGCTTTTTACTATGAGCTTCAATGATTTCTAAAGCTTGAGGAACTTTTTCATCGTTAACACCAATCAAAAATGTAACATTACCTGCTCTAAGAAAACCACCTGTGGTTGCTAAACGTGTTGAAAAGAAACGATCTTTAACTAATGCCTTTTGAACTTTGTTTGCATCATCATTGGATACAATCGCAAGAATAAGCTTCATATAACCACCTCATGTAGATATTATAACATAATTTTTTTAATTTGTAAGTTTTCGAACTGCCTCTTCATCTTTTTTTAATTGCTCTATAAGCTCTTTTTTATTTTTAAACTTCAATTCTTGTCTTAAGTAATGGAAAAAGGCGATTTCAACTTTTTTGCCATAAATATCTTGATTAAAATCAAGGATATATACTTCAAGTCGCTTTTCAAAAGAGTAGTTAAGTGTCGGATTATTCCCGATATTTGCCATCCCATGATGCCATATATCATCAATTAGTACACGTACATAATAGACACCCATTTTAGGTAGAAAGTATTGTCCATAATCAATGTTTGCTGTTGGAAATCCAAGTTTATGACCTACTTTATTTCCATGAACGATAGTTCCTTTGACATGATAATGACGATTTAAAAGCTTACGAGCAGATCCTAAATCACCAATCATTAAAAAATCTTTGATATATGTTGTTGATACTCTTGTGTTGTTATAAAGCATATCATCGACGACATCAACCATGAAAAAGCGACGTAAATGTTCGATGGTTCCTTCTCCACGATAAGCAAATCGTGCATCACGGCCAATGACTAATCGAACGACTGATAAATCTTTTAGAAACTGGATAAACTGTTCGACTGATAAATGAGAAAAAGCGATATCAAAATTGACGATAAACGCATAATCTAAAGCAAATCTAGAGAATAATTCGATTTTATCATCACGCTGCGTAAGTGTTCTAAATACTTGTTTACGTAGGACAGCTGATGGATGTGGATCAAACGTTAAAATCGCATGTTTGGTATCTTTATATGACAAAACACGTTCAATGAGCTGCTGATGACCTAAATGAAGACCATCAAAATTACCCATGGTCAAGGTGATGGGTTCATTATTCTTCATGGCTTGGTAACTACCGATTAATATCTTCATGATGACTCCTAAAATATAATAACTGGACGATACGTATGTTCGTTAGCTATCTCATAATAAGCGACCATTTGATCTTGTTGATTTTTAACAATAAACGGCTGGTCAGTGATGATTTGTCTTTCATCTAAGTATACACCATTTTTTACAAGTTTACAAAGATAATCTGAGAGTGTAATTGATTGAATGTTTGAAAAAAATTGTTCTAATGATATCACATCTTGTGCTGTCACATCTTGGATGGTCTTCGCTTTTTCAATGTGATAAGATCCAATCGATATTCGACGAAGACGTGATAATGCACCATAGGTATCTAGTGATGAAGCTAAATCAACTGCTAAACTGCGAATATAGGTTCCTTTAGACACGTGTGCATAAAAATCAAATGCATGATTTTTTAGGGATGAGGTTTGATGAAAATCATAGATTGTGACGATGCTTGGCTCAACATCTACTGAATGTCCCTGTCTTGCTAAATCATACAGTTTTCGACCTTGGACTTTTCGCGCTGAATACATGGGAGGGGTTTGAGCGTAAGTTTTATTTAATCGACTCATTGCATCTTTTAGTTCATGATTATCAATCTCTATATCTTTCTCTTCAATCACTTTTCCTGTGTGGTCATAGGTATCATAATGTTTACCAAATATAATTGTTCCTTCATAGACTTTATCAAGGTTTAAAAAAAGCGATTGAAGTTTAGTCGCTTTTCCAACACACAAAATGAGTAATCCACTTGCAAAAGGATCAAGTGTCCCAGTGTGTCCTATTTTGTCTACATTTAATTTTCTTTTCAACTTATAGACAACATCATGTGATGTCATCCCGATAGGTTTATCGATAAGTAAGAATCCGTGCATCAAATCACCACAAACATTATACACTTTTTTTACAAATAAAAAAAGCACAGTGTGCTTTAATTATTTGAATTGGTTTAACCAAGTTTGTACTTTTTCTTTTGGTTGGTAACCACTTGTGCGATCAACTTCTACACCATCTTTGTAAACGACGACAGTTGGAACGCTACGAATCCCTGCTTCAATCGCTTGATTTCGATATAAATCGATGTCTGCACGGTAAAACTTAATGTCATTCATTTCAGTTGCTAAAGCTTCGAGAACAGGTTTTAACATTTTACATGGTCCACACCATGTTGCAAAATATTGTACAACAACTAGTCCCTGTTGCCCAATTACCTCTTGATAAGGTTGTCCTTGATAATCAATCATTAAATTTTCCTCATTTCTTTATTAATTTCACTTCTTATTATATATTTTATCATATATTGTTTCAAGATATAAGCATTTATTTTAGCGTAATAATTGTTACACCATTTAAGCCCTCTCCTTCACCTCCAAAACGATGTGAAGCGATGTATGTTGATTGCCTAATATAGTCGTGTACTGCTTTTCTGACAGCTCCTGAACCGAAGCCATGAATGATGCGCATCGATGACAAACCAGAGAGTAATGCTGAGTCAATAGCTTGATCCATAGCATCTTTAACTTCTTCAAAACGATAGCCTCTTAAATCAAGCTCAAAGCTTGCTTTTTTTGTAGGAGATTGATCAGCCATGGGCTTTTGTTTTCTTATCTCTTTTTTAGTGTCCTTTTTAGGTTCTTCTTTTCTCAAATCATTGGATTTAAAAGATAAGTCAAATTGTCCAATTCGTACTTTATATTCATCGTTTTTAATCGATTTTATCGTTCCATACTGTTGATAGGATAAGATAAATACGTGATCTCCCACCCTTAATTCTTCCTCAAATAGATTGAGATGTTCTTGCTCAGCTCTTTGATTGAGCTGGTATTTAATGGATGCAATTTCAGGATTTGATAAGTTGTTTTTTGTTTGTAATTGTGAGATCATTTGTCGTACCTCATCTTTTAGATCGTTCCATTTTTTCTCTTCTTTTTCTCTAATTTTAGAGATCATTTGATCCTGTTCTGAAATGAGTTTTTCTCTTTGCAATAAATACCCTTGTTTTTCTTTTTTTGCAAGTTCTAATTCGTTACGAAGTTTCTCTTTTTGTCTTTCTAAGTAAAGCATTTCATCATTAAGCTTCTCCATGACTTTTTGGAGATCAGATTGTCTACCCTTATAAACGTTTTGAGCATCATCGATAATAGCACCACTTAAACCAAGACGTTTAGCAATTAAAAAAGCATGGGATGAACCTGTTGTTCCCATTTGGAGGAAATAAAGTGGTTTTAACGTTTTTTTATCGAATGCGACACTTGCAGTTCCCATATGAACTTCTTCATATGCATAGCTTTTAAGTTCTGAATAATGCGTTGTCACCATCATTCTAAGATTATATTGCTTAAAATGATTCAAAATAGCTATAGCCAAAGAAACCCCTTCATTTGGATCTGTTCCACTGCCTAGTTCATCGAGTAATACGAGAGAATTTTCAGTCACTTCTTCTGTCATTTTAATGATTTTTGTCAAGTGAGAAGAAAATGTTGATAGTGATTGCATAATCGATTGTTCATCACCAATATCTGCAAAAACTTGTTCGAAAATAGCAATCTCAGAGGATTCATGTGCTGGAATAAGAATCCCACACTGTGTCATGAGCGTTAATAAACCAACCGTCTTTAATGCAACCGTTTTACCCCCTGTATTAGGCCCAGTAATGAGTAAAATGCGAAGCTGATCATTGAGTTCTAAATCTATAGGAACAGCTTCTAAAGGGTTTAATAAAGGATGTTTTGCTTTAACAAGTCTTATGAGACCTTTATGATTCACTAATGGTTTAACACCTTGAATTTGTTTTGCATATTGCGCTTTTGACTGCAAAAAATCTAAATGTAGAAACACATCAAGATTTTGTTTTAAAGAATCTGTTGATTTTTGAATTTCTTCACTCATCATATAGATGATTTTTTCAATCTCTTTTTCTTCCTTGACTTTTAATGATTCGATTTCAGCAGTAATTTGTCTAGTTTGTTCAGGTTCTATATAAATGGTTTGCTTAGATGCAGACATATCATGAATGATACCTTTAATTTTATGCTTAAACGCATCCTTAACAGGAATACAAAAACGATTATTTCTTAAAACAATCACATGTTCGTTAAGAAATGCGCTATAATCAATAAGCATTTTATTCAGTTTTTCCTGCAAGTTTTTATCTTGTCTTAATAACTCTTTACGTATATGACTTAGTTCAGGAGTTGCATCATCTAAAATATGCCCATCAGGGTCCATGATAGATTCAATGAGTTCAAGTAATGAACGATGAGAGATAATTGATGAGAAATATTTGCCCACAGATTTTGGTGAAACCTTGATGCGATCAAGTTCTCTGCCATATTTGATTAAATCACGCTCCATAAGTAAAAACAAGCGTATATATAAAATGTCTTGTATTGAAAATGTTCTTTCAAGTTCAGCATATTTAAGCAATTGGTGGATATCAAAATCCTCAATTAAAGGTAAAACCCCTGATCGTATCACCAGGGTCGTCATGTCTTCTGTTTCTTCTAATGTTTCTTGAATATACTCAAGTTCTGTCGATGGTTCACATGTTAAGATATCGTTTTTAATCGTATCTGTTTTTGCAAACCTAGCGATAGTTTCTAGGATTAGATTGAGTTCAAGGGTTTTTGTCATAAATCGCATGTGAGTCACCTTTTTTTGTAAATTTGTGGTATAATAATCTTGTATATAGGTGAAAAATGAAGCATTATACCATATCTGTTAATGATACAGAATTAGAAAAACTCAATAAAGTATATCAATTTCATCAAATAGAGGACGACAACCCCTATTTGCTTTTTCATGCTGAACATAATGGTACTGATATCTTAGCCTATAAAACTGGCAAAGTTCTTTTACAAGGACGTGAAGTCACTCATGAACTTGTTACGATAAAAAAACATTTAAATCGTGAAGACTATGCAGCCATTGGTTCAGATGAAGTAGGAACCGGAGATGTCTTTGGTCCGATTGTCGTATGTGCTTTATATGCTAGTGCAAACGATATCGCGTTTTTAGAATCTCTTAATGTGCGTGATTCAAAAAATATGAATGACAAATCGATTATATCGATAGCTCCAAAAATCGCTAAGAAATTAATACACTCACTACTTATCCTTACACCTCAAAAATATAACAAGCTTGTTACTGATGGATATAATCTAAATAAAATAAAAGCTTTATTGCATAATCAAGCGATTATAAAGACGACATCTAAGTTAAATGAGGCTGTTCCAGTCATTGTTGATCAGTTCTGTACACCTCAATTATACTTTAATTATATTAAAGAAGAAACCCTGATTTATCGAGATATTGATTTTCATGTCAAAGCTGAATCAGTTCATTTAAGTGTTGCTGCTGCTTCAATCATTGCTCGTTACGCTTTTTTAGTTAAAATGAATGAATATAGTGATAAAATTGGTGTTCCATTACTTAAGGGTGCGAGTAAAGACGTTGATGAGCAAATAAAGCTTATCGCAGAAACAAAAGGCAAGAGCAAACTAGAGCTCATTGCCAAAATGAATTATAAGAATATTACAAAACAGAACCTTCTCTAAGTTGATTTAGCAATAGTTCAAATGATGAGGGCATAGGGGCATGAAATGTCATATGCTCTTTTTTTGTTGGATGTGTAAACGATAATGTCTTTGCATGTAAGAACTGTCCTTTTTGACCAACAACTTCTTTTGGTCCATACATTGGATCACCTACGATCGGATGATTGATAAATTGCATATGGACACGAATTTGATGGGTTCTTCCAGTTTCTAAATGACATTCAACATATGTATATTTGTCAAATCTTTCAAGTACTTTAAAATGGGTAATCGCTTTTTTACCTTCAGGTAGAACCGCCATTTTAAGTCTGTTTTTAGGATGTCTAGCTATAGGAGCTTCAATCGTACCTTCATCTTCTTGAATAACACCATATACTAATGCGATATAGACACGTTCGATGTCGTGTTTACTTAAGTCATCACTTAATATTCGATGTGAAAGATCATTTTTAGCAACTACAAGTAAACCTGATGTATCTTTATCAATACGATGGACAATTCCGGGGCGTATAATTCCGTTAATGGATGATAATTCATCAACTTGATGCAATAAACCATGAACGAGTGTAGGTTCATGATAGCTCGATGCAGGATGAACGACAAGTCCTTGTGGTTTATTGATGACCACGAGATCTTGATCTTCATAGATGATATCAAGTTTTAAATCAACGCTATCAAGCTTTAGTGGTTCAGGTTGAGTTATGTCAATATCAATCTGATCGTTAACTTTTAGCAAGTATCCAGTTTTTACAAAATGTTGATTGACTTTTATTTGGCCATCTTTAATACACTGCTGAATGAAATTTCGACTTTTGTCCTGTAAATGATGTTCAAGCAAATGCAAATCGAGTCTGGTACCTGCATAGTCTTTGTTAATAATGATCTTCTTCATGGATATCTTTCTCCTTCTTTAAACGTTTAGGTTCTAAGAAGAATATATCAATAGCGAATAAAACGATGGCTAAACTGAGATACATATCTGCCCAATTATTGGTAAAATTACCTAAATCACCAATTAAAGTGACTAAAAAAGGGAAATGCATAAAATCAATGACAAAACCAAATAAGATGCGATCGATAAAATTACCTAATGCACCAGCAATAAAGAGTGATACTGAAATACTGTAAATGCGTTTAGTCTTGAAATCGATATCTTTAAAGAGATATATAAAAATACCTAATGCGATCAATGTAACGACATAAAAAAGCCACATAAGTCCTTCACCAAAACCAAATGAAGCACCTGGATTTTCAACATAAGTGAGTTCGAGTAAACGAGGGATAGCAACGACTCTTTTAACGATGCCATCTTGATATAGGTAAAAAACAGCAAGTTGTTTGGTTAATTGATCAAATATGAGTGAAACGATAATGATTAAGACACCTATGCGCATGGTTCACCTCAAAAAATAACTGATAATACTATGATACCAAAAATGAAGATAAAAAACATGATGATTGAAGATTCAACGTATTGAGGGATTTTCGTATTAATTGATTCAATCTCTTGATGATATGTTTTTAATAGTTTGTAATAAAAAAGATAATATAAGAAACACCAGATTAATGCGATACCCAATAGGATAATAGCCAATATGCGTGTAAGTTTATTATATATAAACATATTGACCACTAAGAGCGTAGGTGGTAATACGACTAAAGTTGCTAAAACCATGGATCCTAAGATCGTTTTTACAACCGTTTTTGTCGTTGTTTTAGCATCAATCATTTTAGCTAATTTTCGATATCTATGGTAAAACTTGAAGACCTTATCAAGCATAGTGTTCATATAACCATTCTACCGCCTCTCTAAGCGTTGAAACAGGAACTAATACAAACTTCATTTTCATATCTTTAATCTCGTCATAGTGTGATTGAGGTATAAAAAATATATCAACATTCATATCGTTAGCTGTATGAATTTTTTGTTTGATTCCACCTATTCTACCAACATTTCCACTGACCGAAATGGTTCCAGTTCCAGCTATTTTGTCATAACCTATGTTTATATTTACTAAACTTGCATATAAAGTAAGTGTTTGTAAAAGCCCTCCACTAGGACCACCAACAAGATGATTCAATCCTGGTAAATGAAACGATGGTGAAGCTTCAGTAATTTCATATTTGACATAAAAGAAAAATCCAACATCGCCTTCTTGTTTCTGATAACTGATATCAAAATCAAATGAAACATCGTGAATGGTTCTTCTTATGGTTAGTGTAAAATCATTTGCATCAATTAAATCACTAAACTCTTGTGGTGTTAGTCCAACGTATGAGATGCCATTAATTGCTACAACATGATCACCAATCTCTAAATTAGCTATTCGACTTGGTCTTGAATAGACATAAAAGCCATCAAACACATAATTGATTTCAACTGACGGATTAACCTTGGATGCTAATTCATAAGCAGTAATCACCGAATTTTTTAATGAAACATGTTTAGAAAGTTGACCTTTTAGATAATTCTCATAGGGTGTTGTATCTTTTTCAATGGGTGTTAGAGGCTCGATATCAATACGTGAGTCATTTCTTAAAATCCATGATTGAAAAAGTGTGATTGGGTAATAGTAATACACATGAACGGTATGAAAATTATCGACTAATTCAATCCCATCAATATCAATAAAATCATCGACTTTAGTCAATCCACCAGGTGCTGTAAGCGAGTAAGGTGTGGGATAAATTAAAACAAAAAGAACTGCCAAATAAGGCAGTAACATCCATAAGATAATCTTTTTGTATGCTTTAAGGAGTTTGAACATAAGTAAGATCACCTACATCGACTTGTCTGAGTTTAACATGTGCTGCATCAAGCATTTTGGATGCAGCTTGGTGTTCTTTCGTTCCTTTATATTTATCAGATTCAAAAACAATCTCTTTAATACCACTTTGAATGATCAGTTTTGCACATTCATTACACGGAAACAAAGTGACATATATCGATGCTCCTTTTAAATCCTGGGTTGCGTTTAAAATAGCGTTTGCTTCTGCGTGTACAACATAAGGATATTTTGTGTCGATAAAATCACCTTCGCTATTCCATGGAAAAAGATGATCATCACAGCCTTGTGGTAATCCATTGTATCCAATACCTACAATCCGTTTATCTGAATTGATGATACATGCTCCTACTTGTGTGTTTGGGTCTTTACTGCGTAAAGCTGATAGTTTAGCAACACCCATAAAATACTGATCCCATGAAATATAATCCTTACGCATTATTTCTTTTCCTCCGCTTTAGCAAGTCCTAAATTGACATGACAATATCCACCTGGATTTTTCTTTAAGTAATCTTGGTGATACAATTCTGCTAAGTCATAATCTTTATTCACTTTAATTTTTGTTTGAACTTTTCTTAAATCGTCTTTAAAATATGACTTCATAAAGGATTCAACTGTTTCTAAATCTTCGATTTGATCAAGATAAATACCGCTACGATATTGAGCACCAATATCATGACCTTGGCGATTGATTGAAAAGGGATTAATGATACGGAAAAAATGATCAAGAATACTCGTTAGTGAAATTATGTTTTCATCATAAAAAACTTGGCATGCTTCAGCATGTGTTGCCCCTGCATGGCAGACTTCTTCGTATGTTGGATTTCTTTTATTCCCATCAACATATCCAACAGATGTATCTATTACACCTTTTAATTGTTGAAAATAGGCTTCAACACCCCAAAAGCATCCTCCAGCTAAAACAATACTTTTCATGTTACTCACTCACCTTTATATGTAATTCTTCCAGTTGAACGGCTTCAACGTCACTTGGAGCTGACATCATCATATCTTTTGCACTTTGTGTCTTTGGGAAAGCAACCACATCTTTGATGTTAGTTGTATCAGTCATTAACATCACAATTCGATCTAAACCTAAAGCTAATCCTCCATGAGGTGGTGTTCCATATTTGAGTGCATCGACAAAGAAACCAAAACGATGTTCAATGTCTTCTTTGGTTAATCCTAATGTATCAAACATGAGTTGCTGTACGTCTTGACGATGGATACGAATCGATCCTCCACCTATTTCATAACCATTTAAAACAATGTCATAAGCCTTAGCCATAGCCTGTTTTGGGTTATTTTTCAAGTCATCAGGGTTTACTGGAGCTGTAAATGGATGGTGCTTCGCATAAAAACGTTTCTCATCTTCATTATATTCAAGAAGTGGCCAATCAACAACCCATAAGAATTCATATCGATTCTTTTCGATTAAATTCAGTTCATTAGCAAGCTCGATGCGTAAAGCTCCAAGTGCACTAGATACATTTTCAAACTCACCAGGAACTAAGAATAATATGTGTTGATCCTTAATCCATAAGGACTTTAATTGCTCCTCATTTAGGAACTTAGCGATTGAACCACTATATTGCCCATCCGCATACTTAATGTAAGCTAACGTATCTCCATGATTTTTCTTAACAAGATCTGCTAACTGATCAAGTCTTTTACGTGTAAAGGTGTCACTTAAAGTAGTTATAATTCCTCTCACCATCGATTTACCTTGGAAAATAGGTACTTCAATCGATTTAAATAGGTCTGTATAATCTTGAATTTTTAAATCGTAACGAAGGTCTGGTTTATCTGTTCCATACAAAGATAATGCATCGTGATAACTCATTCTTAAAAAGGGTGTTTTAATGTCAACACCTAAGATTTTTTTAAATGTATGGACTAAAATGCGTTCGATTAAGGCTTGAACATCTTCTTGATCAACAAAAGATGCTTCAATATCGACCTGAGTGAACTCAGGTTGACGGTCTGCTCTTAAATCCTCATCCCTGAAACAACGAGCAATTTGGAAGTATTTCTCAAAACCTGCGACCATAAAGAGTTGCTTATAGATTTGAGGAGATTGAGGTAATGCATAAAAATGCCCAGCATATAAACGTGAAGGGACTAAATAATCTCTTGCTCCTTCTGGTGTTGATTTACCTAAGATAGGCGTTTCTAATTCGTAAAAACCTTCATGAACAAGTACTTCCCGAATAGCTTGTGTAATCCAATGTCTCTTAATCAAGAAATTTTGCATAACAGGACGTCTTAAATCAAGATATCGATATTTGAGTCGTGTATCTTCTAAAGCGTCTGTATCATTTGAAACAATAATAGGAGGAGTTTCTGCTTGACTTAAGATGTGAAGTTCAGTCACTTCAACTTCAATTTCTCCTGTTTTAATCGTTTTATTTTTTGATTCTCTTTCGATGACAATACCTTTAACTTCAATGACGAATTCATTTCTAATTTTTGATGCAATGTCATAACATACATGATCGGGTTTCACAAGGAGTTGTGTGATACCAAAGCGGTCACGAAGATCGATAAAAATAAGTCCTCCGAGATTTCTACTTTTTTGAACCCAACCCTTTAAAAACACAGATTGACCGATATGTTCAATCGTTAATTCATTGTTGTGATGTGTATATTTCATGCTATTTCACCAGTTTTTCTGATATATATTTTTTAATTTTTGATACTAAAACTTCTTCTTGCTGTTCAGTTTCTGTATTTTTAACACTGACAACACCTTTTTTAAACTCTTCTTCGCCAATAATGATTAAATACTTCGCTTGATATTTAAGTGCTTGTTTTAACTGTGCCTTAAAGGATTTTGAGGTATAATTAGCATCTGCTTTAATTTGACCTAATCGAAGATCGTATAAAATCTTAGTTGCTAATGTTTGATATCTTTCATCAAACGTAATGACAAACGCATCTAATTCACTTTCTTTAGCAAAATTGACATTTTCTGCATCAAGTGCTAATAACAGTCTTTCCATACCAAATGCGAACCCAATACCACCTAAATCTGGTCCACCTAACTCTTTAACAAGTTTTTGGTATCTTCCACCTCCACCAAGCACGTTTTGTGCTCCAAAGCCTTCGATATCAGCTTCAATTTCAAAAACGGTATGTGAATAGTAGTCCAATCCTCTAACGAGCTTAGGTGCGATTTCATAACTAATTTTTGCTGCATTTAAATGCTCTAGCACATCCATAAAATACGCTCTTGCTTCATCTGTTAAATAATCCTGTGGTGTTGGTGCGTGTTTGACTGCATCATGCTGTTGATCCACTTTACAATCTAAAATACGTAATGGATTTTTAGTTAATCGGTTTTTGCAATCCTCACACAGTGAATCGTGATGAGGTGTGAAATGATTTTTTAATGCTTCTTGATATTGGCTTCTTGATTGATCATCACCTAAACTATTGATGCGTACACGAACACCTTTTAATCCTAAACGCTTAATAAAATCATATGCTAAAATAATCATCTCAGCATCAAGTGCAGGAGAAATGGCTCCAATTGCTTCAACACCAAATTGGTAGAACTGACGATATCTTCCTTTTTGGGGACGTTCATAGCGGAAATTTGGTCCAATATAATAAACTTTTTCAAGCTCCATCGATGCATAGAGTTTATTTTCAACATAGCTTCGAATGATTCCAGCAGTTCCTTCTGGACGTAGGGTTAAACGACGATCGCCTCGATCATCAAAATCATACGTTTCTTTAGTGACCATATCTGATAATTCAGATTGGCGATGAAAGACTTCGCTATATTCCATAATAGGTGTTCGCATTTCTTTCATATTATAAAGTGCCAAAATACTTCGAATCTTCGATTCTAATGCTTGCCATAAATAGGACTCATTAGGTAGAACATCATATGTTCCTTTAACTTTATTGATTGCCATGATAATCCTCCTTAGTCATCACGTAAATGTATAAATCATCATTGATAACTTCTTTTCGTTTTTCATATGTGTATCGCTCTATTTTATAGAGCTTAAATCCATTTTTTTTAATTACTTTTTCACTTGCAACATTTTCTTTTAAGTGTTTGATACGTATAAAATCATATTGTAAATGATTAAAGCCAATATCAAGCATAACTTTTAATAGACGTGTCATGATGCCTTGGCTCCAAAAATTCTCATGAAGTGCAAAACCTATCTCTGCACCATTCTCCTTCTTTATTTTACTATGAAAATCAATGGTTCCAATCATTTTTGATGTTTTATTCCATATGATTGCATAGCCTATGGGTAGTTTTTCTTTTATCCTTGGATAAAAAATGGTTTTGATTGTTTCCTTAGCCTCCTCTTCCATCACATAAGGACCCCATGTCAAATACTTCGTGACATTCGGATTTTTTCCATACTCAAACATGTCTTTTGCATCGGTTATATGAATGGTTCTTAACGATACATCACCTAAATCGATGGTTGGCATATGCATATATGGTTTTCTCATGTTTCACCTCTAAAAAATAAAAAAATCGCCCTCTCTAAGGACGAATGTTGATTCGCGGTACCACCTTAGTTCTAGTTATACTAGCCCTCAATTACATTGTTTTGTCTCCATAGGGTGTCACCATTTATTTAAAATGCTCCTACGTCTCTGACGATTTAATTACACCTTTTATCATAACTTATAATGTTTAGAATGTCAATCACATTTCAATAAGTATAGTAACTGGACCATCATTATGGGATAAGACATTCATATGTGCCTGAAACACACCTTTTTCAACTGTAAATGACTTAGATAGTTCTTCACAGAGTAAATCATATCTTTTTTTAGCTATTTCTGGTTTGGCAGCGAGTATAAAAGATGGGCGATTATTGCCTTTCGTATCACCATAAAGCGTAAACTGCGATACAGCAAGAATCTTTCCATTAACGTGAGATAGGTTTAAATTCATTTTACCTTGTTCATCTTCAAAAATGCGTAAATTTTTGATTTTAGTAGCCATTTTGATGATAACATCATCTGTATCAAGTTCATGAATCCCCACATAAATCAAGAATCCTTGATCGATATGACTCACACATACCTGATCAACATATACAGAGGCTTCTTTTACTCTTTGAACGATAACTCTCATTTGAAATCTCTTTCTACAGTATAAATATCTGTAATTTTTTGTAGATTAACCATTAGACTTTGTAGCGCTTGTGTATGAGATATACTAATCTTTAACTTAATAATCATTTCCAAATTCGCAGATGAAATCGCACTCACTTCAGCAATGGATACTTGCTGCGCATTCACCGTTGTGACTACTTCAGTGAGCAATGTCGGTTTATTGGTTCCTACAATTTTAATCCATGTCGGATATTTACGTGTGATATTTGAGGTCCAAAATGCTTCAATGATACGATTCTTTTCGAACTGTGATGCATTAGGACATTGATCAGAATGGATGACAATACCACTTGTTTTAGATACATAACCAAAAATGGAATCACCTGGGATAGGCAAACAACAGTTAGCTAACTTTAATTGTGGACTTGATAATCCTTCAATAACAACACCTGTTTCGCTATGTGTGGTAAGCTGTCTTGCAGCTTTTTCCATTTGACGTTGTAATAATAAATCTTTATCAACTTCTTGTCCAAGTAGCTTAGCAACGACAGTCTTAGGTGATAAAATACCTTTCCCAATTTCAAGATACATATCTTCAACTTTGACAATCATGTTTTTCTCAAAATGCTTTTTAACAAACGCATCATCAAATGACTCATTCACCTTTTGGTTTTGAAGTTCTCGATCAAGTTGCTCTTTCCCCATCTGAATTAATAAGTCTCTATTTTGTTTGTTTAATATGCTCTTTATCTTATGTTTAGCATGTGATGATTTTGCGATTTTTAACCAGTCTTCACTAGGACCTTGAGAGTTCTTATTAATCTTAACACTCACAATATCACCGGTGTTAAGTTCATAATCAAGTGTCACGATACGGTTATTGACAAGTGCCCCAACCATTTTATTTCCAATATCCGTATGGATACGATAGGCAAAATCAATTGGAGTTGATCCTTTAGGTAATTCGATGACTTCTCCTTTAGGCGTAAAAACATAAACATTCGCATCTAAAATATCGCCTTTAATCGTATCGACGAATTCTTCTGCTCCAGCCTCTGTCTCATCGGTATCTTCACTCATTTTAAGAAGTTCACCATACCATTTGAGTTTTTGTGCAATCTCAAATTGTTCTCTTTCTTTTGAATACGTTTTATTTTCTTTATATGCCCAGTGAGCAGCAACCCCATATTCAGCAACCTGATCCATTTCTGATGTTCGAATTTGAACTTCAAAAAGCGTACCATCATCAGCTAAAACTGTGGTATGTAATGATTGATACATATTCGGTTTTGGTACAGCTATATAGTCTTTAAATCGTCTAGGAATCGGTGTGAAATTGGCATGAATGACGCCTAAAGCTTGATAACACGATTCAATCTTATCAACAATTATTCTAACAGCCAGTAAATCATAGATATCTTCAAAGGCACGGTTATCTCTGACCATCTTTTTATAGATACTATAAATGTTTTTTATACGGCCTTTAATTTCAAAATTATGTAAATCGCTTTGATTAAATAAAACTTGGATATTACCAATGACGTTTTCAATCGATTTTTCACGTTCTGTTCTCTTCGCTTGAATCATATTAGAAACACGATAATACATCGGTGGATCTGTATAGCGTAGTGAACGGTCCTCAAGTTCAGCTTTCACTCTAAAGATACCTAATCGATGAGCAAGTGGTGCATAGATTTCAAGTGTTTCAGTCGCTATTTTATACTGTTTTTCAGGGGCCATCGATTCAAGTGTTCGAACATTGTGTAATCGGTCTGCAATTTTGATGATAACAACACGAATATCTTTTGCCATAGCAAGTAACATCTTTTGATGATTATCGGCTTGGCTTGCTTTTGTCATAAACGATAACTTACCGATTTTAGTCACTCCATCAACAAGTTGAGCAATTTCTATACCGAAAGTCTTTTCAACATCTTTTAATGTCAATGACGTATCTTCAACTGTATCATGAAGTAATGCTGCAATGAGTGTTGCAGGACCACCATGTAATTCGGTTAATATTTTCGCAACAGCAACTGGATGCGTGATATACGGTTCTCCACTTTTTCTCATTTGTCCTTCATGTTTTTCCTTAGCCAAAAAATAAGCCTTTTCAATAAGCTTGATATCTGATTCTCTTTTGATGTAAGAATTGAAAGACTCAACTAAAGATTGAAACAAAGGATCTGTCATGGATTCACCTCTTAATAAGTGATTAACGTTAATATATCATACTCTGATAGTAAATCTCTACCATGTAAATCATCTAATTCAATTAAAAAAGCTAAACCAACCACTTCACCACCAAGTTTTTCGACTAAATCAATGGTAGCTTTCACGGTTCCACCTGTTGCAAGTAAGTCATCGATGATTAAGACTTTATCACCTTTTTTAACCGCATCAGCATGTAAACAAAGTTCGTTAGAACCATATTCTAGGTCATATGTGACTGAAACATACTCTCTTGGAAGCTTACCTGGTTTTCTTACTGGAGCAAATCCGATTCCTAATTCAGCAGCAACAGGACAACCAAAGATAAACCCTCTTGCTTCAGGTCCTACAATAACTGTTGCTTGTTTTTGTTTAGCAAAGTTAACAAACTGAGTAGCTGCGTATTTATATGCTTGACCATCAAGCATAAGTGGCGTAATATCTCTAAATAATATTCCCTTTTTCGGAAAATCTGGCACATCTGCAATCAATTTTTTCAAGTCCATGGTTATACCTCCATTGTATAAAACATAAAAAAATTAGACTTAATCTACCGTCTTATTTTACTCTAATTTCATACTTTTTACAAGTATGATATAATGGATTAGGGTGAGTTAATGAAGCCATTAGCATATCGTATACGACCTACTTCCTTTGATCAGGTCTATGGTCAAGATCATTTAGTCGGAAAAGACGGTGTTTTGATTAAGATGATTGAAAAGAAAAAACTCCTTTCTTTCATTCTTTATGGACCTCCAGGAACAGGAAAAACTACTATCGCAGAATTATTTGCAAAATCATGTGGTCTTGACTACTATTTTTTTAATGCATCTACAGATTCAAAAGCAAAACTTAAAGATATTTTAGACACAACTACTTACCATGATATCTTAGTTGTCATTGACGAAATACATCGTATGAAGACTGATGTTCAAGATTATCTTCTTCCCTTTATGGAAAATGGGAAGGCTACAGTGATTGGATTAACGACATTAAACCCTTTTCAATCCATCAATTTAGCGATTCGATCACGATGTCATTTATATGAGGTCCATCGCTTAGATGACGAATCGATAGAAAAAGCATTACATAATGGTTTAAATGAATTAGATATCGATATAAAAATTGACAAACAAGCGATGAAAGCGATGATTCGTTACGCAAATCATGAAATACGAACAGCTTTAAATATCTTAGAGAGTTCATCACTCAATCTGCAAGATGGTGACACATTAACAGCACCTATGGTTTATCGAGTTGCTGGAAAAATCAATCTTGATTTAGATGATCATGAAGATCATTTTTATCAGCTATTATCCGCTTTACAAAAGTCAATTCGAGGTTCAGATGTGGATGCAGCGATTCACTATTTAGCACGTCTCATTACCTTAGGTGATTTGTTATCGATTATTAGACGATTACTCGTTATCGCTTATGAAGATATAGGACTTGCAAATCCCATGATGGGTGTCAAAGTTCTATCTGCATGTGATAGTGCTATCAAAGTAGGATTTCCTGAAGCTCGTATTATTCTAAGTACGATTGTTATCGATATGGCAATATCTCCTAAATCAAACACTGCTTTATTAGCGATAGATGAAGCATTATCAGATTTTGAGAAAAACGAAACTGGAATCGTACCAGATCATGTAAATAATCAAAAAATAAAAGTCAATCCAAAACTATATCATTACCCACATGATGATAAAGATTCATTAAATGATCAAAACTATATGCCCAAAGACATTGAACAAAAAACATATTATCATCCAAAGGATGAGTCAGCATATGAAAAAGCATTAAGTGATCGTCTAAAGATGATTGATAAAATCAAAAACAAAAAAAGATAGCCTTGCTATCTTTTTGTTTAACCTTCAGTTGAAATGATGACCGGAATAGTGATTGGACTTCTTCTCGTTTCCTGATATATGAAACGGTTCACTTCATTTCTCACATCACGTTTATAATCATTCCAGTTGATGTACTTACCCTCTAAATGTTTTTTAGATACTTCCAAAAATAAATCTGTCACTTGTTTAAGCAGCTCTTCTGATTCTTGAACATAGACAAATCCCTTCGTTACGATTTTTACATCACCTAATATTTGTTTCGTTTTAGGGCTCACATGAGCAACAAGTAAAAGCGCACCATCCTCAGCTAGTAACTCACGATCTTTCATCACGAAGTCATTCACGTCACCAACTGCAGTTCCATCGATTAAGATTTCACCTACATTAATCTCCTTCGTTGAAACATAGGCTTCTTTATCGTCAAATGTTAACACATCGCCATTATCCAACAAAAAGACATCTTCTTCTTTATAACCAATTTCAACAGCAAGTCTTCTTAAGCCATATTGATGACGATATTCACCAATCGTTGGAATAATATATTTAGGTTTTAATAAGTTCATCATCATTTTGAGTTCATCACTTGTCGCATGAGCAGATGTTAATAATCGTTTATCGATTGCTTTGATATCTGCTTCACTTCGATATAAAATATCAAGCGTCCGAGCAGCCATTTTTTCAGTTCCTGGAACAGGTGCAGTCATTAGTATGACTGTGTCTTTTTCATCAATATGGATTAAGCGATCAGCTTTTTTGCACATGCGTTGAAGCATGAAAAATGGCTCATGACGGTTACCAGTAACTAAAGCTACGATATCAGAGTCATCATTTTTATTTTTTTCATCAATATATCTTAAATTAATAAGTGATTCTTGAGGAATTTGTAGATAACCACTTTGAATAGCAATATCCACGATACGTTGTGCTCGACGACCAATAATCGCGATTTTTTTCTTATGTGCTAAAGAAATATCAATTATGCGCTGTATTTTTCTTAGGTCAGATGAAAAAAGTGTGACAATAATGCGACCTTCTGCATTGGTATAGATACTATTAAGTTTATGATTGAGTTGATTATTAACGCCTCCATTAAGTTCAAGTGTGGAGCCAAGAGATTCGGTCAATAATGCTAAAACATTTTTTTCTGCTAACTCATTAATTTTTCTAAAATCAGTTTGATATTTAATATCACTACTTTGGTCAAACGTGAAATCACTCGTATAGACGATGACTCCATCAATGGTATGAATAGCAATACCAATGGATTCAGGGATAGAATGCGTCGTATTAAAGAAAGAAACTCTGACATTACCAAATTTAATAATGCTATTTTGAGAAATGGTATTTAAAACAAGTTGATCTAAGTCATATCCTTCATCTTTTAACATATCGGTAACAATTTGCATTGTAAAATTAGTTGCGTAGACAGGGACGTTTAAATCTTTGATTATATGAGGAAGAGCACCAATATGATCTTCATGTGCATGAGACAAGAAAATACCGCGAATACGGTCTTTAGCACGTGTGAGCGTCTTATAATCTGGAATGATTTCATCGACTCCATACAACTCAGCACTTGGATATTTTATACCTGCATCTAAAATAAATAGCTGTCGATCAACCTCGATGACATACATGTTTTTACCATTTTCACCGAGACCACCTAAAGCAAAAAAACGGATTTGACTCAAATTAACACGTCCTTTAGTAGCGCAATTTACTAATATGATTATATCATAATTTCGTAATTACTCAATGATTTTGTTTCATAGTGTGTTATCATGAGTATAGGTGAAACTATGATTAATTATCCAATTAAACGAAAAGCATTAACAAAAACAACCAATTATGCAAATCTTGGTATGACGCTTGAATCCGATATTGAAGCGACTAATGCATATTATTTAAACCATGGTCTAGCTGTTATTCATAAAAAGCCAACACCTATTCAAGTCGTTAATGTCTCATACCCAGCAAGAAATAAAGCAAAAATCACTGAAGCATATTATAAAACCCCATCAACAACCGATTTTAACGGAGTTTATCGGGGGTATTATATTGATTTTGATGCTAAAGAAACCAATTCAAAAACATCGATGCCACTTAAAAACGTGCATCCTCATCAAATAGAGCATTTACAACATGTGGTTGCACAAAATGGCATAGCTTTTTTAATTGTTCATTTTAAAAAATATAATGAGTATTTTGTTTTACCTTTTCACATACTAAAAACATACTGGGATAACCAAAAAAATGAAGATATAGGGAGAAAATCAATACCTTATCAAGCATTTAAAGACCATGGCATTTTAATCTCTTTTGGATATCAACCACGTTTAGATTATTTAAAGGCAGTCGATCAATTAATTGCTCGATTGACTTAATCCGTATTGTTCAGTTAAAACAATCATTTTGATACGAAGTAATGATGCGACAAGAGCTGTAATCATTGTCGATGATATCATGTATGGAAGATTGTAATAAATAAAAGAATAAACCCATGGATTAACTCCTTCAGGTGCAAATTCACCAAAAAGAATCACACCACTTAGTCCATGTGAAACATATCTTAAGAAACCAACTAACATAATAATTAAAACAAACTTAACAGGATGATATAGGTCTTTCTTAAATAAACCTGTGAGTCCTAAAACACCAAAAGCGATTAAATAATCAAAAAAGAGTGATCCCCAATGGTATAATCCTCCATCAAGCATGATGGATGTTAATCCATATATAAAGCCAGCTAGAACTCCATATTTTGCACCTAAAATAAAGCCTAACATCACAATAGGTATCATAGGAAAACCAAAGACAGACCCTCCTTGAGGCATTTCAAGGTTTAATCCTGGTACATATTTGGTTAATAGACCAAATACAAAAGCTATTGCAGCAAACACAGATGTTAATGTAATTTTTTGAATCTCGTTCTTCTTCATTTAAATCCTCCTAGAAAAATAAAAAATTTCTATGGAGTACCAAAGAAATTGAAGTAAATGATATAAGTATCATCTATCCCTCCGCTGGTATCATCCAGATCAGGTTCGCGGGTCGACTTTTGGTCCTCTCAGCATATGCTCCCCGTAGTGATCAGAATTATTTTATCATGTGCGCATAAAAAAAACAATATATATACAAGGAGTCGTTATTATGAGTGATTTAGTTATTGCATTATTAGTGATTTTTGGTTTACTTTTGTTTATTGTTTCCATGAACATGAAAATTGTTCCAGAGCATAAAGCAATTGTCGTTGAACGTTTTGGTGTTTTTTATAAAATCATTGATCAACCTGGTATACACTTTTTAATACCAATTATTGAACGTGTCAGTCAAACCGTGTCATTGATTGAAGAACAAAAAATATTTCATTTCATGCATAAAAATGAAAAAGTTGAATTTAGTTATTTTTATAAGGTTATTGATATTAAACTATTCGTATATGGTGCACTCGATGCATTAAAAGTGATACATCGAGAAATTGAAGCTCTTTATCATCAAGATACGATGTTATATACAGATTCACTACAAACAGTTATCGATATGGGTTTATTATATGGTATAGAAATCCGTATGATAACTAAACATAACTAAAAATAATTTTTAATAATTTTTCTTGCATTTTCAATAATTTGATGTATAATGGAAATGTAAGGAGTGGTGAATATGGATATAAATTGGTTCAATGAGAAACCAAAAGATTGTATTGTAACATTGTCTCAAGGCACGCTAACTTTAAATAAGCCTGCAACGAATTATTTTGAAAATGCCTTCAGTGTCATGCTAGGTACAGATAAGAAAAACAAGTTGATTGTCATCAAACCATTGACAAAATCAGACGCAATGAGGCACGATATTTCTGAAAACAAAAAGTATAAAATCACAGTTCGCTCCTCATATAGTCGTGTCACAAACAAGGCATTTATCGAGGAAGTTTCTGAGATGACTGGATTCCCATTTGTTGAGGATACGCATAAGTTTAAGGCAACTTGGGATTCTAAAGACCAACTGTTGATTATTGATCTCAAGGAGGAAATATAGTATGGAAAACTTAATATGGATTTGGTTGGGTATTATACTTGTCACATTAGTTTTAGAATTTTTGACATCTGACATGGTTGCAATATGGTTTACGTTCGCTGCATTACCAAGTTTTATACTTAGTTTGCTTGGAGTAAATGAAATTATTCAAATCATCACATTTGTGACGATTGCAACCATCCTTCTACTTCTAACCCGTCCATTTGTCATGAAATATTTCAAGACAAACGAAATCAAATCAAATGTTGATGCTATTGTTGGTCAAACTGGGGTAGTTACTAAAGAAATCACTCCAGATACCGTTGGTCGTGTCAAGTTAAGAACAAGTGACTGGTCTGCAATATCAAAAATGACCATTCCTGTTGGTGAACACGTTCGCGTTCTTGATGTCGAAGGTGTTAAATTGATTGTTGAAAAAATATCATAAAGCCAACTATTAAGAATAAGTCAAGATAAAAGAAATAAATAGTAATTATGAAAAGAGGGCATACTAAAAGGAATGCCTTATGACACATCGAGATCTTTGAAATTTAAATATGTTAATGAGTATTTATTGAGTAAGTT
>WPCG01018721.1_pt1 | contig 32102 bp, 36 predicted proteins | sample 5403311 | NCBI WGS metagenome assembly WPCG01 (sample SAMN12869467, study PRJNA574797) | sludge metagenome | isolation source: wastewater treatment of Control | place: China:Beijing | collected 2019-05-17
GATCCGGAAGGTGGGGATCTAGAGTCTGAGTTGTCTGTAGAAGAGGCTGTCTTTAAGCAATTTGCTTATATTGCTGATCAGGGCATGGTCAAGACTAGATACAAGATTCCATTTAAGTATGAGGAATTAGATCTAGTAGCAGAAGTGGATACATTCAAGAACGACCAAGGGGATTATATTCCTTGGGTTAAGATAGATATCGAATATCCAGAGGGATACGACTATTCTACTCACCCACTTACTTCAGATGTATTACCGAAGATCCTACAACCCTCTTCACCAGATAAGGTGCACGTAGTAAGTCCTGAAGATCCTAAAGACACTCCAGTACGTAAGAAGGTAAAGAAGATATACGACAAGTATTTCTTAAAACCAAATAAACACCTATAAACGTAATCTTTAAAGTATAGATAAAGTGTTTCTTATATGTAATAGAGTATCTGTGTCGGGAAACACGTGGAGATACTCTTATTTTTTATATGAGGATTTATTTATGTCTTATACAACCAAAGAATTACGAAATGATTCAAACCAACTCATTAGAGATACCAAGACTATCAATACAGTATTCAAATCTAGAGTGCTCAATGAAGTAACTGACAGCGCTAGTGCATCAGTAGCAGCTCTTGGTACTATTGGATTTTTGAATGAGTTGTCTTCTAGAAGTACCGTTAGTGCCGATATTCAGGAAATTCTTGATATGGGTAGAGTAGCGTCTAGTACTGCTACTAGCGTACCAACTGTTCCACTAACTAATTCCACATTGATTAAACAGTCAGCTATGGGTGGTTTGATTGGTGCTGGTGCTTTCATAGCTTTTGATTATCTCACAGCTTCTGATGATGAGAGATCTAATATGGATACAGCACATTACATTAATAGAGGAACACAGGGATTTATAACCGGTGCTCTTCTAACTGGTGTTGTTTCTATTCTAACAAAATAAAGAAAGGTTTATAGAATGACTACTCGTGTACTTGGAGTTTTCTCGTGCATCAATGATGGCATCATTGGCTATAATGACGAACTACTATTCACCCATCCATTTGACTTTGATAACTTTAAACGAATCACACAGAATAAAACACTGTTAGTGGGATATAAGACGGCTAAGGAAATCTTCAAGAGAAACCCTAATGGTCTTCCTGGTAGACAGATCGCTATTCTGGTAGATTCCAGTAGACCAGACTTTCCCGACCACAAATGGAAGTCTCAGGTAGATATAGTTATTGATCCATTAACCTATATCACCAATTCTAAGAATCCTGTAGTAATTGCAGGTGGTCAGTGGGTGTTAGATATGCTATGCTGCCATGTAACCGAGTGGCACATTACTACCTATCCTATAGATATTTTAGAATTATACGAGCACTATGAACATGAAAAAGTAAGAACCTTTGTAGTACCTAACCTATCTGACCCAATAGATACTCTATCGTTCATGATTGATAAGCCTGATGGTGACTTTGGACTTGCAGTCATCAATACATACGTAGTTTAGTCTAACAAAGTATAACGATACATTATCTACATGAAAGAGTCCTACAGATAGCGTAGTGCTATCTGTAGGACTCTATGCCATCAATACTTTGGTCTTGCACCTAAAGCTAATTTCATGACCTTTCTATACTGTTCAGTGTCATTTAATATCGTCATCTTACGTATAGTGGTGGCTAACATCTCATCGTACATCTGCATCGCATCAGAGTAGTTATCCAATATCTGCTTAAAGGCACCTATGGTCTTACCAGAGCGTATTACGCCCTCATCCACATCAATGATCAGTTGATTGTAGATGTGTGCCTTAGCGGCCAATACAGACAGATCTGCGAGCTGTTTACGGTAAGCTGGTTTGATCTCGTTGAATAACTTGTCGTAAGTTAATGTACAACGTACAGTGGTGAATCCTGAAATGATGTTGATGTCGTTAACAAGAATGGTGTTAGGTCCAATCAATTCAACATAAGCAGAACCAGTAGTCTCGACTCCAGTGGTAGCTCTCTGAATGTCTCGACCGATGGAGGACATCATGTTTTTAGATTGAAGTTGCTCACCATATCCACCAACCCCAAATCCAAGAGCGTATCCGTATAATACCTCATGGACCTTTATAATGTTACGACCCCCCAGATCCTTCTTGTTGAACCTAAAAACTACGTTCCAAGGATCGTAAGGGATTCGTTCAGCCATGCTGAGTGGTAATGTGTCTTCAGTACCAGCAAATTGGTCCATATCTAAAGCCACCATACCTTCCATGACTTTAGTGCGAATCAAATCGTCGATTGATTGGGATAAGACATTGTCATATCTACGCACTGCTCGGATGGGGTCATATCTCTGTGGCTTAAAAGCTTCATCCAAAAGTTGCCTAGGTACGTGCTGTCGTATCTTTGCAATACAATAACTTACAGCGTCCAAAATAGTATCCCCCTAAAGGAGTTTCAAAATGAGTGATGTAAAACAAGACGTAGTCAAGGTAGAGCGCAAGTCCGTACATTTTTACGGATGTGGCGGCACTGGCATCAACATCGTCTCTGAATATGTAAAAACAGTAGGCGATAACAATCGCTCTCTACGTGCTATGGAGACCTTCAGCTATTTCGATACTTCTGTAGCTAACCTTCATGGTATTACCTCCAATCAAGCCTATCTTTGTGAAGACTCACAAGGTCGTCGCACCGATGGTGGTGGTAGTGACCGCCGAATGAATGCTCAGATCATCAGCGACAACATCAAGCCGTTTCTTCTGAAGCATACGCCCAAGGATCTGAACGTGGTGGTATTCAACGCATCAGGTGCTACAGGTTCTACTGCTGGTCCTCTTTTGATTGACCACCTGTTGTCTACAGGGGCTACAGTGGTGGCAATCATAACAGTCAGCGTAGAATCCCAGACTGCTGCAGAGAATGCTTTCCGCACCATCCAAGGTTTGGAAGCGGCATCTAGCCGACTGAATCGACCAATTGTATTCACCTATACAGCTACCGATAGTCGCCGCATGAGTATGGATCAGGCTAACCTGTACCAGCTTATGAGTATGGAAGCCCTTTCTGTATTGGGATCAGGTCGCAATAGTCGCATTGATGGCGCAGATGTTACAAACCTATTCAATTTTGATCGCAACACCCGTGTAGAACCATCTCTGGCTCTACTTGAGATTCACCAGATTAAGAAAGATAGTTTTGAGGACATCGAAAAAACACAATACCTCTCTTCCATCACTCTTCTGAAGAACCAGTTGGAAAAACATCCTCTGGTAGAATCAGTTTGTTCTAAAGTTGGTTATCTTCGTCCAAATCAGGAAGAATCTGGCGTAGGCTATTTCTACGGGGTTTCTTTGGATAACCTAAATAAGAAAGTGATTTCCAATCTTGAACATATCCGCAAAGAGGCCAACAATCTTGGTGCAGTAGTACCTAAGGTTAAGTCGCTCTTTGGTGATGATGAAGGCGGTCAAGAATCTGGTATCGGTAACCTAATTCTATAACAATTAACACCATTCTACCATCATCGTGATTCTTCACGGTGGTGGTGGATGATATATGTAAATCAGGAGTATATTGTGCCTAAGTCTAAGAAGAGGTTTGTAGACAGTATCTTGGTTGGAGTAACTAACGACATTAATGAACACATAGGTTATCAACAAAGGTTTGTTAATGGCACATACATTGTTTCAGACATGAGTGCGGATGAGATAGATTATACGATAAGACAACTATTGGATAGAACCTCTGCACTTGTATCTACAATTGATGTCGTGGAAAACATCTCCATAAATCTCAGGTGGTGGAACTTCAAGCTTAAGGGTGATGTACTATATGCACTCAGAGATTGTTTTGGGATAGCTGAAAATTATTCTGAGATATATTATCTAATTAATGAGCGACTGTCTAAACTTACTGGAGTTGAAAATGGCTAGAACATTTAGTTGTGAGCAGTGTGGTACCGTGGATGTGGATATCACAATAGAACAAAATGGGACTTTGTGTTATCAATGTCTAAATGGCGAATGGCATGGTCTTTTTGAAAAGGAACAATATGATCCTGCTCTCCATGACGTGGACAATGTAAAGGTGGATCAAGATGATTCTGATTTAGGAGTAGATTCTTTTGGCTAAAGAAGTAGTGTTTTCTGACGATGTGTCTAACTACTATAATGAAGTCCTAAAAACACCTGCAGATGTTAAGAACGCCATTGCCAAAACTTACACTAAACAATGGTCATTGATGTCTGGCGTAGATGGTACCAAAACATCAATCAATGGAAACAGTGTTGATTACAGGATACTGCCATATCCCGATGTGAGGTTTGGTGACTTCGTTGTATCTAAGGTAGATGTATCCTCAAGAGGTGGAATTCTTTTAATAACCTTCAGGTGAGACCAATGTTTGGAGCACCAAGTTCATTACACGCCATAGACATCCATACACTGGTTTTTGACATGGCTAAATCTATTGAGCCCTATATAGTCGGGAGACCATCAAAAGAAAAGCAAAGTATGCTCTATGTAAAGATGTCATCAATAGCACGAGACATCATAGATGATCTGATAACTGAGAACCTGTATTGGACAACAGACACCACTGTAGCCACTCCAGAAAGATATTTGGAGAAATTGAACTATATAAAAGATATGGCTCCAGAAGCACTAGATCTTTTTGATCACTATATAGTGGATTTAGAAGATCTTCTGTATACAAGGAACCTTCTTCCATCATGGTCTTTTTTCGAAGTTATTTCCAAACTGTCTTACATCATAATTCATTGTCATGGAGATTATAGGATAGAAGACTGGATGGCTAAGAACGGAAAGAAGATCAAGAAAACTAGATTTTGTTCCGACAGAGGCAGGAGGTAGATGTGACTAATGTGTTGGGTAGAGATTCGCATATACTTACTTACCCAGTGATTCTCAACTGGTCTGACTTCAAAAATAACATGGGTTCAGATCTTACAGATTACTTCATGGAAACACTCCCGCTTGAAGATTTTCTAGATATAGTTGTGAAGATCATCCTCAATCAGACATCGCGTGGAAACGCGTCAGTTTATGAAATACCTAGAGACAACGTCTTGTTCAACGGGTGTGTGAATAAACTGTTTGAAGTTGTTTCGAAAATGTTGTCCTCTATAACGAGTAGGAACGACATAATCTTACACGTAAAGCGCGATGGTGTATTTGTAGTGTTGGTGGTTGGTGAGATTGAAAACAAGCTTACTTTGGCAGAGTTTAGATATTTTCTTGATATGAAAGAAAATGAAGGATACTACATTCCTACAGAGATAAACAAGTTGTTGGATGAGTTTTCTAGTGTAGGTCAAGCTGTAATATTTGATAGTTTTAAATAGGAGCATTAAAATGGATTCGATCAAACATTGGAATGAACAAATCGGTTCTACTCTCAAAGAATTGGTTCCTTCAAAGGTATACGTGGATCGTGAGCCTGGATTTGTTGCAGTCTCAATGACAAAGGTAGTGGAGGTGCAGTCTGAAAACATCTGTGTAGTTTGTATTGATGCTGATGAGTTTGAGTTCGAGATGTTGGATGCGATCTTCTTACCTACCCCTCGTGACGAATACCTTCGGGATTTGATTTCAGACATTGTTTTGGATACATCAGATGGCGTAGAATCTCTATTCGAGGTAATCAAAGAAACCTTAGGTGAGCACTCTGAGCGCGTTAAGCGTGAAGATTACGATTCTTGGAAAAAGTCCTACAGCAAAGACTTAAACAAAATGTTCACAAAAAGCCTTGTGGATATCGATGTAAGTGATATCAAAATTGAGGTAGTTTGCATCAAGGGTGTTGAAAACGTAGTCTTTGTTATTTTCGCAGATGGTGTATCGTCAACTACAGCTCTCATTGAACATGTCGAGGAGGATGATATTGATGAAACTATAGATGGAGATGATGACATTGAAGAAGATTTAGAAGACGAGATTAGTGATGACGAGGATTACGAATAATTGGATATCCGATTTATTCGATGGAGATGAAGTAGTCGCATATCTCCACGTACTACTTCCGTCTCCAGAGAATTCTATATCCAGGATGTTGGATAATCTCGATGTTCATGAGGAGACGTTTCTTAAAGATATCGTGCACTATGTAATGTATCCTGACGATTCACCGTTCACAAAAACAGTGATGGAAGTACCATCTCATGTTTTTGTTGATGGTCCAGATCAGACTGAACAACTTAGAGGCCTGGCCTACACCATAAAGAACTGGTACGATGGTGTGGATTTCAGTGAATTGGAAGCTATAGTCTCTGAACTAATGGCAGAAGCGATTTCAGTGAACGTGGCATTGGATGTAGTGTCCGCTAAAATGAAACAGAGTTATCTAATTGTAGAATTTTCGTTGACTAGAGAGGGGGATGTATGAGAGTAATGTTCGATTTAACAGACGTCCTCCAAGATTGGACTAGTCTTTTAGAAGACCTGCAGTGTGATATGGAGGATTTGTATACCGCCATCATGTATTACGATCCTATGTCGGATGCTCTGTTTCTTGATGACATAATTGAGTCCGAAGACCCATCCTTTAGTGACGATGTGGTCCATTATATCAAGGCGTCTGCACAAACGTTACTTAGAAACAGACTAGATGAATACATGAGGTATATGGGGTATGAGGTAATAAGAATTATTAATGTATTCATGACCAATCTAAGGGGGACTATTCTTTCGGTGATAGATGTGCTTCCTATAGACATGCGGAGGGAGTTTCACTGAAAACGATTGTAGATCTAACTATGGCAGCCAAGGATTGGTTGATGTATCTTGATAGCACACTGGGAGTCAACTTGGATGACTCCCTATCCATCATGGTCTATAACCTAGAAACTACTGGGGATGATTCGTGGATAAACTTCATGACTCAAATGGTTTGTGTAGAAGACAGTGAAATTCCTCTATACGAACTTATTAGTGATGGGTTGGAGCAAGATATAATGGAAAACGCCCATTCCATACTAAACAACCCTATAGATGAGGAAATGAAATCTTTGGGTTATAACCTAAACGAGATAGAACATGTCAAAGTAACTAGAAGTCTAAATGGAGACTTTTTTATTTTTGGTGTGTTGGAGGTGAGTTTGTTGTGAACATTGCAGAGTTAGAGATAGCTGACGTTATTAATTTTGAGACGGTATTAGGTGAAAGAAGAAACAACTTCAAATACAAAGGAAGTGTACCTTGGGATATTGCTAAAACACTTGGTTTAGATGTAGTATCCAAACACATTCAGTATGGAATTGAAATGGAAGAAGGCGGTCCAGCCGACTTTAAGGATTATAGTTACGCCATCTTCCAAAAACCGGATGGTGTACAGGAGATCTATGGTCACCCATGGATTAAGGAAAGCACAATTGTTCTGAAAGAGACCGTATCTTACCAGATGAATATTCCATCTGCTACGGAACAACAGCTCAATTCACTGAGGTCCTTTGCCACAGCTATTGGGCTTATTGGTTTTAAGATCGATCCACTTTGATAATAGGTGCGATTATGTGGGAAGATGCAGACCCAACTTACAAACATTGAGTTACACAGACGATCTGAACAAAGTGTATTAGACTACTTAATGTTTACAGAATAGCATTAATTAAAATTATTACAATCACACATAACCCATGTGAATGGGCGTCCATTTTGTATTGTTTACAAGACCACTATCTAGACTTAGTATCTAGATAGTGGTCCCATCTTTTTTTTCTTTTTCCTCACAAAACATCCAAATGTTTTGCTTAATAGAGGAGAGTGCAAATGACTACAATTAACCCGTTTCTTAGAGACCTGGATTCTTACCAAAGAGACTATAATTTCCTTGGTAACGCTAAGAGTCAGATATCGAAATATATTTCTACAATGTTGGGAGTGACGGAAGAGCAAGCGCGTGGTTTCGTAGAGAGGAAGATGGTAGAAGAGGGTAGTAAGTTTGAATTCAAAGATCCACCCATGCAGCGGCTCCAAAAAGTAGGTCGCGGTAGAAGAGAACAGCAAACAGTAGGTTTCCTTGAATACATTGATGAGACAGTTAACCAAGATCTGATCATGTCTCCATCCATGGTATCCTATCTGCCAGCGCACGTTAAGAAGTCTACTACAGCTGTATGGCTTGATGATAACATTAAACTTCGTAAAGAAGCTAAGAACGCAATGTTCGTTCTTAAACAAGCTGGTGATGATCTCGGTTCTCAACTTAAGAATTACGAACAGAACTCTAAGAAGATTAGAATTAACTCAGTGTCAGGTATGCGTGGATTCAAGGGCAATCCTTTGTATATGGCCACTGGACACTCTACACTTACATCTACGTGTAGGGCAGCAGCAGGATATGGTAACGCCACCATTGAGAGATTCATCACAGGCGCTAGACATTACCATACTCCAGAGATTGTCAAGGCTAATATTCTTACAGTAATCAATGTAAAAGATCCGACATCGTACGTGCGAACTATAGAAAAATATAATCTTGTTTATCCTACAGCTGAACAAGCTATGGAAGTAGTCACTGCTTCCACAGACATGTATTTTCGTAACGAAAAAGAACTTTCAGAAATACACGAATTGTTATCTAAACTAACACCACTTGATAGAGCTCTATTTTGTTATAGTGGAGACTTTTTCCACATAGCCAAATTTAATGAGTCTTTTGTTCGTAAGTTTATATCCGAGATGATTGTATCTGATATTGAACAAGACGATTCTGTCAACCCTGATGAGGTTATGGGTAATCTCAATAAGACTATCGAGGTGTATGTCAACTCTTTGTGTGCGGACATCATGGCTGGTGCTACACACAAGGATGTAAAAGCAAACAACCCAGACGGTTGGAATACAATGGGACAGACCGCTAATGCGGTACAAAACACATTGGACAAATATGGTGATTTCATCTCCCACTTTTTTGCTGTAGAACACCTCCCACCTACAGTGGCGTCTATTAGAGCAATTCAGCGTAAAGCTGCACTGACTGCTGATACAGACTCATCCATCTTTACCACACAGTGGTGGGTACGATGGTTTACAGGTTCTTTAGGTAGGAACAAGACTGCAGATGCTGTATGGTACCTCATTACCTTCATGGGTTGTGAATGTATTGCACACTCTCTAGCAATGTTGTCAGCCAACATGAATGTGGCGCGCAATGTCATCTTCAGGCTATCTATGAAGAATGAATATGGTTTTCCACAATTTGCAATTACATCAGCTGCCAAACACTACTATTGTAATATGTCCATTAGAGAAGGAAACGTATTTCGTAAGATGGAACTAGATACAAAAGGTGTAGGACTACGTGGATCAGAATATCCTCAGATCACACTAGATCGTACAGATGCGCTCATGACAGAGATCTTGGGAAAAATCAACGACAGTGTTTTGATCGATGAAGTAGAACTACTAGAACGTATCTCTGGATGGGAAAAAGAAGTAGCTAACTCTATCCTAGCTGGGGAACACAAGTTCTTCAAATCTAGTAGCATCAATCCTGGAACCATCAATGAAATCTATTATAATTTCTGGGAAGAAGTACTATCTCCCAAATATAACAGTGCAGGTGAGTTGCCGGTACCAACCATAAATTTAAACCTTACGCTCAATAACAAAACTGCTGTAAAAGAGTTCATCAAGAACCTAGATTCTAAAGATCCTGAAATGGCTAAGCGGTTTGCAAATTGGATGAATCGCTTAGGTCGCACCACTTTAGAGGCCACTAGATTCCCAGTTATGAATATAGCAGAAACAGGACTACCGGTTGAGTTTCGCGAGATTATTGATATCCGCAAAATTGTATATCAGGTCAATAAACCTTTCTACATGATCCTAGAAACTCTTGGACTAAATATAGTAGATGAAAACTACCATCAGCTAGTCACTGATTATCTAGGTGATGAACTAAAGACTACACTAAACTAGGGGAATGAACATGGCTGTACCAAATATACCAACAGATAGACCACACTCTACCCCACCTACCAACGTAGAGGCCTCAAACGACTACGTAGGAGCCGATAGGGGACTGTTCCTGACACGAGATCCAGTACCTAAGTATCTTAGGGTTATAAATGCCGAATGGACCACATATGGTCCTACAGGCAGTCCTGGTGTATTACGTGCCAAAATAGGAAAGTATGAGACTAAACCAGAGACACCTGATGATTATAATGACTTTACCTTCTTAACTACTTCTGATGGTAGTGAGTGGTTTGAAGTTACTACATCAGGTCCCATCCATAAGGCAATCCTAGCTGAATATTGGGTCAAGTTTATCTATTATAACTATTATGCGATCAAATCGCTACATACGCCCATTCTTACAAACCTTCCTCTAATAGAAGATATTAAGAATACTGGAACTGATTTTACAAGAGCATTAGCTCCTGCTATTCAGTCTGTAGAAAATAAGGTGGTCTTTACAGTAGCCCATAATCAGCCACTATCGCTATCTAGTTATAAGACAAAGGTAACTCCAGTAATAGGAGATCCTATGTTGAAAGACTTGACGGATATAGTAAATGGGTCTACAGAAAGATTCGATCCGGTAGTAACAGTATCCAGACTGATGTAAAGTTTTACACACATGGATATTAATATGTAACAACGGGAATGGTTTCACCTCCTTTACATTCTCGTTAATGGGATATCTGAGATGGTCCACCTCATCCCATTCGCTGCGCTAGTTGTAGACTTGGTCACCTACATGTAGCTAATCCCCCGACGCCCAGCCTCGCAGCTAATCAGATATCCTGACCCCTAATTCTTAAGTAAAACAATTACAGTAACACATTATCTTAGTGAGACAACGGCCGTATAGCTCAGTTGGATAGAGCTCAATTCTTCTAAAGTTGAGGTCCTAGGTTCGAATCCTAGTACGGTCGCCAAACAAGTCGGAATGATGGAAGTGGTAGACATTGAAGATTTAAAATCTTCTGCCTTTGAGCGTGAGGGTTCAAATCCCTCTTCCGACACCATGTAATGCCATTCTCTTAATATAAACTATAGAACTCCGTTCTAATTATTAGAATGGCTCCAGTTTGTACCTGTATACCTTCAGTACTCCACTTAATTAGTTCAGGGTCCATATCCTAACTGCTCCAAACAGTAAAAAAATATGGGGGATTGACTATCCTTGTGGGCGGGTATGGTTGGTGTACAGGTACAATCAAATAGTAGGCAACTCTATGACCATTCTGCCGATCATAGAGTTGAGGTCTTTATCGGGTGGATATATGAAGCCAGGCAAAGACCGCCCTACTCCCATATTGGAAAGTTGGCAACCTTTAAATCCATAAAACCCAGATAAGATAACTTAGTGATAAATGTTCAGGCCGTTCTGGGTCGCCTGGAGTTACGTATCACTTAAAAAGGTTGAAGTAACTGAAAGAGGAATAGTCGTGTGTTCCCAAGGCCGGTAGAAACCACCTGTCTCGTTGCAATAGTTGTTGCATTTTCTTGCAGCGCTAAATCGCGATCTTATCAGAGTAAGAGCTAATGACTATCGGGAGGTAGTTTATCTTATATCGATAAGAGTCGACTTATCTAAGCTAGATATGGAGACTTTAAACATACTAACGGTTAACCCTGTTGGTTGGATAACCTTTCGGACATAGTGTGCCGACCAACCCGTCCAAAGCAGGTACCTATACATCAAGATCCATCCAATCTTCGAGGTATAAGTTATTCCCGGTGATTTAAAAGGGCACTGGGAGGTGGGCTAGGATCGCTAATTAGTAGATTGCCGCAACTTTCTACGAAACATTAGCGACACCGGAAGAGGGGCTTGCATATCCCGAGATCCGGACCTATTTCGATATACAGTTTAGATACTGTATATCCAGAGTTTGTTCTATAGTGGGGAAATGTACCCTTAGAGACCTATGTCTAGCATGGCAAGGTATTGGGTATCGCTAGGAGATGTGAAGATAGCCGTGAGAGCGGAGTCTATAGGCCATGTGGAGTTCTTGAAAAATAGATACCCGTGCCAATGCTTAGCGAGTACTATAGAACACTTTTATCAATCCAAGTAAGGACATTAAATATGTCAAAGAAACTTTACGTATTTACAGCTAAGTGGTGTACTAGTTGTGCTCCACTTAAGGTATATCTGAAAAACATTGGTATCGAGTTTGAAGAGATTGATGTCGAAACAGATGAAGGCAGTAAACAAGCAACACGGTACAATGTAAAAGCTCTACCTACTAGTTTGATCACTGGTAGTGAGGGTGAGACTCTGTTGTTGTTATCGGGTACTGGTGCCATCGATATGATACGTAAAGAGTTGGATAAATAAAAGATGGTAAGAGAACGCTTAGTGGGCCTATAGCTCAGTTGGTAGGGAGTTGATCATGAAATATCCTAAGAGGATAATTCCTAAATTTCCCTACGACGAGTGGGAAAATGGTACAGTAGTAATAAATAAAGAACCTAGAAGAAATATAGCTTTGTACACAAAGCTTGAAAATAGCAAAGGTTACAAAAGGACTACTGTTTCATATGCAAGATACCTCATGTCTGTCAGTCTAGGACGTAAATTAAAAACAAATGAACATGTCGATCACATCAATGGTGATAAACTAGACGATAGAATAGAAAACTTGCAAATTCTAACCCCTAAAGAAAATAATTTAAAGGCTATAGAAGAGAATGGTCTTGGAGAACTCTTCTTAACTATAAGGTGCGGTACCTGTGGTAATAATTTCGAAAGAGCTAGAAGAAACAGTATTCTAGTCAACAAATTTATAGAATCCAATTATTGTTCTAGAGAATGTGCAGGTAAAAGACTAGCGCCTTCAAAGATTCTAAAGGAATATAGACTAGACAAACATTTGGGTAAATATAGAAGTGGCAGAGATTATAATCCAGATCCTTATACATTAACGTGGGATGATGTTAGGGAAATTAGAAAGCGGTTTAAAATTTGGAAAGAAGATTGTCCATCGATCCAAGAACTATCTGATGAATATGAGATTAGTAGACATACAGTCAGATCTATATTGATGGGAAGATCCTGGAAAGAACCTGTGGATAATACCAGAATTATAAAATACTCTGGTAAGATTGCAGATATTGTTTTCAATAGATAAAGGACACTTAGTGGGTCTTTAGCTCATGTTGGTTAGAGCAGCGAGCTTAAGTGTCTAGACCTAAGTCCTAGGATATGGTTTAGACAAATGGGCTGCTATTAGGTAAGTTAACTCTGCCTTTTAGTATAACTGATCAAATTCGGGGAAGTCTCTGGTAAGTCCGTGATAATCCCGAGCCAAGCCTAGTAATAGGAAGGTGTAGAGACTAGACGGTCAGATCGTAAAGATAAGGTATAGTCCAGACTACAAACTCGAAAGAGGCTGTGAAAACAGTAGTAGTAAGCATAACTCGTTGGTGCCGGGATCGTCACCCGGGAGACCCACTAAGTGTCCTTATATGCGGATATGGTGGAATTGGCAGACACGTTTGCTTTAGGTGCAAATGCCGAAAGGCGTGGGGGTTCGAGGCCCTCTATCCGTACCAAATTCTCTTTTGTTTATTTGACAGGTGGCAAAAGTGGAAGGCTGTGGAAACACAGAATAGGGCGACCAATCCTAGATCTCGGGTATAACCATCATCGACTTAAGATGAAACGGAGATCCTGTCAAATATTCCCTTCGATAGGGAAATTGGTATAAGCTAGCTCTATCTACAGGTAATATCCCCAGTTTAATAACTGGAGCGAATAAACCGTTTTGTGACTACTTATACAACAGAGGGTTATAGCTGCGTTCTTCTCTATAAATAAACGTGGCACTTACATCCTGCTTATGATAGTAACCTCTTGATCATCCCAAGTAGGGTGAATTCATAAGCCTATTCATCCTGGCCTTACAGGATGACGTTGCAGTCTACGTGAGTGACTGAGGTGTCCAGCGGATGGTTTTTACTCCTGTTTTCACTTCCGCTGGACACCACCTATTATATAGTATCCATACTCACTAGGTTTATGGCCTGGTGGGTGTGGTTATTATTTTATTTTCTATGTTTCGCATGAGGGTGTGGGAAATGAACGATAGTGTAATTATGGACATTACCCATAGGGCTAAGGAGTGGTTTGCGTTCTTAGATGGGCAGGGTATTGGTGGCTATGACTATGAGTTGGCATTATCTATGTTCAACCGAGAATATGATGATGTAGAGTTGTTCTTTGAAGACTTGGCTAGGAAGGGGTTGATTGAGAAAGATTATATCGATGACCACGATTATCTTTACGACCACATTTGTGAGAATGTAAAAGAGATGCTCATAGATCCAATCGTAGATAATATAGGTAAGCGACTATTGCTCAACGTAAGAGTATTCACTATCAAAGGTGAACCATCTACAGTTTTTGGTATTTTTAGTAGGAGAATGTGATGTTTGGATTATTTAAGAAGTGGTTTGGTAAGAATGAAGAAGCTGTAGTAGAGGATAAGGGTACTAAGACTGGTACTACCAGATTATCACCTAAGCCTTCTACTAAGAAAAAGAGTAGTAAGAAATATAACCCAGACCAAGAAACCATTTTCCCTATTGATTTGAATATCAAGGGAATGGAGGCATTGGATTGTATTTGTTTGTTAGCAGGATTTTCATTCAAAAACAACAAATGGATTGTACCTGGAGCAAATAAGGAAACTATACCCCGCACAGACGTGGCCACTGTTAGTGATGATGTGTTGGACTTCATTAACGAGCATTCCCAACTAGTTCGAGTAGACTACGAGTCTGAAACAGTGGGAGAAAGGATTCATGAGTTTGGTATGGCTTATCAAGAGACTATCCTACTACATGAGAACGTTGAGGTGGAGATTGGGGACCTTAAGACACATAGGGATAAAACTTATATCACATTTACGTCGGATAAACCACTGATCGTTTCTAGTGAAAGGCTCTGTTTGTTAGGTCCCAATATGCAGATTAGATACATTCTTGAGTATGTAGGTATCCAAGACAGAGTAGTAACTGCTAAGATCCTTGGGCTGCATACACGTGCACCTAAGAGTCGTAAAATGTATTTGGTAGAACTGTAACGAATGTATCCACTATCCCGGCCATGTGCTAGGATAGTGGATACTATGTTGTGAAATAAAGGAGCGGTGAAATGAAAGTTGTTGTTGATGAGAAAAAAGAGTTTGAATTCAGGAGACAGAGTTTCTTAAAATATCGTGAAGATGGCTATCCAAACCTAGATTTTGGTCTTAGAGGTATCCTAGACCTCATGAATGAGATTGATTTCGTCCCATGTTGGAGTTGTGCAGGCCATCCGGACGAAGAAGATAAAAGAGAAGGTTATTTGTCTTTTGTAACACTTGATCCAAAATTAGCCTTTAATTGGTTTATGCTCATTAAAGAAAAATTCCCATCAGTTAGTTTTGAATACGATAGCCTTATGTTGTCTGAGTTTACTGACCATGACAATGAAGATTATAAATTCTGTTGGAGTGCCACTGTGAGGTGGGACTCTGCCAATGGTACTGAAATTCCATTGGGGGTTATTGAGAGAACACTGCGACATGTGTTGGCTGGCAAGATTGTATCCAAATAGATAGATGTGGGAGAAGAATAATGGGTATTCAAGTAAGTGTTAATTTAGAAGATCTACCAAAGGAATGGAAAACGCAAACTGAAGTTACTAATGGCCGTTGTTTATGTGGACCATGTCACTTCGATGAGGGATGGTGTGATCAGGGTCCTTATGAACAGGTGAGGGAGCTAGCTGTTAAGTTCCCTAAATCTGGGTGGATCCGCTCATATGTGGAAGACCAACTTGTGTTTGACAACAAGAATGTCAATCACCAATACAGGGAAGAACTTGAAGAGAATAACGTCCCATTTAGACGTGGATAGAAAACACAAGTAATTATAGACACTCTACCATCCGTTCTGGATGGTAGAGTGTCATTTCTTTTTTTTATTTTGGTATGTTATTTGTTACATATCTATCGAATCTAGCTTGCATAAACTCATCCAGCCTCTTTTGAGACTCGTTCTGAATAATTGTCCTATTCAATCTAGATAAGAAATACCCCTCATCGGTAACCTGTCCAGTTTTTACCATATGAAGTCCAAGTGCAACTCTTTTCATCTTAGTAGCTAGGGTAGCCCACATGGATTGTATAGTAGGCATCAATGATGGATCGTGTATAGACTTCAAAACATCTTCTTTAAAAATACCAGGAATGGCTGCAATGTATTGTTCTACATTCATGCGCCTTCCTAGATAATTCTTTAGAACTATATTCACAATTCTGTCCATTTCATAATCCATAGGAGTTTGTTTGAATGGAAGATTGCTCTTAACGGTACATTGGTCTATGATATCTAACTTATAAAGAACTCTATTCAACATCACTATATCCATGTGACTTTTCATCATGTTTGGATAGACTATCTCTGTGATATAGTGTTCCATAGACGGATCTTTCCTTGATCCTCTATATAGATTCCATTGTACATATAACAAAGCTATGTCTACAAAGAAGATAGCTAACCTGTCTTCATGTCCACCATATATTCTAGCCTCATTGGTAACACCCGGCATGAAGTAAGTCATCTCAGTGATGGGATGATCTAGTACCACCACAGGAGTTACATTTCTCCAGTTATACCAAAGGTCTGTCCATACAAACTCTTCGTTTCTACCAGCTATGAATATTTCATCACAATTGTGGTAAAAAGTACCATTAAATAATTTGCCAGTTCCATAGTTGCTTGTCATCCCAATGGTTCGAGATAAATCCATTCCTTTGTCATGGGATTTGTTGATGAACTCTACCATATCTCCACCGAAGTCTACATCGATAGATTGTAGGATTCTCATTAGAATATTCTTATTGCCCTCTATCCTACCCACTAGAGTTCTAGATACTGATTCCATTTGTTCTTGATAAGTTAGTACTCTAGATTCGAGAAGTCCCATAGTACCGTACTGGAATGGACTTCTATCGAAGACGTTACCTTTTTTAAACATTAAGTGCACGGAACTTCTCCAGTTAAATTTTCGTAATACATAAGAGTGTGTAAAGTTTTACGCACATGTATATATCTTATGTACAGTCGAGTACCGCTCTCCTTAACAGGGGGAGTGTAAGACGAATACACCGTGTTAGTGTAAAAAGTCTATCTTAAAAAAATATGAAACTACATTATTATAGTGTAAGGAGATTCATTGTCTTCTTACATAAAGGAGAACGCTTGCGCAAGCAGTCTCACATTTACTTAACAGGAGCAACATCATGACTGATGAATTGATTTTCGGCGATGAGCCACAAAAAGAAGAACCACGTCGTGAAGACGTACAACAACCACAGGACGATTTCCGTCGTCCACGCCAACAAGAGAGCAACATGAGTAACGAACAACGTTTGGACGCAGTAGAAGCGTTCTTTGGTGGTAGCCAACGTACTCAGTTCGGTGGCATCTCTAACAAGACTCTTCATGCTCTGATTGAAGTCTTCGAGTCCATTGATACAGGCTACGATGATCCGAACATCGACCCAGCGCTGAGTCGCCGCAATTTCCGCATCCATCCGATCGATGCGAACAATACAAACCCGACTCTGGTAGTGGGCCTGCCTACTTCCATTGGTGGTAATGAGCAAGTCATTTACTTCTCACTGGTTCTGGAAATCCCAGGTACCCAGATGCGTGAAGTACGCCGCCACCGTCGCGATGAGCCAATGCACCTGCCAGTCTTCTCTGAAGATCGCATGGATAGCCGCTGGCGCTCAGCTGTGAATGCAGCTGTGTCTCGCATCGGTGCTGGTGAGCCTAACGAAGCTGGTTGGCAGTTGATTCCATTCAACCTGCTGTCCGAAGATGTCTCCGAAGGCAACATCAAGGAAGACATCCTGGCAATTTATACCAACGCTGTGGATGCAATCTGCGGTTGGCGTGAAATGATGATGGAACAAGCTGGTTTCGGTGCTAGCGTTGTATCACTGTCCCCTGCCTTTGTGAACGATCGTCGCTACTTTGAAACTTCTCTGGACTACAGCCGTAAGCCAAAGCAGACTTCAAGCAAACTGCCTATCCGCAGTGACGTAGCTCTGACCGTATACCACACCGAAGCTCCACGTGGTCAAGATGGTGATAATCTGGTTCCAGTACGTCGCCCAATCGGTAGCGTATCTCTGGCAGTCGATATGTTCGTTACTGCCGATCAGGAAGTTAGTGGTTGGGGTCGTCGTCGTGTAAGCGATGATGAGCCAGACGCTTTCTGGCAGCCGGTGATCAACATCACTGATATCGTTGGTGAGCACGGCATTCCATGGTCTCTGGAAAACAGCCTGTACATGATCGGTGCATCTTCCCTGCTGAGCGTTGACTTCCGTTGGGTTGAAGGTATCCGTGCACGTGTAGGTGGTCAGTATAAACCAATGGAAGAGTTGGGTGTTCTTACTCTGGCACACCCAGATCCTGCCAAGCGTGGTTTCTCAGACGATATCACTCCACATACTCCGGACAGCGAATTGTCTGAGTACCTGAACTTCACCGTGAAGCCAGAGGTATACTACGGTATGGTTCTGTCCCGTGGTAGTGAAAAAGGTTGGGCCAATAGCATCTTTGAGCGCATTGCTCTAGCTACAGATGCCAAAACCCGTGCTACTCTGGTAGATGTCCTGTACAATGCCTGTGAGAAGCTGACCAACAAGGCGTTTGGTGACGTGTTGCACGAGATGGGCATCCACCCATCCACCACTCCAGTGTTCACTACACACAACCGTGTGTTCACTGGTTACTTCACCGATACCGATGGTAACCTGCGTGACATCCGCGAATGGAACGTGCCTGCCATCATGACTTTCTCCAAGGATCGTCCACAAGATGCCTACGAGATTGGTATGGAGTATCAGGATACCCTGATGAGCGACATGGGTACTGAGCTGACCACTGACCTGGCAGATCGCTACCGCATCCTTGAAACTCTGATGGGCACTAACGCGTTTCACCTGAACGGTACTGCCGAGATGGTACAACTGGAGTCCTGGTTCGTCCAAGCTCTGGCTACTGCCATGCAGAAGTGCGGTATCATGCCTCGCATGAGCGATCACAACGGTCTGCGTACCCGTGTACACCGCTCCTCCAGCTATCGTGGCGCTGCCATCGGTAATCTGGATATGGGCGGTCGTCGCCGCGATGGTGACTACGATCGTCGTAACCGCCAGTATCGCTGATGCAAAGAACTGACTGCTAATGTAGTCTAATTGAATCCACACACTGTCCAATATAAAGGATGGTGTGTGGGTTCTTTTTTTAATAAGGAGTTTATTGTGGAGATTGAAAGAATAGAGCTCCTAGATAAAGATCTGACTGAACCTAGGTTTAGGTACCAAGGCCGATCAGGAATTTATGTAGAGCCAACTGATTTCGAGTATGAGTTTGCATCTAATGACCGTAAGATACTTATGGCATCGGAGTTTGCAGGCAATAAAAAACTCCTAGAGGACATCATTTTCACTAAGACTGATGATGACTTCTTTGATAACATTCCCTCATGTCCATGTGGTCACCTAAAGACTGGTCAAGCTAGAGGTGAGATTTGTCCAGTCTGTTATCAGGAATGTTTGCCACAGACTGAAAAAGAACTGAAGTCCACCATTTGGATTGATGCTTTAAAACCTGTAGATTATTTCATGAACCCTATGATCTATTTGCAATTGAATACATTAATCAAAGGGTTGAAAGGTTTCAGGGTTTTAGATTGGTTAATGGATCCTCGATACAAAGCGGAAGATTTGGATAACCAAATACAACAAGTGATGGAAATCCTAAAGCTTCCACGTGGAATGGTGGCATTTCACGACAACTTTGATGAAATCATGGATACTCTGATGGAGGCCAGGGTTGATGTAGTAACGAATGGTCGTAAGAACAGGATACGCTTAGTGAGGGCTGAGCACATTGGGGTTATGACCAAGTTTCTGAGGATGTATAGGGATAGGGTGTTTACAAAACAACTTCCATTCCCATCTTCAGTAGCGTTCATCTTGGAGGAGCACAATGGGCGCACACGTGGTGACCACAACCATTCTAAACTTTTGAATGCTTTGTTCTCCATTGTGAATGCTAATGATCGATTATCTGGGATGAGTATCAGGGAGAAAGAGTCTATAATGGCTCGTGTGACTATCTCTATTGCCAACCATGCAGTTCAGTATGAACATAAGGAGTTGTTTGAGAAACCTGGTATTTTCCGTAAGTTGGTTTATGGGTTTAGGTCACACTTTACTTTCAGAACAGTGGTCACTTCCAACCATGGTGTGAATAAACGTGATGAGTTACATCTTCCTTGGGGTGTATCTGTCATGACCTATAAGTTACATTTAGCCAACAAGTTGTTACGGAGAGGTAAAACACCTAATCAGATTTTCACATTGATCTATAACAATACGCATGCATATCACCCATTGATCGATTCTCTCTTCAAAGAGCTGATTGAAGAATCTCCGGGCGGAAGAGGTTTGCCGGTATTACATACCCGATATCCTTCCTTGAAACATGGGTCTACACAAAGGTTCTTTGTTCCTAAGATCAAGACAGACGTGAATGATGTGTCCACATCCAACTCACCAATCAACCTTGTTGCATTCAATTGTGATTACGATGGTGATTACATGACCGGAATGGTAATTCCTGATAATCATCTATTGGAACACTTCAATAGAATGGCTCCCCACACGGGGATGATGGATTTGTCTAAACCATTCACAGTGAGCAATCACGCAAGACAACCAGAGCCAATCCTACACACAATCAATCAGAGACTACTCTGGTGTGAGGACCATGCTGAACAATAGTATTATATAAAGGAGGGGATTGGATTGGCTATCATAGTTGATGACTACGACAATGATGTGATGCGTGCCAGTACATTTGGTATGGTCACGCGAGACGATATGTCATTCCTAAGCCGACTCAATGAATCTGTATCACATATCGGAACAATGACGAGTAGATATCTTCGAAGATCTACTGAGTTGTTCAGTGGGTTTGACTTTGAAGGAATCCGAAATAAGCTAAAATCGGTTACTTCTAGGTGGGACAACAGATTCTCGACCGATGACGTATTTGAGTTGACGTCTATAAGCGACCTACAAGGCGCTAGGCCGAAGATGAGGCGATACGCAATGGCAATGCCTAGGTTACGCGAGATGTACCTTAAAGGACGCGTAGAGGGCTTTGGTGATGCCTTTGAAATGACGGATCGTATACCTGACACTACACTGTACCAGGAATACCGTGAGGTGATGAATGGTAGTTTTGTAGGGGATGACGATCATGATGCTTGGGTTACTCATTTGGATGTATTCGATGAAGGAGGGTTCGAAGAACTTACTCCTATCGAAAAGATCATAATCAGAAGGGGATGGGATGCTATCGCCGAATGGTTAGATGAGAATGATGAGGATCCAACATCTATGACTGGAGCTAAACTCTAATAGGGATGTAGTGAGAATGGATAGATTATTCTATCTGTTCTCACTATACTTTCTTTTTTAGATAAATTCTTAATCTTTTGTAGGATAGGTTGATGGATACTTTTCAACTAGTTACCCTATCAGGAATTACAACAGATCCAAGGGCTGGACTTAATTACATTATGTCCTGTTTCTTTTTTTCGAAGTTTTCACAAACTGATTTATATAGAGGTAATGTGATTTCATTATCCAAGATAATCAAAGACTTTGGAAATGATCCATCTGATGTATCTTCTGCAATAGAACAAAATCTGGATACACTACTTAAAAGGTATTTTCCAGTAGTTTCTGTTGAAGCAATTGGTAGAGATGATGGTGCTAACATTGAAATCAGATTGACTGGCAGTGTTATTACTAGAGACTCTACTGGTGAGGTAAGGCTTGATCTTGGATATACTTTATCATCTAGAGAAGGTACATTCAGGAAGATTGTCGACAATTTAAATAATGAAGTGATTTATGAATAGGAGTAACACCATGACTGATGTAGAACTAAATGGCGAAGCTGTATCGGAAGAGCTTGTCGAAAAAGAAATGACTATCGCAGAAGCCTTTCGTGAAACCGTTAAAGAAGTAACTGGCTGTAACGATGAACAAGCCGATAAACTTGCCAGGGTAGTGGGTACAGTAGTATCTGAAACTATTCAGATGTCTCTGAATGATCAAGATTACATGCGCCAAGTCTTTAACAACATGATGATTAGTCAGGTGAATGCCAATGCTAAGTTGGCCAATATCGAAGCTACCATCAATAAAGCAGATTGGGTAGTAATTGATGAAGAACACGAGTCATCTGATTTGCGTGTCATCTATAATGGCGAGAAACCATTTGAGTGGATTTTTGAGCGCCGTAGTGACGATGGTTGGACTCCACTCGAAATGAGCGAAGAAGGTCGCGTTCGTATGGAAGCACTGGTTGGTAAATTCTTTGATGGTCGCATTGAGCGTACAGGTTACATTGTAGATGCCAATCTGCTAGATTAACAAAATCTATAAACTACACAGAGATTAAATAAGTCTCTGTGTAGTAATCCATAATTTCTTTTTTTAGGATGTGTCTCATGTCTGGTGAATTTGAGAATGATCTTCGTAAATTTAGTGATATAGCCAATTCTATAAATAGCCATGTGGCTAACAACATAGCCACCATTCCGGAATCTGTATTTGTCTCCAGATTATTGCCGATTATGAAGGAATGGGTAGTGGAAAAGAAGGGTGATAATATCTACCTGTGGGGAATCGCTGCAGGTGGCATTAGCAATCCAATGATAGTTACTACATCAGACGGCTACTTCATGGTTCCACCTCCCTATAATCATGTAAGAAATATAGATGCGACAGATAGATCTGAAATAGCCAAAATTCATGGTCTGAGTCAGCTCATCCGAACTAGGGAGATGAATGGCGAGACTAGAGAGGCTATGAAGTTATCTAATGAGCTCGGTAAAATATTAGAAGTAGATGAAAATGTATCTACTCATGCAATGTATACAGTCCAATTGGCTAAGATTTGGAAAAGATATAACCTTCCATTGGAACAAGTATTAGCTGATATCGATCTTGATCTTGATCTCTATGATGAGCACGGTCGATATAAGAAGAATGAAAGAGTTAGTGAGTCTAAAAATGATGAATCTGGAGAAGATGAATTCGAGTGGTAACGTATCGGAATCTATTAAGAAGACCTGTACAGTAATTACCATCGACGAATTGAAAGATATAATCTCTAAAAAGAAAGAGGGGGATATATCTATACTGGTAACAGGTGACTTGCATGTGGCTTCTAGAAGCGTTGACAATTCAAAAATAATCGACTCCATAAATAAAATTACACAGTCATCCATTTTAAAATATACCGACAGTCTAATTGTGAATGGTGACTTTCTAGATAGGCGCATTTCTATGGCGTCTGAAGAAGCTAGCGATTTCATTTCGTTATCATTGGGAATTCTATCCCGATGTAAGAGACACAATGTTTCTTTTGATCTTCTTGAGGGAACACCATCTCACGATAACAGACAGCCTGCTATATTGACTCTATTTGATAAGTATATGAGGGAGGATGATAAATTTCCTCTCAGATATATAGATAGAGTTTCAATAGTTGATTTGCTTCCCCACAAACAAGAGTTCATGAAGAAACATTATGGACGTGTATTAAAATCTCTATTTATTCCTGATGAAGTAAGTACTGATTCACAAGTTACTTGGGGCATGGTCAAAGAGATGCTCTCGATGAATGTACTCGATTCTGTAGACATGTCTTACATGCACGGTACGTTCAGATACCAGGAACCAATGTTTACAGAAAAATCACACGTCGAAGAAAACTACGAATCTATAACCAATTGCAGAATAGTTATCAATCACTGGCACTTGTCTTCTTCCAAGGGAGAAAAGATTCGTGCACCGGGGTCTTTAGAAAGACTGAGGCATGGTGAAGAAGAAACCAAGGGATTTTATTATTGTATCCTTTCCCCAGGAATGGATGGTTCCATTGATGTTGATGAATACTTTGTTATAAACGAAGACGCCGTTATCTTTAAAACTGTAGATGTTTCAAAAATGACGTTGTCCGAAGTATATTCGTTTTTGGATTATGTTTCAGATAATTTTCCAACATCAAAAATACGCTTGCAATTGTCTAGGCTCGATCAGCTCTACCCAAGTATCTCAGAAATAAAAGGAAGATATAAAAATCTGAAGGTAACTGAGAAAGTGGTCGATTCACATACTGAGACAAGCATAGATTTCGACAATGTTTCCACCGACTCTACATTTTCTATTAGACCAGACAACATCTACGAGTTGATTCTCAACAAAGTAGAAGATAGCTCAGAAGACGTTAAAGAAAATATAGGTAAGATTTTGGGAGAACCTATAGATGTCGCCGGATCAGATAACTAGAGAAATACTATCATCCAGAACACTTGGAGAAGTATTGCCCGTTTCTATAGCAACTGCACTTGCTATCGAGTCGCTTATAGGTGAGAATCCGGAAGCTCCTGTAGAGGGGGATCATCTGGATATGTTTGATTCCCTATACATCAATGTAAGAACATTGACAAGAAACTTATTGGGTGCTATACAGACTTCCGATAAAAACACTCACATCAACCCATCGCTTATACTCGAATATGTGATGGGAGAGATGGTTACTATAGTTTCTCTTCTCAAAGAAGACGCTCCAGACAAGAATGTTATTTTCTATAGTCCATCTTATCGGGAGGTATACGTAAAATCGTTTAAGCATGGGATTGTAAAAGAATATAAGACAAAACAACAATCTTACTACTTTGAACGAGAATCTTTCGTAGAAGACATGATAACCAAAGAAGTAGAGAAGAATAATCTGGAACTAACGGTAATAGATATAGATACCGAAATTCCATCTGACAAGGTCAATGTCGTAATACTTACCCACTATCCAGTAGATCTTCTCAGTAGATATAGCTTCAAATCCCTTAACCTTATAGAATCTCATACAGGCGCATTGAAGGGACCTAGTGAGTGGTATACTAAACTTACCGGATATAAAGAAAGGCCGCCCATTCCTTTTGACAGAGCTATGTTACAAATCTTTGGTGATGGTACTATGTTTTTGGCGTCTAAGAGAAAGTTACGTACTACCATCATAGAGTTAGCTAATAAATACAAATGGACATACAGGTCTACTGAAGATCTAGTTAAGTTTTCAGCAGCTAAACTTAATGATCCGTTCTTCACTAATTATGTGAATGAGCTGTACAAGTCTTAAAGTTTTACAAAACACCTTAACTATATAGGGTAAAGTCCCTCGCAATTAAAAAGGAGCGAACGATGAGTAATTTTGGTAATAATCAAGGGTCTCAACAGAGTTGGGAACCAGACGTATTCAACGATGACAAGTTGGTTATGAAAGGCAAGCCTCTTCAAGACGGCGGTTGGGATACACGCCTTCGTCTTAAGAAGAAGGAAAACAATCCATGCCTAGATATCTCAACAGGCCTTAAAGACAAAAAAGATCGTCAAATTCGACACGAAGTACCAATGTCACCTAGGGTCTTTGAAGAATTTCTCTATGTTCTTGAAGCGGTAGCTGCGTTTAAGTCGAGCGTTGCTTTTGAACTTGAGAATTGGGGGTATACGTGGCGTTGGGATCAACAGGCACAGAAGTCCACTCGATCCGATGCACCTGAGATCATTTGTATGATTTCTATTCACAAAAACGAACAGGGTGTCGTTGGCATTGATTTTGCATTCCGTGGTGGCAAAACCATTGTTCCATTTGTATTTGAAGCAGATGACTTCCACAAGTGGAAAAGCAATGGTAACTACATGGCTCCAGGTGAGCAATCTAAGATTGCAGCACTCGCATATGCCAAAGTAATGCGTGAAGTCTATGTACAAGATTTTGTGGCCAACTGGAAAGAACCTGAGTGGCAAAAGCGTGCCCGTGTAGAACGCATGCAAAAAGCAACTGGTCAAGGTGGTGGATATAATAACAATCGCCAACAAAATAACAACTACGGTGCTGGCGGCAATTATAACAACAATCGTACACAAAACAACCAACCTCCGGCTGGTGCAGATAATGACTTTAGCGATAGCTTTGGTACTTCTATGGGATTCGATGATGATGTCCCACTCTAAACATTGATGTGAATCACACAGATCTAGCATAGTCTAGATCTGTGTGTTCTTTTTCAGTGTAAAGAATTTTTAACCATACATTATCTTTGTGAGTAGGGTTTAAATAAACAGGAGTATCAATATGTTTCATCTTGATGGGGTGACTCCCAATAGCTTTAAATTAACAAAAATAGTTAATCCAGAGGACAAGAATGATGTTCTTCTATTCGACGGTCGAGGATATTCTGGTTCGTCGTTTAGGGCTAGGGATAATGATGGGAACATTTGTACATTTAAGGAGCTCAATGAGTTCATCAGCACTAAGATGACTAAAGATGAGCGACTTGAGTTATACAAGATTTACTCAGACATCGACAACTATTTCGACAATAGCAACCAGAATAGACGTAATGGAGGATCTAACATTGTCAACACATTTGAATCTGGTCTATCGCGCCATCTTGCCAAACTGGTAAATCATGTCAAATTTAAAGATGTCAAGGATTTTTATATCGATCTTTATAAGAGGGGAGATGTGAAGGTTCCAGATGACATCAAAGAAGAACATCAGTTGGATGGCAAGATTCAGCAGAAACACATTGATTGTACGTATCTGCTTCCAGATTATCTTGATGCAATGTCCATGATTCTTTATATGAGGTTATTCATTCCCGTTTGGGGAAGATATTTGCCACTCACTAGATATGATGGAAAATATGCACTTAAGGAATATCACGCCTTAAAACTGATCACAGGAACAACGCTATTTAAGGAACACGTCTTCACTCGACTAGACACTTATATTCGAGGCATTACTAACATTGAGGACGATATCTCAGTGTTTGTTGCCGGACTATCCAATGAGGAAATTCCATTTCTTCTGATGAGTCAGATAGTCGTGAAGAGGTTTCCAATTTATTCGCTAAGCTATGTAGTGGGTGAGCGCAATACACACCTAATGTCCATGATGTACCATTTGGTTGGTGATGGTGGAAAGTCTGGGCAGCTTGGCAAACTTATCAAGAACATGGTGTTTGAAAAGAAACCTGTTGAGACAGAGTGGAGTGATGAGGACAACAGTTCTGTACTTGACATGTATAAGTCTAGAGAACTAGTACCTGCTGGCGATCTAGCTATTACTGAAGTTTATTTAAAGAACTATTGTCATGGTGACGATCCTGAACTCACGAAATTGTGCTATGACTATATCAAGGAAATTGATCTTAGCAAGATAGTTCCGTCACAAATTAAGCTGATGACTTGGGTTATAGCTACACTAATTCCAGGAAACGTAGTACCTTTGTTTGAAGGACCAATATTGCGGAGAGCGTTGGCTATTGTACAATCACAATTGTACTCGTGGGGATTCAGTGAGTTGGCCATCTTGCTTACTGCAGAGCCAATAGAATTTGAATCTGGCACTTACATGAGTAATCTTGGACATAAGCCTATATCTAACGACCGCAAACAGGCGCTCGATAGACTATATGGTGTGGATTCACTTGCTGGGTTTAAGGGGGATAATGTTGGAATCGTTGGCATTCAAAACTTATCTAGGGTGTTCTTTGAGTCTGACTGGGGAGTCAACTGTCCCAAAGAGCTTTATAAAGATGATGAGGATCTGAACTTATCTCCCATATTCTCTACACATGGGGATATTCGGAATATGCTTGCAGATCTGTTGGTGAAACTATCAACAGCCGGCATTAACGGCTGATAGCCAGTTAGTAAAAAAGGAGAAGTGTTTTGGAAATTATCAAACTTGTAATGTTGGAAACTAATGGCATGGGCATTGGTATTCCATCACGACCATATGAAATGGATGTTCGCATGGATACTAGAGATATTCTGAACGATCTTGACGAGTTGACTGTTGGTGGAACTACCATCAACTCAACGACCATCTCAAGACTTGCATCAGGTATCCTTGTGCCGTCCAACAATCCACGTGACACTAACATCGATGGGGGATGGAACGAGAAGCGAATCATCTTTTCTATGGTCATTGGTGTAGAAGATCGTGGTCGATACCGTGAAGTGCGCTATATCTCAGGATATACTGATCGCATCGACTATGTTATCGATACTCGTGGCAGGGCCAAGTTTCCAGATGACATGAGACTGTACTTCAATAGTGTGTCAAAAATCTCACTAATGGAGGTAGCCTCTCGTGGCGGCAACATGATTCGACCTACCATCATGGATAACAACCTGATGTTGAGGAAGGATTCTATTATTTCTGATTTGAATGATAGAAACAAACGTGGTCGTCGTGGCGATACACCCATGCTCCTTCGTCCTACAGATCTTCTGAAAAGACAGGGTAGTCAACAACATCTTGCATCATTCACATCCAGTTTGATGGAACCTACTGTGCACAACACCATTGGTAAGTTTGCACTACCAACACAGCTGTCGAAGAGAAGCAATAATAATAGTGCTGAACATATGGCCGACACTATTAGAGGATATATTCAAGCTCGTGCAGGTAGTGAAGATTCCGCCACAAGTGCGCTACATCACAATAATGATGACAATGCAGACTACATGACCCAAGCAGCGACAATCACATCTGAAGCTACTACAGGTTCAGACCCTTTCTTTCATGAACTGAAATCATTCAGCAATATAGTGACGGAGGGTTATGTCGAGTGGGGCGAGTTGATGGAGTTTGATCCTGAGTTCGAGAAACGAGGCGAATTCCCGCTAGTTACTTGGAATGCTCAGGTGAAGAACTATAATCGCAAGAAGCGGGAAGGTGGTGCAGATACTCGTGGTCCTGATAAGTACCACAACTCAGCGTCGTTCTATGAGAATACTGTTGAGTCAACTTGTGCGCTACTTATTGCTCAAGCTATGCCACAGATCCTATCTAATGCGATGTACTCAAGCGTGAGTGGTGTTGTACTGAATTCTCACCCACAACACGGCGAGCCTCATGTGCACATGGCTATGGCACATCCATTCATTGATGGCATTCCTGTTGAACAAGGTTATCGCTATTTCACAACTATGCTTCAGAACGTAGTTCTACCAAACGTCACTAAGAATGGTGTATTCCATGTGGAAGCTATGGTCAATGCCAGCATTGATGGTGATATTGAAGTATGGATTAGTGTTGATGGCGGACCTGAAGAATACTTCCCATATCCAGCATGGGCGGAGTCTTTGATTTCGCCAGTAGTGACAGACGATGAGAGAGACCTTGAGGTAATCTCTCAGGGCGTGGCGGGTCTTGTACAGGACTTTGCGTTACAGATCGAAAACAATAGCCCTAGACTTGTGGAGAAAGCTACGACTCGCGATATTTTTGGATCTCGAGAACAAGAGACATTTGAAGCAGCCCCATCTAACGGTGGATCAAATAGAAACTATGGTGGTATTGACCTGGGACTTTAATATCCCATTGGAGATAATTAAATGAAAAATGAAGCACTGAATGCGTTCTACAAGAACTTGTTAGAAGATGTTGGTTTGAGGGACAATCACGACGATGGTCTTTTGTCTTGGTACCGGGCCGAATCTGATGATTTTCTGAATGTAAGTCTTGGTGGAAAACGCCTAGCGTTACCTACTCGCGAGAACCTTAAGGTAGGTTCCGACAAACTATGTCTATTCCACCCAGCATCTGAGCAGCTAATGTCTGGTCCATCTCCTGTATTGGATGCCCTTCGCGAATACATCATGATGCGACTCAGTGGTACTGCGCAAGGTATTGCTGGTGCAGCTATGGCCGTGGCAGCCGATGTGAAGTTGCAGAAGAAAGTACGTGGTGTTGGGAATGAATTACTCAAACCTCTGACTGCTGCTGATGAGAAGATGATCGATACTCTGGACAAAGTATTTGAGAATGTAGGAGCTACTCCAGACAATCGCATCTACAATCTGTTCTTAGTAGCATCTGGAAGTAAAGAAAACCCTCGTGGTCTTCGTACCACTAAGGTATCTTACCCTATTTTGGATGATGCCTTCAATGATGATGCTACAGAGTTCTTTGGTGTGAAGATGCCACGCAAAACTCGCGATAAGCCAGGTATCGTTGGTCTGTTGTCAATCATCCTTAATAACAAGGATGATAATCCCAATCAGATTGATGAATATACGAGCGAGTTGCGGCAAGCTCCTTACTTCCATAGTTTGCTTACAGCATTCTACGACATTGCCTCTCACCAGAATAAACTAATTGCCTCACTTAAGGGAGCGATCCCACATCTATCTGAGCTTGAATACAAGTTTGGTTGGAAAGAGGAGTTCGATGACTTTGAAAACTTCATTAAATTGGTAGGACATTCTGCACCACTGCTACCTGGTAATAGTGGTAAACCAATGTCTGATTCCGATAAGAGTAGTGAGGGCGAAGATAACAAGTCTACAACCAAGGGCACCAGTTGGAAAGATCTTCGGGATTCGCTCCCTGAAGAAGAACCCCAATATGAAGACCGCACATCACGTAGGGAAACCAAGAGTGCACAGTCTGGATGGCGTGCTCTTCTAAAGGCCTCCCATGAAGAAGATGATAGAGGCATCTCTTTCGGTCGCAACAGAGGTCGTAGTCGTAGAGGCGGTTTCGATAGGCTGGGTGAGGAACCTGAGGATCGCTACAGTCGCCGTGATCGTGACTATGGTCGTAGACCTACTTACGAATCTAGTGGTTGGAGAGAGAAGTTCCGGTAATAGACATAAACATAATGTGGGTAAGCACATCCTCGGAGAGATCCGAAGATGTGCCTATCCTATTCATTTACTGATTTTGTTTTTAAAGATCGACTTAAACTCACTAAGTTGTTCTCTTGATGGAATTAGTAGAAAATCTATGGTCTCGTCTAATTTATGACTGTACTCAATTTTATTCACGCGTTGTATTATCCAAATGTCTTCGAGGGTATGGCCTTTGGATAATAATAGTGATTCCAATGAAAAGTTGTGGAGAAATTTAATCTCTGCGGTCAATGGCACCCTTTCGGTACCAGAATGGTTTCTCAGTGTGGTTATATAGGGTTCCATGAATATATGGAAGTCCCTACTTTGAGTAAATAGAGGTGGAGATTGAACCATGAGTTTATGTAATTCATTTGACATTTCTTTAACCACACATTACTATAGTGAGATGAATTAAAACAGGAGTTTGTTTCATGACTAAAAAGTTTCGTATGAGTCCAGAGCTTGCAGCAGTAAACGGTTATAACGCTTATGCCGGTAATGTCTCTGGATCTAGACAACAAATGTTGGGTGGTAACCTTACCCAGAACAATGTGCTATATAAGCCTACTCGTAAACGCCACCGCAGTGGATTAGAAGACGAGTACGCTAAAGGATGTTGGTATCTGGAGTTTGAAGAAGATTCTATCGTACAAGAGATCATTCCTCGCTTTACATCACGTGTGTATGGAGATAAGTTCGATCTTAACCCACTCGATGTTGTCATCGTAGAACAAGCTGAGACGAATAAACTTGACTACGTGATGTTACCTCGCCACCATAGCATTCACCAGCAATATGGTTTCAGTTATGTTTACGATAAGGATGTTTATAGCAACATTACCAAAGGAGCTCGTTTTAAGAAGGGCACTAAGGTAGCTAGGTCACCTGGTGTTACAGAAGACGGTGAGTGGATGGCTGGTAGACAACTTAACGTAGCTGTAGTGACTCACCCTGCCGGTATTGAGGATGGTATCCTCATTCGTGAGGGAGCTGCTGATTGGTTACGGGCACGAGGTATTGAGCGCCGTAAAGGTTCTTGTGGACGTAAGTTTTATCCCATCAACCTATCTGGTAAAGCTGGTGAATATCAGATATTGCCAGATATTGGTGATTATGTGGAGCCAAATGGCCTGTTGTTCGCTACACGCCCATTCGATGATAACCTCAATCCTATCTACATGATGAGCAATCGTCTTCGTAGCCCAATCTATAACGTAGATAGGACTATCTTCTGTCAGCCGCAGGCTAGGTCTGCCGAGACTGGATCTGCAAGACAGATTGAGAATGGCCC
>WPCG01064447.1_pt1 | contig 32008 bp, 34 predicted proteins | sample 5403311 | NCBI WGS metagenome assembly WPCG01 (sample SAMN12869467, study PRJNA574797) | sludge metagenome | isolation source: wastewater treatment of Control | place: China:Beijing | collected 2019-05-17
GCTGGCTTGGCTGCGGTTGGCTTGGCTGCAGCGGGGGCAGGCTTGGCGGCGGCCTTGCTCGCCGCGGTGCTGCGGGTGGCGCGCGCCGGCTTGGCGGCTGCGGCAGGCGCAGCGGAGCGTTGTTCCAGTGCCTTGGCCAGCTCATCGACCCGCGCCGTCAGCGCCTGCAGCTCGGCCTGACGGGCCAGTCCCAGGCGTTCGACGGTGCTGGCCATGCGCTTGTCGAACATCTCCTCCAAGCCACCGAGCTTGTCGCTCATCTTGCTGCGCGCCTTGTCCACCTTGGCCCGGGCCGTATCCAGAGGGTCCTTCTTGCCGCGCCCATTCTTGCGACCATCCGCCTTGGCCGCTTTCTCCGCCTCTTCGCCGTCGCGAATCAGCGCTTCGAACAACTTGCCGCCTTCCTTGCCCATTCGGGTGTAGGCGCCAAGACCGGCCAGCCAGATCTGTCGGGAATAACCCTCCAGCCCGTCGAGCCAGTTGTCCTTCTCGTCCCGCTTCTTCTTGTCCGCCATGAGCAACTCCCCAATGACCTGCTGTAGATGAGAAGCTCCAGCTTAGCAGAGATCAACCGCCGCGCTATTGCGGCAGGTCAAGCCAGGTACTTGTTCAATGCCTTCTCGATCTCGCCCTTTACCATGCCGGCCATCGGCGTGAGCATCATGCCCAGCTTGACCGCGACCCGTACGTTGTCTTCACCGACCAGGATGCTGCCGTCCACGCCGCTGCGCTTGAAGGTCAGCTCGTCATCCTGCCAGCTGCACTTGGCATCCAGCTTGGCGGCCAGCTTGTCCGCCATCTGCTGGGCACGCTCCTTCGCCGCGTCCTTGCCCAGGGTATGTTCGCGGGTGATTTCTACAGTTGCCATCGCTATTCCTTTGGGTATGGTGTGAAAAAGTGCATAGCATGCCGGATCATGGCGCCGCATGCGACAGCCTGTCCCACAATCAACGCCTCGCCGGCGTCAAATACAGGTAGAATGTCGGCTCAATTTGCCAAGGCAGATGCTTCCATGACAGACAAATCCCGTTCAGACCGCACTACCCACTTCGGCTTCCAGACCGTTTCCGAATCGGAAAAGGCTGGCAAGGTAGCCGAGGTATTCCACTCGGTGGCTGCCAAATACGACCTGATGAACGACCTCATGTCCGGCGGCATCCACCGTCTCTGGAAGCGCTTCACCATCGAGCTGTCAGGTGTGCGGCCGGGCAACCGGGTACTGGACATCGCCGGCGGTACCGGTGACCTGACCCGCAAGTTCTCCAGCCTGGTCGGCCTGACCGGCGAAGTGGTACTGGCGGATATCAATGCCTCCATGCTCAAGGTCGGTCGTGACCGCCTGCTGGACAAGGGCGTGGCCGGCAACGTGCGCTTCGTCCAGGCCGACGCGGAAAAGCTGCCATTCCCGGACAACCATTTCGACTGCATCACCATCGCCTTCGGCCTGCGCAACGTCACCCACAAGGAAGATGCCATCGCCTCCATGCTGCGGGTGCTCAAGCCCGGTGGCCGGCTGCTGGTGCTGGAGTTCTCCAAGCCGGGCAATGAACTGCTGTCCAAGGCCTATGACCAGTATTCGTTCACCATGCTGCCGCTGATGGGCAGGCTGATCACCGGCGATGCCGAAAGCTACCGCTACCTGGCCGAGTCGATCCGCATGCACCCGGACCAGGAAACGCTCAAGGGCATGATGGAGGAAGCCGGCTTCGCCCGGGTCACCTACCACAACATGACCGGCGGCATCGTTGCCCTGCACCGGGGTATCAAGCCCTGATGCCCAGCCGTCTGGTGCTGGCCGGAGTCGAGCGCAGCCTGGCGCTGGCCATCCAGCAGGACCCGCTGACCGCTCGCCGGCTGGCCGCCCTGCAGGGTCGTGTCATCCTGATCCGCGCCCGCCAGCCGGCAGTCTCGATTCAACTGCTGCCGGGCGAAGGCGGCATCCGCCTGTTGCTGCAGGACACGGATGAGGCCCATTGCACGCTCAGCGCCCCGGCCAGCCTGCTGGCCCGCCTGGCCCTGAGCGGCAACCGCCAGCAATTGCTGCTGTCGCCGCAATTCGAACTCAGCGGCGATACCCAGGTGCTGGTGCAACTGCAGAATATCTTCGCCGATCTGCAGATCGACGGCGAAGCGGCGCTGGCGCGCTGGCTGGGACCGGTCGCCGCGCATGCCATCGGCGAGCTGGCCCGTGGCGGGCGCGACTGGTTCGGCGACGCGCGTCACAGCCTGCAGCAGAGTGTCGCCGACTATCTCACCGAAGAGGGACGCCAACTGGTCGGCCGCGCCGAAGCCGATGCCAGCGCCGCCCAGATCCATGAACTGCGCCTGCTGCTGGACCGGCTCGACGCCCGCGTACAGCGCCTGGTGCAGCCCGCTACCGGACCCGACGACGCATGAACCTGACCGCCTTTCTGCGCCTGTTTCGCATCCTGCTGGTATTCACCCGCTACCGCCTGGACCAGTTGATCCAGCCACTACCGCTGCCCTGGTATGGCCGCCTGTTGCTGCTCGGCCCGTGGAAGCTGTATCCGGCTCCGCGCAACCTGACCCGCGGCATGCGCCTGCGTCTGGCCCTGGAAAGCCTGGGCCCGGTGTTCATCAAGTTCGGCCAGATCCTCTCCACCCGCCGCGACCTGCTGCCCGATGATATCGCCATCGAACTGGCGTTCCTGCAGGACAAGGTGCCGCCCTTCCCTCCCCAGCAGGCCCGCCAGCGCATCGAGGAACAACTGGGCCTGCCGATCGAGGCGGTATTCACCGAGTTTTCCGACCTGCCGCTGGCCTCCGCCTCGGTAGCCCAGGTGCATGCCGCGCGGCTGCATGACGGCAGCGAGGTGGTGGTCAAGGTGGTCAGGCCGGGTATCGAGGATGTCATCCACCAGGACATCCAGTGGCTGTACCTGGCCGCCCGCACCCTGGAGCGCGTGTCCCGCGAGGGGCGCCGCCTGCGGCCGGTGGAGGTGGTACGCGATTACGAACAGACCATCTTCGACGAGCTGGACCTGTATCGCGAAGCGGCCAACGGCTCGCTGCTGCGGCGCAACTTCCTCGACTCGCCGGTACTCTACGTGCCGAAGATCTACTGGGACTGGTGCCGGCACAAGGTGCTGGTCATGGAGCGCATCACCGGGATTCCGGTAACCGACCTCGACGCCCTGCGGGCCCAGGGCACGGACATGAAGAAACTCGCCGAGCGCGGCGTGGAAATCTTCTTCTCCCAGGTGTTCCGCGACAGCTTCTTCCATGCCGACATGCACCCCGGCAATATCTTCGTCTCGCACCGCCACCCGCAGGAGCCGCAGTACATCGCCATCGACTTCGGCATCGTCGGCAGCCTGACTCCGGAAGACCAGACCTACCTGGCGCGCAACCTGATGGCCTTCTTCAAACGCGACTACCGGCGCGTGGCGCAGCTGCACATCGATTCGGGCTGGGTACCGCCGGAAACCCGGGTCAACGAATTCGAGGCAGCGATCCGCAGTGTCTGCGAGCCGATCTTCGAGCGCCCGTTGAAGGACATCTCCTTCGGCCAGCTGCTGCTGCGCCTGTTCCAGACCGCCCGTCGCTTCAACATGGAAGTGCAGCCGCAACTGGTGCTGCTGCAGAAAACCCTGCTCAATATCGAGGGCCTGGGCCGCCAGCTGTACCCTGAACTGGACCTGTGGCGCACCGGCAAACCCTATCTGGAACGCTGGATGCGCGAACGCGCCGGCCCGCGGCACCAATTACAGAATCTGCGCCAGCACCTGGAGCGCATACCGCCACTGCTGGAAACCACACACCGGGCGCTGGACAACATCGCCCGACGGGATCACCATGCCCCTGTACGCCGTGCCGACGCCCTCGCCCTGCGCCTGATCGGCGCCGTACTGGTGGCCGTCGGCGCCAACGGCATGGGTACCGACATGACGCTATGGACCCAGACCCCGCCACTGTACTGGCTGCTGATGGCGGCCGGCGGCTGGCTGGTACTGCGGCGCTAACTGCCCCTGCCCACGCCCCTGGCACAATAACCGATATGACCGACATGACCGATACGTATACCGATACCGACTGGCTGGACTGCATCAAATGGGATGCCGACGGCCTGGTACCCGCCATTGCCCAGGATGCCGCCAGCGGCCGCGTGCTGATGGTGGCCTGGATGAACCGCGAAGCGCTGCAACTGACCGCACAGGAACAGCGGGCGATCTACTGGTCGCGCTCGCGGCGCAGGCTGTGGCGCAAGGGCGAGGAGTCCGGGCATATCCAGGTATTGCATGAACTGCGCCTGGACTGCGACAACGACGTGATCATCATGCAGGTCGAGCAGCGCGGCGGCATCGCCTGCCATACCGGGCGCCAGAGCTGCTTCTACAAGGTTTTCAAGGATGGTCACTGGCATGACAGTGATCCTGTCATCAAGAACCCGGAAGATATCTATGAGCACAAGCATGAATGACACGCTCACGCGCCTGGCCGAGGTGCTGGAGCAGCGCAAGCAGGCGTCAGCCGACGGTTCCTATGTCGCCAGCCTGCATGCCAAGGGCCTGAACAAGATCCTGGAGAAGGTCGGCGAGGAATGCACCGAAACCCTGCTGGCGGCCAAGGACTGCCAGCAGTCAGGTGACAAGGCCGAGCTGATTTATGAAACCGCCGATCTGTGGTTTCATACGCTGGTCATGCTCAGTCACCTGGACCTCGGCCCGGATGATGTATTGAACGAACTGGAACGGCGTTTTGACTTGTCCGGCCTGGCCGAGAAAGCAGCGCGAGCACACAAGTAGGGCATTGCCCTGGAGGTTGAGATGGGTTTAGGTGGAATCAGTATCTGGCAACTGGCGATCATCCTGCTGATCGTCATCCTGTTGTTCGGCACCAAGCGGCTCAAGAGCATTGGTGGAGACGTGGGCGAGGCGATCAAGGGCTTTCGCAAGTCGATGAATGACGATGACAAACCCTCGGTGCAAGAGCACAAGGGCGAAACCCTGGACGTCAAGCCCGAGCAGAAGACGGAATCCACTCAGCACAAGGACTGATGGTCCATGTTCGATATCGGTTTTCTGGAAATGGTGTTGGTGGCGATCGTCGCCCTGCTGGTGCTGGGCCCGGAACGGCTGCCCAGCGCGGTGCGCATGGCCGGCTTGTATATCGGCCGGATCAAGCGCAGTCTGGCGGACGTACGCAGCCAGGTGGAGCGGGAAATCGGTGCCGACGAGATTCGCCAGGCGCTGCATAACGAGAAGATCATGGCCGACCTGGCGAAAAAGCCGAATAGCCCGCAGCCCGGCAGCTCGAAGCCAACCTCCAATGTCAGGCGCGCCAGCCAGGGCGAGGCTGCTGAGCAGACTGCACCGCCCACGCAGGAGCCACCAGTGCAAAGCACCGATGCGCCGCCAGCAGCCGACGATGCCGCTAGCCCTGTCCCATCATCCAATGACGACCATCCGGCTGCACCCAAATGAGTGACAAGTTACCTGAGCAGAATTCCAACGGCGACATGCCGCTGGTCGCGCACCTGACCGAGCTGCGCTCCCGGCTGCTGCGCATCATAGTGATCTGGCTGCTGATCTTCGCCGGGCTGTTCTATTTCGCCAACGACCTCTACACCTTCATCTCCGAGCCACTGCGAGTCTACCTGCCCGAGGGCACGAGCATGATCGCCACGGATGTGGCCTCGCCGTTTCTCACGCCGTTCAAGCTGGCACTGATCAGCGCGCTGTTCCTGGCCATGCCCTTCATCCTGCACCAGATCTGGGGCTTCATCGCGCCGGGGCTGTACAAGCATGAAAAACGCATTGCCCTGCCACTGCTGGCATCGAGCATCATATTGTTCTATGCCGGCATGGCCTTCGCCTACTACGCGGTGTTCCCGCTGGTGTTCGGCTTCTTCACCAGCGTCGCCCCCGAAGGGGTAACGGTGATGACCGACATCAACAGCTATCTCGACTTCGTGATGACGCTGTTCCTGGCCTTCGGCCTGGCCTTCGAGATCCCGGTGGCCACCGTGCTGCTGGTGCTCGCCGGGGTGGTGGATGTGGCCAAGCTCAAGCAGATCCGTCCCTATGTGGTCATCGGCTGTTTCGTCATCGGCATGCTGCTGACACCACCGGACGTGATCTCCCAGACCATGTTGGCGGTGCCCATGTGGCTGTTGTACGAGGTCGGCATCCTGTTCGCCGGCATGCTCAAGCCGGTGAACCGGGAAGCCGCAAGCCAGGACGACAGCCCCGGCGCATGAACCTGCTGCTGCTCGAGGAGCATGATTTCATCGCGCCGCAACGAGCACGCCTGAGCGGCCGGCGCCTGCAGCACATGCTGGAGATTCAGCAGGTGGCAGTCGGTGACCGTCTGCGGGTCGGTCGGATCGACGGGCTGATGGGCGAAGGCCAGGTGCTGACCCTGGATGAGCGCCATGCCGAACTGCACCTGGAGCTTGACCAGCCGCCGCCAGCCAAGCTGCCGCTGACCCTGCTGCTGGCCATGCCCAGGCCGAAGATGTTCCGCCGCATCCTGCAGCACTGCGCCAGCCTCGGTGTGGCCGAGATCATCCTGCTCAACAGCTACCGGGTGGAGAAGAGCTTCTGGCAGACGCCCTTCCTGCAACCGCAGGTGATCCGTGAGAACCTGCTGCTGGGGCTGGAGCAGGCGCGCGATACGCTGGTGCCGCGGGTCCGCATCGAGAAGCGCTTCAAGCCCTTCGTCGAAGACGACCTGCCCGGCCTGCTCGGTGGCAGCCTCGGGCTCGTCGCCCATCCTGGTGACTACCCAGCCTGCCCGCGTGCTGTCACCGGCCCCGTCACCCTGGCGATCGGTCCGGAAGGTGGCTGGATTCCCTACGAGGTGGAAAAGCTGAGCGCCGCCGGCCTGCAGCCGGTGCAACTGGGCGAGCGCATACTGCGGGTGGAAACCGCGGTCACCGCGCTGATCGCCCGGCTCGGTTGACTGCCGGCAACAGCTCCCCGGCCTGCTCGGCGCATTCGCCATATACCATGACTGGATCCGCGGTCTGGCTGCAGCTCGGGCAGGCATTGCTTGACAAGTTTCAAAAAGAAACTGACTATCCTGTAAGTTCATAAAAAGAACCAAAAAAGGAGAGCCACTCATGTCCAGACCACCTGTTGCCGTCGTTATCGGCGCTGGCGATGCCACCGGCGGCGCCATTGCCCAACGTTTTGCCCGCGAGGGTTTTACCCTGTGCGTCACTCGCCGCCAGGCTGACAAGCTGGCCCCGCTGGTCGAGAGTATCGAGCAGGCCGGCGGCCGTGCCCACCCGTTCGGCTGCGATGCACGCAGTGATGAACAGATGGTCGACCTGTTCAGCCACATCGAACAGCAGATCGGACCCATCGAGGTGGTGGTGTTCAATATCGGCGCCAACGTGCGCTTCGGTATCACCGAGACCACCGAACGGGTCTATCGCAAGGTCTGGGAAATGGCCGCGCTGGCGGGCTTTCTCACCGGCCGCGAGGCGGCCAAGGCAATGTTGCCGCGTGGCCGCGGTACCATCATCTTCACCGGCGCCACCGCCTCGCTGCGCGGCGGCAGCGGCTTCAGCGCCTTCGCCGGGGCCAAGTTCGCCCTGCGCGCCCTGGCCCAGAGCATGGCCCGCGAGCTGGGTCCCCAGGGTATCCATGTCGCCCATCCGATCATCGATGGCGCCATCGATACCGCCTTCATCCGCGACAACTTCCCCGAGCGCTATGCACTGAAGGAGCAGGCTGGCATTCTCGATCCGGAGCATATCGCCGAGCAGTACTGGCAGCTGCATTGTCAGCCACGTGACTGCTGGACCCACGAGCTGGATCTGCGGCCGTGGATGGAAACCTTCTAGACCGACAATCACAACGGAGCAACAGGCATGAGCAAGCAGGTAGAGTTCTTCTTTGACGTGGGCAGCCCGGCCAGCTACCTGGCCTGGACCCAGATCAGCAAACTGGCCCAGCGTCACGGTGCCGAAGTGATATACCAACCGATGCTGCTGGGCGGCGTATTCAAGGCCACGGGCAACACCTCGCCGGCCACCATCCCGGCCAAGGGCCGCTATACCCGGGTCGACTTCCTGCGCTTCGCCCGGCGCTACGGCGTACCCTTTGAGCACAACCCGTTCTTTCCGATCAATACCATGCAACTGATGCGTGGTGCCGCTGCCTACCTCGGTACCGAGCGCTTCGTCCCCTATGTCGAGGCGGTATTCCAGGCCATGTGGGTGGATGGGCAGGACATGGGCAACCCCGAGGTGGTAGCCGAGGTGCTGGGTCGCCACGGCTTCGATGCCGCCGAGCTGCTGCAGAAGATCAACGACCCGGCGGTCAAGGACCGGTTGCGCCAGATCACCGAGCAGGCCATCGAACGCGGCGTGTTCGGCGCACCGACCATGTTCGTCGGCGACGAGATGTTCTTCGGCCAGGATCGGCTGGATTTTGTCGAGGAAGCGCTGAGCTGACGCCACCGTCATCCTCAGCGCACGACTCCATGGATGCAGGAGAGAAAGCGACGCAGGAAGCCAAAGCCGAGGCTGAGGCTGAGGCTGAGGCTGAGGCTGAGGGCCCATTGTTTCGGTGAACTCGGAGTCGCCGGTGGATCCTTCGCCTTCGCGAAGGATGACGAGGGGGGGAGAAGCGAAGCTCCTCAGGTTTCCAGCAGTATGGTCACCGGGCCGTCATTGACCAGGTGCACCTGCATGTCGGCACCGAAGCGGCCGGTGGCTACCTGCGACCAGCCCTGGCGGGCCTGCGCCAGCAGGTAGTCGAACAGCTCCTCGGCCTGCTGCGGCGGGGCCGCGGTGGAGAAGCCCGGGCGCAACCCCTTGCGGGTGTCGGCGGCCAGGGTGAACTGGGAAACCAGCAGCAGGCCGCCCTGGATATCCTGCACCGAGCAGTTCATGCGCCCCTCGGCGTCAGCGAAGACCCGGTAGTTGAGCAACTTGTGCAGCAGCCGATCGGCACTGGCGCGGTCATCCTGCGGCTCGACCCCGACCAGCACCAGCAGTCCCCGGTCGATGGCACCGACGATCTCGCCACCGACCTCGACCCGCGCCTGACTGACGCGTTGCAGCAACCCCTTCACTATTCAGCCTCCGGTTCGAGCTTGAGCAACTGCCGCGCCATGCTCTGAGTGGCCCGCACCAGCGCATCGGCGATGCCAGGTTCCGAGGCGGAATGACCGGCCTCGCGGATGATCTGCAGCTCGCTGCCCGGCCAGCGCTGGTGCAACGCCAGGGCATTGTCCAGCGGGCAGATGATGTCGTAGCGGCCGTGCACTATGATGCCGGGGATGTGTTCGATCCTGGGCATCTCGCGCAGCAGCTGATCCGGCTGCATGAACGCCTGGTTGATGAAGTAGTGGCACTCGATGCGGGCCATGGCCAGGGCCCGGCGCGCATCGGTGAAACGATCCACCACCTGGTTGCTCGGGCGCAGCGTGGCACAACGCCCCTCCCAGGCGGACCAGGCCCTGGCGGCGTGCATCTGGCAGATCTCGTCGTCTCCGGTCAGCTTGCGGTAATAGGCGGCGACCATGTTCCCGCGCTCGGCTTCGGGAATCAGTGACTGGTACTCCTCCCAGTAGTCCGGGAAGATGCGGCTGGCACCTTCCTGGTAGAACCAGTGGATGTCCTGGTCGCGGCACAGGAAGATGCCACGCAGGATCATGCCCAGCACCCGCTGCGGATGCGCCTGGGCGTAGGCCAGGGCCAGGGTCGAACCCCAGGAGCCACCGAACAGTACCCACTGGTCGATCCCCAGATGGCTGCGCAGGGCTTCCAGGTCCTCGATCAGCGCGCTGGTGGTGTTGTTCTCCAGACTGGCGTGGGGCGTGGAGCGCCCGGCGCCGCGCTGGTCGAAGGTGATGATGCGGTAGATCGACGGGTCGAAGAAACGCCGGCTCAGATTGTCGCAGCCACCGCCCGGCCCGCCATGGATGAAGACCACCGGCAGGCCGTTCTCCTGTCCGCTCTCATCGACATACAACACATGCGGCGCCTGCACCGCGAGATCATGCCGGGCGAAGGGTTTTATCTCCGGATACAGCAATTGCATGCTCATACTCCCGGGTGGGCAGCCTCACGGCTGCCAAGGTAGTGAAAGCCGGCTGACCGCCGGCACTCATCGATCAACCGCCGAACGGGCGGACACCTATCAATGGCCCGTGCAGCCACAGGGCGAAGACCACCCAGGCGACCAGACCGATGACGATGGCGATACCATCGCGGCTGACGCCGGCAGCCGGGTAGCTGACCCCGGCCAGGCGGTCACGCCGGCGCAATACCACGTACAGCGCCACCGCCCAAGCCAGGAAACCGCCGAACAACAGCAGGTCGGCCAGCGTGCCATTGGCAATCAGGTGCGCCAGGGCCCAGAACTTCACGCCCAGCAGCATCGGATGGCCGACCCGCGCCTTGATGTGCGTGCCCGGCACATAGGTCGCCGCCAGCAGGATGAACGCCGGAATGGTCAGCAATGCCGCCAGATGACGGGTCCACACTGGTGATACCCATAGCCAAGTGGGCGCCAGCCGCGCCTGCCCGTAACCCCAGATGATCAGCAACAGGCCGACCAGCGCCACCACCGAGTACAGGCCCTTCCAGGCCCCCAGCCCGCGGCTTTCAACCTGGGCGGTGCGCCAATCGGCAGCGAACAGGCGCGTGGAATGCACGCCGAGAAAGATCAGTAATCCCAATATCAATGCCAACACGGTTCATCTCCTTGATTATTATCAGTTTTCCAAACGCGCCTTGAACGAGCCGGAGCCCGCGCGCAGCAGCAGGGCGCCGGTTTCATCAAAATCGAAGCCCTGCAGGTTCTCCAGGTTGCGCAATACCCGCTGTTCCTGCTCCATCAGCGATGGCGCGCAGGCCATTCTGGTGGTGGCCGTCTGGCCAATGCTCAGGCCCTCGCCGGTCAGCTGATATTGTCCCATGAAGTTGTTGCACGAGGCACGTCCAGTCACCCGGCCATCGCGCCAGAAGTTCAGCGTCACCCGCGAGCGGTCGATGATGCCGCGCTCATCTATGTCCTCGACCACCCATTCACCGCCCTGCAGCAGGCGTGCCGGCTCACCACCGCAACCTTCCAGAGTGGCGCCATCGACCTGCACGGTGGCCTGCTGCGGAAACGGCATGCCGCTCATGCTGTCGCGGCACAGTTGCTCGGTCACCTGCAGACTCACCGGTTGTGCACCGCTGCTGCTGACCTTGCCGCGCTCCTCGGTGATATAGGGCTGGGGCGCCAATTCACCTTCGTTCAAGCGGTTCAGGCTCAGCATGCCCTGCTCCAGCGTCAGCGACCAGAAGGGCTCGTTGCCAGAGGCGCGGAACGGCTCAAGGATGGTCCCGGCAGGCGCGCACAACGGATACTCGTTGCCGCGCAGCACCAACCAGGCCTGCTCGCCCTTGAACCACAGGCTGGTCTCGGCGTCGGTATCAGTGTCGGTATCGGCGACATAGCGGGCACCCGAGGCGCTGATCGCCTGGCGCATGGCGAACTGCTCGCCATTGACCTCCACGCGCAGCTCATCGCCCTGCCCGGCAGCGCTGACCGGCAGCCGGCCACACTGCAGCTGGGTGCTGAAGCCTTCGCTCTCGATCTGGCTGGCTGCCGGCCGCTGGTCCGTGCCGGCAGCACAACCGGCCAGCACGGTGAAGGTGGCGGCCAGCGCCAGGGTAGAAATGGGAAAATGCATGGATCATGTCCTCGTCAACAGGTATGAAAGACTCATTTCAGAACGACGAACCCGGCTGGGTCAGGAAGGCCCGCTCCTCATCGCTGGATATCCGTCCAAGAATGTCGTTGCGGTGGGGATAGCGGCCGAACCGCCGCAGGATATCCCGGTGGCGTATTTCGAAGTCCAGGCTGCTTTCCATGCCCGGAGTACTGAACAATTGCACGGCACGCTCATGGATCAATAGCGACTCACTGTGCATGAACGGCATGTACAGGAAGCTGCGCTGCACCACCGGCAGCGCCAGGTCGGCACCGGCGGCGATAGCCTCCTGGGCCAGTACCAGCGCCATGCCGTCATGGGCGAAGGACTCGGGTTGGTCGCGATGGATGTTGCGCGAGAACTGATCGAGCAGGATGATTTCGGCCAACCGGCCTTCAGGGGTGGCGCGCCAACGCCATAGTTCGCCGCTGGCCGCCTGGCGATGCAACTGGCCGAAGCGCTGCTCGATCAGACGGTCCAACTGCTGGTCCTTGGTCCACCACATCGTCGGCTCGAGCTGCTCGAACCAGAAATCGAGTATCTGCTGGTGCATGGGTCTCTCCGCTCGGTTGCCCGGCCCCAGTGTAATCAATCCGTGGCGCCCTCGCCCGTAAAACTCCGCCATTGACCAGCCGGGCATGGCGTCCGCCGGTACTTGCTGTATAATCGCCCGCTCGCAGGAGAGAGGGGCAACGCCCCCGCCGAAGGCGCAAACTCCCATAATCGCTCAGGCACAGTTACTGCGAACCATACAGGAAGCTGACAAGCCGCCGCCAAGGCGCTTTCCATGCGACCGTAACGCCAGCTGGAGAGAGGTTGCCAGGCAACCCACCGAAGGGGCAAGCAGTCCGCGACTGCGTAAACTCTCAGGTAAAAGGACAGGGGGAGAGGCGATTACAGTGCAGGGGAAACTGTATGCTTCTCTACGTCTATCTGATAGCCATCACCGCCGAAGCCATGTCCGGCGCACTCGCCGCCGGCCGGCGCAACATGGACATGTTCGGGGTCGCCTTCATCGCCTTCATCACCGCCCTGGGTGGCGGCACCGTGCGCGACATGCTGCTGGGCAATTATCCGGTCACCTGGACCCAGCACCCGATGTACATCCACCTGACCATCTCCGCCGGCCTGCTGACCATGCTGGTGGCGCGCTACATGCACCGCCTGCACTCGATATTCCTGGTACTCGATGCCATGGGCCTGATCGCCTTTACCGTGATCGGCTGCAACGTGGCGCTGCAGCTGGACTACAGCACCACGGTGGTGATCATGGCCGGCATGACCACCGGCATCTTCGGTGGCATCCTGCGCGATCTGCTGTGCAACCGTACGCCCATGGTGCTGCGCAAGGAGTTGTACGCCAGTGTGTCGCTGGTGGTGGCGATCCTCTATCTGACCCTACGGCACTGGGGTGTCAATGAGGATGTGAACCTGCTGGCTTCCTTCAGCATCGGCCTGGCCGTGCGCCTGGCGGCCATTCGCTGGTCGCTGTCGCTGCCGGTGTTCTCCTATGAGCCGGGACGCTGGAAGGACTGAGCACGCCCATCGCTTTGTAACCCGTGGTAAGGAGCAACTCCCGGTCAGGCGGCATGGTCTACAGTGAATGACGACCATGCCATGAAGGCTTCGTCAGCCGCCTGAACAGGAGATACCACCATGAGCGATTCCACCAAGAAGCCGGACACCGGCTCGACCATGAGTACCGGGGCACCGGCACCCAGCGACCGCAACTCGCTTACCATCGGCGCCAACGGCCCGATCCTGCTGCACGATGTGCACTTCCTCGAGCAGATGGCGCACTTCAACCGGGAAAAGGTGCCCGAGCGCCAACCCCATGCCAAGGGCGCCGGCGCCTTCGGCGTGTTCGAAACCACCGAGGACGTCTCGGCCTACACCAAGGCCGCCCTGTTCCAGAAGGGTGCCCAGACCGAGATGCTGGCGCGCTTTTCCACGGTCGCCGGTGAGATGGGCAGCCCGGACACCTGGCGCGACGTACGCGGCTTCTCGCTGAAGTTCTATACCTGCGAAGGCAACTACGACCTGGTCGGCAACAACACGCCGATCTTCTTCGTTCGTGACCCGATGAAGTTCCCGCACTTCATTCGCAGCCAGAAGCGCCTGCCCGACTCCGGCCTGCGCGACAACCACATGCAGTGGGACTTCTGGACCAACAACCCCGAATCGGCACACCAGGTCACCTATCTGATGGGCGACCGCGGCCTGCCGCGCACCTGGCGGCATATGAACGGCTACGGCTCGCATACCTACATGTGGGTCAATGCCGCCGGCGAACGCTTCTGGGTCAAGTACCACTTCCATACCAAGCAGGGCATGGAATTCTTCACCAACGCCGAGGCCGCTGATATGGCCGGCAAGGACGCCGACTACCATCGCCGTGACCTGTTCGAGGCGATCGCCCGTGGCGAGCACCCGAGCTGGACCCTGTCGGTGCAGGTCATGCCCTATGCCGAGGCCGCCGACTATCGCTTCAACCCCTTCGACCTCACCAAGATCTGGTCGCACAAGGACTACCCGCTGATCAAGGTCGGCAAAATGACGCTGAACCGCAACCCGGAGAACTTCTTCGCCCAGATAGAGCAGGCGGCCTTCTCCCCCGGCAACACGGTCCCGGGCATCGGCCTGTCCCCGGACAAGATGCTGCTTGGCCGCGCTTTCGCCTACAACGACGCGCAGCGCAACCGCATCGGCACCAACTTCCACCAGTTGCCGGTGAACCGCCCCAAGGTAGCGGTCAACACCTACATGTTCGACGGTCAGATGACCTACGAGCACAGCGGCAACGCACCGGTCTATGTACCCAACAGCGGTGATCGCAGCTGGGCCGACAACACTGGCAGGATGGAAGACGGCTGGGAGGCGGACGGCGAGATGGTACGCAGCGCCTATACCCTGCATCCGGAGGATGACGACTTCGGCCAGCCGGGCACCATGGTGCGTGAGGTATTCGACGACGCGCAGCGCGAGCGCCTGGTCGACCAGGTAGCCGGCAGCCTGCTCGGCGGGGTGCGCAGCCCGGTGCTGGAACGCGCCCTGGACTACTGGAAGAGCATCGATGCCGATGTCGGCCGGCGTATCGAGGAGAAAGTGCGCAGCGGCGGCGCGCCAGAACCAGCCGAGGGCATGGGCGAGGCCTGATCGCCGAGCCCGACCGACAGGGGCCTGCGCAATGCAGGCCCCGCTACCGTCAGCCGACGAACCAGGGCAGCAACAGCGCCGTCGCCAGCCCCAGCAGGCTCATGCCCAGTGCAGCGAAGGCCGCACATTCCCCACCCTCGCGCAACGCATGGGCAGTGCCGATGGCATGGGCGTTCATGCCCAGGGTCAGCCCCCTTGCAGCGGGCGAGTCGACCCGGGCCAGACGCAGTAACGGTGGCGCCATCACGGTGCCTATCACCCCGGTCAGCATCACCAGCGCCGCGGTCATCGCCGCATCCCCACCGGCCTGCTCGGACAGCAGCATGGCGATCGGCATGGTCACCGACTTGGGCGCCAGCGACATCAGCGTGACGAAGGGCGCGCCGAGCAGCCAGCCGAGTAGCAGGGTCAGGGCAACGATGAGTACGCCACCGACCAGCAGGGTAATCAGGATCGGCCACAGCAGCCGGCGGATACGCTCGCGCTGCTGGTACAGCGGCACCGCCAGCGCCACCGTAGCCGGTCCCAGCAACAGCGCGATCGGCTCCGCGGCCTCGCGGTAGGTGAGGTAGTCGATATCCAGCAGCAGGAGCATGGCGATCACCAGCGCCAGGGTGACGATCACCGGCTGCAGCAACAGCGAACCGGTACGCCGCTGCACCCAGAGCGCGGCCTGGTAGGCTGCCACCGTCAACATCGGCGCGAATACCGGGATGGTTACCAGCATGGCTATCATTGGCGGCTCTCCTGACGGCGTATCAGCCACTGCAGCAACCAGCCACAGAAAGGCACGGCCACCAGCAACGAGCCGACCAGCGCCAGGGTGATCGGCAGCCAGTCCGCCAACAGCCGGTCATGACTGAGCATGATGCCCGAGGCGGGTACCACCAGCAGCAGCGGCAGATAGCCGAGCAGCGCCGATGCGGTACGCTGCAACGGCTCGGGCACCTCGCCCAGCACGATCAGGCCGAGTACCAGCAGTACCATGCCGATGATCGGCCCCGGCAGCGCCGGCACCAGGAAATGACTGATAACCGCACCCACCACCTGCAACGCCATCAACCACAGCAGCGCACCCAGGTTCATATCCGCCTCCCCTGATGCGGACCGCGCCCGCCTCGTTCGCACTCACCTTGCTGGTAATACATGCATCTACAACCCCATGGCAAAATTAATTCGACCGCGCACTATGCAGTATCGGCCCGCAGATGAACAGCATCAGATGAATCCTTAAAAACCATATCAGAAGCCATATCGATACGCTCATTTCCGCTTGCCAACCTCGTCCTCGCCATAACAGCCTCACCTGCGACAATGCACCACGCCCGAATCATGCGCCTTTGCGGCTGATATGGTTTTTTCGACAAAACCTGAGCCTGTTACGCATCAGACAGGCTAGCGATCATCCCATCAGCCTGATTCACCACTGATGGGGTACACCATGAGCACTCGCATTCCCGCCAGGATCATCGATCCCGGTACGGCGCGCAGCACACCCGCCGCCGCTGGCGGCCCGATCCACACGCGCAGTTTCAAGGGTCTCTACCGGCAGCTGCGACTGCTCGGCGCCGGCCTGCTGTTCCTGCTGTTCTTCGGCACCGCCTGGCTGAACTGGAACCAGCGCCAGGCCGTGCTCTGGGACCTGGCCAGCCGCAAGTTCCACATCTTCGGCGCCACCTTCTGGCCGCAGGACCTGATCCTGCTGTCGGCGATCCTGATCATCGCCGCCTTCGGCCTGTTCTTCATCACCGTGGTGGCCGGGCGCATCTGGTGCGGTTATACCTGCCCGCAAAGCGTGTGGACCTGGATCTTCATGTGGGCGGAGAAGGTCACCGAAGGTGACCGGCACCAGCGCGTACGCCTCGACGCCGCACCCTGGTCGCTGAACAAGCTGCGGCGGCGGGGCAGCAAGCATGCCATCTGGCTGGCGGTGAGCCTGCTCACCGCACTGACCTTCGTCGGCTATTTCACGCCGATCCGCGAGCTGGCCGTGGACCTGGTGACCTTCGAGCTGGGCGCACAGGCGGCGTTCTGGCTGTTCTTCTTCACCGCTGCCACCTATATCAATGCCGGCTGGCTGCGCGAGAAGGTGTGCCGCGACATGTGCCCCTATGGGCGCTTCCAGAGCGTGATGTTCGACCGCGACACCCTGGTCATCGCCTATGACGCCGAGCGCGGCGAGCAACGCGGACCACGGCGCCGGGACAGCAATCCGGCCGATCTGGGTCTGGGCGACTGCATCGACTGCAATCTGTGCGTACAGGTCTGCCCGACCGGCATCGACATCCGCGATGGCCTGCAGTTCGAGTGCATTGCCTGCGCCGCCTGCATCGATGCCTGTGACAGCGTCATGGACAAGATGGGCTACGCCAGCGGCCTGGTCCGCTACACCTCGGAGAAGGCCTTGCAGGGCGGCCATACCCGCTGGCTGCGACCGCGGTTGCTGGGCTATGGCGGTATGCTGGTGCTGATGATAGGTCTGTTCGTGGTAGCGCTGCTGGATCGCCCGATGATGTCCCTGGATGTCACCCGCGACCGCAACAACCTGTTCCGCGAGAGCAGCAGCGGGCAGTTGGAGAACAACTACAGTCTCAAGGTGATCAACAAGCGCCAGCACTCGGACAGCTATCAACTGGCTCTGGATGCACCTGAGGGTTATGAGTTGGCGACACCGGTCAGGTTGCAACTGGCTGCAGAAGCCATCCACGACCTGCCGCTCAGCGTGGTCTGGACCGGTGAGCAGCCGCCGGCGGCGCGCCAGCGGATCAGCTTCGTGCTGACAGCGGAGGATGACAACAGCGCCCCGGTTGTGGCCGAATCGACCTTCCTGGCACCAGCCAGCTACTGACACCACGGGAATACGCCGATGAAACGCTACGAACGCCTGGCCGACACCATCGCGGAGCTGATCCGCACCGGCATCCTGGCACCGGGGGAGCGGATTCCCTCGGTGCGCCAGGCCAGCCAGAGCCATGGCGTCAGCCCGTCTACGGTATTCCAGGCGTACTACCTGCTGGAAGATCGCGGTCTGATCCAGGCCCGCGCCCGCTCCGGCTACTTCGTCCGCAGCCTGGCCGGACTCCCCCTGCCGGAACCGCAGCCCAACCCGGCGGCGCAGCCCACCACCGAGGTCGATGTCAGCGAACTGGTGTTTTCGGTATTGGGCTCGCTGAAGAACCCGCATACCGTGCCCTTCGGCTCGGCCTTCCCCAGCCCCGACCTGTTTCCGCTGGCGCGCCTGGCCCGCTCCATGAGCCACAGCCTGCGCAACCTGTCACCGCACGACATCATCGCTGACATGACCGCCGGCAACCCCGACTTGATGCGCCAGATTGCCCTGCGCTACATGGTCAGTGGCGTCAGGTTGCCGATGGAGGAGCTGGTGATCACCAACGGTGCGCTGGAAGCCCTCAACCTGGGGCTGCAGAGCGTGACCCAGGCCGGCGACCTGGTGGCCATCGAATCACCGACCTTCTATGCCTGCCTGCAGGTACTCGAACGACTGCAACTCAAGGCGGTGGAGATCCCCGTGCATCCGCGCGAGGGCATCGACCTGCAGGTGCTGCGCGAGCGCCTGGGCAGTCTGCCGATCAAGGCCTGCTGGTTCATGAGCAGCTTCCAGAACCCACTCGGCGCCAGCCTGGATGACCAGCGCAAGCAGCAGTTGTATGGCTTGCTGCAAGAGCACCAGGTGCCGCTGATCGAGGACGATGTCTACGCTGAACTCTATTACGGCGAACGCCCACCCATGCCGCTCAAGGGGCTGGACAACGAGGGCCTGGTGATCCATTGCGGCTCCTTCTCCAAGACCCTGGCGCCCGGCTACCGGGTCGGCTGGGTGGCCGGCGGGCGCTTTACCGAGCGCATCGCCCGGCTCAAGCTGATGACCACCATATCCCCCTCGGTGCCGGCCCAGACCGCCATCGCCGATTACCTGCAGCACGGCGGCTACGACCGCCACCTGCGCAAACTGCGCCATGCCCTGCAGCGCCAACAGGAGGCGATGTTGGCTTCGGCGGCGCGGCACTTTCCGCAAGGCACCCGGGTCACCCGGCCCAGCGGCGGCTACTTCCTGTGGTTCGAGTTTCCCGAACAGGTCGACTCGCTGCAGCTGTTCCGGCTAGCCCTGGCCCAGGGCATCAGCCTGGCGCCGGGCCCGATCTTCTCGGCCAGCCAGGGCTTTCGCCACTGCGCGCGGCTGAACCACGGGCACGCCTGGGGACCGGACAGCGAACAGGCGATGGAACTGCTGGGACGGATGTTGCGGTCGTTCTGAGCTTCGTCGGCATGCTGTTGATGCTACTCAACACCTGGCTTACCCTGAAACGCCCATACTCGCCACCCGAGGCCCTGCAACATGCCAGTTGAGTTCCTGATGCTTTTCATCGTTATCGGCTTCTACCTGGCCGTGAGCAAGGCGCTCAGCCGTTATCGCAACGATGAGTTCGAGAAAGCAGCCAGACTGGCCCTGCTGGAAGAACCGACCATGCCACCGCAGGACAGTCGGCGATTCTGATGGAGCAACGGGTTTGCCAGAGCCTCATCAAACCGAACTGGCAAGCTCCACCGCCTCCCGCAGCCGCTGTCGATCCGCTTCGCAGCTCAGCGCTTTCTCGCTGCGCTGCAGCGCGATGGCCGCCTGCCTGGCAGCGGCCTGACGGAATGTCGTGCTGCCCTGGCGCTGCAGAGCCGCGAGCGACTTCTGCAGGCGCAATTGTACTTCTATCAGTCCGGCCCCATCACGGGCCATCAGCATGAACGCATCCTCGAACAGGTCATCGTCCCTCAGCGGAAAAAGATGCAGGCGTGGATAATCCACCGCCACATCCTCGCGCCCGTTCGCCCATTGGGCCAGCAAACGTGTCTGGCGACCAATCACATCGATGGCCGTGCCGGGATCATTGGTTGCCGGTGACAGGGCCCGCGAGCCGATTTCCGCCATCACCGCCAGGCCGAAACGGGGGTCCTGATCAAAACTGCGGCTGGTGGCAATCACGAACTGATCGACTACCTGCGCCGCCAGCTCCGCGGGTAATGCCTGTTGCGGGTAAAGCCAGGCCACCACCGTATCCTCGAACACGAAGGCGCCCGGATTGACCGGCAGCCAGGCCTCACAGTCCGCTCCCTCACACAGCTCGGATAACACCGGGATATCGATGAACTGGATATAACCGATGGCGCCAGCCCGCACCGGCGTTGCACCCGCCGGCACAGTCACGTCATCCCGCCAGCAATGGGCGCCCAGATAGGGCACCGACAGGCGCGCCGCTATCGCCGCGCCGGTGGCTTCCTCGACCCGATCAATGGTGGTGCCGACCCGCCCCAGTGAGATCAGATGATTGATCCAGCGCAGCAACTGAATGACCACCAGCCCGATCACCACAATGGTGATCAGAAACAGTACCGCCCGCCCCCGCTCACCATAGGAACCGGTCTTGAGCACGATGATACCGACGATGCTGAACAGGAAAGCGCCGATAAAGGTCGACAGCACGTTATGGGTCAGCCGGTCCTCCATCAACAATTTGGTGGCACGTGGCGTGACATTGGTTGTTGCCGCGCCGAAGGCAGAGGTCATGACGCCCAGGGAAAAGGTCGTCACCGCCAGCATGCTCGAGGCGATGATGTTGAGCAGACTGGCTACCGCATCCTGGCTCAGGTCGAAGGGAATCTCCCAGGGGAAGACCTTCTCGGCAACCAGGGCCAGCACCGCAGTGAACATGCCCAACAGGCCAAAAGCGACCGCACGCCACCAAAGCTGACGCTTCACCCGCGCAAAGATCCAGTTCCAGTAATGCACTGCCGCCTCCATCTCCGTCCCGCCAGGCTGAGCATAGCAGCAGATTGACAAACAGCTGTTCTCTATATAGAACGTTCGATAAATAGAACGATTGCGGACCCACCATGGATAAACCCAGCCTCGATGCCCTGGGGCACCATCTCCAGCACCTGCGCCACCAACGTGGCCTGTCGCTGTCCCAGCTGGCCGCCGATGCCGGCATCGCCAAGTCCAACCTGTCGCGTCTGGAGCAGGGCAATGGCAACCCCACGCTGGATACCATCTGGCGTCTGGCCACACGTCTGCAGGTCCCGTTCGGTGATCTGATCACGCCCCTGAGCGTGCCCGTGGAGGATGCTGGCGTGCAGGTGCGCCTGATCGACCAGGGCAATGGCGAGCCACGGGTCGATGCCTACTGGATGCGCTGCGCGCCGCATACCCTGCGCCAGGCCGAGCCCCACTCCGCCGGTACCCACGAGGCGATCACCCTGCTCAGCGGGCAACTGGAAATCGGCACCCAGGACGGTGCCCGGTTGCTGTCGGCAGGGCAGAGCCACAGCTTTGCCGCCGACCGGCCGCACCTGTACCGGACCGGCGACACCGGCGCCACGCTACTGGTCGTCATCATCTACGCCGGGGAGGAGACAGGCGCATGAGTTCCACCACCCTCTCCGGCACCAGTCCCTGGCTGGCCGGCACGCGCGAGGCAATTCCGCTGCTGGGCGGCTATATCCCGGTGGCGATCTCCTTCGGGCTGATCGCCGTGCAGGCCGGCTTCAGTGTCTGGGAAACCATCCTGATCTCGGTGTTCATCTATGCCGGTGCCTCGCAGTTCCTGTTCGTCGCCATGGTCGCCTCCGGCGCGCCGCTCTGGCTGGTGGTGGTGATGACCCTGCTGATCAACGCCCGGCATATGGTCTACGGGCCTAACCTGGCTCCCTGGCTACCCGCCAACCGCTGGTGGCCGTGGCTGATGCATGGCCTGACCGACCAGATCTTCGCCCTGGCCCATAGCCGCCTGCCGCAGCTGGCACCGGCCGAGCGGCTGGGCTGGTACACCGGTGCAGCGCTGCTGGCCTGGTTCAGCTGGATCGGCGGCACCGCGGTGGGGGCGATAGCCGGTCGGGAGCTGACCCAGCGTTGGCCGTTGCTCGGTGAGGTGATGCCCTTCGCGCTGCCGGCGCTGTTCCTGGTGTTGCTGGCCCCGCGCTTCAACTCCCGTCCCTGGGCCATCGCCCTGGGCAGCACCAGTCTCATTGCCCTGCTGCTGACCCTGACTGGCTGGCCGAACGCGGCCATTCCGCTGGCCGCGGCCTGTGGCGCGCTGATGTTCCAGGCCTTGAACAGCACCAGAACGAGGGGGCAAGCGACATGAGTAGCGCATTGTGGATCGCCATGCTGGCCGCAGCGCTGGGTACGCTGCTCATGCGTCTGCTGCCGCTGCTGTGGATGCAACGCCACCTGGCCCGCCGCGGCGAAGACAGCTCTGTCGAGGCCATGCCTGGCTGGCTCAGCGTGCTCGGCCCATCGATGATCGCCGCCATGTTCGGTGTATCGCTGGTACCGAGCAGCCTGACGCTATCCTCCTGGCTGGCTACCGCCTGCGGCGGGCTGCTGACGCTGACTGTCTGGCATCGCACCCGCTCCCTGGGCTGGCCGGTGTTCGCCGGCGTGGCGATGTACGGCGCGGTGAAGCTGCTGGCCGGCCTCGCCGCCTGAGCGGCGAGGCCGCTCAATCGTCCAGATCGTCACGCTCGGCGCTGGCATCCTCGCGGTTGCGTGCCCGCTGCCAGGGGCCGGCGCTGACCGCAGGATAACGCGCCGAGGCATAGCGCACCACCAGGATCGCCAGCGCCAGCAGCAGTATCGCCCCCGATACCATGACCACACCCCAGCCCGGCTGGTGGGTATGTGATATGTCGGAAATCAGCAGCCGCGTCAGCGCGGTGATCGCCACATAGATCATGAAACGGATCGGCATGTGGTTGGTCTTGAAATAGATACCGACCATCGCCGCCAATTCCAGGTAGATGAACAGCAGCAGGATGTCATCCACGCTGAACTGGCCTTTCTCCAGCATGCCGATAAAGGCCATCACCCCACCCCAGGCCGTCACCACGCCGATGCCGAACAGCGCCAGGTAATGGAACGCCTCCATCAGCAGGTTACCCAGCGAATCGGCAAGCCCATGCATGCTGTCACGCGTACGCTTGATCTTGTTCATAGCCTCCCTTCCCCCATCAGACCGCGACAACGCAATGGATAAGATAAACACGTTGCAGTCTGGCCTGCGCGCTGTCAATGCCCGACAATACGAACCCGCCGATATCGTAAAGCTCGGCGGATTTCTGTCGATACCCTGGTATAACCCCGAGAACTGTCAAGGAGCTGAATATGTTCTCCGCCCGCTCTGCCCCTCTGGGGTTCGGTGTCCGCCTGACACTGATGATCGTCGGCCTGGTACTGGCTGCGGTACTGACCGTGACCAGCCTGGTGTTCGTGTCCTACCGCGAGTCCTTTACCCGCGCCACGCTCGATGAATTGCAGGCCACTGGCGAGCTGAACGCCGCCTCCTTCGTCGACTGGGCGCTGGCACGCCAGGACGAAATGCGCTACCTGGCCAGCCTGGATGCCGCCCGCGATATCGATGAGCAGCAACTGGAACACCTGCTCGGACGCATCGCCGACGCCCAGGGCTTCTATGACACCATCTTTTTCGTCGCGCCCAATGGCCGGGGCGTGGTGGGCGTGAGCTATGACGGGCGCGCGCAGGTGTTGAGTGCTGAGGAGGCCGAGGCCTTCGATGTGGCCGACCGCGACTGGTTCCGTCAGGCGATCAGCGGCACCGATAGTTTTTCCCAGCCGGTCATCTCCCGGGCCACCGGCAATCGCGTCAGTACCGTGGCTATCCCGGTACGGCGCGGCCAGCAGATCGTCGGCGTGATACGCGGGGCGGTGAAGGTCGATACCCTTCTCAGCCGGGTCAGCGAACTGGCTCGCGACCAAAGCTCGGAAATCTTCCTGCTGGACAGTACCGGGACGCCGGTCACCCCGGCGGCGTCGCTGCGCGGCATGGACCGTCCGGTCGACAGCGAGGCCGGGCGCGCGATCGCCTCCGGACGCAGTGGCGTGGGCCTGTATGACAATGCCGCCGGGGTCAAGGTGGTCGGCAGCTACAGCTTCATTCCGCTGCTCGGCTGGGGGCTGGTGCTGGAGACCCAGCGGGCCGTGGCCCTGGCCGAAATCGATTCGATCTTCCGGACCCTGGTGCTGGCGACCCTGATCATCATCATCATCGCGGTGTTCGCCTGCCTGCTGCTGGTGCGCTCGGTGGTCCGCACGCTGGGCGGTGATCCGGAATATGCGGCCTCCATCGTGCACCAGGTTGCCAAGGGCGATCTGACCGCGGATATCCAGTTGAAAGCCGGCGACAGCACCAGCCTGCTGGCCTCCATCCATACCATGCAGGGCAGCCTGCGAACCATGCTCGGCGAGGTCAGCCAGTATTCCGAACAGGTGGCGGCGGCTGCTACCGAACTGGCCCAGGTCAACGAAGGGACCGAAGCCGGCATGCAGCACCAGAATACCCAGATCACCAGCGCGGCGGCGGCGATGAACGAGATGACCGCCACCGTCGAGGAAGTGGCGCGCAATACCCTGCGCGCCGCCGACAGCGCCCGCCAGGCCACCGGCGATGCCAACCAGGGGCGCAGTGTGGTGGCGGAGACCGTGAGTGCGATCAACCATCTGGCCGATGATATCGACAATGCCGTCGGCGTGGTCAGCGAACTCAAGGGCGACAGCGACCGGATCGGCTCGGTATTGCAGGTGATCGAGAACATCGCCGAGCAGACCAACCTGCTGGCCCTGAATGCGGCCATCGAGGCGGCCCGGGCCGGCGAAAGCGGCCGTGGTTTTGCCGTGGTGGCGGACGAGGTGCGCTCCCTGGCCAGCCGCACCAAGGACTCGACCACCGAGATTCAGGCGACCATCGAGAAACTGCAGAGTGGTGCGCTGCGCGCCGAGAAGGTCATGCATGGTAGCCGCGAAAGCGCGCAGACCACCGTCGGCCGTATCGGCGAGACCGGCGAATCACTGGAGCGCATCGCCCAGGGCGTGCTGCTGATCGACGAGATGATGCAGCAGATCGCCAGCGCCGCCGAAGAACAGAGCGCCACCGCCCGCGAAATCAACCAGAACATCCACGGCATCAACGATGTGGCCGAGCAGACCAGCCACAGCGTGGAGCAGTCGACCCAGGCCAGCGAATCGCTGGCGCAGCTGGCCGAACAGCTGCGTTCACTGGTCCAGCAGTTCCGTCTATGAGAGGGCAGCCATAATAAGGTGCGTCAAGCCGGGCCGATTGCCCGGCGCCAGCTCCACAGGGGTCAGCGTAACGTAAAAGTCGGTTACAAGGGTCAGCAGGACTCGGTCGGACTCGACGCGGTACAATGCCCGCACTCAATCAGCCCCCGGCTCGTATACCTCGATATTACCGTGTTGCCTCAGCCCGATGGAGACTGTTGCTTCCCCGAAGGAAACAGAATGCGCTTAACCAAAGATCACCTTTGGCCGCTGGTTGGTCTGATAGCTGTCATTTTCTCAATCTGGCTGCTGTATCACCAACTCCGCGATATCTCCATGGAAGACGTATTGTTCAGCCTGCACGCCATTGCGGTATCGCACTGGATCCTGGCGTTTTGCTGTACCGTGCTGGCCTTCACCGCGTTGACCGGATATGACTGGATGGCCCTGCGCCATCTCCACCGACGCCTGCCCCTCCCGTTCGTTTTCGCCTGTTCCTTCACCACCTACTCACTGGCGCACAATATTGGTGCATCCGTCCTGTCCGGCGCCATCGTGCGTTATCGCGCCTATAGCTCCAAAGGGCTGGACGGTATCGAGGTAGGGGTACTGATCGCCTTCTGCTCCATCACCTTTTCGCTGGCCTGCATTTTTCTGGGCGGTATCTCGCTGTTGCTGAACCCCCAGCTACCCAGTTATTTCATAGACGATTTCCCGATCTGGGGCGGATATACCGTAGGGCTCTGCCTGCTGGCGATCATCACGCTGTATGTGTTCGGTAGCCTGCGGCGACTGAAGCCGCTGCAAATCCGCAGTTTCAAGGTCGAGTATCCACGCCCGCCGATCGTGCTGGCCCAGTTGCTGATTGGCCCGCTGGAAGTGCTGGCGGCCGCCGGCATCATCTATTTTGCGCTACCCGCCGAAAGCAACCCCGGCTACCTGATCGTGCTGGGCATCTTTGTAGCCTCTTTTTCCGCCGCCATGCTGTCGCATGCGCCGGGCGGCCTCGGCGTGCTGGAAGTGCTGTTCTTCCTCGCGCTGCCGGACGTGGAGCCGGCAGACCTGTTGGCGGCCCTGCTGGTGTTCCGGTTTCTCTACCTGCTGATCCCGTTTGCCATCTCGCTGGTATTCGTGCTGATGTTCGAGCGCTCACAATTGGTCGAACGCTTGAAAAAGGCGCGCCAGTTCATCCAGTCCGGTCGTCAGTAAGGGAAGGGATAAATGCTTGAGTAGCTATGACCCTGCCACTAACATCTCTCCCAGCATCCTTCGCTCTTCCCCCGTCATCCTTCGCGCAGGCGAAGGATCCAGGGTGCCGGCTGACTCGGAGTGGTCGGTGGATCCTTCGCCTGCGCGAAGGATGACGAGAGTCGGGGCGAAGGGTGACGAGGCTGGGCGCGGATAGAAAAAAGCCCCCGAGGTGCTGACCATCGGGGGCTTTTCAAACACGCTGCGGCTGGGCTCGATCAGCCCTTGGATGCGCGCTTGCGCTGGTTCTCGTCGAGCAGCTTCTTGCGCAGTCGGATCGACTTGGGCGTCACTTCGACCAGTTCGTCGTCATCGATGAACTCCAGTGCCTGCTCCAGGGTGAACTTGATCGGCGGTACCAGGGCGATGACTTCGTCCTTGCCGGAGGCACGCATGTTGTCGAGCTTCTTGCCCTTGGTCGGGTTGATCACCAGATCGTTGTCGCGGCTGTGGATGCCGGCCAGCTGACCTTCGTAGATTTCCTGACCTGGCTCGAGGAACAGCTTGCCGCGGCTCTGCAGGGTTTCCAGCGAATAGGTCAGTGCCTTGCCGGTCGCCATGGACACCAGCACGCCGTTCTGGCGGTGAGCTACGTCGCCGCCCTTGATCGGGCCGTAATGGCTGAAGGTCGAGGCGAGGATACCGGTGCCCGAGGTCATGGTCAGGAAGCTGTTACGGAAGCCGATCAGGCCGCGCGCCGGGATGGTGTACTCCAGGCGGATACGGCCCTTGCCGTCCGGTGCCATGTTGGTCAGATCGCCCTTGCGCAGGCCCATCTGTTCCATCAGCGCGCCCTGGTGCTGCTCTTCGATGTCGATGATGACGTTTTCGTAGGGCTCCTGCTTCTCGCCTTCGACTTCCTTGATCACCACTTCCGGGCGACCGATGGCCAGCTCGAAGCCTTCACGACGCATGGTTTCGATCAGTACCGACAGGTGCAGCTCGCCACGACCGGAGACCCTGAACTTGTCCGCCGAATCGCCTTCCTCGACGCGCAGGGCGACGTTGTGCAGCAGTTCCTTCTCCAGGCGCTCCTTGATGTTGCGGCTGGTGACGAACTTGCCTTCCTTGCCGGCGAACGGCGAGTCGTTGACCTGGAAGGTCATGGACACAGTGGGCTCGTCCACGGTCAGCGGCGGCAGTGCCTCGACGTTGTTCATGTCGCACAGGGTGTCGGAGATGAACAGCTCGTCCATGCCGCTGACACAGACGATGTCGCCGGCCTGGGCCTCTTCGACTTCGACACGCTGCAGGCCGGAGTGGCCCATGATCTTGAGGATACGGCCCTGGCGTTTCTTGCCGTCGGCACCGATGGCGATCACCGGGGTATTGGTCTTGACCTTGCCACGCTTGATCCGGCCGACACCGATCACACCGAGGAAGCTGTTGTAGTCCAACTGGGAAATCTGCATCTGGAACGGGCCGTCGACGTCGACAGTGGGTGCCGGTACGTGGTCGACGATGGCCTGGAACAGGGCATCCATGTTGTCTGCCAGGTTCTCGTGGTCCAGGCCGGACAGACCATTCAGGGCGCTGGCATAGACAATCGGGAAGTCCAGTTGCTCTTCGGTGGCACCGAGGTTGTCGAACAGGTCGAAGATCTGGTCCACCACCCAGTCGGGGCGCGCACCGGGGCGGTCGATCTTGTTCACCACCACGATCGGGTTGAGACCGGCCTGGAAGGCCTTCTGGGTCACGAAACGGGTCTGCGGCATGGGGCCGTCGATGGAATCGACCACCAGCAGTACGCAGTCGACCATGCTCATGACGCGCTCGACTTCACCACCGAAGTCGGCGTGGCCGGGGGTGTCGACGATATTGATGTTGTAGTCTTTCCACTTCAGCGCAGTGTTCTTGGCCAGGATGGTGATGCCGCGTTCCTTTTCCTGGTCGTTGCTGTCCATGACGCGTTCGTTTTCGAGTTCCTTGCGATCCAAGGTACCGGACAGACGCAGCAGCTTGTCGACCAGTGTGGTCTTGCCGTGGTCAACGTGGGCAATGATGGCGATATTACGGAGATTCTCGATCACGGGGGCATCCTGGATTGCGCAGCGACAGGCGTACCTGTCTAAAAAAGAGGCAGGCATTATACAGACACTGGCATGACAGTGTATGTTTTTTGTACGAAATGGCGCGACCGCCGGAGAAATCAGCCTTTGGGCAAGCGTAAAACCCGTACATTGTCATGCCCGCGATCCAGCAGATACTGGGCATGCAGCTGGCTCATCACGCCCTTTTCGCAGTACAGCAGATAGGCACGGGCGGCATCCAGTTCGGCGAAGCGACTGTTCAACTGGTAGAAGGGCACCTTGAGCACCTCTACCCCCTCCAGCACCAACGGCCTGGCTTCCTCTTCATCGGGATGGCGGATATCCAGCACCACCTGCCCGGTCAGCGCCTGGTGTACCGTCTCCACTTCCGAGCCTTCCAGCTCCAGTTCCAGGTCGCAGCAATCGGTGGAGGTGGCCTGTTCGATGGCCGCATCCAGAACGCTGAAATCGAACTTGGCCTCGGCGGCGGCGACCTTCCTGGCGTTGGTATGGATATCCGGACTGACCGAGATCACCCCGCAGTACTCCGGCATGCTGCTGGAGAAGGCCTCGGTGCCGATGCGCCGGGCGGTGCGGATGATCTCGGTCTTGCTGGTGGTGATCAGCGGGCGCAGCACCAGCATGTCGCTGGCCTGGTCGATGGCCGCCAGGTTCGGCAGCGTCTGGCTGGAGACCTGGGCGATGGCCTCGCCGGTGACCAGTGCCTGGAAGCCACGCCGTGCGGCGATATGGCTGGCGGCACGCAGCATCATGCGCTTGAGCACCACCCCCATCTGGCTGTTATCGACGCTCTGCAGGATCTCCGCCACCACGCCCTCGAATGGCACACTGATGAAGCGCAGGCGATGGCTGGCAGCATACTTCTCCCACAAATAGTGCGCGACCTGGCGTACGCCCAGTTCGTGAGCGCGCCCACCGAGGTTGAAGAACACGAAATGCGGCAGGATTCCGCGCTGCAGCATCTGGTAACTGGCCACGGTGGAGTCGAAGCCGCCGGACATCAGGCTGAGTACCGGCTCCATGGTGCCCAGCGGGAAGCCACCGAGGCCTTCATGCCGGGCCTGGATCAAGAATACCCGCTGCTGGCGGATTTCCAGTTGCACCTGCACCTGCGGGTCCGTCAACGATACCCCGGCGGCACCGGTCCGCTCCATCAGCCGGGAGCCGATCAGGCGATTCACCTCGGTGGAGGAAAACGGATGCTTGCCTATGCGCTTGCAACGCACGGCAAAGGTGCGGCCGCGCAGCTGCTCGGCGAAACGCTCGATGCACAGCTCTGCCAGCTCATCCAGGCTGCCCAGCGGATACTCGCGCACCTCGTGGATATGGTTGATACCAGGGGTATTGCACAGCCGCTGAATGACCTGCGCCTGCAGCGCCGGGTCGTCGCCGGTAATGACTTCCAGACTGTCCCAGTTGCCGCTGAGCTGCACCTGCGGGTCGATCGGCTTGAGCAGCACCTTCAGGTTCTTGCGCAGTTGGCTGATGAAACGCTTGCGCACCTGGGGCGACTTGATGGTGACTTCGGCGAAGAATTTGATAATCAGTTTCATAGAGGGTATTCAGCGGTAGGCGGTGCGAAAGCGGCGCATTATACCCGTGCTGGTCGCTGCCTGCGCGGATTACCGACATACGCCTCAATATGGTGCATCGCAACTGTTCCCCGCACCCATTAAGTGCGCGATAATGGCCGTCATTCCCTATGGTGGTCGTTCGGGTTCTCTACGGCAGGGGGTTCCAGCGATCTGACGATAGTGGCACACCTTTTGCTCGTCATTGTTCGGACGAATGACCCGGCGGAACGTATCGATCGCCGCATGAACATAGTAGATAAGCGCCAGGCCATCACCTGGGCAATGATTCCTTCTGGAGAACAGCATGTCGAAAGCGATTCAACTGATCAATGAATTTGACGTGAAGTGGGTGGACCTGCGCTTCACCGATACCAAAGGCAAGCAGCAGCATGTGACCATGCCCGCCCGCGATGCCAATGAAGACTTCTTCGAAGAAGGCAAGATGTTCGATGGCTCCTCCATCGCCGGCTGGAAGGGCATCGAGGCTTCCGACATGATCCTCATGCCCGATGACAGCACCGCGGTGCTCGACCCCTTCACCGAAGAGCCGACCCTGATCCTGGTCTGCGACATCATCGAGCCCTCCACCATGCAGCGCTATGAGCGTGACCCACGCAGCATCGCCCGCCTGGCCGAGGAGTACCTGAAGTCCACCGGCATCGGTGACACCGCATTCTTCGGCCCGGAGCCGGAGTTCTTCATCTTCGACGAAGTGAAGTTCAAGTCCGACATCTCCGGCTCGATGTTCAAGATCTATTCCGAGCAGGCCTCGTGGAACACCGACTCGTCCTTCGAGACCGGTAACAAGGGTCACCGTCCGGGCGTCAAGGGCGGCTACTTCCCGGTGCCGCCGGTCGACCACGACCACGAAATCCGTACCGCCATGTGCAACGCGCTGGAGGAAATGGGCCAGGTCGTGGAAGTCCACCACCACGAAGTGGCTACCGCCGGCCAGAACGAGATCGGCGTACAGTTCAACACCCTGGTCGCCAAGGCCGACGAAGTGCAGAACCTCAAGTACTGCGTGCACAACGTTGCCGATGCCTACGGCAAGACCGCTACCTTCATGCCCAAGCCGCTGTACGGTGACAATGGGTCCGGCATGCACGTGCACATGTCGATCAGCAAGGATGGCAAGAACACCTTCGCCGGCGAAGGCTATGCTGGTCTGTCCGATACCGCGCTGTACTTCATCGGCGGCATCATCAAGCATGGCAAGGCGCTGAACGCCTTCACCAACCCGTCGACCAACTCCTACAAGCGCCTGGTGCCCGGCTTCGAAGCGCCGGTGATGCTGGCCTACTCGGCCCGCAACCGTTCCGCCTCGATCCGCATCCCGCATGTATCCAGCCCGAAAGCCCGCCGCATCGAAGCGCGCTTCCCGGACCCGACCGCCAACCCCTACCTGGCCTTCGCCGCGCTGCTGATGGCCGGCCTGGATGGCATCCAGAACAAGATCCACCCCGGCGATGCCGCCGACAAGAACCTGTATGACCTGCCGCCGGAAGAGGCCAAGGGCATCCCGCAGGTGTGCGGCAGCCTGAAAGAAGCTCTGGAAGCGCTGGATGCAGACCGCTCCTTCCTGACCAAGGGCGGCGTGTTTACCGACACCTTCATCGATGCCTTCATCGAGCTGAAAGCCGCCGAAGAGCTGAAGGTACGCACCTTCGTTCACCCGCTGGAGTATGACCTGTACTACAGCGTCTGATCCTGGCTGCGGTATCAACAAAGGCGCCCCCATGGGCGCCTTTGTCTTTTCCTGGGCACCAGGACCTGTTGCCATTGCATTTGCCAGCGCGTTGCTGCGTCAACCCGTCGTCGAGCAGGCGCTCGATAAGATGGTCTCCTCCCTCTCCCTCTACGGCGTCGCGATGCGCCAGAGGATAGATGCTAAACATCTATTGATAACGAAAGGAGATGGGAGGAGACCATGAATAACTCTATGACAATCGGCATCGACTTGGCAAAGACCCTTTTCTTCATTGTGGTTCTAAGCCCTTCAGGCAAACAGCTGCAACGCAAGAAGCTACGCCGACCGCAGGTGTTACCTTATCTGGCCAATCAACCCCAGTGCGTCGTCGCTCTGGAAGCCTGCTCGGGAGCTCACTACTGGGCCAGGGAGATTCAGGCGCTGGGCCATGACGTGAAGCTGCTACCGCCGCAACACATCAAAGCCTACCTGCGTCGACAGAAGAATGACTACAACGATGCCG
>WPCG01175855.1_pt1 | contig 31788 bp, 28 predicted proteins | sample 5403311 | NCBI WGS metagenome assembly WPCG01 (sample SAMN12869467, study PRJNA574797) | sludge metagenome | isolation source: wastewater treatment of Control | place: China:Beijing | collected 2019-05-17
ATATCAAGCCGGCTATCGCGGAAAAGGGTGCCCTGTGGCTGAGATTCTACCTTGAAGGTAAGCTGGCTCATGGATCAAAACCGGAAGAGGGGATAAATGCCGTTGAAGCAGGAGTAGACCTGTCTAAACTAATAAAAGAAACAATGTCAGCCGACCTTAAACATAAACTGCTCGGAGATTTTACCCTTTCTGTAAATAGGTTTGAAGGCGGCATTATGACAAATGTTATACCTGCTGAAGCCTTGGTGGAAATGGATATAAGAACACTGCCGGAACAAAACCACGACCGTCTGCTGGAGCTCATTGATAGCTGCATTAATAAAGTCCTTGAAGCCTACCCCGGTCTGGTCATACGTTTGGAGATCATCCACAATTATCCCTCTCTCAGCTCTGACGAAGATTCAGATTTTATCAAAAAGATTCAAGGATACGTCAGAGAAGCAGGTTTGCCGGATAAGGTCTGTGGCATGACCTATATGACTGATGCTGCCGTGCTCATACCTGTTCATCCCAAACCCTTTGTAATTATCGGTCCGGGCCATGAGTCAATGGCACATCAGGTGGATGAAGCGGTTAAAGTGGAGAGTGTGAACCTGGCCCTGGATATTTACAAGAGGATAATGAAAGACCTGACTTAATTCTCTGTTTTTACTTAGAGAAAAAATCATTTGAATCCTGTGGGGCTTCGTCTCTTTCGTCCATTGTATAGGTGCGAAGTTTCGACGCAACAGTTATGCGGAAACTTTTGAACATGGTCTCGCGCCCCTGTTGCTGGCTGTGGCGGTGTTCGGCAAGTTGACGCCAACGACTGACCGCTTCTTCACTTTCCCAAACAGACAGGCTCAGTATCTTTCCTTCGTTAGCTAGGCTGGTGAACCGCTCAGCACGAATAAAGCCATCGGCTGCTTGCAGCAGGTCTTTTAAGCCGGCTGCAAGAGAAAGATATTGGTCCATAAAACCTTCGTTAATCTCGACTTCGAATATAACCACTACCATTGCCTTGCCTCCTGCTCATTTTTTTCTTATAAATTCCGTGGCACTGTGCTAAGCCCAAAGCGCAGCGATAGATTCGGGATCTATCTTATATGTCCTTTGTTATAATAACAGCTTGTGACAAGCTTGGTGCAGGAGATGAATTGTTGAGTTTGAGATACTATGAAAAATTACGTTGATAAAGCGCTGGAGCTGGGGTTTTCGGAAGTAAAATACCTGGAAGACTTGTCTCTTGAATGCAGGGCTGACTTAAGAGCTTACTGCACGCCTGAACAATGCCCCTTGCATGGGGAGAATTGGGTGTGCCCCCCTGCTTGCGGAACATTGGCTGAATGTGCAAGCAGAGTGCAGGATTTCGACCGGGGATTTCTCCTGCAATCAATCAGCAAAGTGAAAGCTCCTCTTGTAGTCGAAAGATTTCAGGCTATAAATGAGGAGCATAATTTTCGATTCAAAGACTTCGTTGAATTTGTAAAAGAGGATTTCATAAAGATACTGCCGCTGACAAGCGGCGGCTGTGTGTTTTGTGAGTCATGCAGCTATCCTGAGCCTTGCATAAAGCCCGAAATAAAGATGGAAGCACTCTCAGCCTTCGGGATTGATGTCGGAGAGCTTTGTAAAACTGCGGGATTAGATTATTCTTTCCGTGATGATATTGTGTATTTAATAGCCCTGCTTTTAATTGACGAAAAAGGTAGGACTGCTGCTCATCCCTAAGCAATCTTATGCTCTTTCAACACGATATCATAAGGATAAAAAGACCAGTTGCCGGGCTGCCAGATGTCATCTTTCACGCTGGCCCATTCCGATGGCAGGAAAGTATTGCCGTTGTTAATGTCTACCTGCCAAATATTTGAAAGAATAATGTACTGATCGCGCAGGTACTTTTCATCATTATTGATTTCCTTGCCCGTAAAGGGATTGATCGCTTTATCAATCAGGCCGGAAAACGCCAGACTCGGAACATCTGCCTGGGTCATAAACTCGTCGGAAATGCTAAACTCTTTAGAATTGAAATCCTTGACTAAAAGCAGGGGTGTGTAGGACTCCAGGTCAATGGTGCCGCCATCCGGATAATCAAGTATCAGCTCTTCAATCTGTTGTAAGTCACGTCCGTGATCTGAAGCAATGATGATCCTGGTATTATCGTAAACACCCAGGCTGCGAAGTTCGTTAAACCACTGACCTAACTGTAGCATCATCGCCATGTTGGCATGATAATGACTCATTTGACTAATAGAGTCTGTTATCAGTTCACGGCCATTCTCTTTATTATAAAAGCGAGAACTGTGGTCTGCATCATAGTCCTTGTTATCCACATGCGATGCCGGAAGATAGTCCGGAGTTTGCAGCAACATGGGCTCATGCGTCAGATCATTGCAAAGAAAAAGAAAAGTGTTGTCTTCTTCTTTTGCAATTTTGGTCATTGAAGAAAGATTATCCAGGACATCATAGGATTGCATAAAGGCTTTGCGAAAGCCTCTGGCAGTGGATGAGGAAAAGCTTGTTTGCACACTGTAAACCGCAGCTCCCGGAGACTGAGGCAGTTCCAGATAATTACCATAATCATAGAACAAGGGCTGTATGGCTACCGGCATCGTTTTTATCAATGAGAAAATAAAGAAGTTGCGATGATTGCGTTTTAATTCAGCATCACCTTGGTCCGGATCAAATTTGCCCTTAGTTAAATATGTACTAATTTCAGGATAACCGTCAAATATGCTCAGGTCCGACATCCATTTGTAATTGGCATAAGGCGGATCGCAGACCGTTACGTCATAGTCATGTTCAGAGAAAACTACGGGCATCAGCTTTAAAGCTTCATTATGCTTGTCTTTCAGCTTTTCCTCATCGCGGATATTCATCGCAACAGGTGTATATTCATAGCCACCCAGAAGCGGAGGCACACCGAAATTTGTTGAATTACCAAAAGAAATAGTGTTTGGATAATAGGTGAAACCGGCAAACTGTTCTTCTAGCTCAGGTTTTTCGTTGAAAATATAAGGCAGCATTGTACCCATGGCCCGATCAAACATCATGACCACAACATTCTGCCCTGTCTTACTCAAGTTAAAATGGGCTGGTGTTTGTTCAAGTTCTGTAGCTATGCCTTGTGAAGAAAGATCAATGCCGTCTACAACTGTCTTAATCTTAAAGAGGTTAAAGGCCGACATACCGCCCAATGCCAGAGAAGCGACAAGCATTATCGCAATTACACGTTTGGAGATCAAGCGCGGAAGTAGGACCAGTAGTAGCGTCAGCACAATTAAAACTAAAATATTCATAAGGGTTTCCTGCAACCGGAAGGACATCCCGCCGTCGTACTGCAAAGCAGATGAAATTATGCCTAAATGCCTGCCAAAGAACATATAGTTTGCCAGTGCCAATCCTGCCACAATAAAGAGGATTCGGGCGAAGGCGCGCTTGCTGCGATCAGACATAAGTTTGTAGAAGACCGGCAACCAAATCAGGAAAACTCCGGCTGCCAGCAAAAAACTACTTAGTACATAAAGAGCAGGGTGCTCGTAATGATAAATATCGATATATTCTTCCGGCGAGGCGGAGATGAAAGCAGACGGAATCAGGACTCCGATCAGCAGCGTCAAAAAGATGGCCGCCACGACAAAAATCTGCCCGTAGGGTAGAGGAAGATGACCACGTGCATGCTTTTTTTCAGCTTGCTTGCCGGTGAACTTCTTTGTTAACAGGTTTTTTACAAGCGAAAGAAAGTTATTGAAGGTCCAGTACAGCATCAGAGCCGAAGGCGAATTGTAAAGGAAGATCAGGAAGAAGGCAGACATAGCATAAAGCTGGATTTTTACCTTATTGCTTGACTCGCGGGAGAAAACTGCCCCTGAAAGTACATTAAAGGCCGTCATTAGCAGTGGCAGAAGGTTGATTTGCCAGCTTCCTGCCTGTAACAGGCCGTCCGGAGCTGAAAGATCCGCAATTGTCCCAAAGCTCAAACCTTGAAGCAAATTTAGCCTTGAAAGGAACTGATATGCCGCGATGAAAAAGGGAAGCTCAAGGGCCAGAGAAAGCGTGCCGCGCAGAGCATAGCTTTGTTTATAATTGTTTTGACGATAGTAGGTTTGCAGCATCATAAGCCGCTCTTGCCCGGAAAAGGTCTCTTTAATATGATTTACGCCCGGCTGCAGTTCACGCTCCATTTTTTGATTTTCTTCGCGGATTTTATCCACACGCCTGTAAAGGGGGAAAAGGAGAAGGTTCATTACAAGACTCATCAGTAAGATAGCCCAGCCGGCTGCACCTGTGAGGGCGTATGTCTGACCAAAGATAAACTCAAACAAGAGACGCAGGGGTCCAAACAAAAGTGTATCTAAAATCTTTCCGAACGACATTCCGCAACCTCCAAAGTCTATTTTTTGCTCAAACTGAAGCCTGTATTCTAGTTCAATTTCTTTGCCGGCAAGCATCAAAAGCAAAGGTCGGGATTATTGTAGATCAAAGCAATCTTAAAAACCACAAATATTATGTAGAATAAACTATTATTAGAGTGTTAGTATTTCTTATGAAAAAGCAATAGCCTGAACAATTTGGCGTAGGGTAGACGGACAATTAGCTATGCCGTCTATTGCCGGAACAAAGATTCAGACCGGAGGGGCATATGGAAAAAATGGAAGAAAATATGAAGAAGATCGATTTAGAGACTCTCCAAAATATGCACCCACACGATCTGGCGGAGCAATTCTTAAAGTGGGATGCGGACGAGCGGCATGTTTGGATGTCACGTCTGTCAAGCCAGCAGCTGGCTGAGATGTTTACTTATCTGGAGCCTGAGATAGCCCTTGAGTTTTTGGATGAACTGGATCATGCCCGTCAGGCAGAGCTGATTGATCTTATGGAGCCTGATGATGCCCGTGATCTCTTGTCAGAAATGGATGAGCCGGACAAAGAAGATATTCTTGAAAAACTGGAATCTCACGACACAATAAGCCGGCTGCTCAGCTATGACGAAGATGAATCAGGGGCTCATATGACCACTGATTTTGTCAGCATAAGACCGGATATGGATGTGAAGACAGCTACCAAAATTGTTATTTCCAAGGCTAATGAAGTGGAAACGATCAGCCGTCTCTTTGTAGTCGATGACGTGGGACGGTTTTTAGGTACAGTCGCACTAAAGAAACTAATCAAAACCAAATCACCTCAATTGATCGAAGGCATCATGGAAGACTATCCTTGTGTCCTTGACACCGACCCTATGGAAAAAACGATCCATAAGATGAGAGATTACTCGGCCTTTGAAATGCCTGTTTGTAACCAATCCAAGCTTTTGCTTGGCATGGTTATGATGGATGACGCCTTGGATGCCTATCATGAAGAAGCCACAGAAGACTACGAGAAATTATCAGCCTTACCTGAGGCCAGGGAGGAAGAACATTACACAAGGTCAGCCCTTAAGCGACTGCCCTGGCTGTTGATTCTTCTGGTCTTATCTATTCCCATTGCCTACATTACAACTTTCTTTGAGGAAGTCCTGGTTGCTGTCGCAGTTCTGGCCTTCTTTCAACCCCTGATTCTTGATGCAGCCGGTGATGTTGCCACCCAGACCCTGGCTGTTACTTTGAGAATACTAACCAAGAACCCTCAAAAAGCGCTTAAAAATGGTGTGAAGGAAGTTCTTACCGGTGTTTTCACCGGTCTCATCATGGGGGCTTCAGCCTTTTTAATCGCTTATTTCCTGGCCTTACAAATGAACTCAGCACAGCCCCTGACCCTGGCTATTGTGGTTGGCTTGTCGCTGTGGGTTACTGTAATAATCTCTCCGATTTTGGGAGTTCTGATTCCTGTAGGTATCAATAAACTCGGTTTTGACCCGGCTGTTGCTTCCGGCCCTTTCATAACTACCCTGGCTGACTTGAGCAGCCTGCTGGTGTTCTTTGGACTGGCGACCACAATGTTAGGAGCTATATAAAAATGGATTATAAAGAATTAGATCTCTTAACAAAAGGCCATCCCCTCGACATCGCCCGCATGATAGAAGAGGCGGACGCTGACCTGCAATTTGATATTTTGAATCAACTCCCGCTTGAACGGATGAATGCTGTCTTTATCGAATTAAGTGATGAACTGGCCCTGAGCTATATAGACTCACTCCCGGTGGAAAAGAAAAAAGCCCTGTTAAATGCCCTGGAAATGGATGAAGTTCGGAATTTACTGGATGATGTTGAAAACGCGGAAGCCCAGGAAATTCTCTCCCTATTGGTAGCGCCTAAACGACAAAGAATGGTGCGCATGCTTGAGTACGATGAAGATAGCGCAGCTTCTCTCATGAATACTGACTTTATGGTCATTCAGGAGGGAACAAGCATCGCAGAGGCGACCGGAAACCTGATCAAAAATGTGAAAGACAGTGATTTCATTGATGAGCTCTTTGTCATTGACAGTGAACAAAAATATCTGGGGTCCATTGAATTAAAGAAGCTGTTGGCCGCCCGGAAAGGTGATAGTCTCGATGAGATTACCGAGCGCAATCAAACTGTTATTTATGAGCATGATACAATCCATACGGCAATCCGGAAGCTCAGAGATTATGACGATACTGTAATGCCGGTATTAAATGAACTAAATCACCTGATCGGCATTATCACTGCTGACGATATCCTGGATATCATGATTGAAGAATATGAAGAAAACGTTGAACGCCTCGTAGCTATCGGCGACTATGAGGAAGATTCTTCAGCTTTTGTCCGAAGCAAGCAGAGGCTGCCCTGGCTCTTAGCCTCAATTATTTTGAACCTGGCCATCGCTGCATTTTTATCACTTTTTCAAAATACAATTGAACAAATTACTGCTCTGATTTTGTTTCAGCCCATGATCCTGGGAATGGCCGGAAATATAGGCACTCAAGCCATAGCTGTTACCATACTGGGTTTGCATCATGATAAGTTGCTGGGCGGGGATGAGACCAAATCTCATATTCGAGCTGAAGTGATGATCGGCTTGCTGAACAGTTTAATTGTCGGTTTATTCGGCTTCATTATTTCCCTTGTCTTCCTGTCATTTGTGAGCATGGGCGATCAAAACCCACTATATTTAGCCTTTGTAGTCGGAACTTCCCTGGCTGGTGGAATGTTCATTTCTGCGATTTGTGGCGTTTTTATTCCGATTAGCCTGGACAAGATGAAGGTCGATCCGGCTGTTGCTTCAGGCCCGATTATCAGCACGATTAATGACTTGTTCGCCTTAGTTATATATTTTGCGATTGCTACAGCCCTATTGCTGTAGTGAGCTCTTATCTTCACATGCTGTCGATCATCAGGTTAAGAGGAGATCTTTTTAATGAATAAAAAGATTAGTGTCGAGATATGCTGTGGATCTGCAGATGATGTAGTCCAGGCAGCCCTTGCAGGTGCAAGCAGGGTAGAGCTCAACTCTGCCATGTTGCTTGGCGGTCTCACTCCAAGTGTCGGGACGCTGATCGCTGTACAAGATGAACTCCAACTGTGGCATGACTCAGAGAAGAACTTTAACTTGCCGGAAATCTTTACCATGATCCGGCCCCGTGAAGGAGGTTTTTGCTACAGCGATTTAGAGTTTAAGTCCATGTTGGAAGATATCGAAAAACTTATAGAGCATGGAACTGATGGCATTGTTTTCGGCATCCTCCATGCTGATGGTTCAGTAGACCAAAGGCGGTGCCTGAAAATCTTGAGAATGATTGATCCTCTTCCGGCTGTCTTTCATCGTGCGATCGACACAGTGCCTGACTGGCGGGGATCCATGGACAGCTTAATAGATCTGGGATTTAAACGTATATTGACCAGTGGTCAGGCAAAGTCTGCCTTTGAAGGCAGAGAAACGATACGGCAGATGCGTGAACACGCCAGGGGTAGGATTGAGATCTTGCCTGCTGGAGGAATTCGTCCTGATAACGTTATTGAATTGCTGGCTTACACAGCTTGCGATCAGATCCATCTGTCAATGATGAAAAGATGTATTGATGACAGCATATCTGCCAATACAAATATTCGTTTCGGCAGCCAACTCCCTGCTTCTGAGAGCTTCTATTCTCTGGCAGACCGCGAAAAAATTGCAGCTATTGTCCACCAGGTCAATTCATAGAATATTCAGATCCTTACAGCAAGGACAGGAACAGTATAATAAAGAAAAATACAAGCAAGACAGCTATAAACATCTTGCGTCTGATGACAAGATAGGCGATCCATTCTCTGATAAAAGCGTTTATGGAGAAATAGAGTTTTGTCCTTGCGCCCCTGCCGTCACAGTCTATGCCCAACTCTCTGGCCAAAAGCAAGGCCCGAAGAATATGATAGCTATTCGAAACTACAAGAATGTTTGATTTGTTCTTCTTGCCGGCTTTCTGCAGGCTAGGATCGGCCGATAACAGAGCTTCTTCATGAGCATCAATCAGAGCCTTGGAGAAGACCAGGTTTTCCCGCGTTGTGGATGAGCGGTTCTCAATTATCATCCTTTCTTTCGGCACCCCCCGGTCTAAAGCAAAACTATACATGGCCTCCGCCTCCGCAAGTTTTTCATCAGAACCCTTACCACCGGAAAGAATCAGGATACTGTCCGGAATTTTTTGGAAAAGATCGATGCCTTTGTTGACACGCGAAGCCAGGAGCGGCGTTACTTCGATTCCGTCCTTCAAGCCACTGCCGAGAACAACAATATATTTATATTGCTTGTGTCGGCGCTTAATCAGATTGAGCAGGCTGCTGATAGTATAAAGTGCAAAAATGCCGGCAAAAAACACAAAGCAAAAAGATAGGTAAGAGTACATAAATCTCAGAAAAAAATTGTCAAAGGCATTGCTTAGCAGAGGCCAAATAATCAGATAAGCCAGATATAAAATTCCCAAACCCAGAGAAAGCAGCTGCGGCAGCCGGTGTCCTTCCTTACGGATCATTTGTATGGCAGAGAAGAAAAGGCCGATAATAAGAAAGACAGGGAAGAAGAGCAAGCTGACAATTACGATGATTCCAAGTATCAAACTGATCTTACTAAAAAAAGAAGCCGGGAACCTGACGAAGATAATTGCAAGTAAAAGCATCAGGGAAAAGAGCATAACAATAAAAGTAAAGGCTAACTTGAGACCGCGCCTTTCCCGGATATATTGGTAGAGAAAAAGGAAGGCGTTGAATAGGAGCAAGGCAACCGCAAAATATGTTAAAAAAACTTGGGAAGTTGAAGAGCAAATAGCATGGTGTCCGCCTCCTTCATGACTCAAGCTGTCTAAATCCAAATGGCTGCTTTATTTTTAAAGCATATCATTCCACTGTGTATTATTCATTAGCCCGGCAATCAAGCAAAGACTCAAACATCGTGCAGAGTATTTGTGACATACTTAATTCAGGTATCCGCCAGTCAGGAGGAGGTATTATCATGACTTTTCAACCAAGATCAGCATCTGCATTTAATGATACGCACCTGAGGAGCCGACATATTTCACCTCAATCAGGTATGTGTTCGTTTTGCACCGAGGAATGCGATGGAAGCTGTGAGATTGCTTTGGCAGCTGTTTTAGGCAAACAGACTGTCTATCCGACCAATACGGGAAATAATCAAGTAGCTTCAGAGAAGGACTACCCAATTGACTTTTCACACTTTAATATTAACGGTCGTGTCTTTGGGGCTCTCGGAGCCGGGCCGACCTATGAAGAAGCCAATATATATAATGTGAATCTTGCCAGGGAGTACGGAAGGTTTAATCGGGTGAAACTGGCTATGCCCTTAATTTTGCCGGCTCTGATCAAGCTGAATTGGCAGGATTATTTCGCCGGGGCAGCCATGGCAGGTGTAAGTTGTGTGATTGGCGAAGAAGCCAGGGACAAGGATCCGGACCTGAAGATAGAAAACAAAAAAGTTCTGGGGTTCCCCGCCTTAGCCTCTATGCTGGATGCTTTTAGAAAATATTATCGGGGCTATGGTCAGATCATCCTGCAAGTCAATGTTGAAGATGATCTTCTTGGTATACCTGAATACGCAATACTTGAACATGGTTTGGAAGGCTTGGAATTTAAATTCGGCCAGGGGGCAAAAGGTACTCAGGCTAGGCAGTGAAGCTCAAGTAGACATGATTACCTTTGATGGTGCCGGTGGCGGCAGTGGCTATAGCCCCTGTAAGATGATGAATGAGTGGAGCCTGCCAACAGTTATGCTGGAAGAGGCAGTCTGTGAAATTGCGGAGAAAGTAAAAGCCGAAAACCGTTACCTGCCGGCGCTGACAATCACCGGTGGCTTTATTTCTGAAGACCAGGTGTTTAAAGCGCTTGCCTTTGGTAACCAAAATATAAGCTGTGTAGGTATCTGCCGGGCAGCGATGACAGCAGCCATGACCGCAAAAAACATCGGTGAAAGAATAAAGAATGCCGATATTCCTAAGAACATGAAACAATTCGGCGATACTGTCGAGGAGCTCTTTTATGATCTGGCTGATTTAAGGTCTCTTTATGGTAAAGAAGCTGACAATTTTTCACTGGGAGCAGTAGGAGTTTTCTCTTATTTGAATAAAATAGATTTCGGACTCAGGCATTTTGCAGCACTTAATCGGAAATTTGATATTTCTTATTTGGATCGAAGCGACTTGATAGCCTTGACGAATGCAGCGAAAGACCTATTGCTGGAGCAACATTGAATCCTGTTCGTAGACTTTTTATTCGTGATAATGCATAATCTTCCGCCGGCAGCTTGACTACTGAAAAGAGCTGGCGTAACTTGTGAAGAGAAAACTAGGCGCCGAGGTGTTCGCATGCACGTATATTCCAGAAAATTTATCTCACCGGAAGAACTGAACAAGGAGAGCTTATTGCGTATCCTGGAGGAACAGGCGGAGATTCGATTCGTTTCCGTAGCCGGTGTCGATCTGATGGGACATGAAACCGATGCGAAAATACCGGTGGAAGTCTTTCGTGAAAATATTGACGAATTCCTCCATGGTATTGCCGTGAGTACAGATGGCTCGTCCGTTGTTTTGCCAGGAATAGCCAGCATTAATAATGCCAAGATAGATATGAGAGCAGACACCTCCGTAAAGTGGTGGCTGGACCAAAACCCGGACAATATTGATCCGGAAACGGGCCGGCCCGTCAGCACACTTAAGATCCCCTGCTTTCTCATTCACCATGAAAAGGCGGTGGATTCCCGTTCCGTCCTGAAGCGCGCCGTAGAGTATTTTCAACAGGAAATTCTCAGGCTGATACGGGCATATCCGGAGGCGGTTGCTCCCTTAAAGATCAGCCCTGATGATGTAGTCGGAGTGGAGATCACAGCAGCGACAGAACTGGAATTCTGGGCGCGGGCTGAAGAGGATAATCTGGAACTGGAAGAGCTTTCAACTTCCCAGGAACTCAAGGAACAATACTGGGCCAGAACCCAGGGCGACATCCGCACGGGACTGGAAAGAAGCCTGATGAGAATGTCGGAATACGGCTTGTCTCCGGAAATGGGTCATAAGGAAGTAGGCGGCGTAAAATCACGCGTTAACAGAAATGGTGCCGGTCGCAGCATTATGGAACAGCTGGAAGTGGACTGGCGCTTTGATAATGCCATGCAGGCTGCGGATAATGAGCTGATCGTGAAGTTGATTATCAGAGAAACTTTCAATCAACTGGATATAGATGTGACCTTTCTGGCCAAACCCATGGAGGGCTTAGCCGGTTCGGGCGAGCATCATCATATGGGTGTAGTGCTTAAACTGGCTAACGGAGAAAAACTTAATCTCTTTGATGGTGGTGAGAATCATTTCCTGTCGCGCTGGGGCTACGCGGCTCTGATGGGTCTCCTGCACAATTATGAGATTACAGCGCCCTTTATTGTCCAGAGCAATGATGCCTTTCGTCGTCTGAAAAAAGGTTACGAGGCTCCGATCTGTATAGTGGCTTCTTTAGGCAGGACGCTGGAGGTCCCTTCACGCAACCGCACTGTTTTAGTGGGATTGATCCGAGACCTAGAAGATCCCTTTGCAACCCGTTTTGAGCTGAGATCACCCAACCCTCACACAAACACTTACCTGGCGATGGCGACCACACTCCAGTCCATGCTGGACGGTATTAAATGGGCAGTCTCAAGTGATAAGAACGAAGACCAACTTCTGGCTGAGCTCTGTAAAGGGCCGGGAGATGAGGCTGACTATCTGGAAAAGGACCGCATGTACCGCAGCGAGGATGATGTTTTCACCGCCTATAACGATGAAGAACGTGATATTTTGTTTGGACAGGCTCCGGCCAGTGTCTGGGAAAATGTACAGAACTTTGACCGTTATCCTGAAAAAATGCCTACCCTCACAGCAGGCGGTGTTTTTACTCCTGAGCTGATCAGCTCTTTCCGTATGGCTGTCACGGAGAAATGGCGGGTAGAACTTGAACACCGGATTATCCCCAACTTCATCAAGGAGATTCGCGGTTTACATTGTCTGCATCAAAGTCCCGGAAATCCCGGAGACGATGAGCGCTGGGAAAAGGTGCACAGTCTGCGTTATGAGCTGATGATCTCGCATGATGGCAAGTCGGGCATTTTTGATCAAATTCATGAGGCTTTCGAGGCGGGAGATGATCAGACAGCTTCAAATCTGCAAAAGCTCATGTACGATGCGATGAAGAAAGTCAGGCTCAATTACCACGACTACCGGGTGCACATCCTGGACTAGTTGATTTTCTTCTATGAAAATGTGGCCTCAAGCTCGTCCGGATTGCTTAAACTGATCAGACTGTCGGCGAAATCCGACTTCTTGCTGCAAACAGTCAAACAATAATTTTCCAAGGGATACTGCCTGAAGCAAACCTTTACTTGTTTGCCGGCATCCCTGATCCGCAATTCAGTTCCAAAGCTGAGTTCCAGCTGTGTGGGAAGCAGAGACAAACCTGTACCCAGCAACTTCATGTAACTCTCCTTGGCTGTCCAGAGGTCAAAAAACTTTTGCTTTTGTACTTCCGGCTCCAGTTGCAGCAAATAGGCCTGTTCAGAGCTTACACTGACCTGTCGGATTAAGTTTTCATCGACCGGTAAAATCTGCTCAATGTCTACACCGACTTCCTCGTCTGAAAAGGAGCAAACCACTTTACTGCCGCTGTGGGAAATGTTGTAGAACAAACTGTCTGAAAGATAGGGTTTGCCCTTGTCTCCCAGAAGGACCTCTTGGTGTTCAAAAATCCCACGGCAGTCCAAACCGTAGGCCAAAAGAACACCGGCACCCAAAGATAGGCGCCGGTCTTTTTCAAAAATAAAATTCCTGACTTTCTCCTGACGGTAAGCAGGCATCTTGCCTAGGAGCAGCCTATAGAGACGCTCGTCAGAGAAAATCTTTGTATCAAGGATATAAGTTTCGATTAAATCCATGCCGGTAAAAGAGAAGCTATTCATCGTACATGATCAGACTCAGCTTGTTTTTGTTATTGGCCCTTCTATAGTGCATTTCATCGATAAAATTACGCATCACGTGGATGCCCAGACCACCCGGATTACGGTCTTTGATATCAGCGTGAATATCAGGTTCCTCTACGGAGAGCGGATCAAACAAGACCCCGTCATCGACAAATTCAAGCATGAACTTTCCCCGGTCAGATTCAATCTGCACCAGCAGCTCGCCGGGTGGCTTTTCATAGGCATATTGAGAGATATTGGCTGCGACTTCATCTGATACCAATAAGAGATAGGTGGTCTTTTTGGGATGAAGTTCCGCCGCTTCCGCATAAGAGGAAATGAAATCCAAAATATCAGGGATAGCTTCTATTTTTGCCGGAAATACTTTTTCGGCTTTAACATCTTTCATCATCATCCTGCCCTTCCCTTGATTTTTAAATCTTTTTACAAGGGGCTAGTCGATTTGCATAATGTCAGAAAAACCTGTGATTTCAAAAATCTCTTTCACAACATCATTTGCTCCGACAATCCTCATTTCTGTTCCCAGGCTGTTGACTTGTTTTTGTGACGCCAGCAGAACGCGAAGACCGGCACTGCTGATATATTCCAGAGAGGTAAAGTCAAAAACAATATTGGACTTTTCTTCTTCAAAAACCTCGCTGACCTCCTGTTCGAGCTGAGAGCTGGTGACAGTATCCAACCTTCCTTCAACTTCTATGGTGATCGTGTCTTCACCTATAGTTCTTCTGATTTCCATGTCTTACCTCCTAAGTATTCTAAGACTAGCATCGTAATATCATCTGCCTGCTCGGCTCCTGCAGCGAACGTGTCTACATCTTCTTTCACAGCAAGCATCAGGTCCCCGATCGGCATGTCCCGGGGCAGTCGGTTTACTGTTTCCAGCAAGCGATCTTCTGTATACAATTCCTGGTCAGAATTCGTAGCTTCCGTTATGCCGTCTGTGTAGAGAAACAGCCGGTCTCCGGGCTCGAAGACAATTTCCTGTTCGCAATAAGCGATGTTTTCCATCCCGCCTAAAACCAGATAAGCTTTGGACTTCAGCCAGGAATAGTCTCCTCCCTGACGGCTGATCAGTGGCGGGTTGTGGCCTGCATTACAAAAAGAGAAGACTCCCGTTTCCAGATCAATAATGCCCAAAAAGGCGGTGACAAACATATTGGCCCTGTTGTTTTCACATAGAGAGTGGTTGGCTTTATAAAGGATCTCACTGACAGGGATTTTTGTCAGAGCATAATGCTTGATCAATGACTTAGCTTCCATCATGAACATGGCTGCCGGAATGCCCTTACCTGATACATCAGCGATTGCCACACCTAGGAGATTTTTATCAACTACGAAAAAGTCGTAAAAGTCTCCGCCTACTTCTCTGGCGGTAAACATGCTGCCCTTGACATTGAACCTGTGATGTTCTCCGGTTTCCAGAATCCTCGTAGGCAGGGCTGCCAGCTGGATTGTCTGGGCATAGTAAAGTTCAGCATCAATTTTCGTTTCTACCTCTTTGATAGTTCTTTTCAAGGCGGTGACCATGGTATTTATCCCATCGGATAAAGACTCAAACTCCGCGTTCGTTCTGACATCGACATGCTCGTCCAGATTTCCTTCAGTAATGACTTGCAGAGAATCATTCACCAGGTAGATGCCGTTAATAACTTTTTTCTGCACCAAGACAGCTATCAGTACGAAGATAACGGTGAACATGGCCAGGTTGAATACAATTAGCAACTGAATCGTGCTGTCACGGTTAAGGTACATCTCATCCGCAGGTAGCAGGCCGATAATGCGGTAGTCTTCATAATCTTCGTAAGAGAACAAAGTTTTACTGCCGTTGACTGTTGTCAGCAAGGTTCGGGCATCGGGGTCGGCAAAATCTCCCTCGGAAAAGCCGTATTCTTCCAGTGATTTGTTGAGATACTGCTGATTGCTGATGCTGACGATAGTGCCCTTTTGGTCGGCGATCATTAGGATGCCGGATTTACCTATGCGAAAACCTGCAGCCAGATTCTTGATATCTGCAACTTCCATGGTCAGAGCCAGCTTTTCAGGACGATATCCGACCTGGACAATTCCGGGTGAATCGATGCGGGCCACTCCTGCATATTGAAAGATTTCCTTGTCAATACCCTTGGGCATGGGGTCCTGGACCAGTTCAAAATCTTTATCTGTAATTGCGGGCATGAAGGCAGCGGACTGAGGGTCCGAAGCCATAGCATAGCCGAGATAGGCTTCTTCAGTTCCCCCGATCAGAATTCCGTTCTCGTCGGAAATGTGCATCTCATCAACTTCGAGCAAAAGTCTGATATCTTCTAAAACTTCATCGAAAAAAATGATGTCAGGGTTAAGCTCGACCATTTTAGCCAAAGCCCTGACTTTAGCTAAGGCATTCATATCCGATTCTGTGCGGATCTCTTCCAGATTGCGCATGTTGATATCCAGCTGTTGCTTGACATCTTCGATGCGTAATTGGATTAGCGAATGTCCATTTTCTTCTGCTTGTTCTGTTTGGACATAAAAAGAAATAGCAAAGGTAGCTAGAAAGCCAATAAGCATGAAAACTAACAACCAAATAAGAAATGTCCTGCGCATAAGTGACCCTTCCAATAAAATATTACATCAAATGAAAGATAATTACATCAACTTATAAGTCGTCAGCTTCATCCTCAGGCAAAAGATAAGGATAAAACTCTTCACCTTGCTCGGTTGAATTATCCCCTCGGATGCTTACAGGATTGAGCACTGTTTTGTTTATTTCAAATTTGAAAATATCATTTCTCTGGTAGTTTCCCGCAATATCATGAATAGACTTAGCAGTGACAATTTCAGAAAGATCACATTCGGCGAAAGCGATTCCTTCCTGATTGTTTTTAATTATGTCACTGATGACGACTCCTGACGGTGAAACAATAAAGGAAGCTCCGAAAGTAAGCTTATCGAGCAAGTCGCGTAAATCTTTTCTTCCATCTGATAAGATCTCATATCCTTCGGCATCCAAAGCCTGAGATGACACTACTGTAAACACCTTGCCCTCATAAGACATTGAACATGCTCTGACCATTAACGTGTCTGAGTAGTCCTGAGCTTTTGACGGATTTCGCGAGGTAGGAAAACATGCCGGATATGTAGAGATATGAATCTGCTCACCCTGAGAAATAAGGGCATATTTAGCAAGCGAATTGGTGTTTTCCCCGCAGATCAGAGCTCCGATGCGGCCTATTTCCGTATCATGGACATTTAGGGTTGAGCCATCGCCAAAAGACCAGATCAGTTTTTCGGACCAGGTGGGCAGTAATTTCCGATGGCGCGCGATTAGATTACCATCCGGGTCAAAGATTAAATTTGTATTCCATAAGACGCCCAGACTCTGTTTCGGAGCTTTTTCGGTTACTCCAACTGAAAGAAAAACTTGATTGTCTCTCGCTATTTCCTGCAACTGTTGAAAGGCGGGACCCGGGATCTCGATGGAATTTTGTGCAAACTTTTTGAAAAGATCGTGCTGATCTAAGGGTGCCAGCATATGAACCCAGGAAGGAAAACCGGAAATAAAGGATTCGGAAAAAACAACAAGACTTGCACCGGATTCCTTGGCCCTGGTAGTGTAATGCCGCAGCCGGGAGATGCACTTATTTACGTCAAAATATGCCGGTGCAGCTTGAACTGCTGCCACAATAGGTCTGGGATAATTCACGGTATTCATAAACAATAAGCTCCTTATTCTTCAGGCTTTTGCTGATTAGAATCCGGCTATTCCTGTGCAGGCGGTTCAGCATCTACCAGTTCATCAGTCTTTTGCAGCTGAATCATAACAACCTTGTCATTGGCCAGCAGCTGCGTGTTGCCATCAGGAACGATGAGGTCGCTGCCTTCACGCTGGACCGTGATGATCAAGCGGTCATGCGGAGGATTCAAATCCTTGATGAAAGCTCCCTCCCACTCGTGCCGTTCCGGAATCGTGAACTCGATCAGGTTTTGACCGCTCCTGTCAAAATGTGTTTCGCCTCCAAGTACGACAATATCATCTTCTTCAAAGACGACTTCGCCCCGCGGAACGATGGTTTTTCCATCCCGCTCTATTTTGGCAACGATAAAGTCAAACTCCATATTGAGGTCTTTGACCTTTGTGCCGATATGTTTGCCGCCGGACTTGATTCGGGTTTCCAGAAAACCGAGGTTGGCCTTGTCCAGATAGTAATTGAAGGTCTTCAAAACAGTATCACTGGGATCGAGCATGTCCCAGCCTTTAGCGCCGACAGGCATGAGAGATCCCTGAATCAAAGAGGAGAGCACGCAGATACCGAAGACTATATGGTAGACATCCACAGTGAAAACAGCGTCACTGTTTACTGCCATAATCGCAAAGGCAATGGCTGCTGCTCCTCTGACGCCGGCCAGAGAAATCATTTTGAGCTGCTTTCCTTTCATGCGGAAGGGCAGCATTAGTCCGTAAACTGAGAGAGGGCGTGCCAGCAGTGTCATGAAAACCATGATGGCTGCTGAAACAGGCAGGGCACGTATGAAGTCAGGCAGGTTGGACAGAAGTCCCAGAAGGAAGAAGAGACCGATCTGCATGATTTCAGTGAAGCCATCAAAGAAAAAGACGACATCCCGCTTGCCCTGAAACTCTTTGTTGCCCAGATAGATACCCAATATGTAAAGAGCCAGATAGCCATTGCCTCCGAAAATGTCGGCGGTGGCGTAAGTGATCAGCATAGCGGCAGCCATGAATACCGCATAGAGACCATCGGCCTGAAAGTTGACGTGTGTAAGTAATTTCCCGATCAGGTAGGCAAGTACAAAGCCCGCTGTCAGGCCTATGGCGACCTGTGCGATGATCAGGAGGGGGACAGAGACATCCGTACCCATGATAAGAGAGAGTACAATCATGGTCATGGTGTAGGCGGTGGGGTCGTTCGATCCGCTTTCCAGTTCAAGGAGGGGAGCCGAATTATACTTGAGGTTAAGGTTTTTTGAACGAAGAATATTTGATACGCTGGCGTAGTCGGTTGATCCGACGATGGAGCCTACGAGCATGCCTTCAAGCATGCTGAAACCAAGAACATAGTGGCAGAAAATCCCTGTCAGGAGGGCAGTAGTAATAACTCCGAGTGAACTTAAAACTATGGCTTCCCTTGACACCGGCTTTACCATGCTCCAATTGGTGCCGAAACCTCCGTAAAACATGATGACCATCAGGGCTACAGTGGCAAAGCCGTCGGCGAATACATAGTCGTTAAACTCGAAACCGATGGCTCCGAATGCCATACCCAGGATTATAAACAACAAAAGAGAGGGTATACCGTGTTTGTTCGATATGCGAATGGCAATCAGGGCCAGAATCAGAACAAGACCTATAATTAAATATTGCAATTATCGTCCCCCTTTTCTTGATTATAATCATTCTGAATTCAGAAGTTGCCTAATTATAAGGTTAAGTCCGCCTTATCTCAACTTTATATCGTGTAGAATACTGTAAGAAAGAGAGGTGCAAATGGCTAGGGGGAAGTATTCGCTGCGCAGTATCGCACTTAGAGTTCCGGTTATTCTTGTCGGTGTTCTGATTCAGGCATTCGGTATGGCGTCTATCATCATGGCTAATCTTGGCAGTGACCCGATTACGGCATTTGCGCAAGGTCTGGGCAATGTGCTGGGTCTGTCTTTTGGCAATGCCATGATCATTTTCAATATTGTGTTTTTACTGGCAGTTCTCTTTCTTGATCGAAAAACGATCGGTGTCGGTACAGTTTTACATGCTGTAACCGTAGGGGCCTTTGTTGATATGGTGACTCCCTGGGTCGGCAAGATGGCAGGGCCGGCGCCGGTTTTATCCGTGAAGATTATGCTCCTGCTTGCGGGCACCGTCCTGCTGGCGGTCGGACTGGGTTTTTATCAATCTGCTGAATTCGGCCTCGGATCTCCTGACGCTTTCAATCAGATTATCGCCAGAAAGCTGAAGATGCAGCTTCGTTGGTGGCGAATGATTTTCGACGGTCTGATGATTGTCGGTGCTTTGATCATGGGCGGGGTTGTTCATGCCGGAACTTTGTTGGGCATGCTCATGGTAGGCCCGATCATGGGGCCTCTGATTAACAAGATGGCACCGCTGGTCAACAAGTGGTCGGGCAATGAAGACCTCATTGTAGAAGTTAAATAAAAACTGTATAAAAGAGATCTCTCTTTGACCTCCTGAACAAAGTACTTTCTCTTGTCTTTTTGTTAGGCTTTTTACTGGTTTTCTTGATACCAGTGTGCATATTAATGAACTTATTGCCTATAACTATTCATTCTTACCTATAACAGGTAAGATCCAAGGTAATTCAAAATTGATTGGAGGCTAAGTCATGGAACAGATAATCGAGCTGCACAGTGAAACTATAAACAACAATATCCTTAAATTGATAGACCGGACAATTAAGCAATATGACGGTAGCTACAGGATAATCAAAATCAATTTTGAAGATCCTGAACAGGATAAAGTCTATATTAAGCTGGCGGTTGATGCAGAGGGCGACAAGTTTGAAAAGATCAGGCAGATTCTGACTAAAACTACGGGTGAAGCAGATCAATTGCCCGAAGCTACAATTCTGAAGCCCAGTTTAAAGGATGCAACAGCGCCGCCGGATTTTTATTCAACTTCTAATCATCCGACAGAAGTATTCATCGACGGGGAATGGCTGAATGTCAAGAATATCCGCATGGATGCTCTTCTGGTCCTGCGTGATGGTGAAGTTTATGCAACTCAACTGCGGGATATTAAGAAGGGCGACTTGATTGTCTGCACTTCTGCGGGAGTGCGTGTGAAACAAAGAGACCAGCAGGAAGATGCCGGAGAGTTTGCCTTTATGACAAATGAAGTCAGCTCGGAACGCCATGTTGAGCTTGAGGTCAGAGAACTTGCCAAAAAGATGAAGGATCTTATCGGTCGCGGAGGCAAGGTATATGTTGTTGCCGGGCCGGTTGTTATCCATACCGGCGGAATGATACATTTCCAGGACATTATCAGGAAGGGTTATGTGTCCGGTCTCTTATCCGGAAACGCCCTGGCTGTTCACGATATCGAATTTGATTTACTGGGTACATCCCTGGGAATTGATCTGAATACGGGTAATGGCGTCCCTGGCGGACATTCTCATCACCTGCGGGCGATCAACGCTGTCAATATCTCGGGAAGCATCGCGGAAGCTGTAGCTGACGGCACAATCTCCAGCGGGATAATGTATGAGCTGGTGAAAAATGATGTGCCCTTCGTTCTGGCGGGTTCAATCCGTGATGACGGACCACTGCCGGATACAATCATGGATTTGGTTGTTGCTCAGGAAGCATATACGGAAATGATCAGAGACGCTGATATGGTGATTATGCTTTCTTCCATGCTCCATTCAATAGGTACAGGAAATATGCTGCCCAGTTATGTGGAGACGGTCTGTGTCGATATTAATCCTGCTGTGGTAAATAAACTTGTCGACCGGGGGTCTGCTCAAGCCAAGGGGATAGTGACTGATGTCGGGCTATTCCTCTCCTTGCTTAATCAGAATCTTTAGTCACTTACCATATAGATAAGAGTTCTGCATCAAATGGTGCCAGGCACGATTTGATGCAAGGGAGGAGAAAATGACGAAGGAGGGTAAGGGAGTTCGTCGTCAGGCTTTACTGGCCGCATTCCCTTATACAATTCCGATATTTGCCGGTTTCTGGTTTCTGGGGCTGGCTTACGGGGTTTACATGAATGTGTCGGGTTTCAGCTTCTGGTACCCGATGGTCATGAGCCTTGTAGTTTTTGGCGGCTCTCTGGAGTTTGTCATGGTTACAATGCTGGTCAGTCCCTTTGCTCCTTTAGCAACTTTTCTTTTAGCACTGATGATTCAGGCCAGACATGTTTTCTATGGCATAGCCATGCTGGAAAAGTATAAGGGCTTGGGCTGGAAGCGCTTTTATCTTTACTTTTCTCTATGTGATGAGACCTTCTCATTAAACTATACGCTGGAGGTGCCTCCCGGGATTGACCGGGGCTGGTTTTATTTCTTCGTCAGCCTGCTCAACCATATCTATTGGTTCAGCGGATCAACTCTTGGCGGTCTCCTGGGATCGCTTGTCAAGTTCAACACTGAGGGGCTGGAGTTCGTAATGACGGCTCTCTTTGTTGTGATTTTCCTCGAACAATGGAACAAGGAGAAAAAGCATTACACGGCCCTGATCGGCTTACTTGTTTCGGTCGCATGTCTTGTCCTCTTCGGCTCGGATTCGTTCTTACTTCCGGCTATGGGGATCATCCTGCTTTTACTCATACTTTTACGCAAACCGATAGAAAAGGCGGGCGGACTTACGCTAACTGCTGACGAAAGGACGGCTGACCTGCCATGAAGCTGACTGAACAGATCATTGTCATAGCGCTTTGTGCTGTCGCCACTATGTTGCCGCGTTTTTTGCCTTTCCTCGTCTTTTCGGGCAAAAAACCGACACCCGAATATATCACATATCTTGGCAAGGCCTTGCCGGCGGCGAGCTTCGCCATGCTGATCGTCTATACTCTCAGGAATACTGATTTTTCCGGGGGGAGTTATGGCCTGGCCGACGCCCTGGCGATTATAATTACTTGCGCCCTTTACTTCTGGAAGCGGCAGATGCTGCTTCCCATAGCGGGCGGAACAATTGCATATATGCTGCTGGTGCAGCTTGTTTTTTAAAAAAAGGAGAGAAAGATGATAGTAACGAAATTTGGCGGCAGTTCCTGCGCAAACAGTCTTCAGTTCAAAAAGGTAAAGGATATTGTCGAGTCCGACTCACAACGTAAGGTCGTGGTTGTCTCGGCGCCGGGAAAGCATCAGGGAGACAATTTTAAAATAACCGACACATTGTACCTTTGCTATCAGCTTTCCAGAGAGCAGCTGGACACAAGTGAGATCTTTGATAAAATTGCCGATCGTTACCGGGCCATCCGCAATGATTTGGGATTGACTTTTCCTTTGGAGGAAGAACTCGAAATAATCAGAAAAAAACTGATGTCCGGAAGCAGTGAAGACTATGTGATCAGCCGTGGCGAGTACCTTAATGCTCAGTTAATGGCAGAGTTTCTCGGTTATGAATTTGTAGATGCTAAAGACCTTGTTGTTTTTGATGCTGAGAGGAAATACGATCAGGCTGCGACCTACAAGGTGCTCAGGCAATTTGCCGCTGACAGACTGGAAGATGCAAAGGGAATTGTCGTGCCCGGTTTTTATGGGGCGACTCCCGATGGAGAAATTGTTACCTTCCCCCGTGGGGGTTCGGACATTACAGGGTCAATTTTAGCAGCAGGCCTGAACGCGGATCTTTATGAGAACTGGACTGATGTTGCCGGCTTTTTAGTAGCGGATCCGAAGATCGTCGACAATCCCCAAAGGATAAATTCGCTCAGTTATGTTGAGTTGAGGGAGCTCAGTTATTCGGATTCTCAGATTATCCAGGCGGATGCAATTGCAGCTGCGCGGGATGCGGAAATTCCCCTTTTGATAAAAAATACCAATGATCCGGATAATGCCGGAACCATGATTCATTCTAAAAAACCTGATAATGGCCAACTGGTAACCGGTATTGCCGGCCAGCAAAACTTTACCGTCATTCATCTCAAAAAATATGGCAGGAATGAGGATTACGGTTTTATCAGGAAAGTCTGCACTATCCTCGAGGCACACAAGATTACGATTCATCATATGCCGACGTCGCTGGATACTATGTCAATTATTTTTCATATCGATAATAAGAAAGAGTTGAAGCAGATTATCGAGCAGATAGAGCTTTACTGCCATCCGGATCATAGCAGCTATGAGCAGAATATGGCTTTAATTACAGTAGTCGGTGAGAGCATGGCTTATCAGCCCGGAATCGCCGGAAAAGTTTTCAGTGCTTTAGGCAGCAAGGGTGTCAATATCCGCATGATTACTCAGGGAGCCAGTGAATACAACATAATTGTAGGGATTGAGAGTCATCAGTATGATTTAGCGATCAAAACGCTCTATGACTATTTTTTCGGAGAGGATGAAGAGAAATGAATATCGCGATTTTAGGTTTCGGCACAGTCGGGCAGGGTATCTACCGGGTTCTTGAAGACCGCAGGTCTGCACTGGAAGGACAATGTGGGCAAGAGCTTTGTGTTAAAAGAATTCTCGTGCGCGACCTTCAAAAAGATCGAGGTGCATTTTCGGCTTCCAGCCTTCCTCTGACTGACTCTTTCAAAGAGATCCTGGATGACGATTCTATTGAAGTTGTATTTGAGGTAATGAGTGACGGGCCGCAAGGCACTGAATATGTCAGACAGTTGCTGGCCCGGGGGAAACATGTAATCAGTGCCAATAAGGCTGCTATCGCCGGAGCCTTTTTTGAGCTTCAGGAAACAGCCCGGGCTGCCGGTGTTCACTTCCGCTTTGAAGCTGCGGCAGCCGGCGGAATTCCCCTGATAGACCCCTTGGGAAAAATTCGGCATTTGAATACTATCTCGTATCTGGGTGGGATAATTAACAGTTCCACCAACTATATTCTCTCTGAACTCAGCCTGGAAAAACCACGGGATGAAGTTTTCGCAGAAGCATTGACTTTGGGAGTCCTGGAAGACGATCCTACCAATGATGTAGAAGGTTATGATGCAAGGAGGAAAATTGCGATTCTTGCTTCTATGATCCTGGCACAGGAAATCAACGAAATGGATATACCGACAATCGGTATCAGCCGGCTTTCAGAGGAAGACTTCGTCTGGGCCGGATCGGAGAAGCGCAGGTTGAAGTTGATTGCAGCCATGAGACAAGATGATGCTTTTTATCAGCTGTCTGTCTTGCCGACAGCCTTGCCCGAAACAGATTCTCTGGCCAATGTTGGTGGAATTATGAATCAGGTGCAGTTGAAAGGTGACATCATAGGTTCGCTTGTGTTTTCCGGAACCGGTGGAGGAATGCTTTCAACAGCCCATGGCCTCTGGACCGACTTTTTGGATGTAATCTGCTCCAGGCCCGGGTATTATTCTAATGTGGGTAAAATAAAAGCAGACCATTCTATGGAACGAGTTGCAGAGTTTTATCTGCGAGAGGCGGGGAAGGCTCCTGGTGAAATTAAAAAGATTTCCGTAAAAGAAGCACTTAGCCTGAATAACAAAGGATTTACTATAATTGAGATAGCTTGATTCTTTCTTGAAGAGAATTGAAAGGCAGTGATTATGCGTTACTTCAGTACACGGTCGGACAAGTATACAGCCAGCGCATCTGAAGCTATTCTGGCCGGGATTGCACCTGATGGCGGGCTCTTTGTGCCGGAGTCATTTCCGCAGCCGGACTTTGCCTGCTGGCGTGACTACACGTATCAGGAAGTAGCGGTAGATTTGTTCTCACTCTTTCTGACTGATTTTTCGCCTGAGGCTATCAAACAGATAGTGGAAGAATCCTATTCAACTAATTTTGACAGCCCTCAAATTACTCCTATTCACTGGCTCGACGAAGATACAGGCGTTTTGGAAATGTGGCATGGCCCGACCCTGGCTTTTAAAGACCTCGCCTTACAGTGTCTGCCCCAGCTTTTCGAAGAAGCGAAAAAGATTCAGGAGATAAAGGAGCGCTTTTTGATCCTGACGGCTACTTCCGGGGATACCGGTAAGGCTGCGATGGCGGGTTTTTCCGGAAAAAAGGATGCCCTGGTTGCTGTCTTTTACCCTCATGGGGGTGTAAGCAGTTTTCAGGAAAGACAGATGCTCAGCAATAGGGGCGACAATGTACGCGCTTTTGCCGTGGAAGGAAACTTCGATGACTGTCAGCGGAGTGTAAAGGCTCTGATGCAGGATGAAGATTTTCGCGAAAGAATGAGCAGACAATCAATTCGTCTTACTTCGGCTAATTCCATTAATGTCGGCCGCCTGATCCCGCAGATGGTTTATTACATTTATGCCTATCTGCAAAGTTGCAAAGAATATGGTGACCCCGTATCCTTTGTCGTCCCGAGCGGTAACGTGGGCAATATTCTCGCAGCCCGGTATTGCAGGGAGATGGGACTACCGGTGGGCAAGATTCACTTGGCGGCAAACAGCAATAAGGTCTTGCATGATTTTTTGTCTACCGGTATCTATGATGCAAACAGAGAACTGCTGAAAACGACGTCACCCTCGATGGATATACTCATCGCCAGCAATATGGAGCGTTACTTACACTTGCTGACAGGAAATTATTCCTATATCAATGAATTGATGGGTGCCCTGAAAAGGGGTGGCAGCTTCTCATTTGATGCAGGGCTTTTTGATCTTGAATCTTCATGGGTCAATGAAGATCAAGTCCTCGCCGGCATAGAAAAAGTCTATACAGATTACGGTTACTTGCTGGATCCGCATTCCGCCGTTGCAGCACATGCTCTTTTCACTTCCGAGATGTCGGGAAGACGCCTTATCGTCAGTACAGCCAGTCCTTACAAATTTGCTGAAACAGTGCTGACAGCCCTGGGACAGGACTTGCCCCCGGATGACAGAGGACAGATTCTGCGGCTCCAACAGTTAATCGGTACCGACTTGCCCCAGACAATCGAAGAACTGTGGTCGCTTCAGCCTCAGGAAAGAATATGTCTTTTGCCTGAGGAGATGGAGGCAGCTATAGACAAACTGATCGGAGCAAATTATGAATAAGATTGAGATCCGCATCCCGGCCACTACTGCTAATCTTGGTCCCGGCTTTGATTGCCTGGGGCTGGCTCTGGATATATTTAATGTCGCAGTTATTTCTTGGTCGGCAGGTGCAAAGCTGACTCCCGACCATTTGCATGATTGGGCAAGGGAACTGCCCTTTGAGCAGCATGCAATTGCTGTGGCCTATAGCTACTATGCAAGTCAGCAGGCCGTTGACCTGCCTCTTATAGATATAGATTTTATCTGCGATATTCCGATTGCCCGTGGATTGGGCTCTTCTGCTACTTGTGCGATTGCAGGGCTTATGGCAGGACAATACATCCATAAAGGCTCATACGATAAAAAGGAGCTGCTAAAGCTGAGTACCGATCTGGAAGGTCATCCTGATAATGTTGCGCCGGCAATTCTGGGCGGGCTGGTTCTATCCTCCGGCAATGAGGCCGAGATTGTCACGGTGAGTTTGCCTTGTCATAAGAATATTCATACCTTTCTGATGATACCGGATTTTGAACTTCGTACTGAGGAAGCCAGGGCCGTTTTACCTGAATTCATAGAACACGGGCAAGCAGTTAAACAGCTGGCATCCTTCGGTTTTTTATTACAGGGGCTGGCATGTGGAAACCCTGATTTGTTAAAACAAGGCAATGCAGATTTCTTGCATGAACCCTATCGCCGCAAACTGATACCGGATTACGATGCAATTGAAGAAATTGCCCTTGAATGTGGCTGCTCTGCTGTCAGCCTCTCAGGTGCAGGTCCGTCTTTGCTGGCTTTGTTCGCCGGTTCAGTTGATGAAGCTGATCAGCTTGAGTCTTTAATGATGCAGAAACTGCCTTCCGGCTGGGAGCTGAAACGCATCCGGATTAATCATTCCGGTGCAAGCAGTTTTTGTACCGGGACTGAGTAAATATTATTTTTTATCCTCTGAGTGGTTTTGGCCATAATATAAAACTTCGCTGATCTTCTTTATTTTCTTGTCTTTTTGTTGACAGTTTAAGCGTATTATCTGATGCTCGTGTGCATATTATTGATTTTCTTCTTTATAACTATGCAATCTCCTGTATCAAAGGTAAGATTCAATCTAATGAAAAATTAAAAGAAGGAGGAACAGATCATGAAGAAAATGTTAAGTATCATTGCTGTTTTGCTGGTCTCAGTTCTTGTTATCAGTATTACCGCATGTAACACCGGTAATGAAACCGAAACAACATTGCCCCAAAAGACCCAGTCGACACCATCGACTACAGGAGGGAGCCAGGACTTTTATCAGGTCGGCATATCACAGCTGATACAACATGATGCACTTGACGCGGCAACGCAAGGGTTTAAAGACGCCCTTACAGAAAAACTGGGGGATCAGGTGAGCTTTGATTATCAGAATGCTCAAGGCGACCCCAACACAGCGGCTTCAATCGCCAATGGATTTGTTGCCTCCAAATATGACTTGATTATGGCTAATGCAACTCCGGCCCTGCAGGCAGCTGCAACAGCTACAGCGGACATCCCGGTTCTGGGAACATCTATTACTGAGTATGGAGTGGCCCTTGGCATTGAGGATTTCCAGGGGACGGTCGGCGGCAATGTATCAGGCACATCCGACCTGGCTCCGCTTGATCAGCAGGCTGCGGTTATCAAAGACCTCTTCCCGGACAAAGAATCAGTCGGACTCCTTTACTGTTCAGCTGAACCGAATTCTCTGTACCAGATCAACACAATGCAGACTTTACTGGAAGAAATGGGTTACCTCTGCAAGGCCTATCCTTTTACCGATTCCAATGACCTGGCGGCTATTACTACTACTGCCGTCAATGAAGTCGATGTAATTTATGTACCCACCGACAATACAGTCGCTGCCAACACCGCACTGATCGATAATATCTGCCGTCCGGCAGGGATTCCCGTTGTCGCAGGTGAAAAAGGTATATGTTCCGGCTGTGGTGTCGCAACCCTGTCCATTGATTACTACGATTTAGGCTATGCCACCGGCCTGATGGCTTATAGAATACTTACAGGCGAGTCTGATATTTCAGAAATGCCGATTGAGTATGCACCCAACTTTGCAAAGATGTATAATCCGGAAATTTGTGCAGATTTAGGGATAAGCGTCTCTGATGACTATGAGGCTATTGTACCTTAAACGATCTGACCGTTAATCCATGGATCATACTGATTGGAGTTGAGTGTTATGCCACTAAACTTGCCTAACCTTTTGGACCAATTGCCGGGTGCGGTCGCCCAGGGACTAATCTGGGGCATCATGGCGATCGGTGTTTATATTACCTTCCGAGTTCTTAATATCGCGGATCTTACGGTTGACGGCTCCTTCTGCACAGGCGGAGCTGTCTTCGTCATCATGCTTACAAATGATTATAATATTTGGCTGGCTCTGGTCTTTGCCTTCCTTGCAGGTATGCTGGCAGGACTGGCCACCGGAATTTTCCATGTTGTTTTCGGGATTTCTACGATACTGGCCGGCATACTGACGCAGTTTGCCCTCTGGGCGGTAAATCTGCTGATTATGGGACGGCCTAATATTGCGATTAACGTCAACAATTACAATCTGCTTGTCTCTTTGCGTTACCTGCAGGAAGTAGCCAAAGGAGAGAAGCCATTTTATTGGTCTCCTATTTTGAGTGTCGGCATTTTTCTCCTGCTGATAATCGGTGTTTTATATTGGTATTTCGGCACTGAAAGCGGAATGTCGCTGCGGGCGACAGGGGCCAATGTCAACATGGCGAAAGCCCAGGGGATTAATACCGATTTTAATGTCGTATTGGGACTGATGCTGGGTAATGGACTGGTCGCACTGTCCGGAGCTATGCTGACTCAATACCAGGGATTTGCTGACATTAATATGGGGCGGGGAGCCGTCGTAATCGGCCTGGCTGCCGTTATCATCGGCGAGGCTCTTTTCGTTTGGATCTTCAAGAATTTTGCCCTTCGTCTGCTCAGCACGGTTCTGGGAGCCGTTATTTACTATATAGTTATACAGACTATTCTCTGGCTGCGACTTGACCCAAACTATCTCAAGCTGCTAACAGCCTTGGTCGTTGCTGTCTTCCTTGCCGTCCCCTACTGGAAGTCCAAGCTGTCGATTCTGACCTTTAAAACAAAGGAGAATGGAGATGCTTAGGATAGAAAACGTCAACAAGACTTTCAATCGCAATACCGTTAATGAAAAGAAAGCACTGATTGACCTCAATCTTATGCTTAAAGACGGTGATTTCGTTACTGTCATCGGTGGCAACGGCTCAGGAAAATCTACTATGCTCAATATTGTTGCCGGTGTGCAACCGGTGGATAGTGGGAAAATATTCCTTGACGAAGACGATGTGAGCAGACTCCCTGAGTACAAACGTGCTGCCTATATCGGCAGAGTCTTCCAGGATCCCATGATGGGTACCGCTGCCGGCATGATGATAGAAGAGAACATGGCACTTGCTTATCGTCGCGGATATCGTCGTGGCCTAAGCTGGGGCGTCACAAAAGCCGAGCGGGAACTATACTCTGAGCAACTGGAAACTCTTGAACTTGGACTGGAAGACCGGCTTTCTGAAAAAGCGGGCACGCTTTCCGGTGGTCAAAGGCAGGCGCTCACTTTATTAATGGCAACTTTAAGGAAACCAAAGCTGCTTCTGTTGGATGAACATACGGCTGCCCTGGATCCCAAAACCGCCAGGACTGTTTTAGCAATCACCAAACAGATAGTTGACCAGCATAATCTGACGACCGTAATGGTTACACATAATATGAGAGATGCGATCGCTTTTGGAAATCGGCTGCTGATGTTTTATGAAGGACGTATCGTGGTTGATGTGTCAGGGGAAGCAAAGCAACAGCTTACGGTGGAAAAACTCCTGCAAATGTTCGACAGCGCCAGCGAAAACGGCGAATTAGAGGATATTCTACTGCTGCCCTAAGAGCTTCATTAAATACTCTTAATGTGACCGAAGAATAGAAATATGCTATCGTAGTTTCTGTTGAGATCTTTTGAAAGGGGAATTGCTGATGCGTTATTCCGCAGTGGTCACGGCTGCAGGACTATCTTCAAGAATGAAGGCCTTTAAACCACTATTAGCTCTGGCTGATGACACTATCATCGGCAAGGTTATAGATACTCTGAAACAAGCAGGTGTGGTTGATATTGTTGTGGTTATCGGCCACAAGGCTGAAGAAATGACAGCATATCTGGAAAAACTCGGTGTGCGGATCGCTGAAAACAAGGATTACGCAGAAACTGAGATGTTTGATTCCGTCAAATTGGGTCTTGAGGCCCTGGATGAAGATTACGATGCTGTTTTTATCACTCCCGGCGATATGCCTCTGGTAAAGCTTGAAAGTCTGGAGGCCCTGAAGGAGCTTAAGGCCGGAGTGGCTCGACCTGTCTATCAGGGAAAGGGCGGGCACCCTGTCCTGATCGCAAAAAAACATGTTGGCAGCTTGATTGCTTATAGAGGCGATCGGGGATTAAAGGGCGCCCTTCTTTCGCTCGATGATCCGATGATCGACCTTGAAGTTGACGATAAAGGCGTTTATTTTAATCTCAATACTCCCGAAGATTTTGAAAAAGCTCGACTCTATGAGCAGAAACAAGAGTCTGGGATGTCAGCCTATACTATTCCCACAGATGAGCAGATTGTTAAACTCTGGAATCACTTTAAAACACCCCAGGGGGTCAGGCTGCATTCGCTGGTAGTGGCTCAGCTTGCGGCAGAAATAGCTGCTGAACTTCTTGCAGCAGGCAGAAAACTTGATCTGGAACTCATCGCTGCCGGTGCTCTTTTACATGATCTCTGCCGAAGCAGCAAGAGGCATGAGATCGTCGCCGCTCGCTCTTTGCGGGAGCTCGGCTACCATAAACTGGCTGAAATTATTGAAGTTCACCACGATGGCAGCTGGGAAGATGACTTAGATGAAGCCGGAGTCCTTTATCTGGCAGATAAAATGGTCCTGGATACGCAAAAAGTCACGATAGAAGAGCGCTTTGCGGACAGTTATGCCAAATGTAAAACTGAGGAAGCGAAAGAAAGACACAATGAACGTTATCAGCAGGCTCTGCATGTATATGAGCTTTATCAGAAATTAATCGCTGTATAGTTTTTACAGGAAACATGAAGAAGTCGCTGAAAAAGCGACTTCACTCTTTTGATTCAGTTGGAAAAAAGAGGTCATCCGGCAATAGTCTCTTCATCATCGAATTCAAAACAGATCATGGCCCCCTTTTTCAGACCGATAAATAGTCCGGTTTCAATTCTATAAAACTCGCTCAAATAGGGCTCATGTCCAACTAAAACATAATTGCGTGTCGGATCTGCCTGGTCAAGAGAACGGTGCAGGACCTCATGTTCTCCGTCTGCCAGCGCTTTATTTTCAACAACATCAATACCTCCATAGGCTGCAGCCAGCATCTCTGCTGTTTGCCTGGCTCTTACCAGAGGAGAGGTCCAGATGACCGGGTCAGGTCCGATTAATTTCATGTAGTCAGGGATATCATTAGCAAATTTCTTGCGTCCCTTTTCACTAAGCTCCCGACTTGCATCCGGAGCAGAGGAAAAGGGTTCTGCGATGCCATGCCTTAGTAACCATATATTCATTTGAGTTTCCTCCAAGCTAAATTATCTGCTAACAAGATAGCAAGAAGAGCGGGAAAATGATGTACCATTTATGCAGATTAAAAATGATATGCATAAAAAGGCCGTCCTGCAAAGGGACAGCCTTTTCTCTCAACTCATATTCAAATTTGAAGGGCTGGAAATAAAAGTAACGTCGACATGACGTCATTCCGCTATATACCCAACTTGGCAATC